>WBZY01000219.1_pt1 | contig 48335 bp, 42 predicted proteins | sample 5204191 | NCBI WGS metagenome assembly WBZY01 (sample SAMN12344363, study PRJNA552823) | activated sludge metagenome | biome: Activated sludge suspended growth; feature: Anammox Sidestream; material: Wastewater; isolation source: activated sludge from anammox sidestream of wastewater treatment...
ACAAGGACGGCGAGGCGCCGATCTTCGAGATCGCCGACATCGGCCTGGTCGGCGACCTGTTCCAGCTGGTGCCGGAGTTGACCGCGGCGCTGTGACGGTCGGCGTGCCGCATGCGGCGCGCCGCGCGCTCAGCCCGCGCACAGGAGTTGCGCCGCGCGTTCGGCGATCATGATCGTCGGCGCGTTGGTGTTGCCGCCGATCAGGCTCGGCATGATCGAGGCGTCGACCACGCGCAGCCCGTCGATGCCGTTCACGCGCAGTTCGCTGTCCACCACGGCCGCGGCATCGCCGCCCATGCGGCAGGAACCGACCGGGTGGTAGATCGTCTCGGCCTTGCGCCGGATGAACGCGACCAGCGCCTCGTCGCTGTCGGTGCCTGCGGCGGGGAAGATCGCCGCGCCGCGATAGGGCGCGAACGGCGCCTGGGCCAGGATCTCGCGCGACAGCCTCGCGCCCTCGACCATCATCTTCAGGTCGAAGCCCTCGGCATCGCCGAGGTAGTTGGCGTGGATCGCGGCCGGCGCCGCGGGATCGGCCGAGCGCAGGCGGATGTGGCCACGGCTGCGCGGGCGCAGGTTGCACGCGTGCACGGTGTAGCCATGCCCGGGCAGGCGATGGCGACCGTGGTTGTCCAGCAGCGCCGGCACGAAGTGGAACTGCAGGTCGCAGCGCGCATCGGGCGCGAAGCGCGAGCGCACGAAACCGCCGGCTTCGGCGATGTTGGAGCTGCCGATGCCGTCGCGCCGGAGCAGGAAGCGCAGCGCGACCGCAAGGTCGTTGGTCTTGTCGTAGGTGACCGGCCGGGTCGATCCGACCAGCGTGCAGATGTCCAGGTGATCCTGCAGGTTGGCGCCGACCTCGGCGCGATCCAGCGCCACCGTGATGCCGTGCTCGCGCAGGTGCGCGGCCGGACCGATGCCCGACAGCATGAGCAGCTGTGGCGAATTGATCGAGCCGCCCGCGAGGATCACGCAACCGGCCTCGGCACGCACGCTGCGTCCTGCGTGCAGGTACTCGACGCCGACCGCACGCGTGCCATCGAGCAGCACGCGCTGCACCAGCGCGCGGGTGCGCAGCTCAAGATTGGCGCGTGCGAGCGCCGGACGCAGGAACGCCACCGCGGCCGAGCAGCGCGCACCGTTGCGCTGGGTCACCGCGTAGTAGCCGAAGCCTTCCTGGCTCGCGCCATTGAAGTCGTCGTTGCGCGCGTGGCCGGCGGCGAGGGCGGCGTCGATGAACACCTGCGAGAGCAGGTTGTGGTGACGCAGCGGCGACACCGTGAGTTCGCCGGAATCGCCATGGAAGTCGTTGCCGCCGAGCACATGGCCTTCGCTGCGCTTGAACACCTCCAGCACGTTGCGCCATGCCCAGCGCTGGTCGCCGCTGGCGGCGGCCCAGGCATCGTAATCGGCGCCGACACCGCGCGTGTAGCACATCGCGTTGATCGAACTGGAACCACCCAGCACCTTGCCGCGCGGCCACCACAGCTGGCGCCCGTCGAGATGGGGCTCGGGTTCGGTGTCGTAGTTCCAGTTGATGCCCTTCTTGCCGACCAGCTTGGCCAGCCCGGCCGGCATGTGGATGAACGGGTGCCAGTCGCGGCCACCGGCTTCGAGCAGCAGCACGCGGTGGGCCGGGTTGGCCGACAGGCGGTTGGCCAGCACGCAACCGGCCGAGCCGGCGCCGACGATGAGGTAGTCGTAGGTCATGGGCAATCCACCAGCCAAACTCGGTGTGAGGATAGGGCGCAAGGCTAGAGCAATCGCCCCAGATCGCGCAGCCACGGCGGATTGCGCCTGCTTGCGTGGCAACCGGGTGGCAAGGCTACACTGGCGGCTCGGTCACCGCGGGGGGGGACGCGGCTTGATACGCCTGGCGCTGTTGCTGTTCGGCACCGACTTCATTCGCGAACGTTCGCTGTGGCTGGCCGCGCTGGGCGGGTTCTGGCTGCTCGCGGGCATTGCCATCTTCGTCGATGCCCTCGACGGCGTGCTGTACTTTCCGCTGCAGTTCTTCGGCCTGCTGCTGCTGTTCGAAGGCATCATCGCGCTGATCGGCACCTTCTCGGGCATCGACCCGGGCCGCCGCAACGGCCTGCGCCTGGCCAAGGGCCTGCTGTTCACCACCATCGGCCTGCTCGTGATCACGCCGATGCGCCAGGCGCACTTCGTACTCGCGATGCTGTTCGGCCTGCTGTTCACGGTGAGCGGCGTGCTGCGCGTGTCGGCGGCATGGGTCGTGCGCTTTTCCGGCTGGCGTGCCTCGATCGCGCTGGGCGTGGTCGAATTGCTGATCGCGATCTTCCTGTTCGAGCCGTGGCCGACCTACTACAAGGGCACGCTGCCGTACTGCATCGGCATCGGCCTGGCCTTCACCGGCTGGAGCCTGCTGCGCTTGGCCCTGCGCCTGCGCCGCCTGCCGCCGCACGCATCGGTCTCGCTGTTCACCGGCCGCGGTGGCGCGCAGGACACGCAACTGGTGATCTGGCATCCAGGCGCGATCGACGCGCACGAGCAGGACCTGATCGTGCACGTGTGGACACCGGTCGGATCGGCCAAGGAGGCCGAGCGGCGCCCGATCGTGGACCGCTACATCGCCGCGATCGACGCCAACGGCGTGATCTCGACCGGCCATGCGGCGCTGGAAGTTCCGCCCGACCTGTACATGAGCCATTACCCGGCGGTTGAACTGGACCGCTCGCCCGACCAGTTCAACCAGGCCCTGCGCGCCACCGCGGAAAACAACGTGCCCGGCCGGTTCCAGCCCAACTACCGGGAAGAGGCCGATGGCTGGTGCGAGTCGACCGAGCAGGTGCGTTTTTCCGAATACAACCTCGAGCGCCTGCGCGCGTTCTGGGCCGCCTACGGCGCCGACACCACCTACAACCTGACCAACCGCAACTGTTCGAGCACGGTCGTGCATGCGCTGGAAACCGCGCTCGAAGGCGCGCTCGGCCAGCGCGGCGGCGGCTGGTTCGCCTTCGCCCGCGTGTTGCTCAGCCCGGAGACCTGGGTCGCCGCCGAGCTGTACCGCCGCGCCGCATCGATGGCGTGGACGCCCGGGCTTGCCCTCGACTACGCACGCAGCCTGCACGGCATCCTGCACCCGCCGCCTGTGGCGTGGTACTCGCTGGCCAGGGTCGCGCTGCGCCGCTACCGGCGCCGGCGCGCGCCGACCTCCGACTGCAGCGCGCCAGCGCAGCCGCACCAGCCCAGTTCCTGACGGACCACCGACCGCCATGAATGCTCCTGCCGCACCGATGCGGGCCGTGCCAGGCCTTGCCCAACGTCGATTGTCGATGGCCGCGGTGATCGCGACGGCCGCGATCTTCGGCCTCACCTACGGCCTCACCGCACCCCTGATTGCCGACAACCTCGCCGAGCGCGGCGCGGGCGAGGCCCTCATCGGCGCCAACGCGGCGATGCATGCGCTGGGCGTACTGCTGATCGCGCCGCTGCTGCCCCGCCTGGCCGTGCGCTTCGGCCAGCGTGGACTCATCGTCGCGGCCCTGCTGCTGAGCGCGTGCACTCTGGCGCTGTTCCCGCTGCTGCCACTGATCTGGTTGTGGTTTCCGCTGCGCTTCGCGCTGGGCATGGCCGCCGAGGTGCTGGGCGTGCTGTCGGAAACCTGGACCAACGATCTTGCCGACGATGCCACGCGTGGCCGCGCGATGGCGATCTACATGGCGGCACTGTCGCTCGGCTACGCGGGTGGGCCCGCGATCCTGTCGGTGGTCGGTACCGATTCGCTCGCCTACTGGATCGGCGCCGCGATCGCGCTGCTGGCGATCGTGCCGGTGCTCAGCCCGTGGACGATCGCGCCCCAGCCCATGCAGGCCGGCCACGCGCGGCCATGGCAATACCTGCGCCTGGCACCGGTGGCGATGGCCACCACCGTGCTCAACGCCGCGGTCGAGACCGCCGGCCTGTCGTTCATTGCGCTGTATGCGGGAGACCAGGGCTGGAGCGAGGCCTCGGCGATGCGCCTGGTCACCACCCTGATGATCGGCGCGATCGTCCTGCAACTGCCGATCGGCTGGCTCGCCGACCGCATGGACCGCTCGCGGCTGGCGATGCTGCTGGCCGTCGTCTCGGCCCTGGGCGCACTGACCTGGCCGTACGTGCTCGGCCACGGCATGCTCGCCTATGCCGCCGTGTTCGTCTGGGGTGGCGTGTTCGTGGGCATCTACACGGTCATGCTCGCGCTCGTCGGCGAGCGCTTCAGTGGCGCCGAACTGGTCGGCATCTACGCGATGATGGGCCTGGCCTGGGGCGCGGGTGCGCTGGTCGGCCCGGCCAGTGTCGGCCTGGGCATGCAGTGGAGCGACACCTGGGGACTGCCCGCCACCATCGCCATCGGCTGCGCAATGTTCGCCGCATTCATGGCGACCCGGCGGCACTCGGCGTGACGGGCGGCCCACTGCGGCGGGCACGCGCGGGCACATGCTAGGCTTGCGCGGGACCTGAACGGATCGCTGCGTGTCCAGCCACCGACTTGCCATCCAGCGTCACGAATGGTTCGCCGTCGCGGTCGCCTTCGTGTACTTCTTCTGCGTGCTGGCCGCCTACTACGTGCTGCGGCCGGTGCGCGACCAGCTGTCGGCGGCGGTCGGCTCGACCGGACTGCCGGTCTTCTACCTGGCCACCTTCATCGCCACACTGGTGCTGGCGCCGCCGTTCGGCGCGATGGTGGCGCGCTTCCCGCGCCGCGTGTTCGTGCCGGCCACCTACCTGTTCTTCATGCTCGGCACGGTCGCGTTCATCCCGCTGTTCCAGCTGCAGGACGCGATCGGCGCACGCCTGCTCGGCTCGGTGTTCTTCGTCTGGATCAGCGTGTTCAACCTGTTCGTGGTGGCGGTGTTCTGGAGCTTCATGGCCGACCTGTTCGATGCCGAACAGGCGCACCGCTTGTTCCCGCTGGTGGCGCTGGGCGGCGCCATCGGCGCGATCGTCGGCCCGCTGCTGACCAAGGCGCTCAACGAGCGGGTCGGCGTGAGCGGCTTGCTGCTGGTGTCGGCGCTGCTGCTGGGCATGGGCGTGGCCTGCATGTTCGCGCTGTCGAACTGGAGCCAGCGCCACCCGGTGCGCGGTGACGAGCGCCGCGAGCAGCGCATCATCGGCGGCAGCTTCCTCGCCGGCGCGATCGAGACACTGAAGTCGCCGGTGATGCGGCGCATGGCGCTGCTCATGCTGCTGGGCGACGCGGTGGGCACCGTGATCTACGCGTTCCTGGCCGACTACAACGGCGCGGTCAACGCCACCCGCGAGGCACGCATCGAGTTCCAGGCCAACATCGACCTCGCCACCAACGTGCTGCAGATGCTGCTGCAGGTGGGCGTGGCGCGCGTGCTCATGGTGCGGTTCGGCCCGGGCGTGCCGCTGGTGCTCGACGGCCTGGTCAAGGCGCTCATGCTCACGCTGTTCGCGATCTTCGGCGGCGTCTGGATCGCGGCGGCGATGGTGGTCACGCGCGCGAGCGCGTACGGCATCTTCAAGCCCGCCTCGGATTCGCTGTACACGCGGGTCGAGGCCGAGACCCGCTACAAGACCAAGAACTTCATCGACACCTCGGTGTGGCGCTTCGGCGACGTGACCATCATCAGCGCGCTCAACGGCCTGCGCGCGCTCGGCGCGGGCATGGGCCTGACCGCGCTCATCACGGTGCTGGCCGCGCTCGCCTCGGCGCGGGTGGGCTGGACTGCCGCGCGGCTGCTCGAGCGCCGCGGCGCTCACCCGCGCGAGTAGGACCAATCCAGCATGCGCCCATCGCGATACGGCATCACGCCGTGGAACGGGCGCGGGTCGGCATCGAACACCAGCGGCAGGAACCGGCGATCGCCCTCCCACAGCGGCAGCTCCAGCAGGCGCGTGCGCTCGACCCATTCCAGCGTGCCCTCGGGATTGTGCGTGAGCGGAGTGCCGGAAAAGCGCGTGATGAGGAAGATGAAGCCGAACCAGTCCTCGCCGCCCTTGCCGAAGCCGGGCCAGTTGAGCGTGCCGCGCAGCTGCAGCTGCCCGCACTCGATGCCCGCTTCCTCGCGGATTTCGCGCCGCATGCCGCTGGCCACGTCCTCATGCGGGTCGAGCTTGCCTCCCAGGCCGTTGTACTTGCCCAGGTGCTGGTCGTGCGCACGCGCGTTGCGGTGGATCATGAGCACGCGCGATGCATCCGGAGAGAGCACGTAGCCGAGCGTGGCGACGATGGGCGTGTAGGGCATGACGGACGGTGCGCGGATGGGTCGGCAATCATAGCCCGCGCCGCTACACTGGCCACGTCCGCTGGCACGAGGCCGCCATGTCCATCGATACCCTGTCCGAACAGCGCTGCCATGGCGGCACGCAAGGTTTTTATCGCCATGCATCGGTGGAGACGGGCGGGCCGATGCGTTTTGGCGTGTTCGTGCCACCGCTGCCGGCGGGGCGGCGCGCGCCGGTGCTGTATTGCCTGGCCGGCCTCACCTGCACCGAGGAAACCTTCGCGATCAAGGCCGGTGCCCAGCGCCTCGCCGCCGAACTCGGCCTGGCGCTGGTCACGCCCGATACCAGCCCGCGCGACACCGGCATCGAAGGCGCGACCGGCGACTGGGAGTTCGGCGAAGGCGCGGGCTTCTACCTCGATGCGACTGCCGGCGCATTCGCGGCGCGCTTTCGCATGTACAGCTACGTGACCCGCGAGCTGCCCTATGTGCTGGGCAGCCATTTTCCGCTGCTGGACACCGACCGCGAGGGCCTGTGCGGCCATTCCATGGGTGGCCACGGCGCACTGGTGATCGCGCTGCGCAACCCCAAGCGCTATCGCTCGGTGTCGGCGCTCGCGCCGATCGTCGCACCAAGCCTCGTGCCCTGGGGTCGCAAGGCGCTGCGCCACTACCTCGGCAACGACACCAAGGCGTGGCGCGCGTGGGATGCGGTCGCGCTGATCGAGGACCGGCACCGTTTTCCCGGCACGGTGCTGGTCGACCAGGGCCAGGCCGACCAGTTCCTCGAAGTGCAGCTGCAGTACTGGCGGCTCGATGCTGCGGCACGCGTCGCGCGCCAGCCGTTGTCATTGCGCGTGCATGCGGGCTACGACCATGGCTACTGGTTCATCCAGAGCGTCATCGCCGACCACCTGCGCCATCACGCCCGGGCGCTGTGCCCCGCCGCGGCAGGCTGACGCGGGCGCGATGCGCCGCGACCCGCGTGCAGCGACCGCATCAGTGACCGAACAGCCCTTTGAGCAGCTTGCGCGAGCCCGGACGTGTGTCCTCCTGCTCCTGGTTGCGGCGGCGTGACTCGCCGCGCTGCGCGGGCATCGCCGGGTTGTCCTGACCGAGCATGTTCATCGCCACCGACTTGTTGCGCACGCGCACCGACCACTCGGGCTGCCACGGCGCCTTGGGATCGGCCGGCCGCGGCGGGTGCACGAGGTTGAGCTCGTTGCCATAGGCGATCGCCTGCAGCATCGCACCCTCGCCCTTGGCGAAGATGCCCTTGGGCACCGCGCATTCGCCCTGGTTCGCCGGCAGCAGCACGCGGTCCTTGAGCCAGCGGTCGATGTTGGCGTTGCTGATGTAGGTGAGCAGGCCGAAACCCGGCTCGGGCGGCTCAGACGAACTCCAGATCACCATCTCGGGCGCATCGTTGCCGTCCATGCCGCCGCTCATCGCGGTGAGCAGGTAGGCGCGCGCCTGGGCCAGCGGCTGCCAGCGCACGCGGATGCTGTCGTTGAGGTCGCCCGAGGCATCGACCTGCAGGCTCGGCATGAAGTCGTGCTCGGCATCGATGCGGAACTCCAGTCCCGGCGGCACGCCATCGCCGCTCACGCTGTGCTCGCCCACCAGCGTGGCGCGGCGCGGGATCTGCGAGTTCTCGCGCTCGTTGGGCCAGATCGCGTAGCCGGCCTCGGCGCGCGCGCCGCGATCGACCACGCTGCGTCCCTGCATGAAGCTGCCGTAGTCCTGCGCCGACAGCTTGCCCATGTCCAGGATGCGCGGCTGGCCCGGCTTCACGCTCTCGCTGCAACCCCAGTAGAACAGGATGCGGCCGCGCGGCCGCTCGGGGTAGCTGACCTCGTCATCACCGCGCTGCGCGGCTTCGCGCGGTGGCGTGACCAGGTGCAGCGGCGCAGCGCCCAGGTCGGCACCGGCCGGCAGCTCCTGCAGCGCGCTGGTGCCGGCGGGCTTGTTGCGCGTGTACAGCGCGATGTCGACGCGACGGCCGATGCCACCGCCCTTGGTTTCGCCGAAATTGCCCACGCCCTTGGCATGGCGGCCGTCACGCCCGGTCATCGCGTTGCGCCCCATCATGCCGCCCATCATGCCGGCCATGCCTGCCATCTCGGGCATCTCGTCCATGCCCATCATGTTGAAGGTGGCGATGTCCATCCAGTACTGGGCGATCGGCGTGCTGCCGTTGACGGCGGGCGCGGCGCCGGCCGGCTGCGCGGATGCCAGCAACGCGGCCAGTGCGGCCGTGAGCGCGAGCGTGCGGGGTGCAAAGGTGCGGATGCGAGCCATGGGGATTCCTCGGGTGATGACCAGCGCCGGACGGCGCGATACTCCCTGCAACGCAATTCGGCGCCGCCGACCCCAATCCGCACGCACGCCCGACGCGCGGCCGTTCAGGGTTCGCCGATGTCCTCGTGCCACAGTGCAGGCTGCTCACGCATGAAGCGCGCCATCAGTTCGATGCAGGCGGGATCGTCCATCACCACCAGTTCGACGCCGCGGCCGCGCAGCCAGTCTTCCTCGCCGAGGAACGAGCGATGCTCGCCGATGACCACGCGCGGTATGCCGTACAGCACGATCGCGCCGCTGCACATCGCGCACGGCGACAGCGTGGTGTAGAGCGTGCACTGGCGGTAGACCGCGGCCGGCTGGCGACCCGCGTGTTCGAACGCATCCATCTCGCCATGGCGGATCACGCTGCCCTGCTGCACGCGGCGATTGTGGCCGCGGCCGATGATGCGTCCGTCATGCACGATCACGCAGCCGATCGGAATGCCGCCCTCGGCCAGGCCCGCCGCCGCTTCGCCGCGGGCCGCGTCGAGGAACTCTTGATCGCGCGTGTGCACCTGCATCATGGCCTCCCAACGAGGCCATGATCGTGCGCGATCAGGCCGCGGGGCGCAATGCCTTGCGCTGCTGGTGCTTGCCTGCGGCGAGTTCGTCGGGATCGAAATCGTCCACCGATATGAACTCGAAGCTGGCCTTGCGCACGCGCGCAAGCAACGCGCCCTCGGCCTGGCTGAGCACGCCGTTGGCCACCGCGTCGGCCAGCTGCGCGTCGTAGTCGTAGCCGCTCAGCTCGCCGGCCTTGGCGGCCTTGAGCAGCTTGCGCTCGACCGGCTCGGCCGCGATCACCTCGGGCAGCAGCGCATGCATGCGGCCGATCGGATTGTTGGCGTTGGGCGTGAGGTACACCCACTCGCCGAGCCGGTCGCGTGTCTCGCCGGGCGCGCACAGCAGCGCGGCGACGCGCCGGCCGAGCCGGTCCGAGGGCGGCACCTCGCGCCGGCCGAGCGGGAACACCAGCACGCGCAACAGCCACGCGACCGGCCGCAACGGGAAGTTTCGCAGCACGCCATCGAGCGCCTCCTGCATGCGGTACACGCCATCGTGGAACGCCCACGCCAGCAGCGGCTGGTCGTTGACCGGACGACCCTGGTCCTCGTAACGCTTGAGCATCGCACTGGCGATGTACAGGTTCGACAGCACATCACCCAGCCGTGCCGACAGCTTCTCCTTGAACTTGAGGCGCCCGCCCAGCACCAGCATCGAGGTGTCGGCCAGCAGCGCGAGCGCTGCGGCATAGCGGTTGAGCTTGCGGTAGTAGCGGCGCGTGCCGGCATCCCCGGGCACGCGCCCGATGCGGCCCATGCCCAGGCCGAGCACGAAGCTGCGCACCGCGTTGGAGATCGCAAAGCCCACATGCCCCCACAGCGCGGCGTCGAACGCCTTGAGCCGCTCGTGCGCATCGGTGAGCTTGAGCGCGGCCATCTCGCGCAGCACCCACGGATGGCAACGGATCGCGCCCTGGCCGAAGATCATGAGGCTGCGCGTGAGGATGTTGGCGCCTTCCACGGTGATTGCGATCGGCGAGGTCTGCCAGGCACGGCCGGCATAGTTGCCCGGGCCCAGTTGCACACCCTTGCCGCCATGCACGTCCATCACGTCACGCGCGACCTCGCGGCCGCGCTCGGTGGCGTGGTACTTGGCGATCGCGGTCACCACCGCGGGCTTTTCGCCGCGATCGACCGCGGCCGCGCTGGCACGCGCCAGCGCGCTGATCGCATAGGTGTGGCCACCGATCCGCGCCAGCGCCTCCTCGATGCCCTCGAAGCGGCCGATCGCGATGCCGAACTGCTTGCGGATGCGCGCGTAGGCGCCGGTGGCGAGCGCGCCGGCCTTGACGCCACCGGCCGCGTTCGACGGCAGCGTGATGCCGCGACCGACCGACAGGCATTCGACCAGCATGCGCCAGCCCTGGCCGGCCATCTTCTCGCCACCGATGAGTTGCGACAGCGGGATGAACACGTCCTTGCCGCGCACCGGGCCATTGAGGAAGGCCGCATTGAGCGGGAAGTGGCGGCGGCCGTACTCGAGGCCCGCGGTGTCATGCGGGATCAGCGCGAGCGTGATGCCGATGTCGTCGCTGTCACCGAGCAGGTGCTCGGGGTCGTACATGCGGAAGGCCAGCCCGAACAGCGTCGCGATCGGTGCCAGCGTGATGTAGCGCTTGTCGAAGGTCAGACGCACGCCGACCACGTTGGCACCGTGCCATTCGCCCTTGCAGACGATGCCGTAGTCGGGAATCGAGGTCGCATCCGAGCCCGCGTACGGCCCGGTCAGCGCAAAGCACGGAATCTCGCGCCCGTCGGCGAGCCGCGGCAGGTAGTAGTCTCGCTGCTCGGGCGTGCCGTAATGCAGCAGCAGTTCGCCCGGACCGAGCGAGTTGGGCACGCCCACGGTCGAGGACAACGAGCCGGACACGCCCATGAGCTTCTGCAACACCGCCGACTGGGCCAGTGCCGAGAACTCCAGCCCACCGTACTTCTTCGGGATGATCATGCCGAAGAAGCGCTCGCGCTTGAGGAAATCCCACACCGCGGGCGGCAGGTCGGCCAGTTCGTGGGTGATTTCCCAGTCGTTGGTCATCGCGCACAGGCGCTCGACCGGACCATCGAGGAAGGCCTGCTCCTCTACCGACAGCGCCGGCCGCGGCTGCTCGAGCAGCTTGCGCCAGTCGGGTTTGCCGCTGAACAGCTCGCCCTCGAAACCGACCGTGCCCGCATCCAGCGCGGTCTGCTCGGTGTCCGACAGCTTCGGCGTGACCTGTGCGAACAGCGCCAGCAACGGCGCGGACAGGCGCTCGCGGCGGAACGCGACCCGATTGAGCGGCAGGGCCACCGCGGCCAGCAGCAGCAGCGGCACGCCGGTGGCCAGCACGCCGGACTGGCACAGCCAGCCGGTGGCGACGATCGCGACGGCGGTCAGCCCCGGCCACAGCGTCAGGCGCAGGCGCAGGTAGGCAGCGGCCAACAGCAGCACGAAACCGGCAAGGAAAGGCGCAAGCATGTTCATGTCGTGGTCCTCGAAGGTCGGCGAACCCATTGCCACGGAGATTCCATACGCAACAGTATTGAACGAGGTGTTTACACTGTCAACACCAGGCCCTCGCGCCGTCTGTTTACCTGTCTTGGCTTTCTCCCGCCCGGCCACTGCGGCACACTGGCGTGATGGCCAGGAAGATCACCAAGCCCGAGCCCAAGCCGCGCCTGTGCGCGGCCGACTGGGAACACGCCGCGCTCGAGGCGCTCGCCGAAAGCGGCCTGGGCGCGGTCGCGATCGAGCCGCTGGCGCGCCGCCTGGGCGTCACCAAGGGCAGCTTCTACTGGCATTTTCCCACCCGCGAGGCGCTGATCCAGGCCGCGATCCAGCGCTGGGAGCGCAACGACGAGGAACAGGTCATCGCGCCGCTGGCCAAGGTCGCCGATCCGCGCGAGCGCGTGCGCGAGCTCATTCGCCTGACCAGCCACCGCCGCCCGACCCACACCATCTTCGCAGCGCTGTTCCGTGCGATCGACCAGCCGCTGATCGGCCCGCTGCTCGAACGCGCCTCGCAGCGCCGCATCGAGTTCGTCACGCGCGCGTTCCGCGAAGCCGGATTCGATGCCAAGACCGCGGCCAACCGCGCGCGCCTGGCCTACTCGGCCTATGTCGGCTTCGTGCAGCTGTCGCACATCGGCCAGCCGCGCATGACCCACGACGAGTTCGAGCGCTACATCGACGACTTCATCGAGACCCTGATCCCGCGCTGAGCGCACCGCGCCGGCCCCGTGCGCCAGCCGCCTCGCCCCCAGCGGCCCGCGCCCGCGCGCGGCCGCCACGGCGCCCTGCCGCACCTTGCCTTGCAATGGCCCGATGCGCTCGCTACCGTCGCCTGTCCGCTCTTGTCCCCTCGCTGTCCCATGAGTCAATACACGTCAGCCGTCCGCTCGAGCCAGCTCGATGCGCTCACGCAATGGGTCGACTCGGTCGCACGACTGACCCGCCCCGACCGCATCCACTGGTGCGATGGCTCGCAAGCCGAAGCCGCCGCGCTGCGCGCGCAGATGCTCGCCGACGGCACGCTCATCGAGCTCAACCAGGCCACCCACCCCGGCTGCACGCTGCACCGCTCCCATCCGTCGGACGTGGCGCGCGTGGAGCACCTGACCCTGGTGTGCACGCGCAACCGCGACGATGCCGGCCCCAACAACCACTGGCTCGATCCGGCCGAGGCACACGCCAGGATCGATGCGCTGTTCGACGGCTGCATGCGCGGACGCACGCTGTACGTGATCCCCTACTGCATGGGCCCGCTCGACTCGCCGCTGTCGCGCTGCGGCGTGGAGATCACCGATTCGCCCTACGTGGTCGCCAACATGCGCATCATGACGCGCATGGGCAGCGCCGCGCTCGCGCGCATCGAGCGCGAGGGCAGTTTCGTCAAGGGCCTGCATTCGATCGGCGAGCTCGACCCCGAGCGGCGCTGGATCATGCACTTCCCCGAAGAGCTCACGATCAAGTCCTACGGCTCGGGCTATGGCGGCAATGCGCTGCTGGGCAAGAAGTGCCATGCGCTGCGCATCGCCTCGTGGCAGGCGCGCCAGGAAGGCTGGCTGGCCGAGCACATGCTCATCGTCGGCGTCGAGGACCCGCGCGGCAACACCCACTACATCGCGGCGGCGTTCCCCTCGGCCTGTGGCAAGACCAACCTGTCGATGCTGATTCCGCCCGAAGGCTACCGCCGCGCCGGCTGGAAGGTGTGGACGATCGGCGACGACATCTGCTGGATGCGACCGGGCGCGGACGGGCGCCTGTATGCGATCAATCCCGAAGCCGGCTTCTTTGGCGTGGCGCCGGGCACCGACCATGGCACCAACCCCAACGCGCTGGCCGCGATCGGCCACGACACGATCTACACCAACGTCGCGCTCACTGCCGACAACCAGCCGTGGTGGGAAGGCCTGCACGAGGGCACTCCGGTCACCGATTGGCGCGGACGCCCGTGGGATCCGGCCAACGGTCCCGCGGCCCATCCCAACTCGCGCTTCACGGTGGCGGCGCGCCAGGCGCCGAGCTGGTCGCCGATGGCCGAACATCCGCAGGGCGTGCCGATCAGCGCGATCGTGTTCGGCGGCCGCCGGCCATCGCTGGTACCGCTGGTGTTCCAGGCCCGCGACTGGGCCCATGGCGTGCTCATCGGCGCGGCAATGGGGTCGGAAACCACGGCCGCCGCCACCGGCGCGGTCGGCGTGCTGCGCCGCGACTCGATGGCGATGAAGCCGTTCTGCGGCTACAACTACGGCGACTACTTCGCGCACTGGCTGTCGTTCGAGCGCGCCGGCCTGCAGTTGCCGCAGATCTTCCACGTCAACTGGTTCCGCAAGGGCGGCGACGGCAAGTTCCTGTGGCCGGGTTTCGGCGAGAACCTGCGCGTGCTGGAGTGGATCATCGAGCGCTGCGCAGGCCAGGCCGGCGCGCAGGAGACGCCGATCGGCCTGCTGCCGCGTGCGGACGACCTGCACCTGCAAGGCCTGTCGCTGGACAACGCCGCGCTCGAGCAATTGCTCGCGGTCGACCTGGACGGCTGGGCGCGCGAGGTCGAGGACATCGGCCAGTACCTGGCCTCGTTCGGCGATCGCACGCCCGCGCGCCTGCACGCCGAGCGTGAGCGCATCGCGGCCGCGATCGCGCGCGCGCGCGCGACCGCCCCGCGCAGCGCAGTCGCATCCTGATCCCGCCCGCGCCAGAATCAGCGGTTTCCGACCACGGCAGGCGCCGTGGCCGGCCCTGCCCTGCCGCATGAGTCCGATGCCGTGAACAGCACTCCAGCCGACCCCGACAGCCTGTGGCGCCGCGCCGCCGAATGCGTGCGCACCGGCGACTACGCCAACGCGGTCATGACCTACCGCGCGATCGCCGAGGCCAACCCCGCCGATCCGCTGGGCTGGTTCGCGCTGTCCTCCGCCGCACGGGCGGGCGGCGACTTCCGCCTCGCGGTGGAACACGCGCGCTCGGCGGCGCTGGCGATGCGCGAATCAGGCCGGTTCGCGGCGGTGGCGGAACTCGCGCAGCACCTGCAGAACCTCGGCGAGACGCGTTTTGCCACCCACATCATCGAGCGCGCGGGCTGGTCGGCGGTATCCACGCATGCCGACCTGGCCGCACGCCTGGCGCAGACACTGGGCCAGGCCGACCGCCATGCCGACGCCTTGCAGTTGCTCGACCTGGCCCTGGCCCGCCACGCGGCCACGCCCGCGCTCAGCTACCTGCGCGCGATCACGCTGCGCCACCTCGGCCGGGGTGCCGAGGCAAGTGACGAGTTCGAACGTTGCCTCGCGCTCGCGCCCGACTACGCCGCGGCGATGCTGATGCTGGCCCAGCACGACGTGCGCCACCGCGGCGCCGAACAGCTCGCACGCATCCGCGCCGCGCTCGCGCGCGACGGGGTCGAGCCGCAGCAACGCGCGATGCTCGACTACGCGCACTTCATCCACCTCGACGCCGCCGGTGACACGGCTGCGGCCTGGCAGGCGCTGGAGTCGGGCATGCGCCTCAAGCGTGCGAGCCTGGCCTGGGACGCCACGGCCGAGCAGGCGACGTTCGATGCCCTCGCACGCCTGTGCGATGCCGACTTCGGCAGCCGCCGCGATGGCGCAGCCGATGGCCAGCACACGCCGGTCTTCGTGTTCGGGCTGCCACGCAGCGGCACCACCGTGCTCGAGCGCCTGCTCGCCAACCACAGCCGGGTGGCCAGCGCCGGTGAGCTCAACGAGTTCCACCACCAGCTGTGCTGGGAGGCCAACCTCGCCACCAGCGAGCCGGCCGACCCGCGCCTGCTCGCGGCCGCGCCCACGTTCGACTTCGCCGCGCTGGGCCGCGGTTATCTGCTGCGCACGCATTGGCGCGCGGGTGGCGCCAGCCACCTCATCGACAAGTTCCCGCGCAACTTCCTCTACGCCGGGCTCATCCATCGGGCGCTGCCGCAGGCGCGGATGATCTGCCTCGTGCGCGATCCGCTGGACAGCTGCCTGTCCAACCTCAAGGAACTGTTCGCGGGCGACTTCTACCCCTACAGCTACGAGCCGGGCGAAACCGCCGCCCACGTCGTGCGCTTCCACCGGCTGCTGGCGCACTGGCAAACGTGCATGCCAGGCGCGGTGCTCACGCTGCGCTACGAGGAACTCGTGCGTGATCCGGCCCGGGTCATGCGCCAGGTGCTCGACTACTGCGGCCTGCCGTTCGAGCCGGCCTGCACCGACCTCGCCCGCAACCAGACGCCCTCGGCCACCGCCAGCAGCACGCAGGTGCGCGAGGGGCTGCACGCGCGCTCGATCGGGGCATGGCGCCGCTACGCGCAACCGCTGGCGGCGGCCCAGACCCTGTTGCGCGCGCAGCTGCCCGCGCAGGTCTTCAGCGCCGACTGACACGCCCGCCGCGCGCTAAACCCGGCAGCGCGCGCGCGCATCCAAGCTGGCAAGATGGATGCCTGCCTGTCCCTGCCGATGCCGATGAGCGACGCCGCGCCGCCCCGCGCGATCCCTGCCGACGACGACGCCGGGCTGGTGCGGCGCGCGGCCGCGGGCGAAACGGCCGCGTTCGAAACCCTGTACCGGCGCCATGTCGCGCGCGTGCACGGCGTGCTGTGGCGTCTGTCGGGCATGAATGCCGCGCTCGCCGAGGAACTCACCCAGGAAGCGTTCATCCATGCCTGGCAGGGCCTGCCCGGATTTCGCGGCGACAGCGCATTCAGCACCTGGCTGCACCGCCTGGCCGTCAACCTCGCGCTGATGCGCATGCGCACACCCGAGCGCGAGGAAGCCGTCGATCCGGACACGCTCGTGCAGCTCGCCGGTGGCGCGCGCGAGTTCTGCGCAGGCGAGCGCGCCGAGCTGGAGCAAGCCGTGGCGCGCCTGCCGCCGCGCGCCCGCGCGGTGCTCGTGCTGCACGACATCGAGGGCTGGCGACACCAGGAGATCGGTGCTGCGCTCGGCATCGCCAGCGGCTCGTGCAAGGCACACCTGCATCGCGCACGTGGCCTGCTGCGCGCATTGCTGGGCGAGCCGGGGGCGACACTGCACGACGACACGGGGGTGCAAGGCGATGACTGAGCTGGAACTGCGCCAGCGCCTGCGGCAACTGCGCGATGCGCGCGATCCCGCGCGCGACCTGTGGCCCGCGATTGCCGTGCGCCTGCAACCGGCGCCCGCGGCGACGCGGCATGTACGGCGCCGGCGGGCGCCGGCCCTCGCCGCGGCTGCGCTGTTGCTGCTCGCGCTGGGCGTTGGCGCGCTGCTGCGGCCCTGGCACGCGCCGGTGGAACCGGGCCTGGCCGGTGCGACGCCAACGCCGCTGCACCGCACGCCGACGCGCGCGCCGCATGGTGATCCGCGCCTGCTCGCCGGCGCGATCGTGCTCGACACAGCCCACGCGCAACTCGAACAGGCGCTCGCGGCACAACCCGACAGCGCACTGCTCAATGACCTGCTCAAACGCACCCAGGCACGCCGCGCGCGCCTGGTACAGCACGCCGGCCAGGCCGGTTGACCCACCGCAATGGAGGCCTCCCCATGAAATCCCCGATCCTGCCATTCCTGCTGCTTGCACTGGTCGGCACCCTCGCCAGCGCGCAGACCCCAATCGATCAGACGCGCGCCGTCGATGCCGACGCACGCATCGACGTCGCCAACATCAAGGGCTCGATCAGCATCACGGGCTGGGACCAGCCCCAGGTCACGATCAGCGGCACCCTCGGCCGTGGCAGCAAGGGGCTGTCGGTCGAGGGTGACGCGCGTCACCTGCGCATCAAGGTCGAAGCGCCCGAACGGGGCTGGTTCAACTGGGGCAGCGACACCAGCATGGGCGACACCACGCTCGTGCTCAAGGTCCCGCGCGGCGCCACGCTGGACATCGACTCGGTCAGCGCCGATGTCGAACTGGCGGGCGTGGCCGGCTCCGCGCTCACGGCCGCCACAGTCAGCGGCAAGCTGCGCCTGGACAGCTCCGCCGCGCGCGTGGATATCGACAGCGTGAGCGGCGACGTCGACTTCACCGGGCCGGCCGGCAAGGCCGAGGTCGAAACCGTGTCGGGCAGCATCCGTGTGCGCGGCCTGGGTGGCGAGGTCGACCTGGAAACGGTGTCGGGCGACATCGACGCCGACCTGGGCAGCTATCGCCGGCTCGATGCCCAGACCGTATCGGGCGACATCAACGTGCGCGGCACGCCGGCCAACGACGGCGACATCCAGCTCGAATCGATGAGCGGCGACCTGCAGCTGCAGTTGCCCGAGGCGATCCCGGCCAAGCTCAAGGCCTCGACTTTCAGCGGCCGCATCCGCAGTGACTTCGGCGCCGGCAGCGGCGACACCGATGCCAAGCGGCTGGAAGCCACGCTCGGCGCCGGCAGCGCGCAGATGCGCCTGGAAACCTTCAGCGGCGACATCGAAATCCGCAAGCACTGAAGGCGCGGGCATCGCGCGCCCGCGCCTGCCGGCATCGAGGCGCGGCCGCGGGGCCGCCGCCCGTGACGGCGGCAGTGCCTCCGGCGATCAGTCCGGCGCCGCGAGGGCGAGCACGTCGCCGAGCAGCGCCTGCGCCGTCACCTCGGCACCGGCGCCCGGACCCTGGATCACCAGCGGCTGGGCGTGGTAACGCGCGGTGGTGAGCGCGAACAGGTTGTCGTTGCCGGCCAGCCGAGCCGCGGGATGCGTGGCCGGCACCGCGACCAGCCCGACGCTGGCGCGGCCGTGCTCGTCCAGCCGCGCGAGGAAGCGCAGCACCTTGCCCTCGCGCGACGCCTCGGCGCGGCGCTGCTCCAGCGGCGCATCGAGTTCACCCAGCCGCGCGAGGAACTCGTCGAGCGTGACCGTGGCCAGTGCCGCCGGCACCACGCCCTCGATCGCGACTTCGTGCGCATCCAGCGCGTGGCCGGCCGCGCGCGCGAGGATCAGCAGCTTGCGCGCGACGTCGGCGCCGCCCAGGTCCAGCCGCGGATCGGGTTCGGTGTAGCCGCGCTCGCGTGCCTCGCGCAGCAGTTCGGAGAAGGGTCGGCTGCCATCGAAATGGTTGAACAGCCACGACAGCGAACCCGAGAACACGCCATCGAGCGCGCGCAGGCGATCACCGCACTGGCGCAGGCGCAGCAGCGTGGACAGCACCGGCAGACCCGCGCCGACCGTGGCGGCATCGCCGTAGCGGCGGCGCGCCTGGCGGCTGGCGTGGCGCAACCGCTGCCAGCCTTCCAGGCGCTCGCCGAGCGCGGCCTTGTTGGCACTGACCACGTGGTAGCCCCGCGCGAGCCAATCGGCGTGGTGCGCGGCCACCTCGCCCGAGGCGGTGGCATCGACGATCACCTGCTCGGCCAAGCCGCTGTCACGCAGGGCCGCGAGCAACGCCTCGTCGTCGCGCGGCCGGGTCGAGCCACCGAGCAACCGCTGCGCCTGCGCCGGCACCACGCCGCGCGGATTGACCCACTGGTGCCTGGAGTCGGCCACCGCCACGAGATGCAAGGCGCCCGCGGCGGGCGTGGCAAGCAGGTCGAGCAAGGCGCGGCCGACACCGCCGACGCCGAGCAGGACGATGGCGATGCCGCCACGGGCGGGCGCGGGTGACGGCAGCGCGTTCATGCACACACCTGTTTGCGTTTGCCTGCGGCAAGCGCGCGCTGCAGCGCGGCTTCGAGGTCGCGGCACAGGTCGTCGCCGTCCTCGATGCCGACCGACACGCGCAGCAGGTCGTCGCTGATGCCGGCATGGCGCCGCGCCTCGGCAGTCATCGACGCGTGCGTCATCGTCGCCGGGTGGGCGATCAGGCTTTCGACGCCACCGAGCGACTCGGCCAGCGAGAAGAACTCCAGGCCCTCGACGAACGCGGCGATCGCGTCCACGCCACCGGCCAGCTCGAAGCTGAGCATCGCGCCGAAGCCATGCTGCTGGCGCGCGGCCAGCGCATGCCCCGGGTGCGTCTCCAGCCCCGGCCAGTACACACGCGACACCGCGGGGTGGGCATCCAGCAGCTGCGCGATGCGCGCGGCGTTGTCGCAATGCGCGCGCAGGCGCGGCCCCAGCGTGCGCAGGCCGCGCAGGGTGAGGTAGCTGTCGAACGGTGCGCCGGTGAGGCCGAGGCAGTTGGCCCACGCCTTGAGCTGTTCGGCCACGCCCGCATCGCGCGCGACCACGGCGCCGCCAACCACGTCGCTGTGGCCGTTGATGTACTTGGTGGTCGAATGCACGACCACGTCGGCGCCGAGCGCCAGCGGCTGCTGCAGCGCCGGCGACAGGAAGGTGTTGTCGACCACGCACAGCGCGCCAGCCGCATGCGCGGCCTGGGCGACGTGGCGGATGTCGGTGATGCGCAGCAGCGGGTTCGAGGGCGTCTCCACCCACACCAGCGCGGGCTGCTCGGCCAGCGCGATCGCGAGCCGCACCGGGTCGGTCAGGTCGACGAAATCGACGCTGAAGCGCGCCTTCTTCGCCCACGCATCGAGCAGGCGCCAGGTGCCGCCATAACAGTCGTGCGCCGCCACGATGCGACCACCGGGCCGCACCAGTTCCAAGGCCAGGGCCACTGCGGCCATGCCGCTCGCGGTCACCACACCACCGGCGCCGCCCTCGAGGTCGGTCAGTGCCAGGGCGAGCTGGTCGCGCGTGGGATTGCCGCTGCGCGAGTAGTCGTACTCGCGCTTGCGACCGAAGCCCGCGAACGTGTAGTTGGTGCTCAGGTGCAGTGGCGGCACCACCGCGCCGTGCTGGGTATCGGTTTCGATGCCCGCGCGTACGGCCCGGGTGGCAGTGGTCAGACTCATGGGACAGGCTCCGCAATATCGAAAAAGGGTTCGGGAGATGCATCCGTACATCTCCCGAACGGCGGGTCACCGGAGAGGCGAGCGGAACGACGACGGGGGGAGACGTCGCCGCTCATTCACTGGACCCGCATCCAGCAGGACGACGTTGGGTGCCGCCGCCCTTTTCCACGATCCGTCCATCGATCGCGAAAACCACACATTCAATGCTCCACCAGCGCCTCGCGCAGCAGCGCGCCCACCTGCGCCGGTTCCTTGAGGAATCCGTCGTGGCCATAGCGCGTGTCGATCACGTGCAGCTGCGCCGCTGCGCCGAGATTGAGCTGCAGCTCGCACAGGTCGGCCAGCGGCACCACGCGGTCGGACGAGAACCCGATCAGCGTGGTCGGCACGCGCACGTCCTGCGGCGCCACCGCGTGCAGGTCGATCGACTCCGACAGCGCGAGGAAACGCTCGGCCGAGAAGCGCTGCGCGAACCGTGCGCCGGCCGCACCGAGCCAGCCTTCCTCGGCGAAGTGGTAGCGGCCATCGACCAGTTGCGGCGCGTCGGCGCAGCGCTCGGCGAACTCACGCTCGCCGCGATAGGTGGTCATCGCCAGGCGCCGGGCCAGATCGAGCCCGCTGGCGGTGTCGCCATGCGCGCGCGCGAAGCGCACCACCTCGCGCTGGATGTTGCGGATCGCCACGCTCAGTGGATGGGCGCGGTGCGCGCCCGCGATCGCCACCAGCCGGCCCAGCCGCTGCGGATGGCGCGCGGCAAAGGCCAGCCCGACCATCGCACCGTAGGACGCGCCCACGTAGGCGCTCGCGCGCGCCTCGCCGAGCAGGTCGAGCACGGCCGCGATCGCGTCCGCCTGGTCCTCACTGCCGACCGCGAGCGCGTCGCCGCCGAGATCGGCACTGCTGATCCAGTCGATCGCGAGCACGCGGCAGTGGCGCGTATCTATCGCGCGGCCATCGCCGACGATGTCGCTCCACCAGCCCGGATTGCCACCGGCGGCCACCACGTAGCGATCGGCCGAGATGCCGCCCTGGACGATCACGAGCGCAGTACCCGCGGCGCCGTGCAGCGACCATCGCACGCGCACCTCGCGCGCGCCTTGGGCATGGCGCGGGCTGAGCGTGACCAGTGCCTCGCCATAGCGCGGACCCTGCTCGACCCGCGCCGGCATGAACGCGACGCAGGCCGACAGGTCGGGCGAGGCGAGGCGGGATTCGGCATGGAAGGTCATCGCAGTGCTCCACAAGGCGCCCATCGCTGCCACGGGACCCGGAGCCGACGCGACGACGCACGGCGCATGCACGCCGCGATCGCCGCTCATCTCTCGGTGGACCACGCATCGGCGCGTCCCCGCGGGAGTTGGCACCATGGCTTGGCGGTTGCGGTCGTCGCGACCTTGCCACCTCGCTGGTTGCCCCGGCTTCACTGGGCCTGTCCCTCAGCCGGTCTCGATGAGCAATGGCGCGCACTGTACGGATTGCCATTTGGCATGTCAATAGGCGTTTAGACGTCTATCCATCCACATGACGATATTTCATTTGTCGGCGCTGCCGCAGCGCCCGCGGGAGCGCCGGGCGGAGCGGAGCAACCGCCCGCGACCCGGCCAGCCATGGCGCGCCAGGCGTGGCGCGCGGCGGCCTGCAGGCACGCCGGCGGTGCCCCGGCGCGCGGCGCCGGCGGCGTGCCTGCTATCCTAGGCGGCTTTCCCCGCCCGCTGCCGCCGGTCATGTCCGAGCACCTTGAGCAAACGCGCCGCCGGCGCACCTTCGCGATCATTTCCCATCCCGACGCGGGCAAGACCACGCTGACCGAAAAGCTGCTGCTGTTCGGCGGCGCGATCCAGATGGCCGGTTCGGTCAAGGGCCGCAAGGCCGCGCGCCACGCCACCTCCGACTGGATGGCACTGGAGAAGGAGCGCGGCATCTCGGTCACCAGTTCGGTGATGCAGTTCCCCTACGAGGGCAAGATCGTCAACCTGCTCGACACGCCCGGCCATGCCGATTTCGGCGAGGACACCTATCGCGTACTCACCGCGGTCGACTCCGCGCTCATGGTGATCGACTGCGCCAAGGGCGTGGAGGAGCGCACGATCAAGCTCATGGAGGTGTGCCGCCTGCGCGACACGCCGATCATGACCTTCATCAACAAGCTCGATCGCGAGGGACGCGCGCCGATCGAACTGCTCGACGAGGTCGAATCGGTGCTGGGCATCCCGTGCACACCGGTGACCTGGCCGATCGGCATGGGATCGCGGCTCAAGGGCGTGTACCACCTGTTGCTGGACGAGGTGCACCTGTTCGAGCCCGGACGCAACTTCACGCGCCAGGACTCGACGATCTTCCGGGGGTTGGATGATCCGCAGCTGGCCGCGCGCATCGGTGCCGAGGCGCTGGCCGAGCTGCGCGAGGAGCTGGAACTCGTGCGCGGCGCCTCGCACGCCTTCGACCCGGCACAGTACCTGGCCGGCCGCCTCACCCCGGTGTTCTTCGGCTCGGCGGTCAACAACTTCGGTGTGCAGCTGCTGCTCGACTTCTTTGTCGAGCATGCCCCAGCGCCGCGTGCGCGCGCCACCACCACGCGCCTGGTCGAGCCCACCGAGCAGGCACTCAGCGGCTTCGTGTTCAAGATCCAGGCCAACATGGACCCGGCCCACCGCGACCGCGTGGCGTTCCTGCGCATCTGCAGCGGCCACTACAGCGCGGGCATGAAGATGCTGCACGTGCGCACCGGCAAGGAGGTGCGCATCGCCAACGCGCTCACCTTCATGGCCAGCGACCGCGAAATCGTCACCAGCGCCTGGCCGGGCGACGTGATCGGGCTGCACAACCACGGCACGATCTCGATCGGCGACACCTTCAGCGAGGGCGAAGAGCTCGCGTTCACGGGCATCCCGAACTTCGCGCCCGAGCTGTTCCGCCGCGCCCGGCTCAAGGACCCGCTCAAGATGAAGGCACTGGTCAAGGGACTGGCGCAGCTGTCCGAGGAAGGCGCCACCCAGTTCTTCCGCCCGCTGATGTCCAACGACCTCGTGCTCGGTGCGGTGGGCGTGCTGCAGTTCGACGTGGTCGCCTACCGGCTCAAGGACGAGTACGGCGTGGATGCGGTGTTCGAGAACGTGGCCGTGGCGACCGCCCGCTGGGTGCACTGCGCCGACGAGCGCAAGCTGGCCGAGTTCCGCGAGAAGAACGCCAGCCACCTCGCGATCGACGGCGCCGGGCAACTGGTGTACCTGGCCCCATCGCGCGTCAACCTTCAGCTCACCCAGGAGCGCTCGCCCGGCATCGAGTTCGCGGCTACGCGCGAACACGCCGGCAGCGTGGCTGGCGACTGAACACGTGGGCTACGCGCGCGGCCCCGGTCTGGTACCGGCCGCGGCGCGACCCACGCGCAGCGACCTGTCGCGCACAAGGCAAGCCGATACCCGGCGCGTGCGGTTGGCCGCGTGGTCGCAACCACCACCGGCCGGGCGGCTGCAGCGCGCACATGAAAACGCCCGGCGGTGCCGGGCGTTGGCGTGACGGCGCGGCGGCGGACCCGGCTCAGCTGCCGCCGGAAAAATCGCTGTGGAACAGGCGGTCGCCCGGAGCCGGCGCGGCCGCGGCGGGCCGCAGTTCCTCGCCCGAGGCGAAGATGCGGTCGTGGCCGACCGCAACCGGGCTGCCCGCGGTCACGCCCGCGAGCGTGCCGCCGGCGTGCGGCTCGGCGCCGCGCTCGTGCAGCATGAAGGCACCCACCGCGAGCACGAGGCAGGCGGCGAGCGATCCGACCCAGCGCAGAGACACGACGCGCGCATGAGGGCGCGCCGGCGCGCGGCCGCGATGTGCGAGCGCGGGAGCGCGCACGCGCTGCACCTGCGCCGCCAGCGCCTCGGAGTCGGCCTGCAGCTCGCCGAGCATGCGCGCGAGGTCCGCGTGCGCGGCCGATTCGGCCAGTGCGCGGGTGGCCTCGGCGCGGCGATCGGCCTCGGCCGGACGGCCCGCCAGCACGGCCAGCAGCGCCTGCGCATCGAGCGGGCGATCGGCCGAGTGCGCGGTGGCGCGGCGATACAGCTTGGCAAGCGACATCGTGTTCATGGCATCAGTCTTCAAAGTCACCCAATCCGAGCTCGCGCAGGCGTTGCTTGAGGCCCTCCAGCCCGCGCGAAACCAGTTTCCGCGCCGCCTCCGCCGAGGCAATCCCGGCGATGTCGGCGATTTCCTGCAGCGAGAAGCCCTGCAGGTGCAATGCGATGGGCAGGCGTCGGCGCTCCGGAATCTCGGCCAGGCAGCGCTGCAGCCCCTGCATCTGCTGCAGATCCCCGGCCCGTCGCTCCGGCGCCACCGGCGCCAGGTCGACCTCGAACGATCCATCGTCCTCTTCCGGCAGCGGCTCCGCCGCCCGTACCTGGGCCCGTCGCAAGGCATCGATCACGGTGCTCGCAACGACCCGCTGCACATAAGACGCATGAAAGGCCCCGGAGCGGTCACGCTCCAGCGCATGCCACAGCCGGATGCGGACTTCCTGCTCGACGTCGGCCGGGTCGATGCCATGGCGGTCCAGCCCGTAGCCGACCAGCAAGGCGCGCACGCGTGCGCCGTAGGCGACCAGCAACTGCTCGAGACGGGCGTGGACGGGATCGTTGGGGGCGGTCATGCGTAAGCACGCAGCGGGCGCCGCGCAGGCTCTCCAGGGCAGTGGCCGGCACCGACGCCGGTCGCCCAGTGTAGCCGGCCGGGTGCGGGGTGCGGGGTGCGGGGTGCGGAGCGTGCACGGCCGGGTCGGACCGCGGCACAAGCCTCGCCACGGCCCTGGCCCGCGCTTCAGTCGGCTTCCTGCAACAGCGGAGGCAGCGGGCAATGCAAGGCCGCGCAGATCGTGCGCAGCAGTTCGGCCTCGACCACCGTCACGATGCCGTCGCTGCTGATCGCCCGGGTCAGTCCCTGCACGAGGAGCTCCTTGCCCGCGGGGGCGAGCCGGTCCAGTTGCGGCAGCGCGTGGTCCAGTGCGCGGATCCAGTCCTGCGGCGGCCGATAGTCGGCGCGCGCCGCCGGCAGCACTTCGTGCAGGCCCAGCAGGAACGCCTCGCGCGCGTCCGATGCGTCGGCGTTGCCATACTGGGCGAGGACCGCCAGCACATCGCGGACCTCGGCGGCGAGCCGCGGCAGGCGCTGCCGCCCGCGTACGAACGTGGCGGCCGGACTGAGCGCGTCGATGACCTGCACCCGCACCAGCGTGGCCAGGCAGTAGTCGCCCAGCGTGACTTCCCCGTCGAGCGTGATGAGTTCGTGCAGCGTCGCCACGAACGCATCCAGCTGTGGCCGGGGCCGGCGCCGCAGCGTGGGGAACGCGAGCGCGGCGAGCGGCAGACGCTGCATCGGGTGCAGACCGGCCAATGCGTCGGTCAACCGGTTCGTGGCCGCGGCGGTCGCGGCACCCAGGCGCGTCGTGATCACCTGCAGGCGCCTGCTGCGCAGCGCGGCATCATCGCCCAGCAGCAGCACCAGCACCAACGCGATCGCGCGATCGACATCGCGCGCGGCCGCGCGCAAGGGTGGCGGCAGCGTGGCGTGCAGGTCGTGCGCGGCGGCGCGGTCGTCGGAATCTGGATTGCCCACCTGGGCCGCCACCGCGCGCGGGGACACGCGCATGCGCGCGGACGCGGCGGGCACGCGGCGCGCCCCGGCCGGCATCGCCTGCGCCGACAGGTCCCTCGGCGCCAGGCCCGCGACCGACACATCGTCACGGTCCGCGGCGTCATCCACCACTTGCGGCTCCGCCCATGCGGCGGCGATCGCATCGAATTCGTCGCTGCGGAATGACGGGTCCAGGCGGCGGATGCGCTCGCCCAGTGGCGGGTGCGTGGCGAATACGCTGGAGTAGCCGACGCCATCGCCGAACAGCATGTGGGCGACTTCCTCGGTATTGGCATTGGCCGCCAGCAGCGAACCTTCGCTCAGCGCACCGATCTTCTTGAGCGCGCCCGCGATGCCATCGGTCTGGCGCGTGAACTGTACTGCCGAAGCGTCGGCCAGATACTCGCGCTGGCGCGAAATGCTGGCCTTGATCGCGCGCGCGAGGATCACGCCGATGTAGCCGATCGCATACAGCGCCAGGCCGAGCATCACCAGACTGCCGCCCTTGTTGCGGCTGTGCCGCGCGGATTCGGCCACCAGGCGTCCCGTCATCGCGATCACGAGGATGCCGAACACCACGCCGATGAGGCGGATGTTGAGGCGCATGTCGCCATTGAGGATGTGGCTGAACTCGTGACCGATCACGCCCTGCAGTTCGGTGCGCGTGAGCTTGTCGAGTGCGCCGCGCGTGACGGTGATCGCGGCATCGGCGGGCGTGTAGCCGGCGGCGAACGCATTGATGCCAGCCTCCTGTTCCAGCACGAACACATGCGGCACCGGCACGCCCGACGCGATCGCCATTTCCTCGACCACGTTGCGCAGCCGCTGGTAGGCAAGGTTGCCGGTGTCGCCCGGTACCAGCACGGCGCCCAGACCCGCGGCCACTGCGGCGCCGCCACTGCGCAGCTTGGCCGTGCGGTACAGCGAACCCAGCGCGATCACGCCGGCGACGAGCAGGCTCAACCCAAGCAGCCCTTGCGGCCGCACGCCTCCTTTGGCGACCGCAAGGACGAGCACGAAATCGGTTGCGGCCACCACCACGAGCACGGCCATCGCGAACAGCCAGAGCATGCGCCAGGTATCGCGCCGCGCCCGCTGCTGGTGGGCGAAGAAGTTCATGCGCGCCCCGCCGCGACAGACGGTGCCGCCATGCATCCCCTGCGGTCGCGGGCGCAGCCGCGCCATGCGCGGGCACGCGCACCCCGCTGCACCCGGCCGGTATGCCCGCGCATGCCGCGTGGACTCAACTGAAGGAAACCTTGGGCACTTCGCGCTTGGTCTCGGACTCGATCGCAAGCTGCTCGGCTGGCTGGAATGCGAACATGTTGGCCACGATCGATCCCGGGAACTGCTCGCGGCTGATGTTGTAGCTCATGACCGCGTCGTTGTACGCCTGGCGTGCGAACGCGACCTTGTTCTCGGTGCTGGAGAGCTCCTCACTCAGCTGCATCATGTTCTGGTTGGCCTTGAGGTCGGGATAGGCTTCCGACAGCGCGAACAGCCGACCCAGCGTCTGGGTGAGCGCATTGTCCGCGCCGGCCAGTTGCTGCATCGCCGCGGCATCGCCCGGGTTGGCCTTGGCCGCCGACAGACCCGACATGGCCGAGTTTCGGGCCTGCACCACCGCATCGAGCGTCTCGCGCTCGTGCTTCATGTAGGCCTTCACGGTTTCGACGAGATTGGGGATGAGGTCATAGCGGCGCGTGAGCTGCACATCGATCTGCGCAAACGCGTTCTTGTAGCCATTGCGGCCGGCAATGAGCCCGTTGTAAAGGCTCACGCCGTACAGCAACACACCCACCACGACGATGAGGAAGATCCACATGCGCATGTTCCTTTCGGTTGCTGGATATCGCTAGAATCAGGCCCGATTGGAGTATAGGGCAGCTGGGCGCCGCGGGCGCAAAGTCGCAATCCGACGCCGCCGGAGATCACCTTGGGCCGAAGTGTGCGTGTGGCAGGCATGGTGCTTGCCGCCATCGTTGCCAGCCTCGCCACACCGTCACCGGCAGTGGCGGCCGCTGCCAAGGCACGCTCCGGCGCGGCCACTGCGCTGGTGTCGGCCCAGACGCAGCCACGTCCATCGACCAAGCGCACCGCGCGCCACCATCGCACCACGCGCCCGGCACCGCCGCCCGTGGTACCGCTGGTCGATGCGCATGCGGTGGCCACTGATCCGGCCGCGGTCGCGCGCGAGTTCGGTGGCTGGCTCGACGAGCTGGCTGCGGCGGACACGGTGGCCGGGCTCGCGGTCGCGGTGGTGAAGGACGACAAGGTTCTGCTCGAACGCGGCATCGGCCTGGCCGATGCCGGCAGCGGCGAGGCGGTGACGCCGACCACGGTGTTCCGGCTCGCGTCGTTGTCCAAGGCCTTCGCCACCACGATCACCGGCCTGCTGGTCGCCGACGGCCGCCTGCAATGGGACACGCGCGTGGCCGACCTGCTGCCCACCTTCACACTGAGCAACGAGGCGGCCGGATCACGGCTGACCGTGCAGGATGTCCTCAGCCACCGCGTGGGCTTGCCGCACAACACCTACGACCGCCTGCTCGAACAGGACGAGCCGTACGAGGTGCTGGTGGAACGGCTCAGGGACGTGCCGATGACCTGCCCGGTCGGTGACTGCTACGGCTACCAGAACATCGCCTTCAGCCTCGTCGGTGACATGGTCTTCGCCACCACCGCGGACTTCTACTACCACCAGGTCGAAAAACGCATCTTCCACCCACTGGGCATGCGTACCGCGACCTTTGGCCGCGAGGCACTGGAGACATCGCCGAGCTGGGCGCGTCCACACCGCCGCGTCGGTGGCAGCTGGGTGCCGTTCTCACCTGCCGAGGCCTATTACCGCGTCGCGCCCGCCGCGGGCGTCAATGCCAGCCTGCGCGACATGGAGCAATGGCTCATCGCGCAAATGGGCGAGCGCCCCGCGGTGCTGTCGCCCACGCTGCTTGAGACCCTGCGCCAGCCGCTGGTGGAAACCCGGCGTGAGCTGCGCAGCACCGCATGGCGGCGCGGACGCCTGCGCGACGCACACTATGCGTTGGGCTGGCGCATCTACGACTACGCCGGCGAGAGGCTGGTGTTCCATGCCGGAGCGGTGCAGGGGTACCGCGCGATGATCGCGTTCCTGCCCGAGCGTCGCTTCGGCGTGGTGATGCTGTGGAACTGCGCAAGCGCGGCGCCCGCCGGCCTGTTGCCGATGCTGCTGGACCGCTATCTGGGCCTGCCGGATGTGAACTGGGCCGGCATCGACCGCGACAGCGAGTCAGACGACGCCGAGCGCGGCCTCGGCGGCACACGCTAGGCGGCGCCCCGCACTACGCCGAAGTCGAACTGCCGCACCGCGCGCATCCGCAGCCACGCGGGCCTGCGAGGGTCGTCACGCCTGCCGGTCCCGGCGCGACGGTGGCGACCCAGGAATCGCCACCGTCAGGCCGACCATTGCGGCGTGGTGCGTCAACGATCCAGCGAGAACTCGATGCGGCGACGCAGCGTCGACGCCACCGGCTGGCCGTTCTCGAGCCTGGGTTCGAACTTGGCGCGCTCGATCGCCCGCACGGCCTCGCGGTCGAACACGCGTGCGGGCTCCGACGAGACCACATGCACGTTCTGCACCTCGCCATTGGCCGCGACCGTGAACTCGACCTCGACGAAACCACTCTGCCCGTTGCGTGCGGCAGCAGGCGGATAGTTCGGTCGCGGCGCGGTGACCACGCGCACATCCCGCGTCTCGCCTTGCGGCGCCACCACCGGTGGTGGCGTGGCCGGCGGCGGCGTGGTTTCGGCCGGCCTTGAGGTCGCGGCAGGCGTGGCCGCATCGGCAGTGGACGCGGCGCTGGCAGGTGCGGTGGCCGCGGGCGTCTCCGGGGTGGCGGCGGTTTGCGGTCGCGCGGCCGCAGCTGCGGCGGCGGCCTCCTGCTGCGCCTTGAGCGCAAGGTCGCGCTCGACCTGCTTCTTCTTCGCATCCATCTTGCTGCGCAGGATGGTCAGCGTGTAGTTGCTCGAGTCGGCCTTGGTGAGCAGATCCATGATCCGCGTCGCCTCGTCGATGTTGTTCTGGTTGATCTGGTCCTCGACGCCCGCGGTCGCAAACGGGAACAGCTCACGCAGCGCATCCTTGGCATTGGTGTTGTCGGGCTGCTTGTCGAGGATGCGCAGGTAGTATTCCAGCGCGTTGTTGCCCGCCGGCGCCACCATGCGATTGTCGGACATGGCCTTGCGCGCCTCACCATAGAGCTGGTCGACCGTGAGGTCGGCCTGCGCCGCGGTATCGGTCGTGGATGGCGCAGCCTGCTGCGTTGCCGCACCCGTTCCCGCAACCGGGGCCGTGGCGGCCGGGCCTGCCTTGCGTCCCAGCAACCACCAACCAACCAGGCCCGCGACGAGCACGAGCACGATCACGCCGATCAACACCGGCGATACCGCGCCGCGCATTCGACTGCGCCGCAACCACCTCATGCGAGACACCGGGTCCGCGGCACGGACCTGCACAACCTTCGAATCGCCGTTTGAGTTCGGCATGGTGACACCCCCTGGTCAAGCGTGGCGCCAACCACGCGGATGCATAAAGTATCGCCATCGCGCGCGCAATGCATCCCTTCCGGCAGCTTCTTTACGGTCTCGGGCGCCGCGCGGGCGGACGCTGTGCGGCATCCACGCGCAAGCGCAAGCCGCTTGCCGTGGGTCGCGCGAAAGCCGTCTTGGGGAACATCGCGGCCGCCGTTATGCCAAGGCATCGGCAGCAAGCACACCGCGCCGCGAGCCACTGCCGCGCACTGACACTGCCGTGCGACGCGGGCGGGAAGCGGGATCCGACGAAGGAGAGGAGGCGGGAGAATTGCCTCTCCCCGCGCTGGGCGTAACCACGGGGAGAGGCGAACACGGAACCGATTGCAAATTTTCTACAACGTTTGCATCGGCGGGGTGGAACCGGCGGGCCCTGCCGCTTGACTCCAGCTGCAGGGCCGCCGTCACGCACTCATACAACAGCAAGGCACGTTGCCGTGCCCGGGTGGAACTCTTACTTCTTGGCGGCCTTCTTCACGGCCTTCTTGGCAACCTTCTTCACGGCCTTCTTGGCAGCGCCGGTCTTGCGTGCGGTTGCGGTCTTCGCCTTCGCCGTCGTCTTCTTGACAGCCTTCTTCACGGCTTTCTTGGCGGCCTTCTTCGCGGGTTTCTTTGCAGCTGCTTTCTTCGTAGCCATATCGCGTCTTAGCTCCTCGTCAGTTGGCAGTGGTTGCCCAGTAAAAGCATGAAGGAACGCTTCGCAGAGCAGGTCGCTGTTGGTGGCGTGACGAAGGTTCGCGACCTGGCGGCGAGTACGTTCGTCGGATAACAGCCTCAAGACATGAAAGGGAATCGATACCGTGATCTTTTTCACCGAACCAGCCTTGGTGCCATGGTCGACATAAGGTGGGATGAAACGCATCGCAGCCATGATTCCTTTTTCTGTCCGTCACGCCGCGGCAGAAATTATTACTGTCAAGTGCGCGTGTCAACAATTTTGTGAGGCGAAACAACAGCTTTTGAAACCGCCCACACGGCACCCCGGACACCCCTCGACAGGCCGGCCCGCTGGTACGGCCGTAATCATCAAATGGCCATCCAGACGTCCGGACGTCTTCTTCGCAAAATGGCGCAACCCCGCACGAAACCGCTTGATTCAAGCACTTTTTGCGCCTTCGCATCGCAACCTGCGCACGAAACCTCCGTCGATTCGCCCCGAGACATTCGCGCGCGCACAGCACGACTCCACGCGCGGGCGGGCGACTCCAGACCGGCCGGGCGATGTAAACGCCACCTGTCCCGGAACCCTACGCGCCCCGCCTGCGGCTGACGCGGACGGCCCTCGCGTGCGCCACGCGCAGCCCGCCAAGGCACGTGCGCGAGGTGCGCATCGATCCCTCCGGACCCGGCGTGACGCGCGCTTGCGCATGCGCGTGCACAGACCTTCAGTCGCGATCGCGCTCCCGCACGCACGATGGCTGCACGGTACAAAAAACAAGGGCGCCGCAGCGCCCTTGTTCCGTATCGATGCCCGCGCGGCGACTCAGGATTCGTCGCCCTCGATGAGCTCGGCGTAGGCATCGGGATCGAGCAGTTCCTCGAGCTCGTCGGCCAAGTTGTCCGGCTTGATCACGAACAGCCAGCCGTCGCCATAGGCATCCTCGTTGATCGTCTCGGGCTTGTCGGTGAGCGCTTCGTTGATCGCGATCACCTCACCCGACACCGGCGCGTAGATGTCGGAAGCGGCCTTGACCGACTCGACCACCGCGCAGGCATTGCCGGCCTTGACCGTATCGCCCACGCTGGGCAGCTCGACGTAGACGAGGTCGCCGAGCGCGCCCTGCGCATGGTCGGAGATGCCAACCGTCACCGTGCCCGCGTCTTCCACGCGCGCCCATTCGTGGGACTTGTTGAACTTCAGATCGCCGGGAATCTCTTGCATGGCACGGGTCCTGATCGGATGAAGGTGGAAGACAGCGCTGGCAGCGCAAGGGATTCTACATCGCCGCCGACAAACGCCAAGCCGCGGCCCGCATCAACCCTCGAGCTGGCTGCGGCCGTCGCGCACGAACGGATACTTGACCAGGCGCACGGGCACGAGCCGGCCGCGGATGTCGACCTGCAGGCCATCGTGCGCACCCGCGGGTACGCGCGCGAACGCGATCGACTTGCCGAGCGTGGGCGCGAAGCTGCCCGAGAGGATTTCGCCGTCTCCCAATGGCGTCGCCACGCGCTGGCCATGGCGCAGCACGCCCTTGTCGTCCATCACCAGGCCGACCATCACGCGCGCGACGCCGTCGGCCTGCTGCTGCTCGAGTGCGGCGCGGCCAATGAAGTCGCGCCCCGGATCGAGCGCGACGGTCCAGCCGAGGTTGGCCTCCCACGGCGACACCGTTTCGTCCATGTCCTGCCCGTACAGGTTCATGCCCGCCTCCAAGCGCAAGGTGTCGCGCGCGCCGAGTCCGCATGGCGCCACGCCCGCCGCCCGGAGCCGATCCCACAACGCGACGGCGTCACGCTCGGGCACGATGATCTCGAAGCCGTCCTCGCCGGTGTAGCCGGTGCGCGCAATGAACAGGCCATCACCCTCCGCCGCGACGAACTTGCCGATCTTGGCCGCGGCCTCGCGCGTGGCCGCCGACAGCAAGCCCAGCACCTTGTCACGTGCGTTGGGCCCCTGCACCGCGATCATGGCCAGGTCCGCGCGTTCGCGCACATCCACCGCATACGCCTTGGCCTGCTGATTGAACCATGCCAGGTCCTTGTCACGCGTGGCCGCATTGACGATCACGCGGAAGAAGTCCTCGGCGAGGAAGTACACGATGAGGTCGTCGATCACGCCGCCGCGCTCGTTGAGCAGGCACGAGTACAGCGCCTTGCCCGGCTTCTTGAGCTTGTCGATGCTGTTGGCGAGCAGGTGACGCAGGAACTCGCGGGTACGCGCGCCGTGCAGGTCGACCACGGTCATGTGCGAGACATCGAACATGCCCGCGTCACGACGCACCACGTGGTGCTCGTCGATCTGCGAGCCGTAGTTGAGCGGCATGTCCCAGCCGCCGAAGTCGACCATCCGCGCGCCCAGCGCGCGGTGGCTGTCGTTGAGTACGGTCTTGCGTGTCATGGGCCTGCGACCTGGGGAAGTGGGCCGCGCATTATCGCGGCATCCGGCCCGCCTTGTCTGCGCCGGGCGCGCGCGGCCCGGGCGTGGATACGCTCAGGCCGGATCGTGCACCGTGCGCACCACCAGCGTGGTGCCACGCAGCGCCACCACTTCGACCGTGGTGCCGACCGCGACCTCCTCGCCGCCTTCGGCGAGCCACTCGCCGTCGCCGACCTTGACCTTGCCGCGGCCGTTGACGAACGCCTCGCTCACGATTACCTGGCGGCCGATCATGCGATCGCCGCGACGGTTGAGCAGCGGCTGGTCGTTGCGCCGCTCCGCGAGCGGGCGGAGGTATTTCCAGTACAGCAGGCACGCGGCCACGCCGAAGGCCGCGAACAGCACTGCCTGCAGCAGCGCGGGCATGGTGGGTGCCAGCCACGTCACCACCCCCATCGCCGCGGCGGCGATGCCGATCCACAGCATGAAGTAGCCCGGCGCGATCATTTCCACGCCGATCAGCGCCAGCGCCAGCAACCACCAGCCGTAATGTCCAAGCAGTCCGTTCATGTGATGTCCCCGGAAGGATGCGGGCGCGCTGGGTCAGCGCGGCGGCAACGGCGGCGGATTGCGCGGCGCGGCGGCGCGCTTGTCGCCCTGCGCGCTGAGCGCTTCCTTGGCCAGCTCGGCAATGCCGGCCAGCGACCCGATCACGCCGGTCGCCTCCACCGGCAGCAGCAGCATCTTCTGGTTGGGCGAATCGGCCATCGCCTTGAGCGCCTCCACATACTTGTTGGCGACGAAATAGTTGAGCGCGTTGACGTCGCCGCTCGCGATCGCGGCCGAGACCACCTCGGTGGCCTTGGCCTCGGCCGCAGCCAGCCGCTCGCGCGCCTCGGCCTCGCGGAAAGCGGCCTCCTTCTGGCCTTCGGCGGCGAGGATCACCGACTGCTTCTCGCCGTCGGCCTTGAGGATGGCCGCCTGGCGCAGGCCTTCGGCTTCGAGGATGTTGGCGCGCTTCTCGCGCTCGGCCTTCATCTGCCGCGCCATCGAATCCACGAGGTCACGCGGCGGCTGGATGTCCTTGAGCTCGATGCGCGTCACCTTGAGGCCCCATGGGTGGGTCGCCTCGTCGACCACCTTGAGCAGCGCCGCGTTGATCTGGTCGCGCTTGGACAGCGACTCATCCAGGTCGAGGCTGCCGAGCACGGTGCGGATGTTGGTCATCACGAGGTTGATCACGGCGACTTCGAGGTTGGCGACCTCGTAGGCGGCCTTGGCCGCGTCGAGCACCTGGTAGAACACCACGCCATCGACGCGCACCACCGCGTTGTCCTTGGTGATGACGTCCTGCGACGGCACCTCCAGCACCTGCTCCATCATGTTCATCTTGCGCCCGACCGTCTGCACGATCGGGATCAGCACGTGGAATCCCGGCGTGAGCGTGTGCGTGTACTTGCCCCAGCGCTCGACCGTCCACTCGTAGCCCTGCGGCACGATACGCACGAGCTTGGACAGCAGGATGATCGCGACGACAAAGACGACGAGTGCGACGAATCCGGTCACGGCGGGTACTCCACTGGGGCTGAGGGAGCGAGTATAGGCTGTGGGCGCCCCGCGCAGGCAGGCCCGCGCTCAGGCCGTCGCGGACGGCTGCGGCAACCACAGCGTCACGCGCAGGCCGCCGCTGCGGCGGTTGGCCAGCTGCACGCGCCCGCCATGGGCCTCGACGATCTCGCGCACCAGCGCGAGCCCGAGCCCGGATCCGCTGCGCTTGGTCGAGTAGAACGGCAACAGCGCGTGGGCGAGCACGCTCTCGCTCATGCCGCAGCCGCGATCGGCCACCGCGATGCGCAGGCCGCCCGGACCCTGCGCCACGTCGAGTTCGACCTGGCCGGTGTCGCCGCCCGCCTCGTGGGCGTTCTTGAGCAGGTTGAGCAGGGCCTGTTCGAGCTGGGCACGGTCGAACATGCCCGGCTGCGCGGGCGGCTGGCCGCGCAACTTGAATGGGTAGTGCCGCGCCAGCGCCGCCAGCCACGGCGCCCACTCCACCGCCTGCGGCTGTGGCTGTGGCAGCCGCGCAAAACGCGCGTAGCCCTGGATGAAGCCTTCCAGATGGTGCGTGCGCTCGGCCACCGTGTCGAACACGGTGGTGAGCCGCGCCACGTCGCCGCGCTGCGCGAGGGCGCGCCCCGAATGCGCGAGCGAGCGGATCGGCCCGAGCGAGTTGTTGAGCTCGTGGCTGATGACGCGGATCACCTTCTTCCAGGTCGCCACTTCCTGGCGGGCCAGCTCACGCGTAAGCCGCCGCAGTTGCACCAGCCGGTGCGCGCGCCCCTGTAGCTTGAAGCTGCGCTGCGACAGGTGGAAGGTCTCCTCCTCGCCGTCGAACTCGATTCCGAACAGGCCATCGCCGCCCGCCGCCACCGCTTGCGCCAGGGCGTTGGGCGCGGAGGCGAGGATGTCGCTGAACAAGCGTCCCTGCAGCGACCGCCCCGCATGCAGCAGGTGTCGCGCCGCAAGGTTTGCATAGACCACGTGGCCACCGGGTTCGATCAGCACCAGCGCGGTCGGCGTGTTCTGCACCACGGTGTCGAGCAGCAGCTCGCGCTGGAACAGGTGCTGGCGCTGCTCGCGCAGCACGCTGCCCAGCTCGTTGTGCGCCGCCACCAGATCGCCCATTTCGTCGCCACGCCGCGCCACGATCGAAAAGCTGAAGTCGCCGTCGCGAAACGCACTCACGCTGCCGGCCAGCGCGCGGATCAGGGCCGCCACCGGCTGCGCCAGCACGCGCGCGAGCGCGATCATCGGCAGCGCCAGCAGCAGCACGCCCACGCTCGCGGCCAACCACGGCGCCGCGAGCCAGTGCAGCAGCAAGGCCGTGAGCAAGGCGCCGGCGAGGCTGGCCGTGAACAGCGCCGCGGCGAGCTTTCCTTCGAGTGAGATCAGGCGCATGGCGGGTCGCCGGCAACGGCCAGGTCAGCACGATGCCGCGAACATGGGCGCCGCGCCAGTCAACCCTCACCCCGCAGGCCCGCCTTCTCCATGCGCCGGTACAGCGCCTGCCGCGACAGGCCAAGCTCGCTCGCGGCCTGGCTGATCACGCCGCGCGCATTCTTGAGCGCGGCCTCGATCATCGCGCGATCGGGCTCGGCCTCGGGGCCACCACGCACGGCGCTGGCGCGCGCGAGCGTGAGGCCGAGGTCACGCGCGCTGATCACGCCCTCGCTGCACAGCAATTGCGCGCGCTGGATCGCGTTCTTGAGCTCGCGCACGTTGCCGGGCCACGCGTGCGCGAGCAGCGCCGCGCGTGCGCCCGCGTCCAGGCGCGCGGCGCCCGCGAGGAAATGCTCAGCCAGCGGCAACACGTCGTCACCGCGCTCGGCCAGCGGGGGCAGTCGCAGCTCGATGACGTTGAGGCGGTAATACAGGTCCTCGCGGAACCTGCCATCACGGATCAACGCGGGCAGGTCGGCATTGGTGGCGCTGATCACGCGCACCTTGACGGTGCGCGTCCTGCTCGAACCCAAGCGCTCGAACTGGCCGCTTTCGAGCACGCGCAGCAGCTTGGCCTGGCCGGCCAGCGGCAGGTTGCCGATCTCGTCGAGGAACAGGGTGCCCCCGTCGGCCATCTCGAAGCGCCCCTCGCGCGCCTTGCTGGCGGCGCCGGTGTAGGCGCCCGGCTCGGCCCCGAACAATTCGGCCTCGATCAGTTCCGACGGCAACGCGCCGCAGTTGACGGTCACGAACGGCCCGCTGCGGAACGCCGAGTTCGCCTGCACGATCTCGGCGATGCGCTCCTTGCCCGCGCCGTTGGGTCCGGTGATGAGCACGGGCACATCGGCGCGCGCGACCTGGCAGGCCAGCTCGACCACGCGCTCGGTCGCCGCCGAGGCGAACACCAGTCCGCGCAGGTCGTACTGGTCGGCCAGCGCCTTGCGACGGCGACGGCGCTCGTCGCGAAACCGCGCGACCTCGCGGGTGGCCTCCGCCAGCTCCAGCAGGTTCTCGACCGTGGCCACCAGCTTGTGGTCGTCCCACGGCTTGGACAGGTAGTCGGCAGCGCCGGCCTTGACCAGCTCGACCGCGGTTTCCAGGCGCGTCCACGCCGTGAGCAGGACGATCGGCAAGTCCGCGTACTTGGCGCGCAGGGCGCGGAACAGCGCCACGCCCTCTTCGCCCGAGGTGGTGTCGGCGCTGAAGTTCATGTCCTGCACCACCAGGTCGACGCGCTCGCGCGCGAGCAGCGCCAGGCCGTCCGCGGGCGTGGCGGCATGCAGGGTGCGGATCTCGCGCAGGCCGAACAACAGGTCGAGCGCGGTGCCCACGGCAGGGTTGTCGTCGATCACCAGTACGGTGCGCATGTCACGGTTCCTGGCTGGCTGGGCGCGCATCCACCCTTGGATGCGGGTGCGCGCGCCAGGGTTGCGTTGAGTGTATCCAAATGCGGGGCCGGTTCAGACGCTGCGCGTGGCCAGCGCGGGGGGCACGCGCGAGGCGCGCAGCGCCGGACCGAGCACGGCCAGCTGGCCCAGCGCCCACAAGCACACGAATCCCACCGGCACGTAGTACCAGGGCAGGCGCGGTGCCTGGTACTGCTGCATCAACCACAGGCTCAGCGCGTAGGCGAGCACGCCGCCCAACAGCAGGCCGAGCGTGGTGATGATGAAGTTCTCGGTATGGAAGTAGCGCAGGATGTCGAACCGCGTGGCCCCGAGCGCGCGCCGCGTGCCGATCTGGCGCGTGCGCTGCGCCACCCAGAAGCTGGCCATGCCCACGATACCGAGCGCGGTGATCGCCAGCAGCGCGAAGATCACCGCGCCGAGGATGATGGCCATTGCGCGGTCACCCGCATAGCTCACCGCGCGCACCTGCTCGATCGAGCGCATGCGGCCGATGACGCGGCTCGGATTGGCCTGGATCATCCGCTGCTCGACTTCCTTCATCACCTCATCGCGGCGTCCGGGCTCGGCGCGCACGAGATAGGGCGTGGTGTTGCCATACGGCAGGTAGGCGGGCATCAGGCTCGAGTTCTCGATGTAGTCCGAATCCAGCCACGGCGTCTGCATGCGCTCGACGATGCCGATGATCGTGGTGGGCGTGCTGCCATTGTCGTAGTAGACCTGCTTGCCCAGCGCGCCGCCCTGCGGGAACAGTCGGTCGGCGAGCGCGCGCGTCAGGATCACGCTGGGCGGCGCAGCGCGGTCGTTCACCGTGCGGAAGCCGATTTCCGCGGGCGTGAAGTTGCGCCCCTCCACCAGCTTGAGCCCATAGGTCGACAGGCCGTGCGAGTCGACCATGTACAGCGCCGTGTCCGCGGTCGCGGTCGCCTGGTTCGGCTGCAGGTTCACGCTGGTCGACCAGCCGCTCTGGCTCATCGGCACCGAAATCACGCTGGTCGCATCGACCACGCCGGGCAGGCTGCGCAACAGCTGCAGGTCGGCCTGCTGCACGCTGCGCACGTCGTAGCCCTGACCGAAGCCGGTACTGTTGAAGACGAAGGTGTCGGTCTCGTTCATGCCGCTGGGACGATGCATGCGATCCAGGCGCTCGCTGATGATGAACAGCGCGTTGCACACGATCGCCAGCGTCAAGGCCACCTGCAGGCCGATCAGGACCATCGACACCTTGTTGCGCATGAGCGCGGAGAGAATCGGGCGAAATTCCATGACGTGCCTCCTCAGATCTTCAGTTGCGCGGCCGGCTGCACGCGACAGGCGCGCCAGGTCGGATACAGGCCCGCGAGCAGCGCCGCCACGATCGACAGCACGATGGTGGCGGCCACCATCATCCAGTCGAGTGCTGCCACCGTCTGGTACTCGCTGTACAGCGCGCGCACCGCAAGCAGGCCCAGCGCGGTCAGCGCCAGGCCCAGCACGCCGCCGCTGATGCCGATCACGCCCGACTCGACCAGGAATTGCGTGAACACCTCGCGCCGGCTCGCGCCGAGCGCGCGCCGCAGCCCGATCTCGCCCGCCTTGCGCGTGAACTTGGCCAGCAGCAGGCCGATGGTGTTGACCAGGCACACCAGCAGGAAGGCAAAACCGAGCCCGGTCTGCACCTGCACGTCACGCGACACCACGCGCTGGTCGGCCATCCATTCATTGACGTCGAGCAGGCGGTTGTTGAGCGGGCGCGGGAAGCGGCCCAGCTTCTTCTGCTCGTTGACGTAGCTGTCCAGAAAGGCCTTGAACTCGGCCAACCGAGCCGGCGAGTCCAGCTCCGCCCACATCTGGATCCATACGCAATCGGAGTCCAGGTACGCCTCCCAGCCTGAAGCCGGCGCACTCCAGCAGCTGTTGTTGCCGCTGGCCCGCTGCTTGAGGTCGATGCCAGTGGTGAAGGGCATGTACAACTCGTCAGGATCGGTGAAGGCGCCACCCGTGAGGTCGTAGTACTTCGCGCGCAGGTGCCAGTCATCGAGCACGCCGGTCACGGTGTAGTCGACGCCATCCATGCGCACGGTCTTGCCCACGCTGTCCTGGCCACCAAAGAGCTTTTCGTTGATCGCCTTGCCCAGCACCACCACGCGCGCGTGCTCACCGTCCTGGCGCCGATCCCAGCCGCTGCCGTACTGAAATGGCGGCTCGAACATCGGGAAGAAGTCGGCCCCGGCCACGCGCACGAGCGCGCGAAACGGCTTGAGCTCGGGGTTGGTCGGCTGGATCGGCAGTGCCAGTTTGAACATCGCCACCTGGCGGTCGGCCCGGGCTGCCGCCATCAGCGCGACCGCATCGCGGTAGGTCACCTGATCGGGTGGACTGCCATCGTCGTTGTAGGGTTGATCAGGACTCCAGTTGTCGAGCTGCACGTAATGCAGCTTGTCGCTCTTCCACGGGATCGGATCACTGCCCATGAGGTGCATCACCGTGAGCGTGGTCATGCTTGCGGCGATGCCCAGCGCAATGCCGACCACCATGAGCGCGGTCAGGATCGGGTTGCGCTTGAGACTGCGCAGGCCCAGTTGCAGGTAGTAGGCAAACATCGCGCGCTCCTCAGGCCGGCATCGCGGTCGTGACCGCAGGGTGCTGGCCCAGGCCCGGCTCGGCGGAGAAATCGGTGACCTGGCCATCGATCACGTGCACGTTGCGCTGCGCGCGTGCGGCCAACTCCGGGTCGTGGGTGACCATCACGATGGTGGTGCCCTGGCGGTTGATCTCCTCGAGCAGTTCCATCACCCCGCGCGCCATCAGCGAGTCGAGGTTGCCGGTGGGCTCGTCGGCCAGCAGCAGGCGTGGCGATCCGGCCAGCGCGCGCGCGATTGCCACGCGCTGCTGCTGGCCGCCGGACAGTTCCGACGGATAGTGCTTCATGCGCGAGGCCAGCCCCACGCGCGCCAGCGCATCCTCGATGCGCCGCTTGCGCTCGGCCGCGGCGAAGCGGCGGTAGCGCAGCGGCACGTCGACGTTGTCGAACAGGTTGAGGTCGGGAATCAGGTTGAAGCTCTGGAAGATGAAGCCGATCTTCTCGTTGCGCAGGCGCGAACGCGCGTTGTCGCCAAGGCCGCGCACATCCACGCCATCGAGCTGGTACTCACCGCCGCTGAACTCCTCCAGCAGGCCGCAGATGTTGAGGAAGGTGGTCTTGCCCGAACCCGACGGCCCGGTCACCGCGACGAATTCGCCCTCATCGACGTGGATCGAGAAATCGCGCAGCGCATGGGTTTCGATCAGGTGCGTGCGGTAGACCTTCTGCAGGTGGTTCATGCTCAACATCGCTGGGTTCTCGCTCGGAAATGACGGGAAGTCCTGAATCGGATGCGGGTCAGTTCAAGGCCACGCGCTGCGCGCCCTTGAACTCATCGGTGCCGGAAATCACGATGCGATCGCCTTCCTTGACGCCGCTGACGATTTCCACCGCATTGAGGCTGGTGGCGCCGATCTGGATCGGCGTGCGCTCGGCCGTACCGTTGCGCACCACGTAGGCGATGCGACCGGCGCCGGTGTCCACGAACGGGCCGCGCTCGACGATGAGCACATCGGGATGTTCGTCCATGAGGATGCGGGTGGTGAGCTGCTGGTTCTGGCGCAGGCCGGCCGGCTTGTCCGACACGAAGCGCACGCGTCCGGTCACCTGCCCATTCACCACCTCGGGCGAGATCGACTTGACCTCGCCGGCGTACTTGCGTCCGCCCTCGTCGATCTGCGCGCTCATGCCCGCGCTGAGGTCATGCGCGAACACCTCGGGAATCCTGACTTCGATCTCGAGCGCGCTGAGGTCGACCACGCTGAGGATCGGCGCATTCGCGGCCACGCTCGCGCGCTGCTGCGCGATGAGCTGGCCGACCTGGCCATCGACGGGCGAACGCAGCTTGAGCTCATCGACCTGGCGCGCGAGGTCGGCCACGAGCAGCTTCTGGCGCTCCCACGCCACGCGCCGGGTCTTGAGCTCGAAGGCGAGGCTGTCACGGTCGAGCTGCACGTTGTGCCGGGCGTTCGCCTCGGCCAGCCTGGCCTTGGCCAAGGCGTCCTTGGCGCGCAGCACCGTCATTTCGGCCTGCGCGCCCATCTCGAACGCCTTGCGATTGCGCTCCACCTCGCGCTCGGCCGTCTCGCGGTCGATCCGCGCCTGCTGCCAAGCCATGTGCGAAGCCGCTTCGGCCTTGCGGTTGTCGATCGTCGCGCGTTCGACCTCGAGGCCGAGGCTGTCGAGCGTGGCCTGCTCCTGGCGCAGCTTGTTGGCCAGCTCGGGCGAATCGATCTCGGCCAGCACCTGGTCCTTGCCGACCTTGTCGCCGGCATTGACCTCGAGCGTGACGGTGCCGGCGCTGCGTGCATACAGCGTCGGACTCACCGCGGCGACGACCTTGCCCTGCACCGACACATCGCGCACCAGCGTGCCGCGCTTGACCTGGGCGATGCGCAGGCGCGCGCTGCTGGCCGCCGAATCGGCCGACAGCAGGCGGCCGGCGCCGGGCAGCACCAGTGCGAGCACGACCAGGGCCACGGCCGCGGCGCCGATGCCCACGACGAGGCGCTTGCGGCTCCTCACCGGGGCGATGCGGCGATCCTGGGCGGAGGTGTCACGAATCATGAGCGATGGATCCAGAGGGTTTGCCGGAATCTGCTCAGCAAGCAGCATGCCAGCACCCAACCGATTGAAGCACTGGACTTTTCCACGCGGACACCCGCGTGCGGACAGTGTCCGCACGGGGGCCGGACGCACGGCGGACAGGACTGGCGCACGCCCGCACGCGCGCGCATCGTGGGCGGCCTGCGACCGTTTCCCGCGCCGGCGCATCCTGATGAGCGTGACCGACACGAACTTCCGCATCGATGTCCCCGCGACCGTCCTCGCCCGCGCCCGGCGCGGCGAGATGAGCGCGCTCGAGGCTCTCTATCGGCTGTTCGAGCGCCCCGCCTACACCCTCGCGCTGCGCCTGCTCGGCCAACCCGAGGCCGCGCGCGAGGTGATGCACGATGCGATGCTGCGCATGCTCGAGCGCATCGGCCAGTTCCGCAGCGACGCGCCGTTCTGGTCGTGGCTGCGGCGCATCCTCGTCAACGAGGCCTTGATGAAGCTGCGCCGCGAGCGCGGCCTGACCTGCGAGCCGCTGCCCGAGGCCGATGACACGCCCGGCAGCTCGCCCGCGCCGTGGCTGCTCGCCGACACCCAGGCGCTCGAAGCCGCGCTGGCGCGGCTGCCGGCACTCACGCGCAGTGTGCTGTGGCTGTACCACGTCGAGCAGTACACGCATGCGGAGATCGCCGAGCTCACGGGCAAGTCGGCCAGCTTCTCCAAGTCGCAGGTCGCGCGCGGCACGCAGCGCCTGCGCGAATTGCTCACCGCGGGCGCCACTGCACACGCCCCCACCACCGCGGAGGTCACGCCATGCCTGAGCGCGACACACTGAACCCCGGCCTGGCCCATGCACTGCGCGCACTGCCCGATGCGGTGCCGCAGCCCGACGTGTGGCCGCGACTGCAACGCACGCTGGAGCAGCGCCGCCGCTGGCGGCGAGCGCTGCCGGCCGCGCTCGCGGCCGGGCTGCTCGCCGTTGCGTTCGTGCCGCGCCTGCTGACCCAAGACGCCGTGGCACCGGTGCGGCACGGCCCGACCGCATCCTCCGCCGCGCTGCCGGCAGCGGTCCCTGCCGGTACCGCCACCGACATCGAGGCCCTGCGCGACCGCTCGCGCATGCTCGAACGCTGGATCGCCGCGGTATCGGCGCACGCGCCGCAGGACAGCCGCGACCTGATGGCCGCGGTGGAGATCGAGGATCGCATCGGCCTGCTCGACCTGCAGATCGACGCCAGCCGCAACCCGGGCGAAGCCGCGCCGCTGTGGCGACGCCGCGTCGACCTGCTCGAAACACTCGCCACCGTGCGCGCGGGCGCCGCGCTCGCGGCGCGCAGCGACGCATCCACCACGCCTTCGCAACTGCTGTGAGGTCCCCCATGCCACGCCACTCCCTGTTGCTTGCCCTCGTCCTTGCCGCGGGCGCCGCGCCGTCCATCCACGCCGCCGACACCGCGCCAGCGCCAGCCGCTCCGGCCGACGCCCAGACGGCACGCCAGGAACTGGCCGAACTGCGCGCGCAAATGCAGGAGCTGTCGCGCCGGATGGCCAAGCTCTCGGTCGAACTCGGTGATGACGGCCCCAGCGCCTATGCGCTGCGCTTCATCGGCGATCCCGAGCGCGGCATGATCGGCCTGGTGGTGGCGCCCACCGACCAGGGCGTGCGCGTCGATGCGGTCACACCCGGCGGTCCCGCGGCGCGCGCGGGCCTGCGCGTGGGCGACCTGATCACCGGCTTGTCCACCGACACCGATGGGCACCCGCAGCGCAAGGTCGGCGGCGATGCCGGCGCGCTCAACGAGGCCCTGCGCAACCTCCGGATCGACCAGTCGCTCAGCCTCGACGTGCGCCGCGAGGACCGCACCCAGACCTTCAAGCTCAAGGCCGAGCGCCGCGCTCCCTACCTGTTTGCCGATGCGCTGGGCGAGGCTGCGGCCGGGCCGTGGGTCGATCGGGCCATTGAACTGCGCATGCGACGCGATGGCCACGGTCCCGGCGCCTTCGAGCGCGACGCGGCCGGCCGCGCTGGTGGCGACCCGCGCCTGCGCCGGGAACTGCGCCGCGCCCTGCCGTGGTGGGGATTGAACCTGGCGCCGATCAATGCCGATCTCGGGCGCTACTTCGGCACCACCCATGGTGCACTGGTGCTGGCCGCCGACGAGCAGGCCATGCCGGGCATCCGCGGTGGCGATGTGATCGTGCGGGTCGGCGATCAGCAGGTGCAGCGTCCCGAGGACGTGCTGCGCAGCCTGCGCGATCAGAAACCCGGCAACACCGTGGCGTTGCAGGTGCTGCGCGAGCGCAAGACGCTCAAGCTCGACATCAAGGCGCCCGAGTTCAATTCGATTTTCCTGACGCCGCCACCCGCGCCACCCGCGCCGCCCGCACCTCCGGCAGCGCCCGCCGCACCCGGCGCCGCTGCACCACCCGCACCGCCTGCCCCGCCCGCGCCGCCCGCGCGCCCGCAGGCCGGGCTGTCATGGGTCTGCGCCGATGACTGCGCGCTGGTGATCTGATCAGCCGTCGAGCTCGCTCCAGCGCGCGTAGGCCGCATCGAGCTCGCGCTGCAGACTGGAAAGCTCATCGTTGGCGGCGACGATCGCGGCGGCCTCGCGCTGGTAGAACGCGGGCTCCTGCAGCGCATGGCCAAGCTCGGCGATGCGCGCTTCCAGCGCCTCGATGCGCTGCGGCAACTGCGCCAACTCGCGGCTTTCGTTGTAGCCGAGCTTGCGCCGCGCCGGTGCGGCCGCAGCCGGTGCCGGCGTCGCCGGTGCCGGTTCGACCGGCACGGCCCGCGGCGGCGCTGCGACCGCCGCCATCGCAGGCCGCTGGCGCAACCAGTCGCTGTAGCCGCCGACGTACTCGCCGATGCGGCCATCGCCCTCCAGCACCAGCGTGCTGGTGACCACGTTGTCGAGAAAATCGCGGTCGTGCGACACCAGCAGCAGCGTGCCGCGATAGTCGGTGAGCAGTTCCTCGAGCAGCTCCAGCGTCTCCACGTCGAGATCGTTGGTCGGCTCGTCCATCACCAGCAGGTTGGACGGCCGCGCGAACAGCTTGGCCAGCAGCAGCCGATTGCGCTCGCCGCCGGACAGCGCGGTGATCGGCGCGCGCGCCCGCTCGGGCGCGAACAGGAAATCCTGCAGGTAGCCGAGCGCGTGCTTGCGCGCGCCATCGATCTCGATGTACTCGCGGCCCTCGGCCACGTTGTCGAGCGCGCTCAGGTCCTCGCGCAGGCTCGCACGGTGCTGGTCGAAATAGGCCACCTGCAACTGCGTGCCGAGCGTCACCGTGCCCGATTGCGGCGCGAGCTCGCCCAGCAGCAGCTTGAGCAGCGTGGTCTTGCCCGAACCGTTGGCACCGATCAGGCCGACGCGGTCGCCGCGCTGGATGGTGGTGGAGAAATCGCGCGCGATGACCTTGCCGCCATAGGCAAAGGTGATCCGTTTGGCCTCGACCACGCGCCGTCCGGAACCGGCCGCATCGGCCACGCGCAGCCTGACCCGGCCGGCGAGCTCGCGACGCTGCGCGCGCTCGCGGCGCATCGCCTGCAGCGCGCGCACGCGCCCCTCGTTGCGCGTGCGCCGCGCCTTGATGCCCTGGCGGATCCACACTTCCTCGGCGGCCAGTTTCCGATCGAACAGCGCATTGGCCTGCGCTTGCGCATGCAGGCGCTCCTCGCGCCGGCGCAGGTAGTTGGCGTAATCGCCGGGCCAGCTCGTGACCCGGCCGCGATCGATCTCGACGATGCGCGTGGCCAACGCGCGCAGAAAACGACGATCGTGGGTCACGAACAGCACCGCGCCGTCGAAGCCGAGCAGCAACTTCTCCAGCCAGTCGATCGCCTCGATGTCGAGGTGGTTGGTCGGCTCATCCAGCAGCAGCACGTCGGGTGCGAGCACGAGTGCGCGCGCGAGCAGCACGCGCCGCTTCATGCCGCCAGACAGGTCGGCGAACCTGGCCTCGGCCGGCAGTTCCAGCCGCGTGAGCACGCCATCCACGCGCCGGTCCAGGTCCCAGCCCTGCTCCGCGTCGATGCGCGCCTGCACGCGCGCGAGCGCATCGGCATGGCCGGGCAGCTCGAGCTGGTGGCTGAGCTGGTGGAACTGCGCGAGCAGTGCGCCCAGTTCGCCCAGCGCCGCGGCCACCACGTCGAGCACGCTGCCCGCAAGTCCATGCGGCACTTCCTGCGCGAGCCGGGCCACGCGCACGCCGCCCTGCACGCGCACCTCGCCATCGTCGGGGCGCAGTTCGCCCGCGACCAGCCGCAGCAGCGTCGACTTGCCCGCGCCGTTGCGACCGACGATGCACACGCGTTCGCGCGGCTCGACCACGAGGTCGACCTGGTCCAGCAACAGCGGACCGCCGACCGAGTAATCGACCCCAAGCAGTTGAACCAGTGCCATGCCGGCGCCCGTGCCGCGGAAACCGGTGATTGTGCCGTGCCGGCGCCGGCCGTGTCAGTGGCGGTCGGGCCGTGTCGGCCGCAAGCCTCGCCGCGCGCCTGCTAGGCCGCCGCGCGGCCCTCGCCGCGGCGCGCCGCGATCGCCCGCTCGACCACCGCCCAGCCGGCATCGGCGCGATGCGCCTGCTCGCTGAGCACGCGGCGAAACGCGCGCGCGCCCGGCAATCCCTGATACAGGCCGAGGACGTGGCGCGTGATGTGCTGCAGGCGATCGCCGCGCGCAAGGTGCGCCTCGACGTACGGTCGCAGCTGCAACAGCACCGCGTCGCGTTCCGGCAACGGCGTGGCGTGCAACGCATGCTCGATTTCCGCGAGCCGGTACGGCTCGTGGTAGGCGCTGCGGCCGAGCATCACGCCATCGACATGGTGCAGGTGCTCGTGCACCGCAGCGAGCGTGCCGATGCCGCCGTTGATGACGATGTGAAGCTGCGGATGCTCGCGCTTGAGCCGGTACACGCGCGCGTAGTTGAGCGGCGGCACCTCGCGGTTTTCCTTCGGCGACAGGCCCGCGAGCCAGGCCTTGCGCGCATGCACGATGAAGCGCGTGCAACCGGCCGCGGCCACCTGCTCGACGAACGCGGCCAGCGCCGCGTCCTCGTCCTGCTCGTCCACGCCGATGCGGCACTTGACCGTGACTTCGGCCGACAGGTCCGCCACCGCCTCGCGCATCGCCGCCACACACCGCGCCACCAAGGCCGGTTCGCGCATGAGGCATGCGCCGAAGCGTCCCGACTGCACGCGATCGGACGGGCAACCCACGTTGAGGTTGATCTCGCGATAGCCGTACTGCGCGCCGATGCGCGCGGCCTGCGCCAGCTCCGCCGGCTCGCTGCCGCCCAGCTGCAGCGCTACCGGATGCTCGCTCGCATCAAACCCGAGCAGGCGCGCGCGGTCGCCATGGATCACCGCCGCCGCGGTGACCATCTCGGTGTACAGCAGCGCATGCGGCGTGAGCAACCGGTGGAAGTAACGGCAGTGCCGGTCGGTCCAGTCCATCATCGGCGCGACGGAAAGACGCAGGGACGCCTCAAATCGCGAGGTTGCGCGCAAATCCAATGCCTTTCCCTTGTCTTCGGGGCCCTCAGTTGCGCTCATGATCAGTCAATTTCCCGAGTTTTCGGCTACCCGTTGCTACGTTCACGGTGTGCGTGGCGCTCACAGCGCTTCCAGAAACGTTCCGGCCAGCGCCACGCAATGGTCGAACGCCGGCGTGTAGTCCAGGGTGTCGATGGCTTCGAACGCCGTCTTCAGGGTGGGGTGCGGGTTGCGGATCTGTTCGAGGAAGATCTGCCGATGTCGGATC
>WBZY01000221.1_pt1 | contig 48047 bp, 44 predicted proteins | sample 5204191 | NCBI WGS metagenome assembly WBZY01 (sample SAMN12344363, study PRJNA552823) | activated sludge metagenome | biome: Activated sludge suspended growth; feature: Anammox Sidestream; material: Wastewater; isolation source: activated sludge from anammox sidestream of wastewater treatment...
CGGGGGTTTATTCGTACTCCGCCTCGGATCAAGGGACGAAGCCGTCGCTGTTCGGTGGGTTCTCGCTCCAGGTCGCTCCTGACTTCTGGCTGGATGCAAACTACTGGACGGTACAGGGACCCTCCGGTGAGCCAGGGATCGTTCGCTACGGGTTTGGTTTCAGCTACCGCTGGTAGTCACAGACTCCCGTCCGGCATGGTGCGCCCACAGTTCGGCCGGTGGGCTTAGGGTAACGTAGCCTCACCGTATGAGGTCCAAGCGCGCATCCCGGCTTCCTGAGGCGCTCTCGCCTACCGGCGTCTTGCCCGTAGCTCCCTTCGACATCGAGACCTCCCTGTTTCAAGGGTCGCTGGCATTGCTCTTCGCCAGTGTCCGCGAACGAAAAGTCGACATCCAAGGCGTCCCGCTCGGCCCGATCTGCGAGGCGTATTGCCTGTACGTGCTTGAACTCAGCGAAGCCGAATTGGAGCCTGCGATGGTGGGACTTGCCGCGCTGGCCTACCTGCTCGAACGCAAGGCTTGGGGACTCCTGCCCAACGAGGACCAAGAGCCTCTGACCGAAGAGCCTGCGGAGCTACCGGAAGCCACCGCTCACCTCTACGCTGACGCCATCGAAGTCCTGAAGACGCTCAAGGAGCAACGGGAGGCGAAGCACTTTCGGAACATCGAAGCTGCGGGCCTCGCTGAAATCCCGTTCGAACTCGAAGGGATCACGATCGACCACCTATCGGCGACGCTCGAAGACCTGCTGCGCCGAGCGACACCCGAGCCCCTGGAGGTCTCGGCCCGCCCTCGCCGCCGGCTTTCTGAGCAAATGGCCGTCGTGCTGCGATCCCTCAGCCAAACCCCCCGGACACTGGCGCAACTGGCGCCGGAACCCTTCACCAGGTCAGAGGCTGTGTGGTGGTTCCTAGCTCTCCTCGAGTTGATGCGATTGGGGCAAGCAGTGGCGCGGGAGGATGAGGGAATCGTGAAGTTCGCCCTGCGAAGAGCGCGCGTGCTGAGGCAAGAGACGCCATGAACATCGTCGATTCGGTACATGCCCTGCTGTTCGTCGCCTCCGAGCCTGTAGACCTTCGGCAATTGGCTCAGTGCCTGGGCGCATCCGAAGGACAGGTCGAGCAAGCGCTCGAAGTGCTTCAGCGGAACCTGAACCGCGAGGGGCCGATCGAGTTGGTGAGAATCGCTGGCGGGTACCAGCTTTGCACACGCCGCGAGTTCACCGACCTGATCGCCAACTTCCTCCGACCCCAGCGCAACCGCCTCAGCCGCAGCCTCTTGGAGGTTCTGGCGATCGTCGCTTATCGCCAGCCGATCACCGTCGGCGAGATCGACCGAATCCGAGGAGTCCAAAGCGATTACAGCGTACGATCGCTCGTCGACCGACGGCTGGTCCATGAAGTCGGGCGAAAGCCCGCGCCAGGGCGGCCCGTCCTCTATGGCACTACCGCCGAGTTCCTCCACCAGTTTCATCTCGACTCGTTAGAAGAACTGCCCCCGGTCGAGCGCGGAGGAAGTCTGCTGGATGCCGTCTTGGGCGAGGGGGCCGAAGCCCGTCTCCCGATGGACGATTTGGTAAGCTAAGTCGGTCCCGACCGCCATGACCCATTTCCGATTGACCGTCCTCCTTTTGGCCGCAGGTTCCGCGATGGGCGTTGCCGCCGATCTGCCGCCCTTGGAATTGGGCGCCAAAAGCGCGATCATCGTCGAGGCGAGCACGGGCATCCCGGTCTTTGAAAAGGACGCCGATGCAAAGAGGTTCCCCGCGAGCACGACCAAGATCATGACGGCCCTGTTGCTGCTCGAGCGAACCCGGCCCTCCGAGGTGATCTTCGCACCGGAGGACGTTGAGACTGTGACCGGTTCGAGCTTGCATCTCAAGCCCTTTGAAGCCGTGACGGCCCACGATCTGCTCTTCGCCCTGATGGTGCGGAGCGCCAACGACGGAGCGTATGCGATCGCGCGGCACGTTTCCGGTTCCGTCGAGAAGTTTGCCGAGTTGATGAACGAGAAGGCGAAGGCGCTGGGGTGTGCGAATACCCACTTCACCAACCCTCATGGGCTTCACGACGACCTCCACTACACCACCGCGCGCGACCTCATCAGGATCGCGAGGGAGGCATGGAAACGCGATGAGTTTCGGGTCGCGGCGGGGACGACGAAATACGAAGTTAGCCGGACGCTGAACCTAGAAGACACCGTGCTGATCAGCAGGAACCGGACGCTGCGCAGCGATCCACCTTCCGAGGGGATCAAGACAGGGTTCACCCGGCCTGCTGGGCAGTGCTTTGTGGGCAGCGCGACACGCGAGGGGCTCCAGTTTCTGACCGTGGTGCTGGGGAGTGAGGATTGGTATGGCGATCACCAAGCCATGATCGAATGGGCCTTCGCCAACTTCGAACTTCAGGAGGTGGTGAAGAAGGGGGATGCCGCGGCAAGCGTAAGGGTCCAAGGAGGCGTCGAAGAGCAGATCGAATTGTTGTATTCGGAATCCGTGAAGGCCCCCGTGCCGAAAGCCGCCTCCCTTACCGAACTAGTTGCGTCCAGTGTGCCGCAAGCCATTAAGGCGCCGATTGGCAAGGATCAAGCTGTGGGCACGGTTAGGGTCACCAACGGCTCGGGGTGGAGCGAGGAACTGCCTTTGATTGCGGCGCACGAGGTGAGGCAGCAGTTTCGCATTGCCGGGCAATCGGTCGAAACCATCGGATTCGCGTTGATTGCCGGGGGTCTGGGGCTAGGCACCCTTTACGTAAAGAACCGCGCTCGCAAGCTGAGCCGCGGATTCCGAGGGCGCTGATCCCGTGGAGTGGCTCAGTCGGAGGATCGCTTCGAGTGGGGTCTGCAGCAGGCGCAAGGCAAGTGAAGCGATTCGGGAGGGGCGAGTCTTCGTCAACGGCAACCGAGTCACAGAACCTTCGACCCGGGTGGGGCCCGATGATGCTGTGGAGTTCGACGGCGCGCGCCTTTCGATGCCTCAAAACCGGGTCGTGCTGGCGCTGAACAAACCCAAGGGGTACGTCTCCACGATGTCGGATACGCACGGCCGACGAACGGTCATGGACTTGGCCCCGCAAGGATTCGTGGGCCTGAAGCCCGTCGGCCGACTCGACAAAGACACGGAAGGGCTGCTGCTATTTACCAACGATGGTGAGTTGGCGAATCGCCTCTTGCACCCCCGATACGAACTCGACAAGGTATATGAAGTCGTTGTCCGTGGGAAGTTAACCGACTCGGCGATGGGGAGGCTCGAAAAGGGCGTGTGGATCGAGGGCGGGAGGACCTCGCCTGCCAAGATCTCGCGCATCGAAACTCTGGGCGACGGCGCGAAAACTCGGTTCCTGCTGGAGATCCACGAGGGCCGAAAGCGTCAAGTGCGGTCGATGTGCGCGGCGGTCGGCGTACTCGTGGTCGAGTTGCGACGCCTGTCGATTGGGCCGATCCGTTTGGGGCGGTTGCCCAGGGGGGCTTGCCGCAAGCTCGCGCACCCAGAGGTCGAAGCGCTCCTCGAATCGGTCGGACTAGCCGAGGCCGCGCCCCCTCCGAAGTCGAGGCGGCGCAAGTAGGTTGCCGTGCCCCCGCATTTCGAGCGGATTCTTGGAGGTGTATTCGAATGAACCCAAGAATTGTGAAGCTCGAAGAGAACCTGAAGTCGGGATCGCGGCCCCTAAGAACACGGGTCGATCTCGTTGTTCTCCATGCGACCGCGGGGTCGTCTCTTTCCGGCGCGATCGCGACGCTACGCAGCCGGGGCCTAAGCTACCACTTTCTGATCGATAAGGACGGCACGATCGTGGAGGCCGCTCCGACATCGCGCAAGGCTTTCCACGCTGGCAATTCCTATGGCCCCAAGGAAAAGTCAAGGGGAGTCGATCCGCGCCAGGACGCGCAGGCCCGCTTTCTCGCCAAAACGAGCGTGAACGCCTACAGCATCGGAATCGCGTTCGTCAACCGCAACGACGGAGTCGATCCGTACACCCCGGAGCAGAAAGAGGCGATTGAGCCCTTGTTGCGGCTCCTCAAGGACAAACACAGAGCGCTCCGGTACCTCACGACCCACTTCGCCGTGTCCCCGAAACGCAAGACTGACCCGCGAGGTTTCCCGTACGAGTCTCTTGCGAGTCGAGTTGGCCTCATTGCATGGCCCTGAGGAAGTTGCCCGCAAAACTGCGGAACATTTGGAGACATCCGGCGCGAATTTCTCATAGAATGTAAAGAGCGATCGGAAGGGGAAGTCCTATGGCCAAATTCAAACTCAACGTAAACGGGCGGTCTCACGAGATCGACGTCGATCCCGAAATGCCCCTCTTGTGGGCGTTGCGGGATCATGTCGCCGTAAGGAGCCCCAAGTACTCCTGCGGCGTCGGAATGTGCGCGGCTTGCACGGTTCTGGTCGACGGCGAGGCGCTACGCTCCTGCGTCGTTCCGGTCTCTGAAATCAAGGATCAGAAGATCGTGACGCTGGAGGGGCTCTCCTCCGACGGCATGCATCCCGTGCAAAGGGCCTGGATGGAGGAGGACGTTCCGCAATGCGGCTACTGCCAAGCGGGGCACATCCTGAGCGCGGTCGCGCTGCTCTCGAAGAAACCCTCGCCTACCGACCAGGACATCGACGCACAGATGGGCGGCAACATCTGTCGTTGCGGGACTTATGAACGAATGCGACGAGCCATTCATCGAGCGGCCAAGGAGAAGTGACGGAATGAGCAATCGATTGGACATGACCCGGAGGGGATTTCTCAAGGTGGCGGGCGGTGTCGGCACAGGACTGGTGATCGGCTGTATGATGCCGGTTCGAAACGCCACAGCAGCGAACGGCAGCAAGAACGGGGCCGCTAAGTTCAGCCCCAACGTTTTCGTTCAGATCGACGAATCCGGAATCGTCACGATCACGATTCCCAAACCCGAGATCGGCCAAGGCGTGCGAACTTCGCTGGCGATGCTGGTAGCGGAGGAGTTGAACGTCGATTGGAAGAACGTCCGAATCGCGCAGGCGCCGGGAGACGGCCAGAAATACGGCTCGCAGGGCGTGGGTGGTTCGGGAAGCGTTCGAACCCTCTACACTCCGCTCCGCCAAGCTGGAGCGGTCGCGTGCTTGATGCTCAAGATGGCGGCCGCGAATCGGTTTGGAGTGTCTGCCGATCAGTGCGTTGCGGAAAACGGGTCGGTGCGGCACGGCTCGAACGGCCAAACGTTCGGCTACGGCGAGTTGGCTGCGGAGGCGGCCAAGCTGTCGGCGCCCGCGCCTTCCGAGGTTCGCCTCAAGTCGCCCTCGGAGTTTCGATTCATCGGCAAGCCGACCAAGAGAATCGATAACGCAGACGTCGTAACGGGCAAGGCCGTCTATGGCATCGACGCCCGACCTGAAGGGGCGAAGGTGGCCGTGATGGCGAGACCCCGGGCGTTTGGGGGGCGGTTTGCGAGCTATGACGCAGATGCTGCCCGCGCCGTTCCCGGCGTAACTCATGTGTTCGAGGTCGGCCCCAATGTCGCCGTTGTGGCCAAAGACACCTGGTCGGCGCTCAAAGGAAGGGAAGCTCTGAAGGCACAAGAACCTTCGAGCGGCGGGCTCGATAGCGAGACGCTGCGGACTCGGTTCCGCGAAGCCATGACGAGCCCTCCGGCCGCTCCGGCAACCGTAGCAAAGACAGTTACGGCCGACTACGAGCTCCCCTACCTTTCGCACCTGACGATGGAGCCTCAAAACGCCGTGGCGCACGTTTCTGGGGACCGATGCGAGATCTGGGCGCCCACGCAGATACCGGACAGGGCAAGGGAACAGGCAGCGAGGAGCCTGTCGATCCCCCTTGAAAACGTCACTTTCCACGTGACGCTCGCTGGGGGCGGGTTTGGCCGAAGGCTGAGCGCCGAGGCGGTGATGGAGGCGGTCCAGATTTCGCGGCAGACCAACGAACCGGTCCAAATCCTCTGGACCCGCGACGACGACATGCGACACGACAACTACCGACCCGCTACCTACCACCGCATGACTGGAGGAGTCGACGCCTCCGGAAAGCCGGTGTTCTGGGCGCACAACCTCGCCGTACCTGGGGGCGGCGGAAGGGGACAGGGCGGATGGTCGAACGCTGGGATACCTTACGCGATCGATGCGTCCTATCAACAGCGGGTCGGCGTTTCAGCTGGGGTCCCCACAGGAGCTTGGCGGTCGGTCGATGCCACGTTCCTCGGCTACGTCATCGAGAGCTTCTTCGATGAACTCGCGGCGCTGGGGGGCAAGGACCCCGTGGAGCTTCGCCTCCAAACCCTTCGAAACCCTCGCCTACGAAGAACCTTGGAGCTGTGCGCCGAGAGATCCAGTTGGGGACGTCGGCTCGAACGAGGTAGGGGCATGGGCGTTGCTTGCTACTCGGGCTTTGGCTCGCACTGCACGCAAATCGCCGAAGTCTCAACGACCGCGAGCGGCAAGATCAAGGTTGAAAAGGTGTGGGCGGTCATGGATTGCGGTGTCGCGGTCAACCCGCTAGGGATCGAAGCCCAAGTTCAGGGCGCCACGGTCGACGGGGTCTCTTGCCTGTTCCACGCGGGCAACACCCTCGAAGGAGGAGGGGTCAAGGAGACGAACTTCTTCGACTTCGGCTGGTGCAGCTTAGCGGAAGGGTTCCCGGTCGACGTGTCGGCCGTGCCAGACGCCGAGGGCATTGGCGGAGTGGGGGAGCCGGGTTATCCCGCGGCTGCCCCTTCGGTCGCCAACGCGGTCTTCAAGGCGACGGGCAAGCGAATCCGAATCTTGCCGCACCGGCAATAGCGGCTTGCCCAGCGATGCGGGACCTCGGGGCCGGGCTGCAAGAGTGGAGCGCTGAGGGCGCGAAGTTCGCTCTCTGCGTCGTGGTGGAGACGTGGGGCTCCTCGCCGCGCCCCATCGGTTCTGCAATGGCGGTTCGGGAGTCGGGCGCGTTTCTTGGTTCGGTGAGCGGTGGCTGCGTGGAGTCCGAGGTCGTCCACGAGGCCGTTCAATGCCTCAAGAAGGGCCATTCGAGGGAACTCGTCTACGAAGGGTTTGAACCTGGCCAGCTCTGGAAGGCCGGGTTGACGTGCGGGGGGCGGGTCCGAATTCAGGTGGCACTGTTCTCGTCCTCGCTGGACCAGCGTTTGCTTCTGTCCAGAGCGCTCGCGGAGAGGTTGCCCTTTCAACTGGTCTTGTGCGGCGAAGCGGGGGCTGCGGAATGGACGGTCGAGAGCGACTCGGATGACGAAGGCAGCGCGGGGCTTGGTGAACCGAGTGTCACCATTCAGAGTTCGGGAATCTGTATTCGGTACCCCGCGCCCGAGCGCCTAATTATTGTGGGTGGAGGGCAGATCGCTCGGCACTTGATCCCGATGGCGCGCGAAATAGGTTTCGAAGTCCTGCTGGTCGATCCCCGCTCGGCCTTTGCGGAGCCTTCCACGTACCCGTCTGCTCCCGACCATGTGTCGACCAAGCCGCCCGCCGAAGCACTGGGAGCATTGACCTTGACGGCGAGCGACTTCGCAGTCGTTCTCGCCCACGATTCCAAGATCGACGACCCTGCGCTCGAGGCGCTCTTGCCCTCAAAGGTGCGCTATGTCGGCGCGTTAGGAAGCCGGAAGACGCAGGATGAGAGACGGGAGAGACTCCGTAGTCGGGGGCTCGAAGAGAGCGAAGTCGCCCGAATCCACGGCCCGGTCGGGCTCGATATCGGGGCGAGAAGCCCGGCAGAGATCGCGCTGAGCATCCTTGCCGAGATCGTTTCGGTTCGTCGGAAGGCATTGCCGTGAGTTCGGGCGTCGTCGTTGGCCTCCTGTTGGCGGCCGGGGAATCGCGCCGAATGCGGGGAGGCAACAAGCTCTTGCGGGAATGGGGCGGTGAGCCTCTTATTCGCCGCACCGCGAAGACCGCGCTCGGCTCGCAACTCGACTCGGTGCTGGCTGTAGTGGGGCACCAAGCCGACGCGATCCAAAAGGCGCTCGAAGGGCTGGAAATCGAGTTCGTTCTGAATCCGAGGTACGCCGAAGGAATGGGAAGCTCTCTTTCGGCCGGCGTCGAACGTGTTCGCGAACGGGCCGATGCGGTCGTGATTCTGTTGGGTGATATGCCTCGGATCCAATCGAGCACCATCGATTCGGTCCTCGCCCGATGGCGACAACGGGGACTGAGCGTCGTCCACTGCGGCTCGATCGCTTCGCCGAGCCCGCCGACCCTCTTCTCTCAGGAGCTTTTTGCAGACTTGGTGGCACTTTCTGGGGACCAAGGCGCGAGGAGCATTATCGAGTCCAACGACGAGCGGTCAGGGATCGTATCTGTGGAACCTTTTGAACTTTACGACTTCGACGAATCCTCGGACTGGCCGGACGCTGAAGCGCCTTGAGGACTACGGCGTCGGGCCCGGCAAGAACAGAAACCCAGAAGCTACGTCGGACACTCCCCCCAAAACCTGGTAATTCGAACGTCTCAAGAGGTGATAAAATGGTTTCTGCAAGACCGCGTTGGTGCCTGGTGCCATTCGCGACGTCGTTTGCAAAGGAGAATCAGAACCCATGAGAACTCTTCGTTTGTTCAGTTTTCTTGCTGCCACCTGCGTGGTGGCATCTTCCCAGGCCATCGTTGCGTTCAGCAACTTTGGGGCCGGCGATTCTTACAACGTCAGCTCCGGCTGGTCGCTGCTTTCCGGCGGCTTCGGGTCGCAATTCGTTTCGCACCAGTTTGTGTCGGGGGCATCGGGCTCGCTTGAGAGCATCGAGGTCGCCTTCGGGCACGTTGCGGGCACGAACGACTATTCGATCTCGCTCCGCGACGACAGCAGCGATACGCCTGGCAGTTATGTCACGACTTGGTCCGGTGTTACGGCGGGTTCCTTCGGAAGCGGGGGAGCGCCGATCATGGTGATCAACGGGTTCCCGTCGATCGTACTCAGCTCGGGCACGAAGTACTGGGTCGAAGTCAAGCCAACCACTGATGGCACTTGGGGCGCGTGGAACTTCAACGACCAAGGAGACACGCGACTGACCTCGTTCAACGACGGAGCACCGAGCGTTTCGGACGCGGGCGCGTTCCGCGTCAACGTCGTTCCTGAGCCAGCCTCGATGGCAGCGCTCGGACTCGGCGCTGTCGCTTTGATCCGCCGACGAAAGAGCAGCTAATCTCGTCCAAGGAAACGCAATCCCGGAGGGCCTGGCGTCGTAGGGCGGCCAGGTCCTTTCGTTTGTGCGCGCAGGTTCATAGCCCAGCAGGTATTCCTGCCGGAGATGGCATGACACCTACCGAAAGTACTGCATCAGCGCCTCCCGAAAGCCGACAATCCCTTTGAGCCGGGGAGGGCTGGATGGATTCTCAAGTTCGAAATGTCCGCAAGCGCGAGATCGTCGCGCATTCGGTCTTTGTCTACACGTTTCTAGGCGCGGTCTTTGGCGCGTGCTGCCCGCTGCTCGCCTGGGTGGTCGATATCGCCAACCTTGGGCTTCCGTTCACGTTCGATTCGATTCAATTCATCCACTTCAAGAACCCCTCGCACTTCATCGCAGATCTGGCGCCGGGAATCATGGCCCTCGTCTTCGCTAAGCTCGGGTCCTCCCAACGCGACCTGGTCCGAGATCGGGCCCTGCTTCAGTCAAGGGTAGACGAGCGGACTCACGAACTGCAGGTGAGCAACGAAGCCCTCAACGAGCGCACCTCGGACCTTGAAAACACTTCCGAGCTCTACCGGCTCGCCGCCAAGCGGTTCGAGGACCTCTTCGAGGGGTTGCCTGTCGCCTGCTTCACGGTGGATCGTTCGGGTTGCGTCTATGAGTGGAACCGTAAGTGCGCCGAAGTGCTGGGCAAGAGCACCTTGGAGGCGTATCTTCAGCCTGTAGACTCCGTGGTCGAGCTGGAAAGCGGCGCGGATCGCTGGCGCGAGATGTTCGATCAGGCCTTTGAGGGGCATGAGGTGAACGACCGGGAGTTCGTTGTGCTGCTTGAAGACGGGTCTCGACGCTTTACTCTTACGAGCGTGATTCCCATCACGGGCCCGGAAGACGACGTATGCGGCGCGGTCTGCGCCAGCATCGACATCACCGAGCGAAAGTCCGTCGAGATCGACCTGGCGTTGAGTGAGGGCCGCTTCCGAACCGCCATGAACGCCCTTTTCGAAGGAGTGATGGTTGTTGACTCAGAAGCAAGAATCCAAACGTGCAACCCGTGTGGCGCAAAGCTCCTGCAACTCGAAGTAAGCGATATCGTGGGCACGTCCCTTTACGCACACCCATGGGACGTGACGGACTGGGACGGGAACCCGGTGTCCGTCAATGAGTTCCCCGTAATACGATCGCTGCGGAAAGGCGAGGTAGTGAAGGACGCGGTCCTCTCCGTTCCGTTGAGGTCTGGGGACCGAAGATGGTTGTCGCTCAACTCCAGTCCCCTGACCGTAGCCGATGGTGGAGAAATCGTCGCGGCTGTCGTCAGCTTCTCCGATATCACCGAGTCGATCGAAGCCGACAACCGCATTCGGAGTCAGATGCAGCACATCGAGAGTATGAACCGGCTCTTGAAGGATAACCAAGTCCAACTTCAGCAAGCCAACGCTCGGCTGAAAGCGCTTGCGAAAACCGACGGCCTCACCGGGCTCATGAACCACAGGGCGTTCCAAAACCGCCTCGCACGTGAGGTCGAGCGGTGCAACGCGGAAGGCCATAGGTTGAGCCTCTTGATGATCGATGTGGATGACTTCAAGCGCTATAACGACACCTTCGGGCACCCGGCGGGCGATGAAGTTCTCAGCAGGGTTTCTCGCGTACTGGAGTCGTGCGCGGGGCCCACGGACTGCGTCGCCAGGTACGGCGGAGAGGAGTTTGCCCTGGTCCTTCTCGGCGCAGACGAAAGGAGGGCTGGCGAAGTCGCCGAGCGCATTCTGGAAGCGATGAATGAGGCCAAATGGCCGAAAGCCAACGTGACGCTGAGCATCGGAATCTCGACCACCTCTCCTCGGCAGGTCGAGGGCAAGGCGCTGATCGAGGAAGCCGACAACGCCCTCTATGCCGCAAAGGCCAAGGGCAAGAACTGCTCCGTCCATAGCGCGGGGCTCAACGGAATTCGAGTCGAGCGCCGGAGAAAAGCGGCTTAGCGTTTCTCTGCGTGCGCGCAGCGCGTCATATTGAGGGATATGCGACTCCGGACTCTCCTCTGCGGCCCGTTAGTGCTCTTGCTTGGGTTCGCCACCCTCTTCGCGCAAGAGAAGCCGTTTGTGGCTTCCAAGAGGTGGGCGCTCGTGATCGGAGCGCAGAACTACCAAGAATACGGCCAGCTCAGGTACGCGGCGGGCGATGCCAGGGCCGTCCACAAGGCGCTCCTAGAGAAGTTCGATTTCGAGCCGGGAACCGTAAGGCTCCTCACCGACGAGCCTGGCGGGGGTGGCGTCACCCACGAGAACGTGAGCCGGGAACTCGACGGGCTCCTTGCCGACCCGAAACTCGACCGCTCCGACCTGTTCGTGTTCTTCTTCTCGGGTCATGGAGTGGGGCTCCCCAGCGGCGACTACCTCCTGCCCATCAACGCCACCAAAGCGGACGCTGAGAAGGTCGGAATCCCCGTGAAGTCCATCATCGAGAGGTTCGTTCGAGCAGGGTTGAAGAACGTACTCGTGATCTCCGACGCGTGCCGAGGTGGGGAAGAGAACGCATTCGGCGAAGAATTGCAGGAACTGGGCAAGAAAGCCAACATCGCCGTGCTGCTGGGGTGCGCGCCCGGAAAGCGCTCCTATGAGAACCGCACGTTCCGTCAGGGGGTCTTCGCCCACTTCCTGCTTGAGTCGTTCGAAAAGACCGAGCTTCGAAACCCTGTTTCGGGCGCCCTGTGGGCTTCAGCAGTCGCAGAGGACGTGCGCAAGAGTGTCTTTGAGTTCACCCAAAGGGACTTCGGAGAAGACGCGCAAGAGCCCGCGATTTGGTCGGAGAAGACCCAAGACGTGCTGCTCGCCGCCTACCTGCCCCAATCGGGGGAATCGGGTCTCGCGGCATTTCTCGACGAAGCTCAGAAACTCGAGCAGGCTCAATTCGAAGCGGCTCTGGCGAGATATGCCGAGGCACTCTTCCAGGCCGAGGAGTACCTGACCACCGTCGAAGCCCTCAAAACGCTCGACCAGATCGGCGAGATGACCGATCACTCGCGGTACACGCTGGGGATCGCCCTCGACCTCACGGACCGGCTCTCGGAGTCCGTGCGAATCCTCGAGAAACTGGCCAAGGAAAGCGAATCCGAATACATCCGCGCGCTCGCGGTGTGCAGCAATGGCTCAAAGACCGTCCTTGTGGAAGACAGGCTGAAGGCCATCGACGCCCTTTGGGAGACGGACTCGTCGGATGGCGCGGCGATGCTGATCTGGGTGCTGGTCAAGAACAACGCTGAAAGCGACACGCAGCAGCTTTACGCCACAAGGATTCTCGAATCGACCGATCCTCAGGGGCGCTTATACGCTTACGTAAAAGCGGAGTCCCACGTCCTTGCGGGCCAGAACGACGAAGCCGTCGAATGGTACCGAAAGGGCCGACAACTGCCGCCCGGCATCATCGAGGACTACCTGTTTCAGATCGGCGAGTACATCGTGCTTGGGTCCTTGAAGAGGTTCGACGACCTAGAAAAGCTGTTTGCGGAAACGGACGCTGTCGGCGAGCACCGAGCGTTCTGGCTCTTGGCGAAGGCGCGGTTTCACAAAGACAACGACCGCTTCGGCGAGATGATCAGGTTCGTGCGGGAGGCGATGAAGGAAAGCCCTGCGCCGAACGAAATCATCGCCGGTCTTCGCATAGCGGGCATGAGAGTCGCCCTAATCGCCGACGAGGTCAAGGCGGCATCGGAAGCGCACCCTTACTCCTGGAAGGCTTGGCTCGCCAAGATGATCGCCGAATCCGTGAAGAACGGCATGGAGAAGGGCATGGACCTCATCCGGCCAACCGAGAAGTATGCCGAGAGCGAAGTGGACTTCGTCACGATGGCCTTCACTATCGTCGACGAGATGCTACAGGAGACGTTTGAGGCGGGAGCGATCGATGGGATGGCCTACGCTCAACTCCAAACGACGTTCTTCAACCTCATGATCGAATACGTTCCCAAGTTCGGGCTGGACGCCGAACTATGGAAGCGCCTCGTGACGATCGGACTCAGCAACGAGCGCAACCTTCAACTGTACTTTTTAGCTCGCGAGCATCTGACGCCCTTGGAACGGCAAGGCAAGATGTCGTCCGGGTTGCTGTCGATCTACATGATGATTTGCATCGGGGTCGGAGACTCAGAGGAAGTAGAGCGAATCGCTCATTCGGACAAGTTCGTCGCAAGCGATCGGGTCGATTCTCAGTGGTTTCTCGCCATGACCTGGGCGACGGCAGGCAAGTTCCAAGAGGCTTACGACCTCGTCAAGAAGCTTGTCGAACCCTCGCATCCGCTCAAGGACCACGCACGAGCCACGCGCGCGTTGCTGGAGGCGATTGTGGGTGATAAGGACGAAGCGCGGAAGCTGCTCGATCCCGAGTTCAGGGACCCTGCCCAGCGAGCCCTCGCAGGGATTGCATGGCACGCGCTTGGAGAGTTCGACAAGTCGTTTCCGCTGCTCGAGGAATCACGTACCCAGCGCAACTCGAACTGGCTTCCGATTCATGCCTTCGCGGTCGGGGTTCTGTTCGAGGAGGTCAAAGCCGCGGGCGACAGCGCCGCATGCGATACCCTCGCCTACGAGGCTGGCCTAGCTCATCCGGGCAATCCGCTCTTCGCAAGGTTCCACTATGGGCTCAAGCCCGACGTCTCGATCTACGTCGGCACAAAGTCGCTCCCCGCGATCGGTGTGGGCGATCAAATGGAGCCACGAGTGACGACGGTCGAATGGACGGTTTCTGCCGATGGGTCGGCAAAGGGTCGTCTGGGGATCGAGGAAGGCAAGGCCCTCGAATTCACCGGAACCGTGGACGAATACGGCAACTTGGCTGCGGTTGGAACTTGGGACGGCTCGGAGCACAAGATTTATGCCAAGGTGCCTCCGCCGGACAGGTACGGCAAGGTCGAGCGCCTGGAGAGTATGGGCGTGGTCTTCATGGCGTTCGACAAGCTGCAAGTTCGCAAGACCTGGATTGCCCGGCCCAATATCGGCGCTTACGGTCCCTAAAAAACGGACGCGGGCGGCCAAGACCCCCCGCGTCCGTTAGACTGCTGCCCCCTTAGTAAGCGGGCGTGATCGTGATCCCTTTCAGCTTTCCGTCCTCGAACATGACGCCGAGGTTGAGGCCGCTGAAGTACATCCAGGTCTCGACCTTGCCACCCTTGGCGAGTTCCTTCTCTTTGGCGCCCTTCAGGTTGAGCACCTTGGCGAAGTCGTCCTCGCTCATTCCAACGGTCAGAAGGAATTCCCTCGAGTCGGTCGTGTTGACCGGACGAAGGGAGACGGAGCTCCCGGCAACATAAGTGGTCAGGCGCATGACTCGCCCGCTCTCGGTGAAGATCGAGAAGTCGCCGCCTCGCCACCTCATCTCCGTAAGGTCGGGATACCGCGAATCGAACGAGATACGCAGGTCCGCCGGGCCGAGCCCATCTACGATCTCTTGGACTGGGTCGAGCAGGCCCAACGTTTTATCGCCGAGGGTTACCGTCAAAGGCTTGCAGAGGTAGGACGGCTTGGGCTCAACCTTCTTGGGTTCGACGCCCAACCTTCCGCAAACGGTCTCGTAGTTCTTCTTGACTGCGCTCCAATTGACGTTCGATGAAGGCGTCTCCGCGAGCCACATGGCAAGCACGTCGGCGGTCAGAGCGTCCGTCTCTTTCGACGCGCCCTTCACGCTGATCCGACCGAGGTTCTCCGCGATTGCAGGGTTGAAATACTCCGATTTCTTCTGCGCGCCGATCATCGCGTCGTACGCCCCTTGAACGTCGCCCATTCGATCGAGCCCGAGGCCTAGATTGACCGCGTGACGAAGGAGGTCCCAAGTGTCGGTCGCGGCGCCCGTTAGCTTACGCAATGCGGCGATTCCAGCTTGGAGCACGTCCTTCTTGCCATCGGGTTCGAGCACTTGCGCCAGAGCCATCAACTCGGCAACACGGGGGTTGCCGGACGCCTTTTCGGCGGCCACCTGGAGCTTCAGCAGAGCCTCAGCGTATCGCCTTCGATCGGAGTCGCGAATCTCAGGATCGCGGGCTTCCGAAAGCGGAATGTCGGTTAGGAGCGGGCCGAAGTCCGGCCGAAACCAGTTCTCTTTGACGGGTACGGGCAGGTTATCGTAGTAGTTCATCAGCGAAGCCTGCGCCGAATTGACGTAGGCCGCGCTGAGCATCGGATATCGGGTTGCCGCCGAATCGAACAGGCGGCTCGCGATGCCAAACATCCGAGCCTCCATATAAGTCAGCGCGACGTCGAATTGAACGAACGACTCCAATACCGCAGGCTCGGTAGAGATTCGCGCCGCGCGAGCCTTAGGGTCGGGGTGCGTCCCGGTCAATCTACCGAGCCAACTCCCTTGGCGGCCGCGCAAGGTCTCGAGTTTCAGGAGCATGTCGACCATGTCCTTGTTCGCATGGCCAAGCCTCTCCAAATACGAGGCACCGCTTACGTCGGCTTCCGTTTCTTGAACGCGCGTCCACAGCTTGGCGAGGTCTCTTGCGGCAGGTTCAGAGGGCTTGACGTGTCCATTTGCGAGGTGCGCCACTTCGTGGGCGACCACGGCTCGGATGATCCGCGCGTCTCCGTCACAGAACTTGACCAGCCCAGTGTGGACCCTTAGAATGGCCTGCGGCTTCTTGCCCTCCTCGAAGATCGCGCTGGCGTAGGCGTTGACTTCGTCGTCCTCCTCAAACGCCACGTCGATCGGATATTGGTAGGCCTCGTTCTTCGGAGCGATCGCCTCAATCTCGCGGACCATCTTCTTGAGGTCGTCGAGGGTGAACTCCGCGCCCAGCGCCCCAACCGCTGAAGTCGCCAACAGAATGAGGGTTGCAAGGCGCAACCCGAGTCGTTTGATCATTGCTTTCTCCCTTGGATGACAGCCCCATGGTTAGCAGCCACCTCTCAAGAAGACGGACGAAGGCCTGCGTAATTACGCAGGGTTCAGTTCTAATCGAAAAGGCCGTAGAAAGGCCTGGGACCTTGGCGAAGAAGAACCTTCCCTCAACGCCAGTCTCCCAGGCCGAAATGGACCCTGCGGATCGTCAGAACCGGAACCCAAAGGCAACGGTAAACGTCGTTTGGGTCTTCTCCTTCGGGCCCTTGCTCAAGAACATCGCCTTGTTCGAGCTATCGTGCCGAGCTTCGAACCGAACGACGTTGTTCGCGCCCCATAGGTAGTCGATCGTGCCGGTCAGCGAATCGATCGTAACCTTGTCACCGGGTACCTCGACTTCGACGGTTTCTCCTCGAAAGGCCAAGGCGATCTGATCGTTGAACTGATGCTTCAGGTACACGCCCCCGCCAAAAGCGTCGGCCTTGTTCGGGGTTTTCGCCCTTAGGCCCTGTGCCTCGAACCCAAGCGATGTGCGGTCGTCGACCTGATGGCGCAGGTTGAAGATCGCAGAATCGACCTGTGTGCTTCCGGCAGACCCGAATCCAAGCCCGCTGTAGCTCCCGGAGTTGTTCGTAGAGGTTCCGCCTTCACGCCCAGTGATCAAAGCCAGCTTGGCTTTCGTCCGCTCGCTCCAATCGACGTTGAAAACGCCGCCAAAAGTCTTGCTTCCATTGGGGTCGTCGGTTTCGTTCCAACCGTTGACCACGAACGCCGTGAGCTCGATTCTGTCGTTGAGCGGAATCGTTCCGCGGATTCCGGTCATGTGTCTTGGCTGGGCCATCGTGAAGAGGAGGCCGCGGCTGTAATTGTCGTTGTTGAAGTTCTCGGTGTCCTCATATCCCAAGAAACCTTTGAACTTGCCAAGGTCGATCGTGCCTCCGCCCGTGGGGAAGGTGATGAACGCTTCGAGCAAATGCTTGGCCAGCTTTCCGTTCGACGAATCGAACCCGAAATGCTTGTCTGCGGCGTCGCCGCTCCAAATCGTGAAGTTCAACCCAAACGGGTTCTTCGGCGTCGGGACCATGTTCAGGTGCAGAAGGAACGCCATGTGCTGGAGTTCTTGGTTCCGCGAGTCGAACAGGCGGCCGTTGACGCTGTGCCCTCGGTAGGACTCATTGTCGTTGTATTGATAATAGAAATCGAGCGTGCCGCTGGACTCCCAATTCTTGAACATCGGGTCTTCGTCTTGCTTGGAATTGACGGAGAGGCGCGTAGGAGGCTCCGCGCTCGCTTCCTTCTCGACCGCAGCCCTCGCCGAACCCACTGCGGACACCACGTCCGCCATGGAAGCTCCTTCGACGAAGGGGCAAGCGACTCCCAAAGAGGCCAAGACCCCAATCCATTTGGCCGAATAACAACGCATATCGTTCACCTCGGTTCCTTTGTCGCGCCCAAGCATCCAAGCTCAGACGCGCGCGACCTTACTATTCTGGCAAAAATACCTGAGAAGCGCAGTCGCGGATACTTGAAGTGACGGAATCCGAGCCTCAATAGCTTCAAAGGAACCTGAAAAAGTGAAGTTGGGAAAGAACTCTGGCGCGGGCGGAGGGACTCGAACCCCCAACCCTCAGTTCCGAAGACTGATGCTCTATCCGTTGAGCTACGCCCGCGCGGGCATGGAATTCTACCAGACTCCCCCCGTCCAAGGCGCCCGATCCTGTAGGACCACCAGTTGCGATTCCGTCCAGGTTCGGGTATGACTGACAACGAGAAAGCAAAGGGTCTACAAATGACCCTTCGCCCTGCCGAAACTCAAGAATGTCCGCTATGGTCGAAACCCTATCGAAACCGATCCTTGGATTGGACAGCGAGTTCCCGGACGTCGTTTACGTGTCCTTTCACAGCGCTTCGGGCAAGTACGGATGCTATTGCCATCTGGGCATCCACGGCCTTGCCTGTTTTAGCAGCGAGGCGGCGGCGATTCGGTTCACCGAATGGATCGATCTCAGCGGGATGACCGTCGTGGAACTCACGTTCGACGAAGCCCGCGAGGTGGCAAAGGCGCGGCCGTTTCCCGTCGTCGCGCTGATGCTTCTCGACCGGATGGATCAGCCGAAAATCCATTACGTTCGGTAGGGCTAAGAACTACTCGTCGGTCCGGCCGAGCGAGCCGATCGTGAGCTGAATCTCCTCGCGCGACTCGACGCGTTTCAATTGGCCGTCCCTGATGTGGAACACCCGGTCGGATACGTCGATCATCTTGAGATCGTGCGTCGCTGAAATGACCGTGACCCCCTGCTCCTGATTGAGCTTCTTTAGGAGAGTGATGATCTCTTGCCCTGTGCTGAGGTCGAGGTTCCCGGTGGGTTCGTCGGCAAGGACGATCGAAGGGCTGTTGGCGAGCGCGCGCGCGATGGCGACCCGTTGCTGCTGTCCGCCCGAAAGCTCGTTAGGACGGTGGTTGAACCTCTCCTTGAGGCCGACCAACCCCAACAAATCCATCCCCCGTTCCTCGGCCTCCTCCGATTGCGTTCCCGCGAACAGCATTGGCAGCACGACGTTTTCGAGGGCGGTGCGAACGGCGATCAGGTTGAAAGTTTGGAAGACATAGCCGATGGTGTGGCAACGCAAGAACGCGAGCTCACGGGCGTCGAGCTGTGCGATGTCCATCGAGTTGATGAACACGCTCCCGCTGGTGGGTTTGTCGAGACCGCCGATCAGATTGAAAAGCGTGCTCTTGCCCGAACCTGAGGGCCCCATGATCGAGACGTACTGGCCCGCCTCGACCTGACACGAGATGCCGTTCACCGCATGAACGGCCGTCGACCCCTCGCCATAGGTGCGAACGAGATCGAGCGTCCGTACGATGGCGCTCGAGGTCAAATCTCCGTCCTCAACGCAGCTACCGCGGGCATTCGAGCGGCCACGATTGCCGGGGTGAGAGCAGCGATCAGCGTCAATCCCGTGCCCGCGGTCGAACCCAACGCGACCGCAGACAGCACCCAACTCGCCATTAGTTCGGAGCCGCCCCAACTCAAAACGAAGGCCGAACCCCCTGCGCCCAGGGTTGCCCCGACGACGGACCCCAACAGCCCCATGAAGAGTCCCTCAAAAAAGAACACCGCCACGATGAAGCCGTCCGTCGCGCCCAAGCACTTGAAGGTCCCGATCTCGCGGAACCTCTCCGTTACGGCGATGAACATGGAGTTCGAAACGCCCAACAAGCACAGCGCGGCCGCCGCTGCAGCTTGCCAATCGACCCGAGCCAACGTGACGGCGTCCACTGTCGGCTTGGCGACTTCGACCGATCGAATAACGAGCGCCGCCGCGAGGTATGCCGAACCCGCGCCGATGCCAAGGGTTGTGAGCGTTTGCCTGAGGAGCCGCACGCGAAGGCTGGCGAACGCTTGACGCCATGCGATGCTCCAATCTGAGGAAACTCGTCGCTGCGTGGGTTTCATTGCTTCTTCTTGACTTTCAATTCCACAAGCCCGCGCTTGCCCAACATCTGTAAGAACGCTGCCAATGAGGCCTCCGCTTCGAGCCGGTTCATTCCGAACTTCGAGACAAGCTGCCGTGCGATCGCGTCGAACGTGTGGCGCCCGTCGCACAGACGCCAAACGGTAGCGCCCACGGACTCGAGCTCGAACCTCTTCTCGCCTTGAGGCGACAGCCCCCGAGGAACCCAACGGTAGGCTCGGAACTGGTTGAGGGGAAGGGCGAGTTCGATGCCGCCGTCTTCACAATCGCGTTCTAAGGCTTGGGCAGACCGGAGCGGAACCGACTTCCTCAATTCCTCGATCGAAGGGCCCCTGCGGTCCCCCAAGAAGCTTCCGATCAGGCGAACCAATCCCATTGCGGCTCCAAATCCTTGCTGCGAAAGTCGCAAACCACCGACGTAAGGTGGTTCCGCTCCTCATCATAGCGCACGAGTACGGTTCGGGAAGGGAACCACCCGATCCTTCTCTCCCCCTTCCAATGGAACCTTGGGCCGTCGGTGGTTCCGGAGCCCTGTGGGAGCCTGTGGAGGGAAGCGGCCCACTCCGCCAGTCCGTGTTTTTCCACCAGTTGACGGCCAAACCCCCAACGCTCAGCGACGAGCCGTGCGCCGCGGGCACGGAACTCAAGGGTCGTGCGGCCCGCCCGAAGAGTAGGCTGCACAAGCTGAAACCCGGTCGGGAGCTTCAAGGCGAGCCCGTAGAGGGACCACAACCAAGGGTCGCCTGGGCTCAATTCGAAGCGCTCCCAAACGGCTTCGAGGGCCTTCTTCGGTGGGTTCTTCGAGGTTCCCACGGCTTCAACGAGGAACGTCCGCTTCAGTTCGGGGGCAAACCAGTAGATTCCGAGGGCGTGCAACTTCGATGACCATGAGTAGCGCCATGCCGCGCCGTCCTGCTGCACGTTGCTCGAGAAGGGCGTTCTCGCGCGGGCGGCATCGCGGTGGAGGTTTTTGAGGTAGGTGCGAATAGCGGATTCGCCATCCGGGGGGTGAGGGGAGGCTTTCCAGCGCACTTGGATCGAAAGCGAGTCTTTGGCGTCGAGCCTAACGCGGCCCGATTTGGCGGTGCCGATCAAAACGACTGGCGCCCAGTCCGCCGGGTGGTCAAACCGAAATCCCTGCCAGCCAAAGACCTCGCGGCGCTCGTTGGCGGCCACGCGCGGCTACTTCGAGTCGTCGTCGGTCTTTGAAGCTGATTCCGCGGGTTCGGACTTCGCGGAGTAGTCGACCGAGCGTTTGCCTTCGTCCAAGCCCTTTTGCAGTTCGCCAACCCCTTTGCCGACGCCCCGCATCAGTTCAGGAATCTTCTTGCCGCCGAAGAGAACGAGGATGACGAGCAAGACGATCCACAGTTCCTGGCCCTGCAGAAATGCCAATGTGAAGGTGTGAGTCATATCGGAGGGTTCCTTACCGTCGCACTCTAGTATACGCAAGCAGGGACGCATCCTGCTCTCGACGGTTCATTCTGAGCCCAAATCCTGCTGCTGTCGGGAGTTTCGGAAAGGGCCCTCGTTTTCGCTTAGAGCGCCGAAATCGCCCTCGCCCTTGACCGGCACCTTGATCCATCCCCGAGGCGTGCCCATGAATTTGGGCGATGTCGCGTTGTCGCGCGCCTTATACTCTTCGTGAGCGTTGGCGCGCGGGCTCTCGATCTCGAACACCAAGTAGATCGTCGCAGGCTCGGAAATCTCCGCCAGCTTCTTGCCGGAAAGGGCCGAATTGAAGGCCATTCCGGTCATGCTCTTTCCATCGTCCTTGAAGCAGCCCCAATCTCCGTCCGGGTCCATGATCTTTAGGTCGAACGGGACGTCCGCTTCCTCTTTCAGACGCCTTCTCATCAACTCCCGGATGTCGTCCTGCCACGATTCGGCGTTGGGGAGGGCGCCGTCATGCTCAGCGGCGTACTCGAGAAGGGCATCTCGCGCGCCTTCAAAGGCGATCGCGCACCCGATCGACGGCGTCATCTTGCCCCAGAATCCGGTGAACATGTAGGCCATCAGGCCGACCATCAGCACACAACCGCCGACAACGGCGATGATCGTGATGCCGATAATCAACCCGGTGCGGCTCTTTTTAGGCTGAGCCGGTGCGGGCGGTGTAAAGGGCGGCGGCGATGTATGCACGGAAACATGATACATTCTTATCTGGCGCATTGAAGCGAAATTGAGCAACGAGACCCTGGGAGGACATTTGGACGCATCGAGACGACCCCCTCAAGTCGATTCCGTCAAGCGGAGCGAACTCTTGGCGGCATTCCCTGAGGCTGTGCGCACGGAAGCCGCGCGACGGGCGATCGATGATTACCGTCGAGCCGCGTCTCAGGGGCCGCCGCCGTCACGTGAGGAAGTGGAATGGGCGGCCCGGGCTCATGCGGAGCGGCTGGCGCGTCCGCGAGTCCGTACCGTACTCAATGCTTCCGGGGTGATCTTGCACACGGGCCTCGGAAGGGCCAGGCTCGCTCCTTCCGTTGCGAAGGCCCTGGCCGGGGCCGCAGAGGGTCATCTGGCGCTGGAAATCGATCTCACCACCGGCTCGCGGGGCGACCGCCAAGAGGTGATGCGCGAGATGATCTCTAAGGTGGTCGGGGGCGAATCTTCCTTCGTTGTCAACAACTGCGCTGCGGCGGTCTACTGCGCGCTCTCTGCTCTTGGCTCCGGGAAGGAAGTGCTTCTCTCGCGGGGGGAGATGGTCGAAATCGGAGGTTCGTTCCGTATGCCCGAAGTGATCGAGGCGAGCGGGTGTCGCCTGGTCGAAGTCGGGTGTACGAACAAGACGCGGCTGGCAGATTACGAAAGGGCGATGAGCCACGAGACCGCCGTAATCGTAAGATGCCACAGATCCAATTTCAAGATGACTGGCTTTGTCGAGTCGCCTTCGAGCCAAGAACTCGCCGAACTCGCGCGGAGCCGGGGAATCGTGTTCCTCGAAGACGTCGGCAGCGGGTGCCTGGTCGATACTTCTCAGTTCGGAGCGCCAAAGTGGTACCGAGTGCAGGATGCCCTTGCAGCGGGCGCCCACATCGTTACGTTCAGCGGAGACAAGCTGCTCGGGGGTCCTCAAGCGGGGCTTCTGGTCGGCGATGGGACCCTGATCGACCGGATCGCAAGGCACCCCTCCGCAAGGGCCTCGCGGGTCGACAAGCTCACCGTCGTAGCTCTCTCGGAGACCCTCAGACTCTACTGGACCGGAAGGAGCCTGGAAATCCCTACGCTCGCTTACCTCGCGAGGAGTCTGGAGGCCGTTCGGGGGTACGCCGAGAGAATCGCATCCGCCGCAGGGGTCGAAGCGGCCGTCGAGGAAGGGATCACCGAAATCGGAGGCGGCTGCGGAGAAGGGGAAGGCGTAGCGACGGTTCGCGTAGGCTTGGCAAGCCGGGATCCGATCGCTCTTGCCAAGAGCCTACGGCAAGGCGAACCTTCGGTTTTGACCCGAATTGAACGCGGTCGAGTGTGGATCGACCCAAGAACCTTGGAGCCGGAGGAAGTTGAGGCCGTCGTAGGCGTCCTGAAGTCGAAGGAGGAATGGGAGTGAACGAAACCGACGCGCTGAGGATTCAGCAAAACGAGTTGATTCGAGCCTTGCAACGAACGCTCGAACTCCACTGTCCTGGAGAGGCCGACCACGCGGAGCGCGTTGCCGTCTATTCAGTCGCCACCGCGCACGAATTGGGCGTATCTGAAGCCGAACTTCTGGACATCCGGCGAGCCGCCGCGCTCCACGACATTGGCAAGGTGGCTGTCGACCGGGACCTACTCGTCAAACCCGGCGGGCTCTCCGACGAGGATATCGTCGCGCTGAGGCTCCATGCAGAGCTGTCCATTCGCGTGCTCGAAGGGATCGAGTGGCTTGCGGAAGCGGCTCTCATGGTACGCCATCACCACGAGCATTGGGACGGAGGCGGCTACCCCGATGGCCTCCAGGGCGACGAGATCCCTTTAGGTTCGAGGATCATCGGAGTCGCTGAAGCCTTCGACGTGATGACGATGGCCTCGCCGTTTCGGGAATTGCGGATGCCCGAGGAGGCTCTGGCCGAACTGCAGCGATGCGCCGGGACCCAGTTCGATCCCGGCGTAGTCTCTGCGTTTGGCCGCATTCAAGCCCTCGTCCAACCCATCGGCATGAAGGGGTAGCTATCAGGCGGCCTTGGCTCTCTTGGCGAGCCACCAGAAAAGCAGCACGGGAGGAAGCCAGATTGGCGCGAACACGAAGACGAAGATCACGAGTCTGCCGAGGAAACGGCCCGCGGAAGTCAGCGCGTTGAGGGCCGACGACCAAGTGTCTTCTGCCCAGCCTTCCCCTTTTTCAGGTTGCCCCGGCTTCACTCGCTGCTCCATCGAAAGCGAGATCGTCGAGAGGGTCGAGAGGTTGGCGAGCGCCCGGCGCTGCGACTCGAAGCTCTCCAGTTCTTGCCGAACGTATCCGAGGCGCTCTTTGATCTCTAGCAGTTCGCCGACCTTCTTGGCGGCGCGGAGCATCGTCACGTAGCTCTCTTCTTCGGCCCGAAGCGCCCGCAATCGGCCTTCGATGTCGGCGTATTGCCGAGTGATGTCCTCTCGATTCGTACTCCCGCTGAGTTTCTCCCCGAGCGCTCGAAGCTGGTTCATGGCGTCGCTGAAGTGAACGGACTTCACGCGCAGCGTCATATTGCCTCGGGGCAACTGCGTTTGCGAACCGCTGTCGTTCTGGTTTTCGACATACCCGCCGAGGGCATTGGCGATCGCTTCCGCCTGTTGCAGCGCGGCTTGCAGGTTCTCTACACGCAGCGAAAGCGAGCCCGTCTGGATCACACGCCGCTCCAAATCGGGGAGTTCGGGGGTGGTCGCCGAGCTAGCTCCAGGTCCCGAACGGCCTTCTCCGGACATGAGGCCCTCCGAATACGGCGCGTCGACGGCAGGCGCCTGGTCCGCCGGAGCTTTAGCAGGAATCCGGCCGGCCATTCCCCCCGACTCCATCTTCACGCTTTCGGCGCCGGCATCCATGTAAGCGCTCTCGGAGGCGACTGTGGCAGCCAAGAACTGACTGCGTAGGGGGCGCTGCATGAGAGCAAATCCCAGGAGCAAGACGAGCAACGCCCCAGCATAGGCGAACCGGCCCGCGGGGCTGAAGGGATGCCACCAAGGGCGCGAACTTCGGCGAACTGCAGCAAGGGCCGCTTCACGGCCGTTTACCGCCGGTTCCGCTGCGAGCCTTCGAATCTCAAGACCAAGGAATCTCAATTGTTCAACCTCCTTTTGAAGTTGGGGGTCCGCGTCGATGGCCCGTCGCACCTCTTCCGCGCGATCCGCGCTGAGTTCGCCGTCGATGTAGGCTTTCAAGTCGTCACGTAGGCTCATGAGTTGGCCTCCTGCGGGTCGCAAAGGCTGGCGCGAAGGTTCTGAAAGGCGTGATGCAGGCGCGACTTTACGGTGCCGGCGGGGACTCCAAGCACGTGTGCTGCCTCGTCGTAGGTTAGTCCTTCGACTTCGTGGAGCAGGACGACCTCCTTGTGGTCTTCGCTCAGCTTCTCGAAGGCGCTCCGCAGAGTCTCGCGTTCGATCATGACCTGGGTCGGATCGACGCTCGATGGGTCTCCTGTTTCGTCCTCGAAGGGATGAAAGCGCGCCATTTGCGGTCCCAACTTCCTGGACAGATTCCGACAGTGGTTGAGCGCGATGCCCAGGAGCCAAGTCCTCAGACTCGAATGGCCCCGGAAACCACGGATCCGCTGTTGCGCCGTTACGAACGTCTCTTGCGCGGCGTCCGCCGCCCCGTCGGTCCCGATCCGGCGGGCGCAAAACTGAAACACCGAGTCGTAATGCTCGTCGACGATTCGCGCCATTGCTTCGCGGTTTCCGCTTAGGGCTTGCTGCAGATCAGCATCCATTGTCGGTTGTCCATTCGTTGAGTGTCTCGACTGCCGAAGACTGTTCAATCCGTTTCGACCAGAATCCGGAGATGCTTGAGATGAGTCCAGATTGAGCGATTCGGTCCTTGTGAGTAGGATAACCTGCCGGGCATGAAATCGCATACGGAATACTTGTGGTTTGAGACCCGCCAGCGAGAAGAATTCGTTTGCATCACCGGCCAGGTCGAGCAAGCGGTCAGTTCGAGCGGGGTGCAAGAGGGGTTTGTCCTCGTGAGCGCGATGCACATTACGGCCGCGGTCTATGTCAACGACCTTGAGTATGGATTGATCGAGGACATCAAGGAGTGGCTCCAAGGGCTCGCCCCCAAGAAGGACTACCGCCACCATGCCACCGGGGAAGACAACGGCGAAGCCCACCTTAAGAACCTGATCCTGCACCACCAGGTCGTCCTGCCCATCACCAAGGGGAGGCTCGATTTGGGGCCGTGGCAGCAGGTGTTTTATGCGGAGTTTGATGGGCAACGCCGCAAGCGGGTGGTCCTCAAGGTCCTCGGGGAGTAACTCTCTTCCCCTCCAGCGAAGCCAGCCCTGCCGCGAAGTAGTCGCCCAGCCAAGGGGCGCACGACTTGAGTGTGCGAAAGGAATCGCTCGCCAAGATTCGATCGACGCAGAGGCCTGCTTCTGACTGATCGCTGAACTCCAATTCGCCCACGTCGAGAGGGAAGACGCTCCCGTCGCAGAGCCCGAAATTGTCGAGGAAGTTGAAGGTCTTGTCCTGAATCCCCCGCTCCCCGAGGGCCGCGATGCAGTCGAGCACGAGGTCGAGGATCTCTTGCTGACGCTCGCGATTCGCTCCGATCAGCGCGTTTTGCACAGTCAGCGCCCGACTCTGGAGAAACCACGGGCGGCCTGCCAACGGCAGAGTCTGCGCGGACTCCAAGGAATCAGAAACGAACGGTGGCTCGGAATCGCATGGGTCTTCGAGATGGACTTCGAGGAGCCTGAAGAAGTCGGTGTGTCGAAGATAGGCCATCTGGACCGAAGCCAGACTCCGGCGGCGAAGGATACGCGCCGACTCGAGAACGTCTCCGGGGCAGGGCGACCATGCGACTCTCCCTAAGTCGATTCCGAGCCGTCGGTACTGGCTGACGGTTTCCTGAGGGGTCAGGACGAACTTGGCGACCCTCGCCTCGTCGAGCGCAAAGCAAACCACGCGCGTGCCCAGCCCAATCAGTCTCATTTCAGCGCCCAAAAACCGAAGAGTCGAAGCCCCCTCATTGTAACGGCTGAGAGCGCTCTCGCATAGCCCTTTGCGACCTCATCGACTGCAATTCGGCATAATTCCTCGCATGAGTCACAAAGTCGCTGTCCTTGCTGGGGATGGCATCGGCCCCGAAGTGATTGCTGAAGCGGTGAAGGTGCTTCGGCGAGTCAGCAGCGACGTGGAATTTGAATCGGCGCTGGTGGGCGGGGCGGCGTATGACGACTGCGGACGCCCGCTGCCCGAAGCGACGCTCGACCTGTGCAGGAACGCCGACGCCGTGCTTCTCGGAGCGGTCGGCGGGCCCAGGTGGGATGCCATCGAGCCTGTGAGCCTTCGCCCGGAAGTTGGGGCGTTGCTTCCTTTGCGCCGCGAACTCAACCTTTACGCAAACGTTCGACCCGCGAAAACCTTGGGCCCGCTGCTTTCCGCAAGCCCGCTCAAGGGCGATCGGGGACTGATCGACTTGGTCGTGGTGCGCGAGCTGACGGGAGGCATCTATTTCGGGACGCCACGGGAACGCCGGGACGAGGGCCGAGTGGCCGTCGACACCGCAGTGTATTCCCAGCACGAGGTGGAGAGGATCGCCGCACGAGCCTTCGAGATCGCGCGCGCCCGCAGGAAGGAGATCGTAAGCGTGGACAAGGCGAACGTGCTCGAAACGAGCCGCCTTTGGCGTGAGACCGTAACTCGAATGGCCGCCGAGAACTCGGATGTCAAGGTTTCGCACATGCTCATCGACAACTGCGCGATGCAGCTCATCCGAGACCCGCGCCAGTTCGACGTGATCCTGACGGAGAACATGTTTGGCGACATCCTCTCGGATGAGGCTTCGATGATCACGGGGTCGCTGGGGCTGCTTCCCAGCGCCTCGCTGAGCGACGCCAAGAACGGGAAGGTCTTTGGAATGTATGAGCCGGTCCATGGCTCCGCGCCCGATATCGCAGGTCAGGGGCGCGCCAACCCGCTCGCCGCCATACTGAGCGCAGCGATGATGCTGAGGTACAGCTTTGGCGAAGGGGAAGGAGCGGCGAGGATCGACCGCGCCGTCGAGTCGGCCCTCGAACAAGGACTGCGGACCGCCGACATCTTCGTCGAGGGAACGAAGCTCGTTTCCACCTCTGAAATGGGTGATGCGGTCTTGAACGCCATTGTCTAACCCTCCCATCACCGTCGTCGGCGGGGGCTTTGCGGGAGTCGAGGCCGCTTGGGCAGCGGCGGTTCGGGGGCTAAGGGTGCGCCTGATCGAAATGCGCCCCCAAGAGACCACTCCCGCCCACGAGACCGGATGGCTCGCCGAACTCGTCTGCTCCAACAGCTTCAAGTCCAAGCTGCCGGACTCGCCCGCTGGACAACTTAAGTCGGAGATGAGCGAACTCGGCTCGCTCGTGCTCCAGGTCGCTCGGACCTGCGAGGTGCCGGGAGGCCAGGCGCTTTGCGTCGATCGTGGGAGGTTCGGGCAGAGGATCACCGAGGAGATCGAAAGTCACCCGAACATTGAAATCGAGCGCAGGACCTTGGAGCCTGGCGAGATCCCAACCCTTGCTTCGTCTGGGGCGCTCATTCTTGCCACGGGGCCGTTGACGACAGGGCCGCTCTCCGAGTGGCTGGCGACAGCTTCGGGGCGCGAGCACCTTTACTTCTACGATGCGGTAAGCCCGACCGTAGAGGCCGCCAGCATCGACCGAAGCGTCGTCTTCGCGCAAAGTAGGTACGACAAGGGGGGCGATGACTACCTCAACTGCCCGTTTTCTGAAGACGATTACCGCGCCTTCGTGCGAGAGCTTGTTGCGGCCGAACGGGTGACCCCTCATGCGTTTGAAGCCGGAGGCAAGCGGGACTCCTCAGGCGGCGAAGCCCACGGCGGGCTGGAGGAGAAGATCAAGTACTTCGCGGGTTGTATGCCGATCGAGGCGATCGCGGAAAAGGGAGAGATGTCGCTGGCCTTCGGCAACTTCAAGCCCGTCGGGTTGCGCGATCCCAGGACCGGCCGAAGGCCGTTCGCCGTGCTGCAACTCCGCCCTGAGAACGAGCAGCGAACGCTGTACTCCCTTGTCGCTTGCCAAACCAGGCTCCGTTGGGGAGAGCAGAGGCGAGTGTTTCGTTTGGTTCCAGGGCTTGAGTCGGCGGAGTTCGTGCGATACGGCGTGATCCATCGCAATACCTACGTCGAGGCGCCGAAGGTGCTGACGCCCGATCTGCGCCTGAAATCGGACGGGCGAATTCGACTCGCGGGACAACTGACCGGCGTCGAAGGCTACATCGAGAGCGCGGCCATGGGGATCCTCGCGGGGATGGCGGCGGCGGCTGAGGTCGCGGGAATCCCGTTTCCGTTGCCACCGAGGCCGACCGCGCTCGGTTCGCTGTTGACTCACTTGCAGGACCCTACCGACCGCGAATTCGCTCCGATGAACATCAACTGGGGACTTCTCCCCGAGCCGCTTGGAACCCACCGAGACAAGGGACGGAGGCGCGAAGCGATGCTTAGGGCCGCCAGAGAGAGCTTTGCGGAATGGAGAGAAGCGGTCTCAGATGGCGGCCGCCCAAGCGGTGGGGAGGGTTAGTGCGCCCCGCCTTCGGCTTCCCGCATGTTGTGTCGGAGCGCCTTGCCCACTTCTTCCACTGGAGTCGCCGCTTCTTCGCGCTTTAAGGCGTTGAGCTCGGGGTACCCAGCGTCTCGCTCTTGAACCCATCGCTCGGCGAACGACCCGTCGCGAATCTCGGCCAGCAGCCTTCGCATGACTTGCCGGGTCTCCGGGGTCACGACCTTAGGCCCGGCCGTGAGCCCGCCCCATTGCGCCGTGTCGCTGATCGCCGACCTCATCCCCGCCAGTCCCCGCTCGACGATGAGGTCCACGATGAGCTTGGTCTCATGAAGGCACTCGAAGTAGGCGATCTCAGGCTGGACGCCCGCTTCGACGAGAGTTTCGTAACCCATCCGGATGAGGTCAGGAATTCCTCCGCAAAGCACGGCCTGCTCGCCAAAAAGGTCCGATTCCGTCTCCTCGGCAAAGGTCGTTTCGAGGAGAACCGATCGGGCGCATCCGATCCCCCATGCATAGGAGAGCGCTCGATTCAGGGCTTGCCCCGTCGCGTCTTGATGAACGGCGATCAAACCGGGCACGCCCGACCCCGCCTCGTAGCGACCCCTGACCCCATACCCCGCTCCCTTGGGGGAGACCATCACGACATCGACTTCCGGCGGCGGGACGATCAGTCCGTAGCGAATGTTGAACCCGTGCGAGAAGCACAGCGCAGCACCGGGCCGGAGGTGGGGAGCTACGGCCTCGCGGTACACGGACTCCATCTTCATGTCGGGCGTGCAGAGAACGAGGAAGTCGTGCTCAGAAACGGCCTCGGCGGCAATGACGGGCTCGAACCCGTCGGCGACGGCCTTGGACCACGACTTGCTGCCGGGATAAAGACCGACGCTCACCCTGACGCCGCTGTCCCGAAGGTTGAGGGCCTGGGCTCGGCCCTGATTCCCGTACCCGATCATCAAGACCCCGCTCCCTAGGATCAGGCTCGAATCGATCGCGTCTGGGTCGAAATAGACCGCCATTTGGCCCCATTCTCACACGAAACGCCTTCGCCTTGCAGGAATCAGAACTCCCTTGCGAAATGTTCGTCATTGGGGAGCCCGTAAACCGTCCTTAGTGTACGGGCTCGATGGCCCAGAGTCGAGGGGGAAATAGGGTGGTCACGGAAGCATTGCCTTGGGTCGGTTTAGGAGGGGCGCTCGCAGCATGGCTCTTGCGCGAGAGCACGGTTGAAGAAGAGCAAAAGCCCGCCGCAAGCTCGTTGGTCCCTGGCATCGTGGGCAGCGTGGCGCTCGGAGCGTCGGCCTACGCGGCCCACCTCACTTGGGGCGGCTCGTTGGCGTACGCGGGCGCGGCGGTTCATGGACTTCTGCTCGGCCTTGCAGCTTCCTTACTTGTGGCGGTTTTGGGGCGAACCCCCGGCCAGTCGGCCCATGCTAAGGCTGCGCCGATCGCTTTCGGCGCGGCTGCGGTCGCGCTCCTCGCTCTTGCGAAGCCGCCCACCCTGCTCAACCTTCAACTGGGGTATTGCATGGGGGCTGTGGCAGGCGGCTGGATGCTCGCGAGCCCTTGGGCGATCCGTGCCGCGGCCGCCGCTTGCGTGCTCGTCCCGCTGGAAGTTCTCGGCAGGATCGGCTTCGGCGGCAACCCTTCCCATTCGGGGGCGATCGTCGGCGTATCGGCCTCGTATGCGGCGCTGATGGTATGGGCGCTGCCCGGCAGAAAGCTCGGCGAGCGGCTGCCCGACTGGCTCCGGGGCCTTGCGTTTGTCGCTTTCTTCGCGGGTGGATTCGTGCTCCTGGGCATGAAGTACTTGCTCGTCGAGCAGTTCGCGGTCGTCGGCTTGGGTGGCGTGGCTTTGGCGCTGGCAAGCTTATGGGTTGTGCCTCGTTCTGAATCGGAAAGCTCTCTGGGGTATTGGTTGTCCACGATCCTCTGGGTGGCGGGGGCGACGTTAGCTTTCGGGATTCTGCGCGGATACGGCGTCGCGCTGGGGTTGGCCGTCGGGGCGTGCGTGCTGCTCGTCTTCCGCCACCCACGAGCGCTGAGCACCCTCGCCCCCGTGGCGGGAATCGTCGTGTACCGGGTGTTCCGAGAGAACCACCTTGCGGCCTCCCGCGCGCTCGACATCGGGCAACACTACTCTCTCATCGGGATCCTCGCAGGAGCGATGCTGATCGTCCTTGCGCTCGAATGGTACAAGGAGAAGGGTCGGAGCGGCTTTGCCAGCGGCGCCGGGGCCTTCCTGTGGGTCGGACTGCTGGCCGGCGCGGTGATCGTCTCAGCCTCGACCCTGGCGGCGAAGGGCTATGTCGGAATGCTTGCCGGGATGGGTCTCGGCGGGGCTCTTGCGGGTGTCAACGCGCGCGGCACGGGGCTGGCAATCGCTTGGCCGCTGGGTTTGGGCCTCGGAATGACCGCTTCGTACGGCTGGATTTCGCCCATTCTCGAACTCTCGCGCGACGAAAAGGCCCGCGCCCTTTATGTCCTCGGCCCTGTAGTGGTGGCGCTCGCGATCTTGCTCGCGATCGTATCGCGCCGAGCTGGGGATTCGGTCGGTGAACAGGTAGCACAATGAAAATCGGGAAATGGATCGCACAGGGCAGTGTAGCCAGCCTCATCGTGGGCGCGACCCTCGGTGTCTTTCTGCTGGGCCAAGGGATCACCTACGAGGTGCCGATGGGCAGCTTTTCGGCCCAACTCGTCATGGCCGAAAACGGCAGGCCGCTTCCCAACGTCGCCGTCTATCTGGAGCCGGTCGAAAGCCTTGGATGGGAAGAGTTGGAGCTCATGCCTCCCGAGGATCGGCCCCAGTCCTACGTGCGGACGACCGACGCCTCGGGCCGCGTGAACTTCTCGCACGTCCGCGCAGGCTTCTACCAGACTCGCACCAGCGCCAAAGCGCACTCCCTAAATCAGACCATCGCTATCGAGGAGGGCCGAGCGGAGGAGCAGGTCTTCGAGCTTCAGCCGAACCCGCCGTTCCTCGATGCCTACCTCGGGCAGCACGTGTTTCTGCCTGGAGAAAAGGCGTCGGTGGACGTTCATGGGTTCATCGATACCGACCAAATCGAATTCCTGATCTATCGCATCGACCCCGACAAGCTGTTTGCTGCCCAATCGCTCTACTCGGGGCTGTCGTCCATCTCGCCGTCCTCGTGGCGCGCGAGGAAGGCGCCGTCCACGATGGGCCGGGAAGTGCAAAGATTCGTCCGCACGGCTACCGATCGCGACGCAGAGGGCGTGTTCCGCCAGCCCTTTGCGCTTCCCGATCTCCCCAAGGGCCTTTACTGGGTGGAAGTCCAAGCCAAGGGGCTCGAAGCCGGCACATGGATTTCCGTCTCGCAAATCGCCCTCGTGACGAAAACGGCTTCGAGTCAGCTATCGATCTTCGTAACTGACCTTGCTACCGGGAAGCCGATCTCGGGCGCATTGATCGAGGCGGGGAAGAATGGCAAGCCGCTGTCGCTGGGAACCACGAGTTCCGAAGGACTGCTTAGCTCGAACTCGGGAGATTCGCGAAACGACCGCCTTGTACGTGCCAGCTTTGACGGCTCGGACGCCTTCATCGATATTTACTCGTACGGGGGCAGCGACGAGCAATACCGGCTCTTTCTTCAAACGGACCGCCCCCTCTACCGTCCGGGCGACAGGGTTCAGTTCAGGGGCACGCTCCGCGCTCTCGAAGGCGTGAGCTATGCCGCCCCGCCGAGCGGCCGGGTCCTCGTGCGCATTCTCGACCCCGAACGCGTTCCCATTCAATCGGAGGAGATCGCGCTCAACACCTTCGGCAGCTTCGGCGGCGAGTTCTCAGTCAACGGTGAAGCGCCTCCTGGGCAATACCTCGTCGAAGTCAATTACGGCGAGTTCGAGGACGTTTTCCCGGTGACGATAGCGGCCTATCGCAAGCCCGAATACTCGATCACCGTCACGCCCTCCAAGCCGAGTTTCGTCCGAGGCGAACGAGTTCGGTTTGTGGTCAAGGCGGAATACTATTTCGGCGCGCCGGTCGTGGGGGCGAAGGTCGTGGCCAACGTCTCTCGAAGCCCCCAATGGGGGTTCGTTTCTGCTGAAGACGAAGAGGATTACCTCGAATACGAGGAGATGTACGGTGGCGAAGGGTATTACGGTGGCGAATGGGTCGGCGAGTACGTTGCGACCACCAACGAACGCGGCGAGGCCCTGATCGACTTCGACAGCCGCTTCGACGACGCTTGGGTCGACGACACCGACAGCAAGTTCACGGCGTATGTGAGCGTTACCGACGGCGACAAGTATTTTGACGGCGAAGGGGCGGTCGTGGTCGCTCGCGGGGAGTTCGGGCTCGACGTTACCTCGGATCGCTGGGTGGCCGATGTCGGTAAGCCGATCGAGTTCGAGGTCCGAGCGTTTGCGCACAAGACCTACGAGCCTTTGGCGGGGCGGCGGGTGCGGCTGACCGCGGCGTATTCCAACTACACCCGTACAGGCGAGGTTTTCGAGGAAATCGACTCGAACGTCGTCACAACGGGAGAGAACGGGTCTGCTCGGGCGAGCTTTCAAGCCCGGCGAGGGGGATACATCCGCGTTCGGGCGGCGACCCTCGACTCGAAAAACAACGAGATCCTGGCATCGACCTACGTGTATGCGTACGATGGCGCAAGTGATTGGATCGATCGCCGGGCGACGGGGGTTCGGCTGACGCTCGACAAGAAGCAGTACAGCGTCGGGGAGCGAGCGGTCGCGGTGATTCAAACCGACCTGCCCGGCGGGTTCGCTTGGGTGACCGTCGAAGCCGACCGCGTGTATTCGAGCCGCGTGGTCGAGTTGCGGTCGGGCGTTACTCGGGTCGAGATTCCGGTCACGAAGGAGTGCCTTCCCAACGCGTTCGTTTCGGTCAGTTACGTCAAGAATCGGAAGTTTATGGAGTCGTCGCGGAGGCTCGGCGTCGACCTTGGGGTCAACCGTCTTCAAGTGGAGATTGAAGCCGACAAATCGACCTATCGACCTGGAGACCGCGCGACCTACGATGTCTTGACGCGCGACGAATCCGGGCGGCCCGTCTCTGCCGAAGTCGCGTTCGGCGTGGTCGATGAAGCGATTTACGCCCTTGCTTCGGACCGAACCAACGTGGTAGGCACCTTCTATCCCAAGAGATACAACTCCGTCTCCACGGACTACTCGTTTGCGGACCTCTACCTGGATGGAGGGGACAAAGCGCCCTCGGACATTCAGATTCGATCGAAGTTCGAAGACACGGCGTTCTGGGCGCCTTCGGTCGTGACCGATTCGAGCGGGCGGGCGCAGATTTCCTTCATCCTGCCCGATAACCTCACGACGTGGCGCGCTACCGCGACCGCAATTACGGCGTCGACTCAGGTGGGCAGTTCGACGTTCAAGGTCCGAGCCTCAAAGCCGCTCATGCTGCGGATTCTCACGCGAGAGTATTACGTGCAGCGCGATACGCAGAGGCTCCTTGCGATGGTGACCAACGATTCAGCGGTCGATGCTTCGGTCCAAGTGGAGTTGGAGGCGGCCGGCGCTACGATTCGTGGCGAAATGAGACGCGTGGTTCACGTCAAAGCCGGGGCGACGGTTTCCCTCGAATGGAGCGCTGAATTCCCCGATGCTGGCACTGCCACATTCTTGGCGAAGGCGTGGACAGGCTCGGAAAGCGACGGAATGCAAAAGTCGGTCCCGATCCGAGTTTATGGGCGGGCGGTGGTCCAGTGGAAATCGGGGCTGATGGAGGGGACTTCCTCGGAAGTGTTCTCGGTGCGCCCCGGGGCGGATCCTTCGGCCGGGGCCCTCGAAATCGAGCTTTCTCCGACGGTCGGAAGCGCGGTCGTCCAGTCGCTCGACGAACTTATCGGCTTTCCGTACGGTTGCGTCGAACAGACGATGAGCCGGTTTTTGCCCACGGTCGTTGTCGCTGACACGCTCAAAAAGCTCTCGCTCCCACCCATCCGCCGGCAGGCAGAAATCCCTTCGATGGTCGCCGAAGGATATTCGCGACTTCGTAAAATGCGAATCTACAACGCCGCATGGGGCTGGTGGGAATACGGCGATCCCGACGAGTTCATGACGGCGCTTGTGCTCGAAGGGCTCGATTTGGCTAAGAAGGCCGGCTACCCCTCAGAGAACCTCGATCCCGGCCCCGCCGTGAAGTGGCTTTCAGAGAAGGCAAGTCAGCCGTGGTCTTCAGGCCCGGACTCCGCGTTCGTTCAATATGACCGCAAGAAGAGGTCCTATACAGCCTACGTGTTGGCGCTGTATGGGCAGCAGGAAAGGGCTCAGTCCGTACTGTTCGCGCTTGGGCTCGAACAACTCACGCCCCTCGAACTTGCGAACGTCTCGCTTGCCTATCATGCCTTGGGGTCCGAGTTCACATCGAAGCGGGACGCGGCTCTGGGCAAGATGCTGGCGGCGGCGCAGCGAGGAGAGAACCTCGTGTCGTGGGAGGAGGAGTATTGGGGCTTCGAGACTACGGCGCGATGCCTACTCGCCCTGGCGACGATTCGGCCGACCGACCCCGAGATTCCCAAGGTTGTTCATTACCTGATGATCCAACGGCGGGGTTCGACCTGGGCCAGCACCAGGGATACGGCGTACATCGTGGTCGCGCTTTGCCAATATCTGCGAGGAACGGGCGGAGTCGGCCTGCAAGGCGCCTTGACGGTGTCGATCAACGGGAAGGAAGTGCGAGTCCTCGATCTTGCGGCTTCGAGCCCTGCCGACCCGAATCTCAGAATCCGAGTCCCCCTGAAGGACCTCATCCAAGGCGACAACCGAATCGAGTTCAAGAAGGAGACGCCGGGCGCGGGCTTCTTCTCCGCAAAGCTGACGCAGTACGTTGGGGGGGATACGCTTCCGCCATCCACCACGGACCCGGGCCTGAAAATCTCACGCCGGTTCGCCAAGCTCGAAGTTGCGCGGATGGAGGACGGGACGCTCCGTCTGGTTCCCTCGAAGGCCGACGTTACGTCCGTCAAGCGCGGGGACCTGATCCGGTGCTTGATCGACGTGACGAGCGACACAGCGAGGCAGTTTGTGATGGTCGAAGCGCCCATCCCGAGCAACTTCCGCATCACGGAGCGCGAGGAAATCGGAATCTACGAAGAGTGGTACTACCCCTGGAGCAAGCACGTCGTGTTTGACGACAAGATCGTGTTCTTCCTCAAGTCGATGGCGAGCCGGGAGCGAAGTTTCCAGTTTACGTTGCGTGCCGAAAACCCCGGCAAAGCGAGCGCTCTGCCGGCGGTGCTCTTCAATATGTACGAGCCGAACGTTCGTTCGTCGACTTCGGCGGCGACCTTGGAGGTAAGGCCGGAATGAGACTCCTGGGTGTGCTCTTGCTCGTCGGTATTGTGGTGGGCGTCGGCGCGCTGGTCGCGGCCAACGAAGACCCGGAAAGCCACGTCCTAGCGCGGTTTGAGACTCCGCTCGAAGGGCGCACGATCTCGCAGCGGCACAACGCGCGGCTTTCCGTCGAGGCTCTCAACGGCGCAGTGATCGACCCTCACGGAGAGTTCTCCTTCAACAAGACCGTCGGCGGATGGTCGAAAGACATGGGATACGTGAAGGCGCCGGTGAGCTTCAATGGGGCGTTGGTCGACGATTGGGGAGGCGGTGTGTGCCAAACCTCGACGACTCTCTACAACGCGGCGCTTCTCGGGGGTTTTGAGGTGGTCGAGCGTTCTCGGCATCGCTTTGCGCCCGGGTATTGCCCGCCAGGCAGAGATGCGGCAGTGGCGTTCGGGGGGATTGACCTGAAGCTGAAGAACCCTTACGATTTCCGAGTCTCGATTCGGGCCGAAATGAAGCGGAGCGGCCTTGTGGTCTCGCTCATCGGCCCGAAGAAAGTCGATCGCAAGGTCCTGCTGAGCAGCGAGATCGTTCGGTTCGTCTCTCCCCGTGAATACAAGATCGAGGGAAGCGGCCCGGTGAACCGCGTTCGCAACTCGGGGAAGCCGGGGTATGAGGTCATGACCTACCGGACCATCGACGGCCGCCAAGAGCTCGTTTCCGTCGATAGCTATCCTCCGTTCCACCGGATTCTGGAAACGAAGGGTCGGTAGCTCTCACTTCTTGAAAAAGAGCTGGAGGGCGACGAGCACGAGCAGCACCGCGAACGACCTTCGCAAAAGGCTTTCGTCCATGTTGAGGGCGAACTTCGAACCCACATAGGCGCCACCAAAAAGACCGACTGCGACCAGGAGCCCCAACTTGACATCGGCCTGGCCATGTTTGTAGTAGTTGATGAGCCCGAGCAGGCCAACGGGCAGTACGAGTGCGGCGAGGGAAGTCCCCTGGGCTTTGGCTTGCCCGAACCCCAGCAGGTAGATCAGTCCGGGGACGATCAGAACCCCTCCTCCGATCCCAAACAGACCGCTCAAAACGCCTGCCGCCGCGCCGATCGCGAACCCCAAGACCCAAATCATGGTTTGATTGTGCGCCAAACGCCGCGTCGCCTGCGCGTGCTGAGATAAGCTTGCGCCATGCGAGTGGGGATTCTCGGCGCAGGGGGGATGGGTAACGTCCACGCTTCGAAGTACAAGCTCATGCCGGACGTCGAGGTTTCGTTTTTTGAGTCGGACCCCGAGAAGGCGGGACAGTTTTCGCAGCGGTGGGGAGCGAAGGCGATGGCCTCCGAAGACGACCTCATCGCGGCGTCTGACGTGGTCGACGTGTGCCTGCCCACCGACCTCCATCTCGAATTCGGGCTGAGGGCGATCCGCTCCCGCAAGGCCGTCTTCATGGAAAAGCCCCTCACTCGCACCCTGGAAGAGGGCAGGGAACTCGTGGGGGCGGCTCGTGACGCGGGGGTCCCCCTCATGCCGGGACAGGTGGTTCGGTTCTTCCCGGAGTTTGCCAAGGCTCACGGGATCGTCAAGCGCGGTGATCTGGGCGATCCGGCCGTCGCTCGCGTTCGGCGAGGGGGAGTCGCCCCGAAGGGATCCCGCGAGTGGTTCATGGACCATGCCAGGTCCGGAGGCGTATTGCTCGACCTTGCGGTTCATGATTTCGACTGGCTCCGCTGGACCCTCGGAGAGGTCGAGAGCGTGTATTCACGTTCCGTCGGTGCGCAAAAGGGAACCGGACCCGACTACGCGCTGACGCTGCTCAAGTTCGAATCCGGTGCGATCGGCCACGTAGAATCCACCTGGATGGACCCTGCGGGCTTTCGAGTGACCTTCGAAGTTTGCGGCAGCCAAGGGATGATCGAGCACGATAGCCGCAACTCGCCCTCGCTGAGGACGGCCGTCGCCGCCGCGGCGACGGGTTCTTCGACCGACCCTCGGTCGGCTGCGCCGATTCGAACCGGACCCGAAGCGCCCCTCTCACCCCAGGACGACCCTTACTTCGTGCAACTTTCGTCGTTCCTCGATGCGGTGAAGGGGGGGCACGAGGTCCCGGTCGCGCCCGAAGAAGGATGGGCTGCGCTTGCGATCGCTTTTGCCGCGCTCGAATCCGCTCGCAGCGGGGAGGTCATTCAGCCTTCGAGATTTCGGTGACGATGGGACTTCTGCCAGAAAAGCAGATATCATAGTGTCCATGCGATCTGTCGTGATCTTTGCCATTGTCGCTTGCCTTGCGATTGGGTGCTCTCCCCCGACGAAGGAACTTGCAGAAGCGGGCCAGGAGCCCGCGCCCACGTCCCCGTCTGACGCCCAAGGGCCCGCGTCTTCAGGCTCCGAGGCGCCAAAGTCCGACGCGCCGAAGGCCGATGTCGCGGCGCTGAAGGAGGCGTGGACGCAGGCTGACAAGGACCTCGCCGAAAAGCCTGCGGACGAGGGCGTCCAAAAGGCATACATCGCGGCAAGTCTCAAGTATGCCGAAGCCACCATGTACGCGGACGAAATCCCCGCAAAGGAGAAGTACCCCGAGGCTCTGCGAGTTTACAGGACGGTGCTCAAGGTAGACCCGGCGAACCAGGAAGCGAAGGAGTGGATCAAGACGATCGAAGACATTTACGCCAGTATGGGGCGCCCGGTACCCGAGTAGAACCCTGCGTCGCTTCCCTCCTTCGAAATGCCTGAATCGCGCGTCCCCGCCAAAAGGTTCGCGCTGACGCTTGCCCTTGGCGCTGGCCTGCTCTCGGTCCTGCCGTATGGTGTCGGCGTCCTGAGCGCGTCCGCTGGGGCGTCCTTTCACGGATTCCCGTTCGCGACCGACGACCACATGGTGTACTCCGCTTGGATGCGCCAGGCGATGGACGGCAATTTCCTTTTCGATAACCGTTTCGCAATCGACCCTCAGCCTGGTCTCACCCTTCACCTCTATTTCTGGTTGTTGGGACTGGTCGCCAAGGCAATTGGCATCCCGGCTGCGGCCGCGGCCGCGAGGTTCCTCCTGTCGTTTGCGCTGGTGATGCTCCTGTATCGCATCTTGCGCCGGGTGGAGGCCGGACCTTACTTCCTCAAAATGGCTTTGTGCCTGGTGGCTTTTGGCGCTGGGATCGGCTTCTCGGTCTGGCATGACTTCGGCGAAGCGATCACGCGCCCGTCCTCCGACTGGCTCGCGGCGATTTCAGGCGGCGGGTTGCCCGTGGATGTTTGGCAGCCCGAGGCGTTTCTGTTTCCTTCGATGCTCACGAACAGCCTTTTCACGGCCAGCTTGTGCCTGATTCTGCTGGTGTTTGAGTCCGCCGTACTTGCCAAGGACAGTTGGAAACCCGTGGCGGTCGGCGCGGTCGCGATGCTGATGCTCATGAATATCCACAGCTACGACGTGGTCATTGTGCTCGCAACGTTGGCCGGGTTGGCGCTGGCTTCGCTTCGGGCAGGGACGCTTCATGGCGCATGGGCCCTCAGGGTCGGCGTGATCGGATTGGGGGCGGTCCCGGCAGCCGGTTGGTTCGTCTACGTCTGGCAAAACGACCCCGTGTTTCAAGCTCGCGCGGCGACCGACACGTTTTCTCCGAGCTTTCGAGTTGTCGTCCTTGGCCTCTTGCCGCTGATCGCCTTGGGGATCGTAGGATTGCGTCATTTAGAAGCAACCTCGCGAGAGCGTGGCATCGCTCTGGGCGTGCTCGGCGCTGGCGCTCTCGCACTATTCGCGCTTGCGACGCCTTCTAGCGGAGGCTACTGGATGGGCTGGCTCACGTGGTCCCTGGTCTTTGCCTTGGCGCTTGGGTTGGTAGCGGTATTGGGTTCGAAGTGTCCGTGGCGCGCGCTGTTCGCTTCGTGGGCGGTGGTGGGACTCACCCTGCCGTACTTGCCGGTCCTCTTCCAAAGGAAGCTTTCGATGGGTTTGGCGTTGCCTTGGGCTGCCCTTGCGGCGGTGGGATTCTATGCGTGGGCCCGAAATCGAGATAAGGGCGTTCGCAACATCTTGGGCGCTCTTGCGATTGTGGTGGTCTGCGCGAGCAGCGCGCTTTGGCTGAGGAGGGAGCTTCTTTACGTCCGAACCGACGTCTCGCGCACGACCGTACAACAGCTTTACCTCAGCTCCAACGTGAAGTCGATCCTCGACGTTCTCCAGGAAATCCCAGGGCGGAAGGTGGTGATTGCGATTCCCGGAGTGCCGCAACCAGGTATCGACGCGGACGGCTACCTCGTGCCCGACCGATACAACACCCCGTTCCTCCCCGACCTCAACCCGTTCCTCAGCGGATTCGCGGGTGCCTACACCTTCGCCGGCCACTGGAGCGAGACGCCCCACTATCTCGATCGGAGGGCGCGGGCGGTCCGGTTCTTCTCACCCTCAGAGTCCGAAGCCGAACGGCAAGCGCTGATCGACGAAATCGGAGCTACGCACGTGGTCGCGCCAGTGCCGGAGGCCTTTGAAGACCTCTATGCTTTGGGGTTTCCTCGATACGCGGACGTGCGGAGTCTGGGGACGGTATTGGTTGACGGTCCGCAGTTCAGTCTGATTGAACTCCGCCGCTAACCGCCGCGTCGTTGGCCGGTTCGGATTCGGTTTCGGTCGCGCTCGCCGGGGCACCCAGATCGGCCGGATTCTTGGCGATGATCTTCACCCCGCCCGAGTACCGGCTGCTGTTCAAGACGGTTCGCGAGACTCGAGCGCCGTTACGGTACACGTCGCGGTAAGTGGTGACACTGTGCCCTCGGCTGCCCTTTTCGACCACCCGCTCCGTACCCACCGGAACCGCAGGGTCGGAAACGTACTTTACGCCGCGATCCCAGCTTTGATGTCCCGCCGTGACGATCTTTACTTCGAGCGACGGGTCCTTCTGGCCAAGAACTCGAAACGTCAGCTTGCCGGGCTGAAACGTGCTGCTGATCGCAATGGGGAAGTCGTAGTTGTTTCGGAATCGAAGATCGATCTTGCCGTAATCGACGGTCGCGTCACGCCCGACGGACAAATAGGGAACCGGCATCGAGTGATTGGCCCTTTGAACGACTTCGAGGTTGGAAAGCACGGCGGCGTTGTAGAGCGTTCCGCTTACTTGGCATATCCCGCCTCCGATCCCAACGTCGTGCCGCCCGCTCCGGTACACGCCCGCAAGCTTGAACCCGTTCTCGATCGTTCGGCGCCCCACAGAGTCGTTGAAGCTGAACTCCTCGCCGGGCATCAACACCACGCCGTCGATCTTCTCCGAGGCAATTCGGATGTTCGTGTTTCGGGACCGTTCGCCAGCAGGGAAGGTCGTGGCGAACTCGGCAATCACCTCTTGGATCTTGGAAAGTTCGGTCGGAGGAACATGGAAGGCCCCGGTTCGCAAGGGTAGGATGGGCTCGTCCAAGAAGGTCTCACCTGCGTTCAGGCTCGCCAGCCACGAATCGAAATCGACTTCGGCGTCAGGCACCTCATGCGTGAGTTCGACCTTGCCCTTGACCCAAAACGCCTTGGCTGGGCTGCGCGGGCCCAGAACCTCACGGACCCTTTCCGAAACCGCCGAGGCCTTTGCCGGATCGAGTCGCCACACCCAAGGCAGCGTTCCTTTCGATTTGGGAGTGAACAGCTTCCTGTACCACGTCTGGAAGAGGCCCTCGGTTTGGAGTTGCGCTAGAGTTGCCCCAAAGTCGGGTTCGATCCCGAGGTCGCCGATCCTAGCCTGCAAGGTCCTTCCCGGAATCTCAGCCAGGCGTGCAGTGGGCTCCTCGTTGGAGATCTCAAGCCACCTGCTGCGAAGGGCGCTCTCTGCCTGAGTCAGCGTGAGTTCTCCCACAGCGACATCCCCCACCACAGAGCCGGATGGGTAAGTGGGAACGTGCGCGAAGTGGAAGTAGGCTAGCCCTCCTCCGATCGCGCCGAGCGCTATCGTAATCCAAGCAATTCGCTTCATCCTTGGTTCGCAGTTCAGTTCAAGTTCGTTCTGGGAGCTCGCCACAAACCGTCCTCCATGACGCGGCGCGCTCGTTACTATTATGACGCCCTGACGTCCGATTAGGATCGCACGAACCTGTCACATGGCCCAGCCGCCGTTTGGTAATATGCTTCCATGCCTAAGCTCGTTTGGCTGAACGGCGCTGTTCAGCCGCTGGAATCTGCAAGGGTAAGCGCCGCGGACCACGCCCACCTCTACGGAGACGGGCTCTTCGAAGGAATCAGGTTCTATAAGCGCAAGGTCTTCAAGCTCGACGAGCACTTGGAACGCCTCTACCACGGAACCTCCTACATGGGCTATCCCATGAAGATGTCCGTCGAGGAGTTGAGGTCGACCATCCTCGATGTCTGCAAGCAGGCCGACATGGAGGACGGGTACATCCGGCTCAACGTCACTCGCGGCACCGGCTTGGGTCTCGACCCCAAGAGCATCCCGCCGGAGCCGAACGTCATGGTGATGGTGTCCACTCTCAACCTCTACCCTCCGGAGCTTTTTGAAACGGGGTTGACCGTCATGACTTCGCCGATTCGGGTGATCCCTCCCGACAGCCTCGACCCAAGGCTCAAGTGTATCGGGCGGTATGCCTCGAACATCCTCGCAAAGCAGTACGCCAATCGGATCGGGGCCGGGGACGGCCTGATGCTGAATCACCAGGGCTATGTCGCCGAAGGCACCGGCAACAACGTGTTCCTTGTTCAACAGGGGGTGGTGCGGACGCCCCATCCGGCTTCAGGGATCCTCAAGGGGATCACTCGGGACACCGTGATCGGCCTCGCTCAAGAGGCGGGGATCGAGGTGCGGGAGGAGCTGTTGACCCCGTTTGACTTCTATGCCGCCGATGAGGGGTTCTTTACGGGGACTGCCACCGAAGTGATCCCGATGATCTCGCTCGACGGGAACAAGATCGGTTGCGGCCGCCCTGGCGAAGTCACGCTTGAACTGATGCGGCGCTTCCGTAAGGCGACGGAGACCGGTACGGCATTTTGAACCCTCCTTGCGAAGGCTGCGGGGCCGAGTCGACTTTGACTCTGAAAAGCGATGGGGTCACCCACCGTTTGTGCCTTCGTTGCGCTTCGCTTGGCTGGAACCTACGCCAGGTTTCGCAACTTTTCGAGTGTTTTCCTCGTCCCAGGGCTAGACGAACGCGATGCCCGCATTGCGGATGGACCGTCGAGGACTTGGACCGAACGGCGCACTTAGGGTGCCCGCTCTGTTATGAGGCCCTCGACGCTCCGGTGCTAGATTCGTTCGATCGTCTGAAACAAAATGCGGCTCATGTTGCAGGTTCAGAACTGGTATCGTAAGAGGCTAATGAGCACGTTGAGTGTGATGCGGACGGCGGCAGCCGTTCTTTGTTTGTCGGCTATCGGATTGGTACTTTCGGGGTGCCCGGGAGGTTCGTCGCAGGCGGCTCCTGACCCCACGATCCGCTTCTTCAACGCCTCGCCGGATAGCGGACCCTTGGACTTCTTCTTGGACGAAGACCTTGAGGGGGCTGCGTTGGCGTTTCTTTCCTCGACGGCCGGGTTCAAGTCGATCGAATCGGGACCCTACGACATTGGGGTCTTCGACGCTGGCACGCAGAACAACCACGACGCCATCTTCGTCAACCTCAATCGGGACAAGCACTATTTGGTGTCCTCCATCGGTTTGGTGAACTTCGGGACCGAGGCGCAAAAGCGGCTTCGTCTCGTCCTGACGGAAATCAACCGCAATGCCGTCAACGGCAACGTCGCTCGGCTCATCATTTTCCACGCGTTCGCACGAGAAACGGGATTCCAAACCCCGGCCATCGATTTTCAGAATCCGGGCGATAATCCCCAGTTCAAGGTCGAGAACATCGCATTCGCTTCGAGCAAGACTCTCGACGTGGATGCGGGTACCCACGACTTCGAAGCCCGAAGGAACGAGAGCGAGCACGTCTACGCGACCGTCAACGTCACCCTTGGAGCGGGGAAGATCTACGCGGTGTTCGTGACCGGGATCGAAAATGGCACAGGGGCTCTGGCGCCCCAAATCGTCTTCGTCGAGATCGCGCCGAAGTAAGTTGCCTCGACGAATCGGGAGAATTCCTCGGGCGACTCTGGACTTGGGCCCGCAATTCAGCTAGGATTCATGTAAACTACGGCGCGGCGCATCTGTTGGTGCTCCAACATCGTCTTTCCTATGCCTGATGACACGTTACGCGATTCGCAATCCGAGAAGCGTTGGCTCAACGCGCTCGCCGATGGGGACCCCATGGCGTTCAGTCGTTTGTACGAAATGTACAACGAGAGAATCTATAGGTATACCTTTCGGCTTCTTGGAAACAAAGCGGATGCCGAGGATGCGACCCAGGAGACCTTCTTTCGGGTCTTGCGGAGGTCCAGTGAACTGCGCGCCGACGGCGCCTTTCGCACATGGATCTTCCGGATCGCTCGCAACCTCTGCATCGACAGGCTTCGGCAGCATAAGCTCATCGAACTCCCTGTCGACGCGCAAGATTCAGGCTCTGAGGATCGAGCCACTCTGAGGATCACGGTTCAACAGGCACTTCGAGATTTGCCGATCGAATACCGTGACCCCTTGGTGCTCTGTGACTTGGAGGACATGCCGGCGCGAGAGGCGGCGGATGTCCTCAAAATAAGCGTCCCGGCCCTCAAGTCGCGGCTCTACCGAGGACGAAAAGCCTTGAGAGACAAATTAGGTGGGACGATGGAGAAACTGAAATGAGCGAAGAGTTCTATCAGAAGTTAGTCGATCTTTATGCAGGTTGCGAGTTGCCGGAGGACTTAGAGTCGGCGCTGGAAAAGGCGGCGGAGTCCGACCCCCAGCTTGCCTTCGAAATGAAGTCGCTCCGCGAACTTGTCCACCTGCTTCGGTCGTCCCCTCAACCAGAATTCACAGAAGAATCGAATCAGCGCATCCTGATGAAGCTGATGGCGCGAGGAGTTCAACTCCAGTCCGAGGAACACTCCCCAGGTCACATGCAATACAGGCTGCCGATTCAGGGTTAAACGTATGTCACTCAAGGTCGAATGTCAAAAGGAAGAACTGGCCGAAGCTCTGCAACTGGCCAGCACCGCCTCGCGTTCCAACTCACCGAAGTTCGCGCTGAAGAGCCTGCGCCTGGGCGCTGAATCGGGCCTGATTACGGTGCTGGGATGCGATGGGGAGATGTGGGTCGAGCGAGACCTGGCTTGTGAGGTGATTGAGAGCGGCGGCGTGCTCGTCGACGCGAAGTTCATCACGAGCCTGGTCAGCGCGATGCCCTCGGGGCAAGTGGCTCTGGAATTACTCGTCGAGGACGGGATGCGAGTCCAGCAGGGAAGCGCCGAATATAAGGTCCTCTCCAGCGATCCCCAGGACTTTCCGGAGCCTCCCGACTTTGGGGGCGAAGGCGAGCTCACCCTGAAGTTCTCGCAACTGCAAGACGCGCTGGATTCGGTGCTGTATGCCGTGACGACCGACCCGCACCGGGCCATCCTCACCGGCGTACAAGTCTCCTATGATGGGGCGACGCTGAAGCTTGTCGCCACCGACACCCACCGACTTGCGGTGCGCACGATCGCTCAAGAAGGGATGGGCTCGTCGCTTTCTGTGGTAATTCCCGACCGAGCGCTTCGGGCCATTCGCAGCCTGCCCGTGGGGGCCGATGACGATGTGACCATACGGTTTGGGATGGGCAGGCTGGGGGTCGAGGCTGGCGGCGCGAGAGTCGTCGCCCAGATGCTCTCGGGGGCCTACCCGAATTGGGAGCGCGTCGTGCCTTCCGAGTTCAGCCGGACGTGGCAAGTCGAGCGGGATCAGCTCATCGACTCCCTCAAGCGCGCCATGATTATCGCTTCGGAGTCGGCGAACCGGGTCAAGTTCTCAGGTTCGGGCGATTCCTTGGTCCTGACCGCAAAGAGCGAAGAACTCGGCGAAGCCAAGGAAGAGATCCCGATGATTGCGGACAATGGGCAGATCGAGGTTGCATTCAACGGTCGATACGTCTTGGATTGCATCCAGCAAATCAGGGGCCCGGGGATTCGATTCGAGCTGACGGAGAGCACGCGCCCGGGCGTGATCCGGCCGGCGGAAGACGGCGATGACTACTTCTGCGTGATCATGCCGATGTCGCTGACGTAGAAGAGTCTCCCGGTTCGGAGGGCGTTGCCGTCAGCGGGGAGCAGTGGGAGCAACCGCAGCCCTGTCCTTTGCGTTGGAGGCGCATATTGGCGACGTTTGAACCTACGATGCCAGCCGCGCCCAAGAGAGCCAACAGAGCCTCGGTCCAGGGGCCGATATCGGCGTAGTGGGCGGCGAGTAGCAGGACGATCCCACCAACGAACATCGCGGCCGGCCAAGGCGACTTGTGGTGGGAGATGCCGTGGCGGAGAGAAACGCCCGCCAGCAAGACCATAGCAGCGAGCAGAATCGCCTCGATCCATGGGTTGTCGAACCCTCGAATCTGGAGGGCTCCCAAGAGTGCGACGGCCACGGCGGACAGCGCGCAATGCACGGCGCAAAGCAGTCCCAGAAGCGTTGCCCATCGGCCGAGGCGGGTCGTTCTCGCGGCGGTCTCCATTTCGATGATTATTGCACAAAGATTGCAATAGATGGGGTTTCTTTCGGGCTGTCCCTGGGGTTGAAGCCCCGGACTCACCGGGCTTTTCCGTGGGTAGCCGGGCCGGAAGCAGGTCGACCCGAGCCACTACCCATAACAGCTTCCTCCGTAGCTCCGTAGGAGCGGCATGTCTCTATCGCCGATCGTTAGGCAAACCCAAGCTCCGTAGGAGCGACATGTCTATAGCCTAAGCCCGTGGCAGATTCCTCCCAAGCCCCGTTCGAGACGGTGGAGGAAGATGTCACGAGGGTGAAGCGACGAAGCGCTCACCGTTGCCGCCCCGCCGGTTCTGCGGTCCATGAGCTTGCCGGAATGCGTCCCCGTGACCTGGTCGAGAAATGGGGACCAGACACTCGCCGTAACGTCTTCCTCTGCTCAGGGTGTCTCCTTGATTCCAGACGAAAAAAGTCAAACTCGAGGCTGGTCAGTTTTTGGGGGACCAGTCATTCTGCGTCGCTTGACAGAAACAGACGAACGCCATATAGTGCGTTCGTTATGAAGACAGTTCACGCAATTGTGGCTCTTGGAGCGCTTTGCCTTGCGGCGATGCTCCTTACGACCAATGGGCGCGCTGGCGATGCTGTCGTACCGGTAAGCGGCAGAATTCAAGTGGTCAAACTGAAGGCCGATCAGAATGAGTTTCCGGGGAAGATCGTCGAAATGCTGCGAGTCGATCGGGCGAGCGGTCAGGCGTGGTCCTTTTGGGTGGATTTTGACGGCTCGCGAAGACCTTGGGTTCCCATTCCTGGCGGTCCTTCCGGCAACGAGATGGGCGGAACTCCATGGACTCTCGTTGCGGGAGTCTATCCAGGAATCGAGCGGCGAGAATGGCCCGTTCTGTACAACAGCTTCACAGGTCAGAGCTTCATTCTTCAGGGCTTACCTGGGGGAATCGACCCTCCGACATACCACTGGATCCCGATCGAAGAGCAACCGTAAGGATCTCAGGCACATTCCGGAGGATGGCTCAGCGCTCCTTGAGGAACTCAACGTGCTCTGGCTGAGTTGCCTCAGCGGGTAGCGTTTGTGTCCCAGCTCGTGGTGTAGAAAGAGGCGCCATTCCGTCCGGTTGCTTTGTGAGAAGTCAACGGAGGACGAGAATGGCAAACAATAGCATAGC
>WBZY01000223.1_pt1 | contig 47922 bp, 43 predicted proteins | sample 5204191 | NCBI WGS metagenome assembly WBZY01 (sample SAMN12344363, study PRJNA552823) | activated sludge metagenome | biome: Activated sludge suspended growth; feature: Anammox Sidestream; material: Wastewater; isolation source: activated sludge from anammox sidestream of wastewater treatment...
AAGCTCGGGCGGTTCATGCAGGCCGATATCCTGGTCCAGAGCCCGTACGACACGCAGTCGTACAACCGCTACAGCTACCTGATGAACAACCCGTTGAACGGGACGGATCCGAGCGGGTACAGGTGGTTCGATCTGAAGGACGCCGTCCGGATCGGGGTTGCGGTGGGGCTGTCGTACCTTACCGGTGGCGCGGCGTCGGGTTGGGCGGCTGGGTGGTTCACGACGAGCACCACGACGTCGGCGATCGTCGCCGGTGCGGTTGGCGGTGCGGCCGGGGGCTTCGTCGGCGGCGCGATCATGTCCGGCTCGATGGAGGGTGCGCTGCAGGGGGCATTCAGCGGAGCCGTGCTGGGCGGGATCGGGGCGGGGTTCGCTAGCCGCGGACTGGAAGGCTCGTTCGGGCATGTCGGGACGTCGGCGCTGGCCGGGGGCGGCATCAGCGTGATGCAGGGCGGGAAGTTCAGGCACGGATTCCTGAGCGCCGGAATCAGCGCGGCGGCGATGCCGAGTATCCGCAACAGTATCGAAACCGCCCCAGGGCGGGTATTCGCCTCGGCGCTGGTGGGCGGAACGGTGAGCGAGCTATCGGGAGGGAAGTTCGCAAATGGGGCGATGACGGCGGCGTTTCAGGCGGCGGCAGGGGAGGTGGCATTTTCCAATGACGGACTTGCGGAGGGTTCTGGTTCCGATGACGAGTCTTTGAGCACTGAAATGCCCGATTGGGCGGGGGACCCTGATGTCGTCAGTGCGCAAGGAAGCATCTGGTCCGGCTCTCGCACCGATCTGCCTCCGAATCAGCGAATGGAGCAAGGCGGATGGGTTGTGCATCGATGGTTCGCTGCCGATGGAGATTACGACGTAATTCGCGTACCACCAGGGTCGCCACACACGAACCCTTGGATGGGAGTTAAGCCGTCGCCATTGACATGCTTCTGCACGGTCAAGGGTTCAATTCATTCCCACCCCCTGCGCTATAGCGATGGCCCGTGGGACCCGTACCGCCCTAGTTCTGCCGATCTGAGTCACTCGAAGCAGTTCAGGATACCTGGTGTCGTCGTCACGTTTCCTCGTCCGACAGACAACATCTATCAAGTGATCCCATATAAAGGGTGGTGAGTGCAATGTTCAAAACCATCGTATGGCTCCCTGTCCGCGCCACTATTCTCGCTGGCTTGTTTGTATTTTCGATGGTCTCGGGGTGCAAAAAGGAACCGTCGCGCATCGAGGATTTTATGTCGCAGCCACAGATTGCGGCACCGGCAATCTATTGGGAGTGCGCCATCATGGTAAACGATTACGTTCGCACGAAACGGGGATGGTCGGAAGCTGACTTCAACGTGTCATACGACGGATTGGATCAGGAATCAAAAGGTCAAGTGTTTCGCGTCTCGCATGTCGACACCTATCGTGAACCGGTCGGAATTGGTGGAATCGGCTCGTCTTTCTTCATACATGCGATCTGCAACAAGCTGCAGATCACTGGGGAATTTCTGCAGCAATAGCGGTCATGCGACGGGGACAGTCACCAATTGAGGGAAAAGGTGACGGATTTATTTATTCGAAGCGATCGAAATGAGGAAATCCAGCGCCTCCCTGGCGGTCACGATGCGGGTGCCGCGATACGCTTTCAGAACGAGCGGGTCTTTGTCGCCGGAGACGATGGCATCGGCCTGCGCCGCCACGGCGCAGGCGAGTACGTGATCATCGTCGGGATCACGCGCGACGCGCCGCTTGAGGGCGACAGGCTCGACGATCTCGGTCATGAGCGTGTAGCGCGTGATCAGTCCCGCCGACGTGATACCGTTCGCACGCAGGTGCTTGGCGAACTTGGCGCGACCCAGGACGCCGGCGAGTTCCTCGATCAATATCGCGCTGGTGACGAGCGTGATGCGCCGATCGATGCCGGCCTGCACCAGCTGCCCCGGAATCCCTCCCCATAAGAAACCCGCGACGACGAGATTGGTGTCGATCACCAACCTCACGACCGGCGGCCCGCCTTGTGCGCCTTGCGCACGGCGTTGACCTCGGCCTGGATCTCCTCCATCGACATCGGCGGGATATTGGCGGCGGCGAGCGTGTCCATCATCGCCCGCAACTCCTCGCCGATTTTTTTGCGCAGTCGCTCACGCAGCAAGCCCTCGATCGCCTGGGAGTTCAACTAGCCGGCGGCCCGGGCCTGTTTGGCGAGTCGATCGGGCAAGGTGAGTTTCAGTTGCAAGGTCGTCATGTCGTGATCCTCCGTCTACACCGCCCCGGCCTGTGACTTCTGCTTGAGTTGTCCGCGCTCGATGAACGCATCGAGCAGCTGCAGGATCTGGCGGCGCTCCTGGGGCGGTAATCGTTCGATTTGCTGCAACCGGCGTTGCAGCCGGGTGTCGGTTGCCTTGACTTTGCGCTTGGCCACCTCGACGCCGAGCAGCGCGTCGATGGACACCCCGAGCGCGCGACCGATCGTGGGCAGCAGGTTCGCCGGCGGCTGGGCGTTCGGTCCTTCGTAGTAGGCCATCATGCGCTGGGATATCCCGATCTCGGCGGTCAGCGCGGTCTGGGTGATCCCGGCGGCTTTGCTCAGGCCGGACACTTCATCGTCATAGCTCCTTGAACGACACGATCAGCACTTCGTCGATGACCGTCAGTTTCAAATACACGTCGCCGGCCGGGGTGTTCGGGCGATATACGTCTTGCCAGAGCGTGTGATCGGCGCAGGTGGTGATGCTCTTGTAGAAGTCCGTGTGCTTCAACTCCATGATCACCGCCAACATTCCCATATAATCGAACCCGTGGGCATTGGCTCCAGCGCGCGCTGGCATGGGTGGTTCGCACCTTTCCTGCCTCGACAAGCGCCTTGACGCTGGAGAGCTTGCCGTGAGGCGTTCCTTTCGCCATGGCGGCAAATTAGCCTGCCTGACGCCATTTGGCACGCAGGTCAATAATGAGCAGACAGGACCCCGGGTGCGCCGCCCTCAATCAGGCCGCCAAGCCGCAGGCGCCGCCTGCGCAGCCGCCGCCTCCGCAGGGCGGCTCGGGGTTGCGCAGCGTGTTGCGGCGCACCACGCCGGCCGCGCTCAGCAGCCGCTCGACTGGGGATGCGGGATCGGTGTCGCCCGGATCGAGGTTGCCGAGTGCGCAGAGTTCGCCCCACGTCACGGCCTTCACAGTGATCGAATGCTTGACCTCGTGAACGGCGCCGGTGGCGAGGATGCGGTAATCGTAGGTCGGCATCGGATGCTCCCTGGTCGTGTCGAATGCTGGCCAGATCAGGCGCCGAGCGCACGCTCGGCGGCGGTCACGGTCTGCAGGATCAGTGTATTGATCGTCATCGGACCGACGCCGCCGGGCACCGGCGTGTAGGCGGCGACCCGCGCGGCGAGCGGTGCCAGTTCGATGTCACCGACGCCGCCGGGATGGAACCCTGCGTCTACCACCACCGCACCGTCCTTGATCCAGTCCGCACGGATGAACTCGGGTTTGCCGACCGCGCCCACGACCACGTCGGCCTGCGCCACGTGCTGCGGCAGGTCCCGGGTGCGCGAATGGCAGACCGTGACGGTGCAGTTCGCGTTCAGCAGCATCAGCGCCATCGGCTTGCCGAGGATCGGACTGCGTCCGACGACCACCGCGTGGCGCCCTGCCAGCGGGATGTCATAGGCGCCGAGCAGGCGCATGATCCCGGCCGGCGTCGCCGAACCCCAGGCCGCCTCGCCCATCGCCATGCGCCCGAAGCCGAGGCAGGTCACGCCGTCGACGTCCTTCGCGAGTTCGATCGCATCGAAACAGGCGCGCTCGTCGATCTGCGCCGGCACCGGATGCTGCAGCAGGATGCCGTGGCAGCGCGGGTTGGCGTTCAGTTCGGCGATCTTCGCGAGCAGTTGCCCGGTGGTGGTGCTGGCCGGCAGTTCGACCGCCATCGATTCCATGCCGACGCGGCGGCAGGCGTTCTGCTTCATGCGCACGTAGGTGGCCGAGGCGGGGTCGTCGCCGACCAGGATCGTCGCGAGAATGGGCGTCTGGCCACCGCTGCGCTCGCGGATCGCGGCAACGCGTGTGGCGAGTTCGGCTTCGGTGCGTTGGGACAGGGACTTGCCGTCGAGGACGATCGCGGACATGGCAACGGGTTTCCGTGGTCGGGTGATCGGAAGCGCGCGATTGTCGCACCGGCGCGTGCCGCTGGCCAAGCGCAGCCGGGAAATTCACGTGGCGCGCGATTGACGCTCATGGGGGCCCCCTTTAATATCCGCGCTCCCGTATCCGGTCCCCCGGGCCGGGAATTCGGGGTATAGCGCAGTCTGGTAGCGCGCCTGCTTTGGGAGCAGGATGTCGGGGGTTCGAATCCCTCTACCCCGACCAGCCGGCACGCTGTGCGGTGCGCCGGCAAACACGATGGTGGCCGTAGCTCAGTTGGTAGAGCACAGGATTGTGGCTCCTGGTGTCGCGGGTTCGATTCCCGTCGGCCACCCCATCCTTCCCGCCGGCGGCGCGCACTATTTCCCGCGTTCACGTTGCAGGTGGCGCCGACGGTGATCTCCGTAACCGACCCCGATTCCGCCGCGCTGGCACTCGCTGCACTGCTGTCGGGCGCTGCCCTCAGCGCGATCGTCGCACGCCTGCGCGGCATCCGGCTCGAACGCGCGCACGCGCAGCGCCTCGAGGAACTGCGCGAGTCGCTGCTCGATGCGCGCACCGAACTCGCCGGCAACGCCGCCCGCCACGCCGCCGAGCGCCAGGCCGCCGACGAGAAGCTCGCGCTGCTCGGCGCGGCGCGCGAGCAGCTCGCACTCGAATTCACGGCGCTCGCGAACCGGATCTTCGAGGAGAAGAACGAGCGATTCGGGCAGCACAGCCGCGCCACGCTGGAGCTCACGCTGCGGCCGCTGCGCGAGCAGCTCACCGACTTCCGCCGCCGCATCGACGAAGTCCACGGCAGCGACACCGACGCGCGCGCGCGGCTGTTGCAGGAACTCGGCTCGCTGAAGGAGCTGAACCGGCGCATGAGCGACGAGGCGCTGAACCTCACGCGCGCGCTGAAGGGCGACAACCGCGTCCAGGGCCACTGGGGCGAGGTGATCCTCGAGCGCATCCTGGAGGAGTCGGGGTTGCGCAAGGGCCACGAGTACGACACCCAGGTGGTCACCCGCGACGGTGAAGGGCAGCGGCGTGCGCCCGACGTCGTGGTGCGGCTGCCCGAGGGGCGCGACGTCGTGATCGACTCCAAGGTCTCGCTCAACGATTACGAGCGCTACTGCTCGGCGCAATCCGACGAGGAACGCGACGCCGCCCTGCGCGCGCACGTGGCGTCGCTGCAGGCGCACGTGACGGCGTTGAGCGCGAAGGACTACGCCGGGCTCGAAGGCATCCGCACGCTCGACTTCGTGCTGGTGTTCGTGCCGATCGAGGCGGCGTTCATGAAGGCCATGGAGCACGACGCCACGCTGTTCGGACGCGCCTTCGCGCACAACATCATCCTGGTCAGTCCGACCACGCTGCTGGCGACCCTGCGCACCATCGACAGCCTGTGGCGGCTCGAACGGCAGAACCGCAACGCCGAGGAAATCGCCCGCCGCGCCGGCGCGCTGCACGACCAGTTCGCGCGCGTGCTCGAGTCGCTCGAAGATCTGGGCCGCCATCTGCAACGTACAAGCGCCGCCTACGAGCAGACCGTCGAGCGGCTCGCGCGCGGCCGGGGCAACCTGGTCGGGCGCGTGATGCAGCTTGCGAGGCTCGGGGCGAAGGCACGTAAACCACTTCCGGAAGCGATCGTCGCACGCGCGGAACTCGACGACAGCCCGGAGGACGAGGGAGAATCGACATGACGTTCCCGAAGATCGGCAACCTGGCACCGGTATTCGCGCTCGAGAACCAGCGCGGCGAGACCGTTTCGCTGAAACAGTTTCGCGGCACGCACAACGTGGTGCTGTATTTCTATCCGGCGGCGATGACCCCCGGCTGCACCGTGCAGGCCTGCGGGCTGCGCGATGCCGCGGCCGAGCTCGCTGCCCGTGATGCGGTGGTGCTCGGCGTGAGCCCCGACCCGGTGGCGAAGCTCGCGAAGTTCGCCGGGCGTGACCGTCTCGGCTTCGATCTGCTGTCCGACCCCGAGCACGCGGTGGCGCTGAAGTACGGCGCGTGGGGACCGAAGAAGTTCATGGGCCGCAGCTACGACGGCATCCTGCGTACCAGTTTCCTGATCGGCAAGGACGGACGCCTGCGGCACGTGATCGAGAACGTCAAGACGCGCACCCACCACGACGAGGTGATCGCGCTGCTCGACGGCATGCGCTGAACATTGCGCGCGCGCAACCTGCGCCGTTCGCCGCGACGGCTCATGTTACGGTCCCTTAATCGGGTGATATTCCCGATGTCGCACCGTGGCAGGCTCCGTAGAATGGCGCGCTCCGCACACCCCGGCACCGATGCTCCCGCACTGACGGAACCGTCCCGATGAAGAAACCGATGGTGATCATGGTCGCCGCACTGGTGCTGGTATTCGGCACCATCTTCGGTTTCATCGAGGGCAAGCAGCGGCTGATCGATCGTTACCTGGCCGATTTCGAGCCACCGCCCGTGACCGTCTCGGCACAGCCGGCGCGGCGCGAGCGCTGGGACGTCGCGATCGCGGCGGTCGGGACGCTGAAGGCGGTGCAGGGCGTCGATCTGGCGACCGAGTCCTCGGGTGTCGTCACCCGGCTGCATTTCAAGGCCGGCGATCAGGTCGCGCCCGGCGACGAGATCGCCAGCCTCGACGACCGCGTCGAGGTCGCGACGCTGAAGAGCCTGCTCGCCCAGCGCCGACTCGCCGAGATCAACTTCGAACGCGACCAGCGCCTGCTCGCCAACAAGGCGATCTCGCGCACCGATTTCGACAAGACCGAATCGTTGCTGAAGGACGTCAGCGCGCAGGTCGAGCGCACCGAGGCGGTGATCGCGCGCAAGCACCTGCGCGCGCCGTTCGCGGGTCGGATCGGCATCCCGGAGATCGAGGTCGGCGAGTTCGTGGCCGAAGGGCAGGCGATCGTGACGCTGCAGTCGCTGGACACGCTCGAGGTGGATTTCGCGCTGCCCGAGCAGGAACTGCCGCAGCTGGCGACCGGACAGACCGTGCGTTGCCGGGTGCAGGCGTACCCGGACCGGGTGTTCGACGGCGAGGTCACGGCGATCGACGCCAAGGTCGACGACAACACGCGCAACGTCCTGGTGCGCGCGCGGGTGCCGAATACCGGCAGCATCCTGCTGCCGGGGATGTTCGTCAGCGTCGAGGTGGTGGTCGGGGACGGCCGCGACCGGGTCACGGTGCCCGAGTCGGCGGTCTCCTACAACCTCTACGGTGACTCGGTGTTCGTGGTCGCCGAGCGCGCGCGCGACGATGGCGGCAAGGAGCTCGCGGTACGGCGCAGCTACGTGAAGACCGGCCAGCGCCGTGAGGGCAGGGTGGCGATCCTCGACGGCGTGGCGGAAGGCGATATGGTCGTCACGGCCGGCACCCTCAAGCTCGATGCCGGCGCACGTGTGACCATCGACAACAGCGTCCAGCTCACCCGATGAGCTTCACCGACGTCTTCATCCGCCGGCCCGTGCTCGCCTGCGTGGTGAGTCTGCTGATCGTGCTGCTGGGGCTGCGCGCCTTCGACAGCCTGAGCCTGCGCGAATACCCCGAGATCTCCTATCCGGTCATCAACGTGACCACGCCGTACCCGGGCGCCAACGCGGACCTGGTGCAGGGCTTCATCACGCGCCCGCTCGAGCGCGCGATCGCCACCGCCGAGGGCATCGACTACCTGGAGGCGCACAGTTCCGACGGCGTGTCGCGGATCTCGGCGCACCTGCGTGCCGGTTACGACATCGACGCCGCGTTCGCCGACATCAGCGCGAAGGTCGAGCAGCAGCGCCGGGAGCTGCCGCCCGATGCCGAGGATCCGGCGGTCGAGAAGGAAGCCGGCATGGGCAACGACGTGCTCATGTTCCTCACCTTCACCAGCGAGGTGCTGACGCCGGAGCAGATCACGGACTACCTCGACCGCGTGGTCGTGCCGCTGCTGAGCACGGTCAAGGGCGTGGGCGAGGCACGCATCGACGGCGGACGCAAGTTCGCGATGCGCGTGTGGCTCGATCCGCAACGCATCGCCGCCTTCGGTCTCACCGCCAGCGACGTGCAGCGTGCGCTGGCACGCAACAACGTGCAGAGCGCCGCCGGCACGGTCCGCAGCGACTTCGTCCAGCTGTACCTGAACCCGCAGACCGTGATCCGCGATGCCGAGGGCTTCCGCCGCCTGGTGCTGCGCCGCGACGGTGAATCGGTGGTGCGCCTGGGTGACGTGGCGCGCGTGGAGATGGGCGCCGAGAGCTACGACCACAGCTCCAGCGACGATGGGCGGATCGCGGTGTTCGTGGGCATCAACCCGGCGATCACCGCCAACCCGCTCGACGTGGGGCGCAACGTGCGCGAGATGATGCCGTTCATCGTCGGGCAGCTCCCGGACGGCATGAACGGCGGCATCGTCTACGACGCCACGCAGTCGATCAGCGCCTCGATCGACGAGGTCGTCACCACGCTGATCGAGGCGAGCCTGATCGTGGTGCTGATCATCTTCCTGTTCCTCGGTTCGTTGCGCTCGGTGGTGGTGCCGGTGGTGACGATCCCGCTGTCGCTGATCGGCGTGCTGTCGCTGATGCTGTGGCTGGGCTTCTCGGTGAACCTGCTCACGCTGCTGGCGATGGTGCTGGCGATCGGGCTGGTGGTGGACGATGCGATCGTGGTCGTCGAGAACATCCAGCGCCACATCGAGGAAGGCATGGAGCCGCTCCCGGCCGCGCTGCAGGGCGCGCGCGAAATCGCGTTCCCGGTGGTGGTGATGACGTTGACGCTGGCGGCGGTGTACGCCCCGATCGCCTTCCTCGGCGGGCTGACCGGCAAGCTGTTCATCGAGTTCGCCTTCACGCTGGCCGGGGCAGTGATCGTCTCGGGGGTGGTCGCGTTGACGCTGTCGCCGATGATGTGCAGCCGCCTGCTGCGCCATGAGGATTCCTCGCACGGCTTCGTGCAATGGCTGGACCGCGCGTTCGAGGCGCTGAAGCGCCGCTACCGCCGCATGCTGGAGCGCACGCTGGCCAATCGACCGGTGGTGCTGGTGTTCGCCGCGGCGATCCTGGTCAGCCTGTTCTTCCTGTTCCGCGCGGTGCCGCAGGAACTCGCGCCGCTCGAGGACACCGGGCACGTCTACGTGGTCGGGGAGGGGCCGTTCAACACCACCATCGAGTACACCCGCGCCTTCGGCGCCCAGGTCGAGCAGGTGCTGCGTGACACGCCGGAACACGCCCGCCACTTCCTGGTGACCGGCGCGATGGGTGCCAATACCTTCTTCGGCATGCTCGAGCTCGAGCCCTGGAGCGAGCGCGAGCGCGATGCGATGCAGGTGCAGCAGGACCTCACGGCGCGCATGGCAGCGGTCGCGGGGTTGCGCATCAACGCGTTCAACATGCCCTCGATACCCGGTGCCTCGCCCGAGTTGCCGATCCGCTTCGTGATCGCGACCACCGGCTCCTACGAACTGCTCGCGCAGGTGGCCGCAGAGATCGAGGCCAAGGCGCGCGCGAGCGGCAAATTCGTCTACGTGCAGTCGGAGTTGCGCTTCGAGAAGCCGGAACTGCGCCTCGAGATCGACCGCGACAAGGCGGCGCGGCTCGGCATCGACGTGGCCGAGATCGGCACCACGCTCGCGACCTTCCTGAACGAGAACGAGTCCTCGCGTTTCAGCCTCGACAGCCGCAGCTACGAGATCATCCTGCAGACCGAGCGCGCATACCGCAACGCCGAGGACCGGCTCGATACCTACCACGTGCGCACCGCCAGCGGTGAGCTGGTGCCGCTGTCGGCCGTGGTCTCGCGCGTGCGTCAGAACCGCCCCGGCAGCCTGACCGAATACCAGCAGCTCAATTCGGCGACCATCGGTGCGCTGCCGTCGCCCGGGGTGTCGCTGGGCGAGGGCGTGCGCTGGTTCGAGCAGAGCGGCCGGACGCTGTTGCCGGCGGGCTTCAGCGCCGATTACCTGGGCCAGTCACGCCAGTTCATGACCGAGGGCAACGTGCTGCTGCTGACCTTCCTGTTCTCCTTCGTGCTGATCTTCCTGGTGCTGGCGGCGCAGTTCGAGAGCTTCAGTGACCCGCTGACGGTGCTGGTCAGCGTGCCGCTATCGGTCTGCGGGGCACTGATCCCGCTCGCGCTCGGGCTCGCGACCATGAACATCTACACGCAGGTGGGTCTGCTGACGTTGATCGGGCTGATCAGCAAGCACGGCATCCTGATCGTCGATTTCGCGAACCGGCAGCAGGAGATCCGCTCCGCCGGCGCGATCGATGCAGTGATCGAGGCAGCGACCGTGCGGCTGCGTCCGATCCTGATGACCACCGCCGCGATGGTCTGCGGCGTGATCCCGCTGCTGCTGGCGAGCGGGGCGGGAGCGAACGCGCGCATCTCGATCGGTATCGTGATCACCTTCGGCATGCTGGTCGGCACGCTGTTCACGCTGTTCGTGGTGCCGGTGATGTACAGCTACGTGGCACGCCGCCACGAGGCGATGGTCGCGGACCACGTGGTACGCCGGCACGATCTGTCCTGAGAAGGCGGCGGAATCCCGCCGCCCTTTATCGTGCCGACCTAAAGAGTCAACACAATATAAAACAAACTGTTACAGCGTTTATCTCATATCCGTTCTACATGGCATCTTTTTTGTTTCCCCGCTGTGCACCACCAGCCGGAAGACAGGAACATGACGCCGGAACTGCTGCAACCGCTGCACACCGCCATCCTCTGGGCGCACCACTGCCCGGACCCGCTGCTGTGGGACGAGGCGGTGCGTCGCTTCGAGGCGATCGACCGTGCGCTGGTGGCACTGCCCGGGGAGGCGCGCGGCGATGTGGAGGACGCGCTGTTCCGGATGTTGCCGGTCGACTGGCCGCTGTGGGTCGAGTGCTGCCGGCGTGATGCGGCGGCCGAGCTGCGCGTGCCGGTGCTGCACTAGGACGCCAACGGACCGCGAAGCTTGCTTTCGGCGCGGGTGCGCCCCGCGCAGACGCGGAGCCTGCCGTTCAGGTCGGCACCGCGACGATCACACTGGAAGCCTTGAAGATCGCCGAGGCGGGCTTGCCTGCCGCCAGCCCCAGCGCTTCGCTGCTCTCGTTCGTGACGATCGCCGCTACGGAACCGCCGCCCGGCAGTTCGATCACGACTTCGGTGTTCACGGCGCCCGGATGCACCCGCGCGATCGTGCCGCGAAGGCGGTTGCGCGCCGAGAAGCGCGCTCCCTGGTCGTCCGTCACGATGATGATCGAGGACGATTTCACCAGCGCGAAGGCTTCCGCGCCCGGCTGCAGCCCCAGACTGTCGGAGCTCTCGCGCGTCACGATCGCGACGATCTCGAGGCCTCCGGCGACGTCGAGTTCGATCTCGTCGTTGACCGCACCGCGATGCACCCGGCTCACCGTGCCCATGAACTGGTTGCGTGCACTAGTCTTCATGCTCATTCTCCTGATCAAGAGATAGTCTTCGGTTATGCTCTCGGCCTGGCGGCTGAGCGACTCGACGAACCGCCGGTGCTCGCGCTCGATCAGGCGGAAGTTCTCGACCAACTGCTCGCCACGTGAGGTCAGTCGGGTTCCGCCGCCCCCCTTGCCACCGGCCAGACGCTCGACCAGCGGCTCACCGGCGAGGTTGTTCATCGCATCGACCGCGTCCCAGGCCGCCTTGTAACTCATCTTCATCGCTTTGGCCGCCTGGGTGATCGAACCGCAGTCGGCGATCCTGGCGAGCAGCTCGATACGCCCCGGACCTCCGAGGTTGGAGCCGCCGACGGTCATCCAGATCGCGCCTTTCAGTTCGATGTGCTCACCGTCCGCTGCCATGACCAGTGCCGCTCCGCCGGGATCGAGGGCGGCAGCATACCGCGCATGGACCGTGGGCGTCCGATGCGTGTGTGCGGTCGCCAGCGCGAGGCGGTCAGTCGGCGATCTTGCGAACCTCGATGCTCTGCAGCCATTTGACGTGACGCGGCCCGGTGCGGAGGTCCTTGCCGGACACCAGCGCGATGCGTCCTTCGTCGTCGGCCAGCGGCCGGCCGTCCTTCTCGAAGAACACGATCACGCCTTCGCCGAGCGGGGAGTTGAATAACTCGCTCCACGAGAACACGACCCTGTAGCCGTCGCTGGCGGCGGCCACGACGACCATCTTCTTGACGTCGTTGTGCTCGGGTGCCTTGACCACGGCCTTCTCCAGGATGTCGCGCAGCAGTACTCCCTTCAGCTGTTCCAGCGTGCCGAGGTTCGCCCCCGACTGGCAGACCAGCGGCAGCTCGCCGATCTGCTGAGGGGGAAACTGCGCCAGATCCTCCACCCCCAGATCCAGACGGTTCTCGACCGCGCCATCGACCGTGAAGCGGGTGGTGACGAAGCGGGCCGGGTCGGTGGGTGGTTCGGACGCCCAGGCGAATCCGGCCGCGAGCAGGACGATGGTGGCGAGCAGATGGCGGACGAGGTATGTCATCGGAGTTCTCCCTGTTCAGTGGTGTCAGAAGTGGTAGTTCGCAGTGAGGAACCACGTGCGCCCGGCAGCGGGAAAGCCGTCGGCCAGGGCGTAGTTGCTGTCGCTCAGGTTCTCGACCCCGGTCTCGATCGTGGTGCTCACGAGCGGCCGGAAGGCGAGCTTCAGGTTCACGGTGCTGAAGCCGTCCAGCCTGACGGTGTTCGACGCCCAGCGACTGCTGTTGTGCTCGGCCAGCGCGATCACGTCGAGTCGCCCTGTCACGCGCCACAGCGCGTGCGCCACCGCCTTGCGTCCGGGCACGTCGGTCAGACGGGTCGCGGGGTCACTGCGGTTGTCGAGGTCGATGTGCGTGTAGCTGCCTCCCAGTTCGAGCGCATCGCCGACATCGCAGCGCAACGCCACCTCGAAGCCCGCGGAGCGCACCTTACCGACGTTCTGCATCTGCGATCGGGTGCCGACGACGTTCGCGACCGACTGGATCTTGTCGCTGATGTCGCTGTAGAAAAGCGCGGCCTCCGCCGTGACGCCGGGCCATGGCGTGCCGCGATAGCCGATTTCGTAGTTGATCGATTCCTCGGGGCTCAGTTCCGGGTTCTCGACGTAAGTGCCCAGGCGTTGCGAGTAGCGATCCTTCAACGTCGGAAGACGGGTCTTGCTGGCCACCGTCACGTACAGGCGCGCCGTCGGTGACCAGTCGTGGAACAGTCCGGCCTGCGCATCGGTCGCCTTCTGGGTGTCGGGTAGCGAATAGGGGTTGCCGATGCTGAACACTTTGTCGGGCCGCAGCTCGTGGCGGGCCACGCCGAGCGAGAGCATCCACGCCGGCGCCAGGTCGATGCTGTCCTCGAGAGCGTACGAGCGCAGCGTGTCCTCGAATGTCGTGTTCTCGCGACCGGTGGCGTCACGTTCCGCGTGGCTGTCGGTCTTGCAGTGAGCGACCAGCCGCAAGGCGTGCGCGTCCAGGCGGTACGACTCGAGCGCGACCGAACCGCCGTCGGTGCGGTCGTCGTAGATGCTGCGCCCGGTCCCCACGCTGCCGCGGCCGCTGGTCTTCAGGGTGCGGTAACTGCCGTCGGTGTACGAATCGACCTCGTTGTCGAACTCGTCGCGATACAGCCGGATCTTCAGGAACTCGGTGGACCCGAGCGCCGTGTTCGACAGGAAGTACAGGCTTTGCTTGTCCCAGTACGGCCACCTCCAGTAACGGGCCACGGCGGGATCCGTGGAGGGTGGTTGTCCTTTTTCCCCGTCCTGGCGGTAGTAGCTGATCGCGTACTCGTCGGTCTGATTGGGCGTCAGTCCGACCTTGAACGACAGTTTGGTGTCCTTGCGGTCGGCGTTCTCGCGGTCGTCGCCGTCCTCGGTCGCGGTGGCGGTGAAATCCGAGGACAGCGGGAAACCTTCGCTCTGCACGCGTGACGCACCGGCCTGCAGGTACCAGAGGCCCTGGTTGGTGCCGATGTTCAGCGCGGCCTTGCGCTGCTGCTCCGAACCGACGCCGGTCGAGACGTCCGCCTCGAAGCGTTGCACCGGTTTGCGCGAGATCAGGTTGATCGCCCCACCGAGGGTGTTGGGGCCGTACGCGACCGAACCGAAGCCCTTGTCGACCTGGATCGCCGCCAGGTCGGCGGTCGTGAAGCGGTTGAAATCCACGTAGCCGTCGTACGGTACGTAGAAGGGGATACCGTCGATGAACAGCGGGACCTGTCGCGAGTCGAAACCGCGCACCGCGATCGTCTTCTCGTTGCGCGAGTTGGTCGACAGCGTTACCCCCGGGAGCAGGTTGAGCGCATCGCCGATGGTGTCACGGTTGAACTGCAGGATGTCCTTGCGATCGATCACGGAGGCGACGCGCTCGTTGCCTACGGCGCCGATGTCCTGCGCCTTCTCCCGTTTGCCGATCACCGTGACCACTCCGAGCATGAACGGCTCGGCGGTGCTGCCTTGCTCGTCCGCTGCCTGGGTGTGACCGCAGGCCAGCAGCACGGCGGCCGCCAGTGCGAGCCGGTGCGCGGGCAGGGCACGCGATGAACGGGTGGGTGCACGGGTCATGGTCGGTCTCACCTGTGTTTCGCGATATTCAGTCGTATATAGCGGACGGCAAAAAAATTTCACCCGCTCGCCACTGCGGCCACTGCGGATTCGGGTGCGAGGAGACGCCCGTCGTGCAAGCGCAACACGTGCTCGCCGAACGCGGCGGCGTCCTCGGGATCGTGGGTGATCAACACCATCGGTACCTGCAGGCGGTGCTGCAGGCCATCGAGTTCGCGCCGCATCGCGCCGCGCAAGGCGGGATCGAGGGCGGCAAACGGCTCATCGAGCAGCAGGGCACGCGGCCTCCTGACCAGTGCCCGCGCCAGCGCCGTGCGCTGGCGTTGTCCGCCGGACAGCTCGGACGGAAACTGATCCGCCAGCCGATCGAGTTCGAAGCTGTGCAACCAGTAGTCCACCGCGTCGCAACCACGGTGGCGCGGTGGGTTGGCCCAGCCGCGTGTGAGCGAGAATGCGATGTTCTGGCGCACCGTCAGGTGCGGGAACAGCGCGTAATCCTGGAACACGTACGCCACTTCACGCGCCTGCGGCGGCCGGTCGATCCCGCCGGTCGAATCGAACAGCAGCCGACCGTCGAGGCGGATATGCCCGGCGTCCGGGCGCAGCAGGCCGGCGATTGCCTGCAGCGTGAGCGTCTTGCCCGCTCCCGAGGGTCCGACGATCACGACACGGCGACTGCTCGAGCGCAGGCGGACGTCGAGCCGGAATTTCCGGCTGCCGGAATGCATGGTCTTGCGGATATCGATATCGAGCTGCATCCGGTCCTCCGCTAGCGATTCACGATCCGCCCTGGCGCCAGGCGCCCGGCGCCGAGCAGCACCAGCACGCAGACCAGCGAGGTGATCGCGACCAGCACGTTCGCGGTTTCGTCCTGACCCGCCTGGACGGCCTCGTAGACCGCGATCGACAGCGTCTGCGTCCTGCCGGGCATGCTGCCGGCGACCATCAGGGTCGCCCCGAACTCGCCCAGCGCACGCGCGAACGCCAGCAGCACGCCGGCCATGATTCCGCGCCAGGCCAGCGGCAGGGTGGCCCGGAAAAACACGGCCGGTTCCGAAATCCCGAGCACCCGGGCGGCCTGTTCGAGTTGCCCGTCGACCGCTTCGAAGGCTGCGCGCGCAGGCTTGAACACCAGCGGAAAGGCGACCACCGCGGCCGCGATCACCGCAGCCTGCCACGTGAACACCAGCTCGATTCCGAACTGTTCGTGCAGCCAGCCACCGAGTGAGCCACGCCGCCCCACCAGCACGAGCAGGTAGTAGCCCAGCACCGTCGGAGGCATCACCATCGGCAGCCGCCCGGCTGTTGCAGATCGGCGATGCGCGCGATCGCGGGTTCGCTGTTGCGCGGCCGCACCACCACTAGTGTGTTGCGCACGAAGGTGTGGCGGTCCGGCGTGGCGACCAGCGTGCGCTCCTCGGCGAGGTCCATCGTCTCCTGGTCCGCCGAAGCGAACACGTCCACCGCTGCGCCCTTGTCGATCTGCTGCAGCAGCGCGCCGGAGGCTCCGAAGTTCAGCAGGACCTTCGTCCCGGGGTGTGCGGCTTCGTAGCGGGCCGCGACGTCAGTGAACGCGTTGCTCAGGCTGCTCGCGGCGGAAACCAGCAGTTCCCCCGCATGGGCCGCGCCGCACGCGAGGAGCGTGACGGCGAGGGTCGCGAGCAAACGCCCGATCGGTGCGCACTTCATTCCGTGTGTCTCCGGCAGCAGAACGAAGCGCAATATACACATGTATATCGCGCTCCGCCAGTAGCGTTTGCGTCCGGATCGCGCCCCCGCCCGGGTATACTCGCGCGCCGCGGCCACCACCGGTCGCGCCGATCGGGAAACCGCATGAACCAGTCCGTACCGGCGTGGGAGCGCGCGCCGGCCTTCGCCTTCGACGCGGCGCACTGCCGGCTGTCGGTGCTCGACCAGACCCGCCTGCCGTTCGAGGAGCGCTGGCTGCAGCCAGCCTCGGTCGCCGATTGCGTGCGCGTGATCCGCGAGATGAACGTGCGCGGCGCGCCGCTGATCGGTCTGGTCGCGGCGGCGGGCATGGCGTTCGCGACGCGCGAGGACGCGAGCGATGCCGGGCTGGAGCGCGCCGCCGCGGCGCTGCTCGCGAGCCGCCCGACCGCGGTGAACCTCGGCTGGGCGCTGGCGCGCATGCGCGCGACACTCGGGCCGGCGCCGCCCGGCGCACGCCCCGCGCTCGCGGCGCGCGAAGTGCTCGAACTGCAACGCAGCGAGTACGCGTGCTGTGAGCGCATTGGCGCGCACGGCGCGGCGCTGCTCGGCGCACTGGCAACGAGCGAGCGTGTGCAACGGCGCGGCCGGCTGAACGTGCTGACGCACTGCAATGCGGGCTGGCTCGCGACCGGCGCCTGGGGCACCGCGCTGGCACCGGTCTATCGCGCGGCGGCCGACGGCATCGCGGTGCACGTGTGGGTCGACGAGACCCGCCCGCGCAACCAGGGCGCGCGCCTCACCGCGTGGGAACTCGCGCAGGCCGGCATCGAACACACGGTGGTGGTGGACAACTGCGCCGGCCACCTGATGCAGCACGGCGAGGTCGACGTCTGCCTGGTCGGCAGCGACCGCACCAGCGCCCGCGGGGACGTCTGCAACAAGATCGGCACCTACCAGAAGGCGCTGGCGGCGGCCGACAACGGGGTGCCGTTCTACGTCGCGCTGCCGTGCTCGACCATCGACTGGAGTATCGAGGACGGCCTGCGCGAGATCGCGATCGAGGAGCGTGACGCCTCCGAGGTGCTGCTGCTCGAGGGCGCGGGCACCGACGGCGTGCTGCGCACGCTGCGCCATGCGCCGGCCGGCAGCCGGGCGCGCAACGTCGCCTTCGACGTGACGCCGGCGCGCCTGGTCGGCGCGCTGGTGTGTGAACACGGCGTGTTCGCGCCCAGCGCGGCGGAAATGGCGAGGCTGCGCGCCGTGGCCGGCGCGACGCCGGAGCGGGTATAGTGCGCGCGGCGGACAAAGCGGGGCGGGCGATGGCGCAGTGCAGTGGTCTGGCGGGGCTGATCGGCAACACACCTCTGGTGCGCCTGCGGCGCGCCTCGGAGCTCACCGGCTGCGAGATCCTCGGCAAGGCGGAGTTCATGAATCCCGGCGGATCGGTCAAGGACCGCACCGCGCTCGGCATCGTGCGTGACGCCGAACAGCGCGGACTGCTGCGCCCGGGCGGGCGCATAGTCGAGGGCACCGCGGGCAACACCGGCATCGGGCTCAGCCTGCTCGGCAACGCGCTCGGCTATCGCACCACCATCGTGATCCCGGAGACGCAGAGCCCCGAGAAGATCGACATGCTGATGCTCTGCGGTGCCGAGCTGAAACTGGTGCCCGCGGTGCCGTCCTCGGATCCCAACCACTACGTCAAGGTCTCGGGCCGCCTCGCCGCGGAGCTCGCCGAGCGCGAACCGAACGGGGTGCTGTGGGCGAACCAGTTCGACAACACGGCCAACCGCGTGGTGCACCGCGACACCACCGGACGCGAGATCTGGGAGCAGACCAGCGGGGCCGTCGATGGCTTCATCTGTTCGGTGGGTACCGGCGGCACCTTGAGCGGCGTGGCCGAGTTCCTGCGCGCACGGAAGCCCGCGGTGCGCATCGGGCTGGCGGACCCGGGGGGCGCGGCGTTGTACAACTACTACACGCACGGCGAGCTGCGCGCGAACGGGGAGTCGATCACGGAGGGCATCGGGCAGACGCGGATCACCGGCAACCTCGACGGCTTCCGGCCCGACTTCGCCTGCCAGGTGCCCGACGACGAGGCGCTGCCGTACGTGTTCGACCTGCTGCGGCACGAGGGGCTGTGCCTGGGCGGCTCGTCGGCGATCAACATCGCCGGCGCCGTGCGGCTGGCGCGCGAACTCGGCCCCGGGCACACCGTGGTCACGATCCTCTGCGATTACGGCACCCGCTACCAGAGCAAGCTGTTCAATCCGGCCTTCCTGCGCCGGCGCCGCTTGCCGGTGCCGCAGTGGCTGGACTGAAACGCGGGCGCCTCAGTTCCAGCGCGGCAGCGCCAGCGGTTCCTCGTCGAGCGCGGCGAGTTGTTCGCGTAATTCGAGGATGTGGTCGGACCAGTAGCGCGGCGTGTTGAACCACGGGAAATGGCGCGGAAAGGCCGGGTCGTGCCAGCGCTCGGCGAGCCAGGCCGCGTAGTGCATCAGGCGCAGCGTGCGCAGTGGTTCGATCAGCGCCAGCTCGGCGGCCGGAAAATCGCGGAACTCCTCGTAGCCCGCGACGATTTCCTGCAACTGCGCGAGCTGCGTGGGTCGGTCTCCCGACAGCAGCATCCAGAGATCCTGGATCGCCGGTGCGCTGCGGCAATCGTCGAGATCGACCAGGCACAACGCGCCGTCGCGCACCAGGATGTTGCCCGGATGCAGGTCGCCGTGGGTGCGGATCGTCCCGGCCGGGCAGAAACGTGCCCCGAGGCGCTCGATCAACGCATCGCACAGGCTGGCGTAGGCACCGCTGAGCTCCGGCGGGATGAAATCGCGCCCGATCAGGCGCCGGCTCGCCACGGCGTAGCCTTCCACGTCGATCGCGGGCCGCTCGGCGAACGCGCGGCTGGCCCCGATCGCGTGCAACCGTCCGAGAATGCGCCCCAGTGACAGCAGCTGCTCCGGCTGGTCCAGATCGGGTACGTGGCCGCCGACGCGCGGATACAAAGCGAAGCGAAACTCGCCGTGCCGCAACAGGGTCTCGCCGTCGTCGGCGGCGAGCGGTGCCACCACCGGCAGCTCGGCCTCGAGCAGTTCGCGCGCGAAGGCGTGCTCCTCGCGGATCGTCGCGTCGCTCCAGCGGTGCGGGCGGTAGAACTTCGCGACCAGCGGTGCGCCACCCTCGATGCCGACCTGGTAGACACGGTTCTCGTAGCTGTTCAGCGCGAAGACGCGCAGGTCGCACACGCGCCCCGTGCTCTCGATCGCATCGACCACGGCATCCGGGGTCAAGCCGTCGAAGGGATGCGCGGGAGCGCTCATGCCTCACTCCCGCCGCGGTGCGGCACCGGGATACGGAACACCACCAGGTAGAGCGCCGGGATCACGAACAGCGTGAGCAGCGTTGCGAAACCGAGTCCACCCATCATCGTGATCGCCATGTTGCGGAAGAAGGCATCGCCGAGCAGCGGAATCATGCCGAAGATCGTGGTCGCCGCGGCCAGCCCCACCGGGCGCAAGCGGCTCACGGTGGCGTCGAGCACGGCCTCGAAACGCTGGCGGCCGGCGGCGATCTGCAGGTCGATCTCCTCGATCAGCACGATCGCATTCTTGATCAGCAGCCCGATCAGGGCGAGCGCGCCGACGATCGACATGAAGTCGAAGATCGCGCCGCTCAGCAGCATCGCGGCCGTGACCCCGACCAGCGCGAGCGGCACGGTGAGCCAGATGATCAGCGGCTGGCGCAACCGCCCGAACAGCAGCACGCTGATCAGCACCATCGCGAGCAGACCGAACGGCATCGAACGCCGCAGCCCCTCGCTCGCCTCGCTGGAGTCCTCGAACTCGCCGCCCCATGCGTAGCTGTAGCCTGGCGGCAGCTCGAGCGCGGCGACGGCCTTGCCGAGGCGGCGGAACAGCGGCGCGATCTCCTCGCCGGCCGGGTTGCACGAGACGGTGATGGTGAGCTGGCGGTCGCGACTGCGCAGCAGCGCGTTCTCCCAGCGGGTCTCGAAACCCGACACCACCTGCGACACCGGCACCGCGCGGTGCAGCAGCGGGCTCCAGACCGGGACGTCGCGCAGCTCGCCGATGTCGCCGCGCTCGCTCTCCGGCGCGCGCAGGCGGATCGGCAGCAGCCGGATGCCGTCGCGGTACAACCCGACCGTGCTCCCTTCGACGGCGTATTGCAGGCTCGCGGCGAGGTCCTCGCGGGTGATCCCGAGCCGGCGCCCCAGTTGCTCGTCGAACACCGGACGCAGCACCTTGACCGGCTCGCGCCAGTCGTCGCGGATGTCGATCGCACCGCCGTCGGCGCGCATGATGGCCTTGGCACGCTCCGCCAGGCGGCGCAGCTGTTCGCCGTCGCGCCCGCTGAAGCGCAGCTCGATGCGGCTGTCCCGGCTGGGGCCGATCCGCAGCTGCTTCACCACCGGATCGGTCCACGGCATGTGCTGGTGCATGAACTGCTTGATCGCGGCGCCGAGCGGTGCGATCTGCCCGAGCGATTCGACCCGCACGATGATCTGCGCGTAGGCGTCGGAGAGTTCCTTGACGTCGTAGACCAGCGTGAAACGCTGATGCGGGCCGCCGATCGCGGTTGCGGTGCGCTGCACGCCGGGCTGCGTGGCGAGGAACTCGCCCACGCGCAGCGCATCCTCGCGCGTCTTGCGGATATCGGTTCCCTCGGGCTCCCAGATGTCGACGAACATCATCGCGGTGTTCGAGGCCGGGAAGAAACCGGTCTTGATCGCGCCGAATCCCGCCAGCGAGGCGGCGAACACCGCGAGCGTGAGTCCGATGGTGGCCCAGCGGTGGCGCATCGCCACGGCGAGCAGCGCGCGGAACATGCCGAATACCGGCCCGCGGTACGCGGCGCTGACGGACGAGACGCTCGCCGTCGCAGTCATCCGGCGAAATGCGAGGGCGGCCAGCAGCGGGGTGGTCGTGATCGCCGTGACCCACGACAACAGCAGCGAAATGAGGATCACCCAGAACAGCCAGCCCGCGAACTCGCCGGTGGTATCGGGCGAGAAGCCGATCGGCGAAAAGGCGACGATGCCGATCGCGGTGCCGCCGAACAGCCCCCACACGGTGCGGCCCACGCTCTCGCGCGCGGCTTCCGGCGGGCTCGCGCCGGCCTGCACGCGCACCAGCATGTCCTCGGCGACGACGATCGCGTTGTCGACCAGCATGCCGAGCGCGATGATCAGCGCGCCTAGCGACATGCGGTGCAGCTCGACGTCGAACACGTGCATCACGAACAGCGAACCGGCAATGGTGATCAGCAGCACGGCGCCGATCACCAGCCCGACCCGCAGCCCCATGAACGCCAGCAGCACCACGAGCACGATCGCCAGCGACTGCGCGACGTTGAGCTGGAAACCGCGCACGGCGGTGGCGACCGTCGTCGGCTGGTCGTAGATCGGCACCACCTCCATGCCGGCCGGTACCACGGGAGTCAATGCCGCGAGACGCGCGCGAATGCGCGCACCGACCTCGACCACGTTCTCGCCGGGCAGCATCGACAGCCCGATCGACAGCCCCGGGCGGCCGTCGATGTAGAACATCCGCCCCGGCACTTCCTCGTAGGCGCGCGTGATGCGTGCGATATCGCTGAGGCGCACCAGCCGGCCGGCCTCGCCGCCGATCAGCACGTCGCCCATCGCCGCCACCGAGGCGAACTCGCCGCTCGGCTCGATGCGCAGCAGTTCGTCGCCGACGCGCACGCGTCCGGCCTCGGCGACCACGTTCTGCGACTGCAGCACACCGGCGATCTGCTGTGGCGAGATGCCGAGCTCGCCGAGTTTCGCGCGCGAGATGTCGACGTAGACCACCTCGCGCTGGGCGCCCTCGATCACCACCTTGCGCACGCCGGGGACGCCGAGCAGCTCGCGCTTGATCACGTCGGCGGTGTCCCACAGGTCGCGCCAGCTGTAACCCTCGCCGGTCAGTACCACGTAGACGCCGTAGATGTCGCCGAAATCGTCCACTACCAGCGGTTCCTGCGCCCCCGGCGGCAGCTGGCGCCGCACGTCGGCGATCTTGCGCCTGAGTTCGTCGAAGATCGCCGGGAATTCCTCGGCGCGGTAGCTGTCCTTGAACTCGATCAGGATGTCGGAGACACCGGGGCGCGATACCGACATGCGCAGGCGGCTGACCTGCTCCATGCGCTGGATCGCATCCTCGATGTGGTAGGTGACTTCCTCCTGCACCTGCGCGGCGGAGGCCCCGGGGTACCAGGTGATGACCTTGGCCATCTTGATCGTGTAGTCGGGATCCTCGAGCTTGCCCATGCCGAGGAAGCCCCACAGACCGCCGGCCGTGAGCAGCAGCACGAACAGCCACGACACCAGCGGGTTGCGGATCGCGTATTCGCCCGGGTTCATCGCCGGCCTCCGGCTCAGCCGGGCTCGCCGGCGCGCGGGGCGGCCTGCTCGCCGGCAGGCATGCGCGAGACCTCGAGCCCGTCGGCGAGCTGCGCCACGCCGACGGCGACGATCTCCTCACCCGCACGCAGCCCGGACAGCACGCGGATGCGATCGGCCTGCATCTCGCCGGTGCGCACCGCGCGCCGGCTCACCGTCATCGTCGCCGGGTCCAGCACCCACACCATCGGCTCCAGACCCGCGTCGGCCGTGACCGCCGAGGCCGGGATCCACATTGCCGGTTCGGCGCGCAGCAGTCGCGAGAAGTCCACCGTGACGGTCGCGCTCATTCCCGGCAGCACGACCATGTCGGCCGGGTTCGCCATGCGGAACGTGAGCTCGTAGGTCTGCGTCTGGGGGTCGGCACGGGTGGCGGCCTCGACCAGCGCGAGCGCGATGCGCCGGCCCGGCGCGCCGTCGAAATTCACCCATGCGCTGGCTTCGGACGCGGTGCCCTCGACGCTCATGTCCTTCTGCGCCTCGAAGCTGCGCAGCAGGCGCTCCGGCAGGTCTACCTTCACTTCCAGCGCGTGCAGCTGCTGCAGCGTGACGACCGGCTGCTTGGGCGCGACCTCCTCGAAACGCTGCACCATGCGCCGCGCCACGCTGCCGGCGAAGGGGGCCTTGAGCACGGTGTACTCGAGGTTGCGGCGCGACTGCTGCAGCGCCGCCTCGGCGCTCTTGTGGCCGGCCTCGAGGCGGTCGTAGTCGAGCCTGGATATGTGGCCCTTCGGCAACAGTTCGCGCGCGCGCTCGAAGTTGCGGCGGGCGTTCTCGTAGGTCGCCTCGCGATCGCGCAGTTCGATGCGGAAGTCCGTGTCGTCGAGGCGCGCCAGCTCCGCACCCTCGGCGACCGTGTCGCCCTCGCGCACCGCGATGTCGGCCACCGTGCCCGGCAGGCGGAAACTGAGGTCGGCGCGCCGCGCCGACTCGACGCGCGCGGGGAAACTGCGCTGCTCGGACTGATCCCCGCTCGCGGCCACGAAGGTCTTGACCGGGCGCACCGCAGCCGCGGCGGGCACGGATCGCGCGTCCCGCTCGCCATCGCAGGCGACGAGCAACACCAACAGTGAAGCGAACCAACGGTGGAAGAGGGCACGCGGCATGGTCGACAGCTGCTCCGGCAAAGGCCGCATCGGGGCGCGCATACTAGCCGCCACGCTGCGATCACGCGAGCAGATGGCCAAAATTTCATTGCTGGACAGCATCGCGGGCGCGTCACAGAATCCGCCGCAACACGGCGCAGTTACGCACGGGAGGGTGGATGGACGAACCGGTACTGTTGCATGCGGAAGAGGGAATCCTCACCATCACGCTGAACCGTCCACGGGCACGCAACGCGGTCGATTTGCCGACCGCGCACGCGCTGGCCGCGGCGATGGATCTACTCGATTCGGACCCGACGCTGCGGGTCGGGATCCTGACCGGCGCCGGCGGCACGTTCTGCGCAGGCATGGACCTCAAGGGCTTCCTGGGCGGCGAGATGCCGATGCTTCCCGGGCGCGGTTTCGCCGGTTTCGTCGAGCGCCCGCCGCGCACGCCGCTGATCGCGGCGGTCGAGGGGTACGCGCTGGCCGGCGGCTTCGAGATCGTGCTCGCCTGCGACCTGGCAGTGGCCGCCGACGACGCGCAATTCGGGCTGCCCGAGACGCGCCGCGGGCTGGTGGCGGCGGCCGGCGGGCTGGTGCGCCTGCCGCGCATGGTGCCCTACCGCATCGCGCTGGAACTCGCGCTCACCGGGGCGACGATCGACGCCCGACGCGCCTACGAACTCGGCCTGCTGAACCGCGTGGTCGGGAGCGGCGGCGCACTGGCGACGGCACGCGAGCTCGCGCACACGATCGCCGCCAACGGACCGCTCGCGGTGGCGACCAGCAAGCGCGTGATGCGTGATTCGCTGGGATGGAGCGACGCCGAACTGTGGGAGCGCCAGCACGAGGAAACCGCGCCGATCTTCGCCAGCGACGACGCGCGCGAGGGTGCCGCGGCGTTCGCCGAACGTCGCGCGCCGGCGTGGCAAGGCCGGTAGCGAGGCAAGGCCGGTAGCGAGGCAAGGCCGGTAGCGAGGCAAGGCCGGGGGCGCCCGGACGGGTTCCGTAGGTCCGGGCTGTGCCCGGACATGTTCGGCCACAGGCCGAACCTGCGGGATATTGTTCGGCCACCGGCCGAAGCGGCTTTCCGATGGAGATACAGGTATGGAGATTGCGGGCAAGGTAGCGATCATCACCGGCGGGGCCTCGGGCCTCGGCGAGGCGACGGTGCGACGGCTGGCGGGCATGGGTGCGCGCGTCGGGATACTCGACATGAACGAGGAACGCGGACGGGCGCTGGTGGCGGAGCTGGGCGAATCCGTGAGCTTCCACCGCGCCGATGTCTGCGCCGAGGAACCGGTGCAGCAGGCGATCGACGGGCTGCTCGCACGCCACGGCGCGCTGCACGTCTGCTGCAACTACGCCGGTACCGGCAACGCGATCCGCACGCTGGGCCGCGACGGGCCGTTTCCGCTCGCGGAGTTCGAGCGCGTGGTGCGCATCAACCTGATCGGCACTTTCAACGTGCTGCGCCTCGCCGCGCAGCAGATGGCGCGCAACGAGCCGCTCGACGCCGACGGCGCGCGCGGCGTCATCATCAACACCGCTTCGGTCGCCGCGTACGAAGGGCAGATCGGGCAGGCCGCCTACAGCGCCAGCAAGGGCGGCGTGGTCGGGATGACGCTGCCGGTGGCGCGCGACCTCGCGCAGTACGGCATCCGCGTCAATACGATCGTGCCGGGGCTGATCGACACGCCGCTGTTCCAGGGATTGCCGGAACCCGCGATCACGGCGCTGGGCCGGCAAGTGCTGTTTCCGCAGCGCCTCGGCGCCGCCGACGAGATCGCGCGGCTCGCGGTCGCGATCATCGAGAACGACTACCTCAACGGCGAATGCATCCGTCTCGACGGGGGCATCCGCATGCAGCCGCGCTGAACGAGCTCAGGGCGCGGGTGGCGGTGCGCTCAGCGACACCGCGCTCAAGGTGGCCAACGGCCTGCCGGCGAAGCGCTCGGCGCTGGCGCGCAGCAACTCCAGACTGACGCGGCGGCGGTCGGAAGCCAGTTCCGCCGCGACATCGTCGAGGCTGTGCCGCCCGCCGCTGGCGGTGCGGATCTCCGCGTCCAGCCGGCGCAGCACGCCGACCGCGCGCGCCGTGGTCGCTCCGGCCGAGCTTGCGGCGTCCAGCGGACCGGCGGCACGCGCGGCCCACTCGGCGAGGTCGTGGTGCGCGCGCTCGAAACGGCGTTCACCGAGCGTGCCGGAGCGCCGCAGAGCCTCCAGCGAGTAGTACTCCGCCAGCCCCTCGACGATCCAGTCCGCACCGGGCTCACTGCGTGCGCGCATCGCCACGTGCACCAGCTCGTGCAGGAAGGTGCTGGTGCCGTTCTCGCTGAGCAGCGGCCGTTCGGCGTGCACATAGAGGGACGAGGGCCCGGACAGCGCGCCGCGCCACATCGGATCGCCGGCGCCGACCACGAGCAGGCGTTCGGGAAAGTCCGGGAAGATCTGTTGCAGGGTCGGCACGGTCCAGCGGAACAGCGCCAGGATATCCATGCGGCGCAGGCCTTCACCGACCGGCGCGCCGATCGCGATGCGCGTATGCCCGATGGTGTCGCGGCGTACCCCGGTCTTGCCGAGCAGGAACCAGCCGGAAGGCCGGTCGAAGATGTTGCGCGGATTGTCGATCTTCAGCCGTCCGCTCGCGTAGCGTGGGTAGATCGATTCGATCGACCAGCCATCGGGTACGTTCAGCCGCAACTTGGCCTGTGACTGCGTGCCGTCCTCGACGTCCACGCGCACCACGGGCGCCAGATCCTCGCCGCGGAACAGCGCCCAGTCGGCAGTGACCCTGCCGTCGAAAGTGCCTGACGCACGGCGGCTCTCGAGCGAGACGCGGTATTGCAGGTACGCGTCCCCGGACGGCGGAGCCCACTTCAGGTGTGTGCCTTCGCGGGTGATCGTGCCGCTGCCCTTGATGTCGCGGTAGCGCTCCGGATCGACCTCCAGTCGCACCCAGCGCACCCACTCCGGGTGGCGCGTGAGCCGGATCCTGACCGTGGCCCAGGGCTCGCCCGCGTCGATCCATGCGGTGTAGAGCACGCCGAAGGCCGGACGCTCCGGCACCGCGGAGTCCGGCGTGGAAGCGGCCCGCGCGCCGAACGCGGCGCACACGGCCAGCGTGCATACCAGTTGCAGCAGCAACGATACGAGGCGCTTCTCCGGCATCGAACCTCCTTGCACGCGAACACCAGGACCGCGGCACCCTGCCGCGTGGTTCGCGGCGGCACTATAAGTGAGCCGGACCCCGGGTCACAACGCGGCGTCCTCGGTGGGGTCCGCGTCTTTGTCCGCGCGGTTGCCCGCGAGCGGGCCGCTGCGTATAGTTGCGCGCCGTTTCTGCGTCTGTAATCGAGCCGAGGCCCGGAAATGATCGAGATCTCGCAACTCGCGAAGAATTTCGGTGAGATCGCCGCCGTGCGCGGTATCGATTTCACCGTACGTCCCGGTGACGTACTGGGATTCCTGGGCCCCAACGGGGCGGGGAAGTCGACCACCATGAAGATGATCGCCGGCTTCGTCACGCCGAGCGCCGGCAGCGTGCGCGTCTGCGGCCACGACGTGCAGCAGGATCCGCGCGGCGCACAGCGGTTGATCGGCTACCTGCCCGAGGGCGCCCCGGCCTGGGAAGAGATGGCGGTGCTCGGGTTCCTGCGCTTCATCGGCGCGGTGCGCGGCGTGCACGGCGCGGAGTGCACGCGGCGGGTCGAGGACGTGATCGAGCGCATGGGGCTGGGGGGGGTGCGCCGCCAGCGCATCGAGACGCTGTCCAAGGGCTACAAGCGCCGCGTCGGGCTCGCGCAGGCCTTGCTGCACGACCCGCGCGTGCTGATCCTCGACGAACCCACCGACGGCCTCGACCCGAACCAGAAGCACCAGGTGCGCGAGCTGATCCGCGGGCTGTCCGGCGACAAGATCGTGGTCATCTCGACGCACATCCTCGAGGAGGTGCACGCGGTGTGCAACCGCGCGATCGTGATCGCCGGCGGGCGCATCGTCGCCGACGGCACGCCGCAGGAACTCGAGGCGCGTTCGCGCTACCACCGCGCGGTGCACCTGCATTTCAGCGACCGCGGCGCCGACTCCGACGCAGCCGAGGCGCGTGCCGCGCTGGCTGCACTCGAGGCGGTCTCCGAGGTCGAGGTGCAGGCGGGCGGACGGCGGCTGGTCGTCGTGGCGCGTCCCGGTGCGAACCCGCTCGGCGCGGTGGCGCGGCTGGTGCACGACCGTGGCTGGCTGGTCGATGAGTTGCACGTCGAGCGCGGGCGCCTCGACGAGGTGTTCCGGGACATCACGCGGGAGGTGGCATGATGGGAGCGACGCTAATCATCGCGCGGCGTGAACTCGGCGCGTATTTCGCGACGCCGCTCGCCTATGTGTTCGTGCTCATCTTCCTGATGCTGAGCGGCGTGTTCACGTTCTACCTCGGCGGCTTCTACGAGCGCGGCCAGGCCGATCTGGTCGCGTTCTTCAGCTTCCATCCGTGGCTGTACCTGTTCCTGGTGCCGGCGCTGGCAATGCGGCTGTGGGCGGAGGAGCGCAAGAGCGGCACCATCGAGCTGTTGCTGACGCTGCCGGTGACGCGGTGGCAGGCGGTGCTCGGCAAGTTCCTCGCCGCCTGGCTGTTCACCGGGCTCGCGCTCGCGCTGACGTTTCCGCTGTGGATCACGGTGAACGTGCTGGGCAGCCCCGACAACGGCGTGATCCTCGCCAGTTACGCGGGAAGCTGGCTGATGGCGGCCGGCTTCCTCGCCATCGGCTCCTGCATGTCGGCGCTGACGCGCAACCAGGTCATCGCGTTCATCCTGACCGTGGTGGTGTGCTTCCTGTTCGTCCTGAGCGGCTTCCCGCTGGTGCTGGATGCGGTCAGCGGCTGGGCGCCGCGCGTGCTGGTCGATGCCATCGCCTCGATGAGTTTCCTGACACGTTTCAATGCGGTGGCGCGCGGCGTCATCGGTTTGCAGGATCTGCTGTTCTTCGTCGCGCTGGCCGGGGTATGGCTGGCGGCGACGACCGTGGTGATCGAACTGAAGCAGGCGGACTGAGCACATGGCCATTTCCAGCAAGACCTACCCGCGCGCGGTGCTGGCACTGCTCGCCGCCGGCTTCCTCGCGTTCATGGCGCTGAACAACCAGCTGTTCGGGCGGCTGCGCATCGACCTGACCGAGAACCGCATGTACACGGTCTCGCAGGGAACGCGCGAGATCATCGCGGGCATCGGGGAACCGGTGGACCTGTACCTGTTCTTCTCCGATCGCGCGACCCGCGACATCGCGCCGCTGCGCACCCACGCACAGCGCGTACGCGAACTGCTCGGGGAGTACGCGCTGCTCGCCGACGGCCGCATCCGGCTGCACGTGATCGACCCGGCGCCGTTCTCCGAGGACGAGGACCGCGCCGCGCAGTTCGGCCTGCAGGCGGTGCCGCTCGGCAACGGCAGCGACCAGGTCTACTTCGGGCTCGCCGGCAGCAACGCCTGGGGCGAACAGCAGGTGATCCCGTTCTTCCAGCCCGAGCGCGAGGAGTTCCTCGAGTACGAGCTCAGCAAGATGCTCGCGGCGCTGGTGACGGCGAAGAAGCCGGTGATCGGCGTGATTTCCGGGCTCCAGATCAGCGGCGGCTTCGACATGATGAGCGGGCAGCCGACGCCGGCCTGGATCGTGATGGAGCAACTGCAGCAGGGATTCGAGGTGCGCAACATCGCGCTCACGGCCGACGCGATCGATGCCGACGTGACGACGCTGATGGTCGTGCATCCGGCGGCGCTGCCACGCCCGCTCGCCTACGCGATCGACCAGTTCGTGCTCGGCGGTGGCAAGGCGATCGTCTACGTGGACCCGTACTGCGAGTCCGCGCGCACCTCGGCGAACCCGCTGGAGCAGGGGCCCGGCGAGACGTCCTCCGGGCTGCCCGAGCTGTTCCGCGCCTGGGGTGTCGAATTCGCACAGGACAAGGTGGTCGGGGACCCGGGCACCGCGCTGCAGATCAGCACCGCGCCGGACCAACCCCCGGTGGCGCACATCGGTTTCCTCGGGCTGGGCCCGGACCACGCCGCCACCACGGACGTGGTGACGGCCGACCTCGAGTCGATCAACCTCGGGATGGCCGGCGCACTGAAGCCCGCCGACGGCGCCGGCACGCGTTTCGAACCGTTGCTGCAGACCAGCGAGCGGGCCGGACTGCTCGATGCGATGCAGGTGCAGCTCGCGAGCGACCCCGCGAAGCTGCTCGCCGGATTCACGCCTGCCGGTGGCGCCTTGACGCTCGCCGCGCGGATCAGCGGTCCGGCGAACTCGGCCTTCGACGGCCCGCAGGTGGAAGGAAGGGAGCACCGCGCCGAGGCCGCCGACATCAACGTGATCGTGGTCGCCGACGCCGACCTGCTGGCCGACCGCTTCTGGGTCCAGGTGCAGGACTTCTTCGGACAGCGCGTCGCCTCCGCCTGGGCCGACAACGCGGCCTTCGCGCACAACGCGATCGAGAACCTCGCGGGCAACCCGGCGCTGATCGGCATCCGCAGCCGGGGCCGCTTCACGCGCCCGTTCGAACTGGTGCAGCAGATCCGCCTCGGCGCCGATGCGCGCTATCGTGAAAGTGCGGAGCTGCTGCAGCAGCGCCTCGACGAGACCGAGCGCCAGCTCGCCGAGCTGCAACGCAACCAGCAGCAGAGCAATCAGCTGGTGCTGTCGGCAGAGGAGGAGCAGACACTGGCGCGCTTCCAGGACGAGAAGCTCAGGATCCGCAAGCAGCTGCGCGACGTACGCCACCAGCTGGACCGTGACATCGAACGCCTGGGAACGCTGCTGAAGGTGTTGAACATCGTCGTGCTGCCGCTGCTGCTCACGCTCGCGCTGGGCCTGTGGCACCGTTGGCGCTCCCGGCGCCGGCTCGCGGCCGGACAGGCGGATTGAGGGAGGGCGTGCCATGCACATGAACCAGAAGAGCAGGCTGGGTCTCGCGGCCGCGGTGGTGGCCGTGATGGTCGCGCTGGTGGTGGTGTTCGGCTACCGCGACCAGCGCGGGGGCGCCGGAGCCGGGCAGCACCGCTGGCTGCCCGAGCTGGCGCCACGGCTCGCGCAGGTCGAACGAGTGCGCCTGCGTTCGGCGGTGGGGGTGGTGACGCTGGTGCGCGACGGCGAGCGCTGGGGCATCGAGGAGCGTGGCGGCTACCGCACGGATTTCACGGCCTTGCAGGCGCTGCTCGATGCCCTCGCGAGCGCGCGGCTGATCGAGCAGAAAACCGCCCAGCCGGAGTACTTCGATCGCCTCGGCCTGGCGGACGTCGAGCAGCCGGACAGCGAGGCGGTGCAGGTCGAGATCTGGGCGGGCGAGGCGCAACCGCTCGTGCGCGTGCTGATCGGCAACGAGGGCGGCGCGCGCGGTGGTCGCTTCGTGCGCGCGGCCGACGAACTGCAGACCTGGCTGATCGATACGGCACCGCTACCGCTCGCCGAGCCTGCCGACTGGCTCGATCGCTCGCTGCTCGGAGTGGATTTCGCGCGGGTGGCGGCGGTCGAGCGCGAACTCGGGGGCGAGCGCGCGTTCCGCGCCACGCGGGCGTCGGCGCAAGGCGATGCGTCGCTGGCGGCGGAGTCGCTCCCCGCGGGCAAGGCACCGCGCTACGTCAGCGTGTTCGATGCCGCCGCACGCTCGATCCTGACCCTGGAACCGGAGGACGTGCGCAAGGCCGCGGAGATCGATTTCAGCGCCGCGGCGCTGACGCGCATCGTGTGTTTCGACGGCCTGACCATCGAGGCGCGCGCGGTCAAGGGCGCCGATGGCAACTGGATGAGCCTCGCGGCGCGCTTCGACGCGAGTCCGGCCCGCCCTGAGCCGGGCGCGGATTCCGCGCAGACGGCCGGCAGCGGCGCCGTCGCGCAGCAGCCGGACCCGGCAACCGGGGCGCGTGTCGAAGCAGAGCGGCTGGCGGCACGGCTCGACGGCTGGGCGTTCCGGACCTCCGACTACGTGCACGGCGAGGCGACCAAGGGACTCGCCGACTACATCCAGGATCTCAAGCCGGCGGCCGCGCCCGCGCCCGCCAACGGGGAGCAGACCGATGACGCCCGATGACATCCGCGGCTCGCGCGGCGCGATTTTCGGCTGGCTGTGGCTGATGATCGCGATGGTGTTCTGCATGGTCGTCGTCGGCGGCGTCACGCGGCTCACGGGATCCGGCCTGTCGATCGTCGAGTGGGCGCCGATCATGGGTACCATCCCGCCGCTCGACCCGCAGGACTGGAACCGGGCCTTCGCGCAGTACCAGCAGTACCCGCAGTACCGTATCGATCACCCCGACATGACGCTGGCCGAGTTCAAGGGCATCTTCTTCTGGGAGTACGTGCACCGCTTGCTGGGGCGCACGATCGGCACCGTGTTCCTGCTACCGCTGCTGTGGTTCTGGGCGCGTGGCTGCCTGTCGGTGCGGCTGCGCTGGCGCTTGCTCGGCGCGCTCGCACTCGGCGGCTTGCAGGGCGCGATGGGCTGGTTCATGGTCAAGAGCGGACTGGTCGACGAGCCGCGCGTCAGCCATTACCGTCTGGCGGCGCACCTGGGCATCGCGTTCCTGATCATGGGCTACCTGTTCTGGCTGGTGCTGGAACTGCGGGGGGGGCCTCGCGAGTCACGCGCGGGCAAGGCGCCGCCCGGCGTGCTGGCCGCGACGGGGGCGTTGCTGGTGCTGCAGATCGTCTACGGGGCCTTCGTGGCGGGGTTGCGCGCGGGCTGGGGCTACAACACCTTCCCGATGATGGGCGATCGCTGGATTCCCGAGGTGCTGACGAAGCTCGACCCGTGGTGGGCGAACCTGGTCGAGAACACCGCGACCGTGCAGTTCGTGCACCGCTGGATCGGCACCGCGCTGCTGGCGCTGGTGGTGTGGTTCTGGCTGCGCGTGCGCGCCGGGCGCTACTCGCTGGTACAGCGCCAGAGCGCCGCCACGCTGATGCTGCTGACGCTGACGCAGTACCTGCTCGGCGTCTACACGCTGCTGAAGGTGGTGCCGCTGGTCCCGGCCGTGATGCACCAGGGCTGTGCCAGCCTGGTGCTGCTGGGCTATGCGTGGGTGGTCTACGCGTTTCGCACGGACACACGTGCCGGCGGCGTTCAGGCCCGCTGAGGCGAACCCGTCAGGTAGCGCAGCACGCGTTGGTCGGACAGCGACCAGCGCAGCCGGCCGCGGGTGATTTCACGGCCGCACAGCAACAGCCGGTCACCGAGCAGAAGTTCCTCGTCGTCGGCCGGCAGCAGGCTCTTGCCGTCCTCGCGCTGCAACAGCAGCGGTACCGCACCGAGGCAGAGCTCGCGGTTGTCGGGGGCGCGCATCAGCTCGCCGACGGTGACGCGTTGGCCGCGCGCACGCGCTGCCGCGAAGGCCGGTGCGCTGGCCTCGTCGATGGTGATCGACCACGTTTCCGCGATCTCGGCACCGATGCGTTCGCGCATGCGCTCCAGCAGCTGCGCGGTCCACCGTTCGTCCTGATGGCGCGCCAGACGCAGGAAATACGACAGCTGCGGGGCACGGATGATGCGCAGCACCTCCGCCGCGACGATGTAGCCCGACAGCGTGATGATGTCGGCCTCGAGGGCGCGGAACAGCGGCGTGTTGCGCCGGTTCGACAGCCGCACCACGCGAAACAGCGACGGATTGAGCTCGCGCGCGAGCATCGCGACCGCGAGGTTGGTGGTGTCGTTCGGCGTGCAGATCACGATCCCGGCCGCCTCGCCTAGGCGTGCCCTGCGCAGGGTCGTCGCGTCGATCATGTTGCCTGAGACGTAATCCGTTCCCTTGTCGGACACGTTCTGCTCGTCGACCACCGTTACCACGATCCCGATCTGCTCCAGATGGCGATGCACCGTGCGCCCGAAGCGCCCGTAGCCGCAGATCAGCCAGCGCCCGCGCGGAAACGCCGGCGGCGTGGCCATCGGCGTGCTGGTCTGCGTGGTCAGGCTCTCGTAGATCACGTGCAGGCTGGGTTTGAGGATCGATTGCGCGAGGCGCTCGGCAAAGGTGTCATGCGGATTGATCAGGTGCTCGGTGCCCACGCGCGCCATCGCGGCCTGGTGCTCGTGGTGATGCGCGACGCAGATCACCGGACGCTGAGGCGCGAGGATCTTTGCGTTCAGCGACACCGAGAGATTGGTCGCATCGTCGCCGGTCAGCGCCAGCGTCGCGATGCACGCGGGGTGGGTGACGCCGGCCGACAGCAGCGTGGCCGGTACCACCGCGTTCGCCTGCAGCGCCGGCACCGCCGCCGGGAGACGATCGATCTCCACCGACTCGACGCGCGCCGGGTCGCGGTCCACGATCACGACGCCGATGCCTTCCTCGGTCAGTTCCCGCGCCACCAGCCGGCCTGCGTCGTCGTAGCCGCATAGCACGACGAAGGGTTCGCGGATGCCCCGCACCGCATTCGCGAAGCGGTTCTCGAGCATGATGCGCCGGAACAGCGGATCCTGCAGCGTGGAGAGCATGCTGCCGATGCTGTACAACCACGCCACCACGGTGGCGTAGATCGACGCCACCGCCCACAGGCGCTGGGCGTCGGAAAAGGGGTAGGGGATTTCGCCGAGTCCGATGGTGGTACCGAGGAAACTCACGAAATAGAACGCATGCAGGAAGCTCATGCGCCACGGGCGGCCGTCGGGATCGACACCGGGAACCAGCGTGAAGCCGAACACCGCGACCGCGTAGACCACGATCAGCACGATCAGCGGCGCGCGCAGCCGCCGCAGCAGCAGGAACAGGCCGGCCTGGGTGCGGCGGACCTCGATGCTCATCGGCGCAGGCTGGCGGTCTCGATCACCAGCAGCACGACCGAAACGATGTTGGCCACCATCGCGCCGGCGGCCAGCGACACCACCGTGACCGTGTCGTGGGTCGTGATCTCGGTGCCGCCGATCGTCGCCGTGCCCCAGACCACGGCGGCAGCGATCAACTGGACGTCGGCGACCAGGCTGGTCGCGAGCATCGTCGAGCCGAGCAGCGAGCGGTCGCCGAACTTCATCACGGTGGCGATCAGGCTGACCACGATCGCCAGCGCCAGCTCGTAGACGTCGTGGTGATCGATGCGCGTCATGTCGCCGAGCACGAAACCCACGTTCAGCGTCAGCGCGAGCACGATCACGAAGGCGAACAGCGTCTTTTCGAAACTCATGCCGGGGTTCCTTTTCGGCAACGCAGATGTCCGTACAGGCTAGCCGGGAACATGCCCAGCGGCAACGGCGCGCCGCGCTCACTCGTCGCGCAGCGCCTCGATCGGATCCAGGTTGGCCGCGCGCAACGCCGGCACGATGCCGGCCACCAGCCCGATGCCGCAACTCAGCGCCAGCGACAACGCCACGTAGACCGGCTCCACCGCGATCGGCAGCCCCGGCACCGCCGCGCGCGCGAGCAGCACCAGCGCCAGCACCGCGAGCAGTCCCAGCGTGCCGCCGAGCGCGGCGATCAACACTGCCTCGCCGAGGAAGAGCAGCATGATCTGGCGCCGCAACGCGCCGAGCGCGCGCAGCAGTCCGATCTCTGCGATCCGCTCGCCGAGTGCCGCATTCATGATCGTCAGCACCCCGACGCCGCCCACCAGCAGCGCGATGCCGCCGATCGCACCGATCGCGAAGCGCAGCATGCTGAGGATCTTGTCCAGGCTCGCGAGCATGTCTTCCTGCGTGAAGATCGTGAAGTCCTCCTCCCCGTGACGTTCGCGCAGGTGCGCGCGGATCCGCTCGCCGATCGCCGCCGAGGTGGTCGACGCGCGGAACACCACATCCACCTCCATCAGGCCGTCGCGGTTGAACATCGCCTGCCCGAGGTCGGCCGGGATGTAGATCGCATCGTCCAGATCGAAGCCGAGCAGCTGGCCCTTGCTCTCCATCACACCGATCACCTGGAAACGGCTGCCACCGATGCGCACGAAGGCGCCGAGCGCGCTGCGCCCCTGGAAGAGTTCCTGGCGCACGCGTGCGCCGAGCACGACGAAGTAGCGCGAGCTGTGCAGGCCGTCATCGGGTAGAAACCGACCCTGCGCGACGCGGAAACGCCACGCGAACGGCAAGTCCGGACCGACCGCGTAGACGTCGGTGTCGCGCTGGAAACGCCCCGCCTCGATCTTCGAGGTGCCCGCGATCACCGGCACCACGGCCTCGACGTGGGGCAGCGTGCGCAGCGATCCGGCGTCCTCGAGCGACAACGGCCGCACCGTTGCGAGCAGCCCCGAGGCGCCCATGGTTTCACTGCGGCCCGGGGTGACCGAGACGATCCGGGTGCCGAACTGCGAAAAGCTGTCGAGCAGGTAGAGCCGGATGCCCTGGCCGATCGAGGTCAGCAGTGTGACGGCGCAGATCCCGACCGCTATGCCGGTGGCCGTCAGCAGGGTACGCGCACGGCTGGCGAGCAGCGCCCGCAGCACCCAGGCGAGGGTATCGGCGCCGCGCACCGCTCAGCGCCGCCCCAACGCGAGCACCGGCTCGAGCGCCGCCGCGCGGCTGGCCGGCAACCACGCGAACACCAGCGCCGAAGCGAGCGCGAACAGCGCAGCCGCGAGCGTCGCCCACAGGGGCACGCGAAACGGCACCTCGGGGTAGAGCAGCGACAGCAGCACGCTGCCCGCGTGTCCGACGCCGATGCCGATCAGCACCCCGGCGGCTGCCAGCAGCCCCGCCTCGGCGAGAAACAGCGTGCGCACCTGCGCGCCGGGCGCCCCGAGTGCCTTCAACAGGCCGATCTCCGCCGTGCGCTGGCGTACCGACATCAGCATCAGGTTCATCACGAGGATGCCCGCCACGACCAGGCTGATCGCCGCGATGCCGCCGATCGCCAGCGTCAGCGCGCGCAGGATGCCGTCGAAGGTGCTGATCATCGCGTCCGGACTGACCACGGTGACGTCCTCATTGCCATCGTGCAGTGCCGTCATCCGCGCCAGGAGTTCATGCTTGGTCGCCTCGACGTCGGCGCCCGCGCGCACACGGAACAGCACGCGGAACAGCGCCTGGGTGTCGAACAGCGTCTGCGCGGAGGCGACCGGCACGAAGATCGCCTCGCTGAGGTCCATGCCGAAGGAATCGCCGCGCCCCGCGAGCACACCGACCACGCGGAAGCGGTAGTCGCGCAGCCGCACCCACGCGCCGATCGCCGGGCGCGTGCCGAACAGCTCGCGCTCGAGTGTGCCACCGATCACCGCGACCGGGCTGCCGACCGTGAGCTCGAGCGGCGGCAACGCCTGCCCGCGTGCGATCCCGAGGTGACGCATCGGGAAGAAATCGGCGTTGCTGCCGATCACCACCGCCTCGCGCGCGCGGCTGCCGAACGAGAGCTCCGCGTTGCCGATCACCAGTGGCGCGATCGTATCGACGCCGCGCACCGTACGCGACACGACCGCCATATCGGCGAGCGTGATCTCGCGCGCCGCCACGCCCGTCACGGGCGGCAGCCCCCCGGTGGTACTCTTGCGTCCCGGGAACATCACGACGATGTCCTTGCCGATGAACTCGAACTCGCGCATCACGTAGCCGCGCGCACCTTCACCGAGCGCCACCAGCAGCAGCACCGCCGCCACCCCGATGCTGACCGACAACAACAGCATCAGGCTGCGGAAACGCTGCCGCCGCAGCACCAGCAGCGTGAAAGAGAGCAGGTCAGGCGCGCGCACCGGCACCCTCCGTCACGGTGTCGGTGCCGATCGCGCCGTCGCGCATGCCGAGATGACGCTGCGCGCGGCGCCCGAGCGCAACGTCGTGGGTGACGACCAGCAGCGTGATGCCCTCGCGGTTCAGCTCTTCCAGCAACGCGACCACTTCGGTGCCACTGCGCGTATCGAGGTTTCCGGTCGGCTCGTCGGCGAGCAGCAGTTCGGGCTTCATCACGATGCTGCGCCCGATGGCGACGCGCTGGCGCTGCCCCCCGGAGAGCTGGTTCGGCTGGTGATGCGCGCGATCCGTCAGCCCCAGCCGTTCGAGCACCTCGTCGACGGCCTGCTTGCGCGCCCGCGGCGCGACCCCGGCCAGCAGCATCGGCAATTCGATGTTCTCGCGAGCGTTGAGCCTCGGCACGAGGTGATAGGACTGGAAGACGAATCCGATGTGTTCGCGACGCAACCTCGCGCGCGCCTCCTCGCCGAGCGCGGCGGTGGGCGTGCCGCCGAGCAGGTATTCGCCGCCGTCGGGGCGATCGAGCAGTCCGAGGATGTTGAGCAGCGTGGACTTGCCCGAACCCGAGGGGCCCATCACCGAGAGGTACTCGCCGCGACCGATCCTGAGGTTCACGTCACGCAGCGCATGGACCTCGCTGTCACCGACGCGAAAGGTGCGCTCGATCGCACGCAGCTCAATCATCGCTCGCGGTCACCAGCAGACCGTCCCCGAGTCCCTCGCGGTCCAGCGAGACGACGATGCGGTCCCCGGCCGCGAGTCCCTCGACGATCTCGGTGAAATTCCAGTTGCGGATGCCGGTCTTCACCGCGACCCGCTGGATACGCCCGCGCGCCGGGTCGAGACGCCACACGGTGTCGTTGTCCATCAGCGCCTCGGTGGGGATGCGCACCACGTCGCGGCGCGTCTCGAGCAGCAGGTCGATGTCGGCGCTGTAGCCGACCAGCAGCCGCTCGCGGTCCGCGGGATCCGTGAACAGCACGTCCACGTCGACGGTGCGCGCCTGCTTCTCGAGCTCGAGGACGTACGGGGCGATACGATCGAGCGTGCCCGCGAAGTGGCGGTCGCGGAACGCGTCCAGGCTGATCCGCGCGCTCAGTCCGCGCCGCAACCGTCCGGCGTCGACCTCGTCGATCGGTGCGGTCACGTACAGACAGGAATAGTCGATCAGGTCGACCGCCGGCGGGGTCGGGATTCCGGGCGGGGACGGGGTGACGTATTCACCTACCTCGCCGTTGATCTCGGCCACGATGCCGGCGAAGGGCGCGTGCAGGTGCGTCTGTGCAAGCAGCGCGCGGTTCATCTCGAGCGCGGCTGCCGCGATGCGCTGCTCGTCCTGCGCGGCGCGGCACGCGAACGCCGCCGACTGCGCGCGTGTGGAGGCCTTGTCGGCGGCGTCGAGCGCCGCGAGCCCGCGCTCGTGCAGCGTCTTCACGCGGTCCGCCTCGCGCTCGGCGTTGCGCGCCTCGACGCACTGCTGTTCGCGCCGGTTCGTGACCGCCGCGAGCTGCGCCTCGGCCTGCGCGCTCATCGCCTCGCGGTCGTCGTTCCAGAGTTCGAGCAGCAGTTGTCCGGCCGCGACCTCCTGGCCTTCGCGCACGTGCAGCGCCTCCACGCGCCCACCTCCCGGCATCGACAGCGCCGATCGCCGGCAGGCCTTGATGGTGCCGGCACGCGTATTCGTGACGGTGAGTTCCACGTCTCCGCGCCCGACCTCGTGCAGCCGCAGCGCGACCGGCTGCTCGCGCCGCGCATACCAGTACGCGATCGACGCGAGCACCACGAGGACCAGGAGCAGCAGCAGGCGTTTCTTCATCGTCAGGATCACCAGGCTCGCGGATGCCGCGGGAGGGCGGCGCGATTATGGCACAATGCTCCGACGATCATCCCGAAGGGAACCGATGCGGTGGATATCCGAGGCAGGACCGCGCTGATCACCGGCGGCAGCGCCGGCGTGGGACTCGCGCTCGCGCGGGCGCTGCTCGGCGCGGGCGCCAATGTCGCGATCACGGGGCGCGACGGCGCCCGGCTCGATGAGGCGGCCGCCGCGCTCGGCGCAGCCGAACGCGTCGCAACGATCCGCTGGGATGTCGCCGACGTGGGGCGCGCCGACGAGATGTTCGCCGCCGTAGAACGCCGCTTCGGCGGGTTGCATCTGCTGGTCAACAACGCCGGCTGCAACCACCGCGGCACGCTCGAGGAATTGACGGTGGACGAGGTGCTGCACATCGTCGACACCAACCTGCGCGCTCCGCTGGCGCTGACGCGCGCGGCGCTGCCGTTCATCAGGCGTGCCGGCGGCGGGGCGATCGTCAACGTGGCCTCGCTCGCCGGGCGCGTTCCCTTCGCGCACGAGACGGTCTACTGCGCGACCAAGTTCGGCCTGCGCGCGTTCACGCTCGCGCTCGCCGAGGAACTCGCCGGCAGCGGCATCACGGCGAGCGTGGTTTCGCCGGGGCCGATCAGCACCGGATTCATCCTCGACGACATCGATGCAATCCCCGACCTGGTGTTCTCGCAACCGATGTCGAGCGCCGAAGAGGTGGCGCAGGCGATTCTCGCCTGCGTGCGCGACGGACGCCGCGAGCGTGCCTTGCCGCGCACCTCGGGCTGGCTGGCGCACCTCGGCTACCTGTTCCCGGCGCTGCGCCGGGCGGTCGCGCCGCTGATGCAACGCCGCGGCCGGCGCGCGAAGGCACACTGGCGCCAGGAGCTGGCACGCCGATGAACCCGTCGCAAACCACCATGCGTGCCGTCGTCATCCACGCCCCGGGTGGGCCGGAAGTCCTGCAGGAGCGGCACCTGCCGATCCCGGCTCCCGGACCAGGCGAGGTGCTGATCCGCGTCGCTTTCGCCGGCATCAACCGTCCCGATGTGCTGCAGCGCCAGGGGCTGTATCCGGCGCCGCCGGGTGCCTCGGACCTGCCCGGGCTCGAAGTGGCGGGGGAAATCGTCGCCACCGGCGCCGGCGGTGGGCGCTGGCGTGTTGGCGACCGGGTCTGCGCGCTGCTGAACGGCGGCGGTTATGCGCAGTACGCGCTTGCGCCGCAGGGCCAGTGCCTGCCGGTGCCGCGCGGCCTCACGCTGGCCGAGGCGGCTGCGCTACCCGAGACCACGCTGACCGTGTGGCACAACGTGTTCGAGCGCGCCGGTTTGCGCCGCGGTGAGCTGTTGCTGGTTCACGGGGGTGCGAGCGGGATCGGCAGCACGGCGATCCAGCTCGCACACGCGCTGGGTGCACGCGTGATCGCGACCGCGGGCAGCGCCGCCAAATGCCTTGCCTGCGTGGAGATGGGCGCCGATCTGGGCGTGAACTACCACGACGAGGACTTCGTCGAACGCACGCTGGCTCACAGCGGCGGCCGCGGCGCGGACGTGATACTCGACATGGTCGGAGGCGACTACGTGCAGCGAAATATCCGCGCTGCGGCCGAGGACGGGCGCATCGTGCAGATCGCGTTCCTGCGTGGCGCGAAGACGGCGGTGGATTTGATGCCGCTGATGCTGAAGCGCCTCACGTTGACCGGCTCCACGCTGCGTGCACGATCGGCCGCATTCAAGGCGACACTGGCACGCGGGGTCGAGCAGCACGTATGGCCGCTGGTCGAAGCGGGGCGCATACGTGCCCGGATCGACAGCATGTATCCATTGGTGGAAGCGGGCGCGGCGCACCGGCACATGGAGTCCGGCGCACACATCGGCAAGATCGTGCTGCAGGTCGACTGAGCGCCTGTGATAATTCCGCCCGTCTGGTGCGACCGCTGCTTCGCGGCTGCGCCTTCGTTGCGCTACCAGCCTGGACTGGCTCCGTCCGACTCGCCGGAGCTGTCCTCGGGCGTTTCGAACTCGCCGCCCTTCTGGTAGGGCAGCGGTGGCGCCGGGCGCGGCGCCGCGACGGGTTTCGCACCACCCTGCTTGCGCAAGGCCTCGCGGAACAGCTCCTCCTTGTCGATCGCCGGCGCGGCGGTCTCCTCGGCCGGACAGACCGGGTACATGTCCGGCACCTCGTCGGACTTGCCGCGCGGCTGCGGGAGTTCATGGAGCCCGTTGCCGAGTTCCAGCGCACGCACCAGCGCACCCACGCCGGCAAGTGTGCGCGTGTAGGCGATGTCGTGGTCGCGGTCGGCGTTCAGGTACGCGCGGCGCGCCTGATAGTACTCGTTCTCGGTGTCCAGCATATCGAGCAGCGTGCGCTGGCCGATGTCGAACTGGCGGCGGTACGCCTCGCGGGCCTTCTCGATCGAGAGCTGGTGGCGGTCGAGGTAGCCCAGCTGTTCCTCGAGGCGGCGCATGTCGTTGTAGGCGATGGAGACCTCCTGCCGGATGTCGCGGCAGGTCTTCTCGCGCAGATCGACCGCCTGCGTCGCCTTGTGCACCAGGCGGCGCTTCTCGGCGAGATCGGAGCCGCCGTTGTAGAGGTTGTAGGTCATCACCAGTTCGACCACGGCATCCTCGTGGCGGCCGCTGATGTCGTCCTTGTCGTGCCAGTAGTCCTGGCGCGCGCGCAGATCGAAGCGCGGCAGCATCCGCGCCTTCTGCGCGTCCTTCGCGGCGTCGGCCGACCACACGTTGGTGATCGCGGCGTTCATCACCGGGCTCTGCGTGTAGGCGAGGGCGAGTGTCTCGCGGATCGTCGCGGGCAGCAGGCCGGCGGCAACCTCCGGCTCGGCGAGACCGGGCGCGGGCACCTCACCGACCACGCGCTGGTAGCGCATCGAAACATCGTGCAGGTTCGTGGCATCGGTGAGCAGGTTGGATTCGGCGAGTGCCAGGCGGCCTGCCGCCTGTTCCAGGTCGACGCGGCGGCTCACGCCGGCCTTCACGCGCCGTTCGATCTGTTCGTAGATCATGCGGTGCGTGGCGTAGTTCTGTTCCGACAGCTCGACCAGCGCGCGGTGGCGCAGCACGTCGTAGTAGGCGCGCGCGGCCTCCGCGCTCAGTCGTTCCGATTCACCCCAGATCTCGTGCCAGCGCGTGCGCGCGGCATGATCGAGGCGCCGCACTTCGTTACGGGTCCGGAAGCCGTCGTAGATCATCTGGCTCAGCAGCAGGCTCACACGGTCACGCGTGAAATCGTTCTCCACGAAACGCGGATCGTCGATGCGTTCCCGGCCCACACCGGCCTCGACGTCGAGCTGCGGCAGGTAACCGCCCCTGGCGACGCGGGATTGCTCGCCGGCAGCGAGGTACTCCTGCACGGCGGCGCGCACCTCGGGGTTGGAGGTGACCGTCTGGCGTGCGACGCTCCGCAGATCCGCGAGCGTGCCGGCCGCCAGCACCGGACCCGCAGCGAACAGTGACACCAGCGATACGGCGATACAGAGCCTCGAGCGCAACATGGGCTTCCCCTTCGGACGCGCGCGCCGGGCAGGGCGCCCACCGCGTCACGTTTGTGGCAACAGCCGGCTAATTCTAGCCAACTCTGGCCAACGCCGGCCCCGGAAGGTGCTAGCTTTGTCCGGTAACTGCAAAATTGTCGCCAATCCTGGCGGTATACGAGAGGGACGGTGCGCGATCCAGGCGAGTGCCGGAGTGTGGGCAGGGCGGCCGTCACGGGGTTTGCGGCAGGCATGCTCGTCTGTGCCACGGCCGTGGCGCTGGCGCTGGCGGGGCCCGATCTGGGGCGTGCGCGCGAGCTCGCACTCCAGCGCTACGGGGCCGACGCGGCCGCGACCGTCACCCGCTGGATCGAGTTGATCGAGCAATCCGGTCCACTCAGCGAGCGCGAGAAACTCGTGGTCGTGAACGGTTTCTTCAACCGGCACGTCGGTTTCGAGGACGATGCCGTGGTCTGGGGCGTGCGCGATCATTGGGCGACCCCGCTGGAGACGCTGGGACGCGGGCAGGGCGATTGCGAGGACTACAGCATCGGCAAGTACGTGACGCTGGGGCTGATGGGCGTGCCGGTCGAGCGCATGCGCATCACCTACGTGCGCGCCGAAGTGGGGCTTGCAGGCAGCGGGATCAGCCAGGCGCACATGGTGCTCGCGTACTACACCGCGCCGGATGCCGAACCCCTGATCCTGGACAACCTGGTCAGCGAGTTGCGCCCCGCCTCCCGGCGTCCGGACCTGCACCCGGTGTTCGGCTTCAACAGCGAAGGCCTGTGGCTGGGTGGAACGATTGCCCCGGCGGCCCGTGACCCGACCGCGCGTTTGTCGCGCTGGCGCGATGTGCTTCGCCGGATGACGCTGGAAGGCCTAAACTGATGACCGTGTCGTGGCCGCTGATCCTCATCACCGGGGGTTGAACAATGTCGCTCACCAAGCAGCTGTGGCTCGCCATCGCGCTGGTCATGCTGATCGCCTTCAGCGGCAGCCTGCTGGTCAGCAGCCTGTCGGCCCGTGCGTACCTGCAGGAACAGTTGCTGCTCAAGAACATGGACAACGCGATCTCGCTGGCATCGACGCTGTCGCAGATGCCCAAGGACGAGGTCACCATCGAACTGCTGATCGCCTCCCAGTTCGACACCGGGCACTACGAGAGCATCCGGCTGACCGATCCCGCCGGCAACGTCATCGTCGAGCGTGCGAGCGATCTGCGCCTGGACGGCGCCCCGGGCTGGTTCACGCGCGTCTTCGCGCTGCGCACCACGCCCGGTGTCGCGCAGGTCCAGGACGGGTGGAAGCAGTACGGCACGCTGACGCTGAGCAGCCATGCGCGTTACGCATACCGCGAGTTGTGGACCAGCACGGTGCGTCTGCTCGCGTGGTTCATCGTCGCGGCAGTGCTGACCGGTATCGCCGGCACGCTGCTGCTGCGGCTGATCCTGCGCCCGCTCGACGGCATCGTGCAGCAGGCCGAGGCGATCGGGGCGCGGCGCTTCATCACGGCCACCGAACCCGCCACGCCGGAGTTCCGCGCCGTCGTGCGCGCGATGAACGCGCTCGCGCGACGCGTCAGGCAGATGCTCGAGGACGAGTCGCAACGCCTCGAGCAGTTGCGCCGCGAGGCGCACCACGACCCGGTCACCGGGCTGTTGAACCGCGGACACTTCATGGCGCGCCTGCTGACGGTACTGGGCCGCGAGGACGAGGACGCCCGCGGCGCGCTCGTGATCGCGCGCTTGCTCGACCTGAACGAACTGAACCGCAGACACGGCTGGCCGGTGATGGACGCCCTGATCCGTCGCTTCGCGAAAGCGCTTGAGGGCATGGGGCCACGTGACGCCGAGTGGGTGCCGGGGCGACTGAACGGTTCGGATTTCGCGTTGCTCGCCCCCGGTTGCGACGATGCAGCGGAACTCGCACGAAGGATCCAGGAAGCGCTGGCGATGATCGCGCGCGAGTTCGGTCTCGAGGAGGAGTGCGGGTTGCCGGCGGCAAGCACGATCTATAGACACGGTGATCAGCTCGGCCGCGTGCTGGCACGGGTCGATGCGGCGCTGGCGATCGCGCTCGAACGCGGCAGCGACAGCGTCGAGGTGGCACCGTCCGAGCAGGGTCTCGGGGAGCGCGAGCGGCGCGTCGACCTGAAGGTCTGGCACGAGCGCTTCGAACACGCGCTGAACCCCAGCCACGTCAAACTGCACAGCTATCCGGTGATGGATGCGACAGGCCGTTTCCTGCACAACGAGTGCGTGGCACGCATGCGGCTCGACAGGACTTCCGAGTGGCTGCATGCCGGGGATTTCGTTCCGTGGCTGGCGCGCCTCGGCAACCTGCCGCGCCTCGACGACATGGTGATCGACCTGGCGATCGAACGCCTGCAGCGCGGGGCCGACGACATCTGCATCAATTTTTCCGCGCAGGCGATGAACGACGCACTCCTGGTCCACCGCATGGCTACCAGACTGGGCGCCGCCGGAGAGCATGCGTCGCGGCTGTGGATCGAAGTGCCGGAGCACGGCGCATTCCAGCACATGGAGCGGTTCCGGGTGCTCTGCGCGCTGCTGAAGCCACTCGGCTGCCGCATCGGCATCGAGCACGTCGGCCACCAGGTATCGCGCATCGGACAGTTGCACGATCTGGGAATCGACTACATCAAGATCGACGCCGCCTTCGTGAAGGGCATCGACGAGAACCAGGCGAACCAGGTATTCCTGCGTGGCCTGGCCATGATCGCGCACTCGATCGGACTGAGCACGCTTGCCGAAGGGGTGGATTCCGCCGCCGAATTGCGCACCCTGGTGGAGCTCGGTTTCGACGGTGCGACCGGTCCCGCGATCACCGCCATTCAGGGCAACGACGCGACGCTGTCCTGAACGGTTCAGAACAGGGCGGTGTCCTCGCCCAGCAGTCCGAGATGGGTTCCGCTTTCGCGCAAGCCACGGCGCTCCATCAGTTTGCGTTGCGCCGCCGGCGGCAAATCGGTGAAACGGATCAGGTTCTTCTCGATCAGCACGTTCACGAGGTCGTCGAGTACCCGCACCACCTCGCGATCGGATTCGGCGAAACGTGACTGCGGCGCCGCACACCTCCGACCGAAGTCGGCCACCTCCCCGGCATCCGTGGATGCGGCTTCGAACCCTTCCAGCGGCTCCATGCTCACGGCGACTATCTCGCCGTCCGCATCGCGTCGCACGTAGCGCATCTGCTCCATCTCCCGCATCCCCGGTACCTCACCGTCGATCCGCGGCCCTCAGCCGTCCGTCAGCAGTTTACCGTTGTTGATCAGGTGTTCGATGATCTGCTGGTCGGTTCCGATCGCGAGCAGATCGCCGGCACTCTGCAGTTCGATCGTCTGATAGGCGACCCCCGCATCGTGTTCGGCGTCGCCGGTGAACTCGCCGGTCGTACTGATCCGCACCACCGTGCCGCTTCCATCCTCGCTGGCCTCGAAATGCAGGAAGTTCGACAGGTTGTCCTGGTTCTCGAGGTGGAGCAGGTCGCGCAGGTCGAGCACGTCGCCGCCTTCGCTGGCCGCACGGCTGTCGAACTCACTGATCGTGTCCTCGGCACCCGGGTCGGCCAGCGACCACCGGAACACGTCCGCACCGAGGTCGCCCTCGAGGACCGTGTTGCCCTCGAGATCGTTCAGCATATTGCCGGCGCCGACGATGTCGACCAGGAATCCGGCATTCATCGTGACGTCGCCGTCGTTGTCCGTGCCCTGGACCGCGAAGTCGAGCGGAATCTCGACGATGCTGATCGGCTTCTCGACCGTGAAGCCAAGGAACTTCCACGAGGTATCGTCAGTCGCGCTGAGTTCCACCCGGTCGAACGCGAGATCAGGGTCGAGTCCGTTGCGCGAGAGATCGATCCAGTACTCCGGACTTTCGTTGTTGGCGATGGTCACGATGGATCCGTCGCTGCCCACATAGCTTCCGCTGATCTCGCCGGAATCGAGCAGCACCCCGGCCCGGTACACCTTCCAGACCAGCACGTCGTCGGTGCTGAGATTGCCGACATTGAGCGTCATGCCGCTCAAGGCATCGGCGAAACTCATCGCCAGCACTTCCGGGGTCGCGTTCTTCGGGTCGTCGACCAGATTGTCGCCGACGCCCAGCCCGTCGCGCGAGGGGTTCAGCCTCTGCGTCCCGGCACTGAATACCACACTGGTCACCGGATCCCCGATCCCGGCTCCGGTCGCAGGGTCGTAGCTCTCGTAGATCGCAGTCGCGAGCGACTCGTAGGGTTTGCCGGGAACCAGTTCGAGGTCGTTGAAATCGGGCGAAGTGGCCATGACTTCGGCGAACGCCTTCACCAGCGTGAACGTGTAGCTGCCGGCCGCATCGACGACAACCGTGAACACCACGTCTCCGGTGCCGTCGGTGGCCACCAGCGTACCGTCGGGCTGCAGCGCGTAGACGAGGCCCTCCGGAGCGAGTCCCAGGCTCGGAGCCAGGCTGAAGGCCGCGATGCCGTCGACCGAAGTGGTGTCGATGGTACCTGTCACCGCTAGCCCGGCTGCGTTGACGACTACCGCGTCGTCTACGCCGAGTATCACCGGTTCCGAATCGTCGATCGTGACGTCGATCGCGGCGCTCGCCGATGCGATGCCGTCGCTGACGGAAACTGCTATCGACTCGATGAAGCCTTCATCGGTCGCGCCCGATTGGCTGTCGTTGTCGACGGTCGAGAGCAGCGTGTACTCGTAGCCGTAAACGCCGTTCTCGTAGGAGGTGATCGCGAGGCGACCGTAAGGCGTGCTCACGCTCTCGCCGACCAGTTCGCCCATCCCCGCGCTGACGTCGAACACCACACCCGCGATCGTGATCGTCTCGATGTCCTCGAGACCGTCGGCGTCGCTGATCGTGATCGTCCCGGTCACCACGACCGGTGCGCTTCCTTCCGCCGTGCCGCCAGGCAAGCCATCCTCGAACACCAGTTGCACCCCGGGCGCGATGGCGATCAGCGGCGGGTGGTCGGTGGGAGTCGTTGCAGTCGTTGCAGTCGTTGCAGTCGTTGCAGTGGTCGGCGTAGTGGCCGTCGTGGCAGTGGTCGCCGTGGTCGCGGTCGTGGGCGTCGTTGCCGTCGTTGCTGTGGTGGCGGTCGTCGCGGTCGTCGCGGTTGTTGCCGTGGTCGGCGTAGTCGCCGTCGTGGCAGTGGTCGCGGTAGTCGCGGTAGTCGCG
>WBZY01000220.1_pt2 | contig 47817 bp, 48 predicted proteins | sample 5204191 | NCBI WGS metagenome assembly WBZY01 (sample SAMN12344363, study PRJNA552823) | activated sludge metagenome | biome: Activated sludge suspended growth; feature: Anammox Sidestream; material: Wastewater; isolation source: activated sludge from anammox sidestream of wastewater treatment...
GTGCAAGGTAAAGGACGAACCCCACGGCCAGCACGATGAACGACGCCCCCAGGCGCGACCCCGCCACCACGGCGAAAGCCTCGGCCTCGCTGAAGGTGCCCCCGGCGAGCAGGGTCACCCCAATGGCAGCCACGGGCGAACCGCTCAGAGCCAGGTACGCCAGCAGCCAGCCGAAGCCCGTCGCATTTGCCGCCCCCGACACGCTCAACCGGTCGAGGAGCGGCACGATGCCCGCCGAGCCGGACTTCGTTACCTCAAGAGCGAAGATGAACAGGGCGACCCCGCACAGGGCAGCCGCCAGCCGCGTAAGGCTACCCGGCCGGGGCACGCGCAGGTTCAAGGCGGATACCCTCGCTGCGGGCGCTCGCCCGGCAACCGGGGGCGCGGGCGCCGCCCCCTGGTCCACCTCAGATGGCCGTCGCCATGCTCTCGATGAGGACACGGGCAACCTCGGGGCGCGTGAACTCCGCCGGCAGCTCCTGACCGGCCCGCAGGAGCTCGCGCACCTTCGTTCCCGAGAGCACCAGCCGTTCCTCCGGCGTGGCGGGGCTGGTCTTGGTCGTGGCCATGGCCCCGGTCCGCAGGCACCAGAAAGCGTGCTCGAAGAAGAGCGGCTGGATGCCAAGGAGGTCGAGGTCTACCTCATCGAAGATGCGCTGCGCATCGTAGGTGCCGTAGTAGTTGCCCACACCCGCATGGTCGCGGCCCACGATGAAGTGGGTGCAGCCGTAGTTCTTGCGCATGATGGCGTGGAAGATCGCCTCGCGCGGGCCGGCGTAGCGCATCGCGGCCGGGAGCACCGAAAGCACCACCCGTTCGGGAACGAAGTAGTGCTCGATGAGCGTCTCGTAGCAGCGCATGCGCACCGCCGCCGGGATATCGTCGTCTTTCGTGTCCCCGACGAGCGGGTGGATGAGCGCCCCGTCAACGCTCTCCAGGGCTACCTTGATCAGGTACTCGTGTGCCCGGTGGATTGGATTGCGGGTCTGGAAGCCAACCACGGTCTTCCAGCCCCGCGCGGCGAAGGCCGCCCTCGTCTGGGCCGGTGCCAGGCGATACTGGCCGAAGCTGTCGTAGGCGGGCAGGCGGACTCCCGTTACCGGCCCCCCAAGCAGGAGATCGCCGGAGGCGTACATGGCCGCGACACCCGGGTGGGCTTCGTCGGCGGTGCGGTAGACCAGTTCTGCTTCACGCGTCTTATCGCGCGCAAACGCGTCCTCGATATCGATGACGGCCAGCAGCGTGCCATTGAGGTCCCGCAGAGCCGCCCGGCTCCCGCTCTTCAGCTCCGCCGAACGCTCTGCTCCGACTGCCAGGTAGACCGGGATGGACCACGGGAGGCCGCCCGGCAGGGTCATGCGCTCCACCACAGAGGTGTACTCGCCGGCGCCCATGAAGCCGCGAAGTGGGCTGAAGCCGCCATTCAGCAGGAGCTCCAGGTCGCTGCGGGTGCGCGAATCGACCGTGATTGCCGGGAGCGTCGCCGCCTCGCGCTCGATCTCGGCCGCGCGGGGACCCGTCGCCAGCAGGTCAACCAGCTGACCTCCGTAGGGCTTGCCCGCACTGCTCATCGCGCCACCGCCGGGGTCGCGATCAGCCCGCGGGCCTCAAGGAAGTCAACGATCGTGCGGAGGCTCACCTCCACCGGCTCGCTGCCCGTCCGGCAGATCACCTCCGGCCTGAGCGGGGGCTCGTAAGGGTCGTCGATGCCGGTAAACCCGGGCCGCTTGCCGGCGCGAGCCTCGGCGTAGAGGCCCTTCACGTCGCGAGCCTCGCACTCCTCCACCGTGGCCGCGGCGAACACTTCCACGAAGTCCGATCCGTCACCTTCGATGAGGTCCCGGTTCGCATCACGAATGTCACGGTAGGGCGAGATTGCGGCGGTGATTACCGCCACGCCGTTGCGCGCGAGCAGGTTCGCCACGAAGCCTATGCGGAGGATATTGGTGTCGCGGTCTTCCTTGCTGAAGCCGAGGCCCTTGCTCAGGTTCGTCCTCACCACGTCGCCGTCGAGCACCTCCACCCGCCGGCCCCGTTCGCGCAGGAGCGGCGCCAGGGCCTCGGTGAGCGTTGTCTTTCCCGCCCCGGAAAGGCCGGTGAACCAGATGACGAACCCCTTCTCTTGACTCACTTCGATTCGATCTCCTTCGCATGTTGAGGCGGCCCCCTGGCCGCCGGCTAAATGGTTCCCGCCCGGTGGTGCCCCTACTCCGAGTGCAGGCCGCACTCGTCCTTCTCAAAGCCGTCCCAGCGGCCGGCGCGCCCCTGCTTCCCGGGGACCGTGCAGTTGTAGCAGCCGATGCTGGTGAAGCCCCGATCAAGGAGGGGGTTGTAAGGAACACCGTGTTCGAGCAGGTAGGCCCAGGTTTCCTTTTCCGTCCACGTGGCGAGCGGGTTCAGCTTGAGCAGGCCGAACTTGCCGCTCCACGAAACGATGGGAGTATCGGCGCGCCCCTCCGACTGGTCCCGGCGGAGGCCGCTCAACCAGGCGGTCTTCCCGGCGAGAGCCCGGCGGTTCGGCTCAACCTTGCGCAGCTCGCAGCAGTGGTCGGGGTCGCGCATCCAGAGCGCTGAGCCGAACTTCTCGGCCTGCTCTTCGTGGCTCAGCAGGGAGCGGTACACCTGCACGTTGGTCAGGCCAAGCTGCGCCACCGCCCGGCGCATCGTCTCGTGTGTCTCCTCGAAGAGGTAGCCGGTATCGAGCACGAACACGTGCACGCCGGGATTGATAGAGGCCGCCATGTGCAGGATCGCCATGCCGCTGGCCCCGCCGAAGGAAGCGCCGATTGAGACCCCATCTCCGAAGGTGTCGAAAGTCCAGCGCACGATTTCCGTTGGGTCTGCCAGCTCGAAGCGATCGTTCAGGGCCTGGACTTCCGAGGGGCTGAGCGAGGGCGCGGAGGGGGTCATGGGTTTCCAAAGATTGTTGAGTAAGTTACCTGACTTTATCGATTTCAGCCGTTGCGATCAAGTCCGTGATATTGATAAAGTGGACGCACTTTCTCTATATCTCCGCCCGGAGGCCCCCCGTGCCGGAAGCCGAAACCATCGTCTACACCAACGACCCCGCGAAGGTTCTCCCGGTGCTCCAGAAGGAGTTGGAGGACTTCGAGACCGAGGCCACCCGCTTCCTCGCAGGACAGGTGGAAGAGCTCCAGTTCATCGGTTACCGCCTCAAGCAAGGCGTCTACGGCCAGCGTCAGCCCAACGTGCAGATGATTCGCGTGAAGCTGCCCTTTGGCGGCGTCACCCCCGCGCAACTGGAGGCACTGGCCGAGGTCGCCGAGAACCACGCCCCCCTGCGCAAGGGACACATCACCACGCGCCAGAATGTGCAGTTCCATCACGTCCCCCTCAAGAAGGCCGCCCGGGCCCTCTTCGTGCTGGGAAGCGCGGGGCTTTCCACGCGTGAGGCCTGCGGCAACACCGTCCGCAACGTGACGGGTGACCCATGGGCGGGAGTCAACCCCGAAGAACCCTTCGACCCCACCCCGTACGCGGGCGCCTTCGCTCGCTACTGGCTCCGCAACCCCCTCTCCCAGCTGCTGCCGCGCAAGTTCAAGGTTGCTTTCAGTTCGAGCGATGCCGACACCGCCATTACGGGCATCCACGACCTCGGCTTCATCCCTCGCATCCAGGACGGCGTCAAGGGTTTCAGGGTGGTGACCGGAGGCGGCCTTTCAATCATGCCGCGCAACGCCTATGTGCTGCGCGAGTTCGTCCCCATCAACGACTACCTGCGCGTCTCCGAGGCGGTTATCCGTATCTTCGAGAAGGCCGACGAACTCCGAAAGAATCGCGCCAAGGCGCGCCTGAAGTTCCTGGTAGATCGCGTCGGCATTGAAGAATTCCGGCGCATGGTGGATGAGGAGCTCGAAGGTTCATGGGCGGCCGGGGACTTCCGGCCAGACCGCCTCCTCTTCCTTGACGACGAAGAGGGGACGGCGCCCGGCCGCCAGCCCTTCTACGAACAGCCCAACGGCGACCGGCGCGAGTTCGTGGCCTTCGCCGCCTCGGCTGTTCGGCCCCAGAAGCAGCAGGGCTTCAGCACCGTGCATGTCAAAGTCCGCCAGGGCGACTTGAAGCCGGAGCAGTTCCGCGGCCTCGCCGCCATCCTGCGCGATTACTGCGGCGGCCGGGCGCGCACCACCGTCCAGCAGAACATCGTCCTTCGCTGGGTGCGAGATGAAAGCCTCTACGAAGTCTGGCGGCGGCTGGCGGCCATCGGGCTCGGCCAGCCCGGGGCGCATGAGATCGGCGACGTGGTGAGCTGCCCCGGAACCGATAGCTGCAAGCTCGGCATCACGAGCTCAATGGGCCTCAACCGCTCCATCCAGGACCGGATCGAATCGCTCAACATCACCGACGAGCTGACCAGGCGGATCCGCGTCAAAATGAGCGGCTGCCCCAACAGCTGCGGCCAGCACCACATCGCCAACATCGGCTTCCATGGCGCCGCCATGAAGGTCGGCGAACAGCAGCTCCCGGCCTACCACGTCTTCCTTGGCGGAACGTATGAGAACGGCAGCTTCCGCATCGGCACCCAGCTGAAGGTCCGGCTCCCCGCCAAACGCGGCCCCGATGCGGTGGAGCGCTTCCTGGCCCTCTACCAGGGTGAGCGAAACCCGGGCGAGGAGTTCAACGCTTTCTTCGACCGCGTGGGCAGCGCACCCTTCGAACAGGCCATCGCTGACCTGGTGCTCCCCGGCGAGTTCAGCGACGACAACCGGTCGATGTTCATCGACTGGGAGAGGGCCGAGCTCTACCAGGTGCAGCGCGGCGAAGGGGAGTGCGCTATCTAGGGCGGCCCAGGCCTACAGACCCTGGAGAACGGCCCACGCTTCTCCCGCCGGGAGGCCGCCCCCTTCTTCAGCGGCGCACAACGCCATGCGTTGACTTGCCGGGGGCAGGTCGGCCAGGAGCGTGAAGGGGCTGCTGCTCACGTCAAGGGCCAGCGCCGGCTGCGTCCGCAGCAGTTCGCAGAAAGCATCGAATATGGGCGAACGGTCGAGGTAGTTCTCAAACACGAAGAGCGAAATGTCGTCCAGCGCCTCTGAGTCACCTTCGTCGGAGAGCACCGTGTAGACGGTCTCGAGCCACATCCCGACGCTTCTCCACGCGCCGGCCGCCCCTTCGCAGGCCCTGGACTCCAGGGCTTCCACCGACGACATCAGCATGACAAGAAACGTTGGCAGGCGCCGTTCTTCGTAGCCCAGGCGTGCCAGCTCCACCCAGCGCAGGTCCTCTTCGCACGACGAGCCGGGCCGCTGCGCGGGGATGGCGCCGGCGAGCTCATTCGCCTCGGCCGCGGGAAGGTGCCGCACCCAGTCCTCGAGGGTTTCCGTTGCCACTTCCGCCAGGTCAATCACCGATAGCGCGGCCAGGCGCCGCTCGGGAGAGCCATCCTGGATCTCCAGCACGAGCTCCGGGGTGGCCATGCGCCGATAGCCTGCCTCGAACGCCTGCCAGCCGTCGTACTCCACCGGGAGCCTGCGATCCATCGTGCTCAGGTTACACCCCTCCTCAGGAATGGTCGGCACGCCCGGGTGCTAGAATCGGTCGGTGGAATCCCCACTTTTTCGCCGTTTCCGGCGCTTGCGAGCCTCGCCCGCGCTGCGAGCGCTGGTGCGTGAGACCGGGCTGGCGACATCGCACCTCGTCTATCCGCTCTTCATCGAGGCAGGCCTTTCGGGGCGCCAGCCGATCGATGCGATGCCCGGGCAGGACCGCCTGGGCCTGGACTCACTCGCCGCCGAGGCCGCCAGCCTGGCCGGCCTCAACATCCCGGCCGTCCTCCTCTTCGGCCTGCCGCCTTTCAAGGACGAAATGGGCAGTGGCGCCTGGGCCAGGGACGGCATTGTGCAGGAGGCCGTGCAGCGCCTCAAGGATGCCCGCCCAGGCCTCCTGGTGGTCGGCGACGTTTGCCTCTGCGAGTACACCAGCCACGGCCATTGCGGCATCGTGCGGCCCGATGGCAGCGTCGACAACGATGCCACGCTCCCATTGCTGGCCGAAACGGCCGTCAGCCTGGCCGAGGCGGGCTGCGACATCATCGCCCCCAGCGACATGATGGATGGACGCGTGGCCACCATCCGCGCCGCCCTCGACGCCTCCGGGCATACCGAAACCCCGATCCTCTCCTATGCGGCGAAGTTCGCCAGCGCCTTCTACGGCCCCTTTCGCGAGGCCGCCGAGAGCACGCCCGCGTTTGGCGACCGCCGCGGCTACCAGCTGGACCCGGCCAACCGGCGCATGGCCCTCCACGAAGTCATCGCCGACCTGGACGAGGGCGCCGACATGGTGATGGTGAAGCCCGCCCTCCCCTATCTCGACGTGCTCCGCGAAGTGCGGGACGCCATCGAGGCGCCCATCGCCGCCTACAACGTCAGCGGCGAGTACTCCATGCTCATGGCCGCCGTTCGCAACGGTTGGCTCGACGAGCAGCGCGCCATCGATGAGGTGCTCACTTCGATCCGCCGCGCGGGCGCCGACATCATCATCACCTACCACGCCAAACAGTGGGCGCAGGCCATGGCGTAGCTCCTTGGCGATCAGCATTGACGCGCGGCCCCGCCCGCTGTTGGATTGGGCGGTGCAAGACTGCTTTCTCGACCTCTACTGGCTACCGGTGGCCGCCGGCAAGCTCTCGCCGCCGCGGAAGTGGAGCCTGGCCGCATGGGAAGCCATCGACGCGGCTCTCCACCGGCGCGCGCGCGGCGCCCTCTACCACTGCGCCCTCAAGGCCCGCACGGAAACCGGTGAAACGTACACCATTGAGCTGACTCCCCATTTCGCGGGCGGGCCGGTGGCGCCGGCGATGACCGGTTCGGTTGGGTTCCGCCTGGCCGGCCGGAGCCGGTTCTTCCGCTACCAGCTGCTCTGCATGCAGGCGGAGAGCCTCCCGGACGAAGAATGGGCAGTAACAGACCCCGTTCGTCTGCCGGCCGACGGCGAGGCAGTACGGAGAGTGCTCGCCGTGGCGCCCTCCGCCCCGCCGCACACGTGGGGCCGGCGGGTGAGGGGCACCCACGAGATGTGGACATCCAACTCCGCCATTTCGTGGCTTCTTCTCCGCTCAGGCGTGGACGCGAAGCAGATCGATGTTCCCGTGGGCGGCCGCGCACCGGGCTGGTCGGCAGGTATCGAGGCTGCCTTGTCCAGCAGCGCCTGAGCCGCGCCGGGGCGTCGTTGCGACCTGGTACCCCCGACAGGACTCGAACCTGTGCCTTCGGCTCCGGAGGCCGACACTCTATCCGCTGAGCTACGGGGGCGTTTCTCTTTCGATGATAGCGCGGGCCCGCAATTGAGGCACACTGCGGCGCGTGCCGTGCAGCCGGGCAGCGCCGTAGACTGGTCGCACACCTCTTCCCAAGGAGCCTTCCATGGGCGGCGAGAACGGCCCCACGCACCGCGGCGATGTTATCCCTTACCGGGCGACGGAGACCACCCTGGCCAATGGCCTCAGGGTTATTGTCGTGCCCACCGGCTTCCCCAACCTCGTCTCGCTCCAAATCCCGGTTCAGACCGGCTCCCGCAACGAGGTTGAACCCGGCAAGTCGGGCTTCGCCCACTTCTTCGAACACATGATGTTCCGCGGCACGGAACGCTACCCTGCTCACCGCTACCAGGAGATCGTGACCCGCGCCGGCGCCCGCCAGAACGCCTACACAACCGACGACTACACCAACTACCACATGACCTTCGCCAGGGAAGACCTTGAGACAATCCTGGAGATTGAAGCGGACCGCTTCATGCACCTCTCGTACTCCGAAGAGGACTTCAAGACCGAGGCCCGCGCGGTGCTGGGCGAATACAACAAGAACAGTGCCGACCCGTTCAACAAGCTGATCGAAGTGCAGCGCGAGCACGCCTTCACCACCCACACCTACCGTCACACCACCATGGGCTTCCTTGCCGATATCGAAGAGATGCCCAACCAGTTCGCCTACTCGAGCCTGTTCTTCAAGCGCTGGTACCGCCCCGAGTACACCACCGTGCTGGTCGCCGGGGACATCGAGCCGGACGAAGTCCTCCGCATGGTCGAGCGCCACTGGGGCCGGTGGGAGCGAGGCACCCACACTGTCGACATCCCGGCCGAGCCGGTGCCGGCAGGACCAGTTGTGGCCCACGTCCCATGGTCGTCGGAGACGCTCCCCTGGGTGACGGTGGGCTTCCACGGCCCGGCATTCTCCGAGACGGAGAAGGACTTTGCTGCCCTCGATGTCCTTTTTGACCTTCACTTCGGCGAGACATCGGACCTCTACCGGCGCCTGGTTGAGCAGGAGCAGAAAGCCGACCATCTCTTCCCGTACATGCCGCCGACCGCCGACCCCGGCCTGCCAACGGTCATGGCTCGCGTGAAAGACATTGCCGATGCGGCCTACATTCGCGATGCCATCCTGGAGACGATCGCCGAAGCACGGCGCCACCCGGTCCCGGCGGCTCGCCTCGAAGAGGCGAAATCCCACAACCGCTACGCCTTCGCGCGCACGCTGGACAACTCCGAGTCCATCGCGGCCGCGCTGGCATCGTTCGTGCGCTTCCAGCGCTCCTACCAGACGCTCAACAACCTCTACCGCGTCTACGACTCTCTGACCGTGGACGACCTGGCCGCGGCCGCGCTCCGCTACTTCGTGGACGAGCGAATGGTCGTGACCACCCTCTGCCAGGGCGATGCCCCGGCCGCGCTTTCCGGGGCGCCCCGCCTCGCGGCGCCCGGCCCGTCCGAAGCTGCGCCACTGGGAATGCTCCGGCTCGATTCAACTTCTCCGCTTCTCAGGTTCAAGCTGCTCTTCAACGCGGGTTCCGCATACGACCCGCCGGGCAAGGAGGGCCTGGCTGCACTCGCCGCCAGCATGGTCACCGAAGCCGGCAGCAAGGAATTGCGCATCGATGAGATCAACAGGGCGCTCTTTCCCCTTGCGGGAAGCTTCGGGGCACAGGTAGACCGCGAGATGACCACGTTCACGGGCGTTATCCATCGCGATAACCTCGGCCGCTTCGCGGACATCGTGCTCAGGCAGCTCGTGGAGCCCGGAATGCGCGAGGAGGACTTCTCACGCCTGAAGTCCACCCAACTCAACGAGCTCGTGCAGGACCTGCGCGCCAACAACGACGAGGAGCTGGGCAAGGAACGGCTCCAGGAGAACATCTTCGCGGGCACGCCCTACCGCCACCCCGGCATCGGCACCGTGGCGGGGATCGAAGCGCTGACCATGGCCAGCGTGCGCGATTTCATGGCCGCCCACTTCACGCGCGCCAACCTGACGATTGGCCTGGCGGGCGACTTCCCGGGCGAATTCGCAGGCCGCTTGCAGGAAGAACTGGCAGCACTCCCGGCAGGGTCAGCCCCCCGGCCGCCTGAAGTAAAGGGCAGGCAGCCGTCCGGCATCGAGGTGGAGATCATCGAGAAGGATACGCGCGCCACCGCCATCTCCTTCGGCCACCCGATCGCGGTCACGCGGAGCCACCCGGACTTCGCCGCGCTCTGGCTCGCGCGCGCATGGCTCGGCGAGCACCGCGCCTCCCACGGGCGGCTCTTTCAGCGCATCCGCGAAGTGCGGGGAATGAACTACGGCAACTATGCCTACATCGAAGCCTTCCCGCGCGGGATGTTCCAGTTCTTCCCCGACCCGAACCTTGCCCGGCGCGCACAGATCTTCGAGATCTGGATACGCCCGGTAATGCCACAGAATGCCGACTTCGCCTTCAAGACCGCGCTCTTCGAGCTCACGCGCCTCATCGAAGGCGGCATCGCCGGGGAGGACTTCGAAACCATCCGCAACTACCTGCTCAAGAACGTCTTTGTAATGCTCAAGACGCAGGACCAGCAGCTCGGGTACGCGCTCGACAGCCGCTGGTACGGGACGGGCGAGTTCGCCGCGACCATGCGCGAACAGCTGGCGGCTCTCACCCCGGCGACCGTGCGCGATGCCGTCCAGCGCCATCTCTCCGCTACGAACCTGAGCGCCGTCTTCATTACCAGGGACGCGGCCGCCTTGCGGGAGGAGCTCCTCTCCAGCATCCCGGCGACAATCGCCTACGACGCCGCCCGGCCCCAGGAGGTCCTCGACGAAGACCGCCTCATCGGCGCGCTCCGGACGGGCATTACCCCGGGGGCGATTCGCATCACCCCTGTGGAGGAAGTCTTCGCGAAGTAGCGCCCCCTAGGCCATCTCTTCAAGCTGGGCAGCAAGGACGGCTGCCGTGCGAGCGGGAATACGGCACGAGCGTTCCTCGCAAAGGCACGCCATGGGACGTGAAGCATCCTCCCGGCCCTCGAAGAGCGGCAGGCCTCCGCCGCCCCCGGTGGGCGCTATGGCCAGCCACGGCAGGTAGCGCGAGGCCGCTTCACGTTCGAACGGCCGGCGAGCGGCCGCATCGCCAAGCACTACGAGTTCATGCGGGGCCGTGAGGAGGAACTCAGCTCCCTGGAGCATCGTGCCGAAGCCGGCCGGCGCCGCCACGAGCCCTTCGCCGGCTACCGCGAGGGCTTCGCGAGCAACCTCCTCCCATTCAGGGACGACGTAGTAGCGGCTCAGCCAGAGAGCGAGCAGCGCGGCGGCCCCGTTCCCCGATGGTGTTGCCGAATCGAAGGCAGGCTTCGGGCGGAACAACAGCACCTCGCCATCCGACGGTGTCTCGAAGAAGCCCCCCGGCCGTGGGTCGCGGAACTCGCGCAGCATGACCTCGAAAAGCTCACGGGCCCATGCGATGTGCTCAACGCTGCCCGTGAGCTTGAAGAGCTCGACCAGCCCCAGGCCGTAGAGCGCGTAGTCATCCAGCATCCCTGCGACCCGGGCGGCGCCGGCGCGCCACGTGTGGAGAAGGCGCCCCTCGCTCCACAGGTGCTCGCGCACGAAAGCCGCATTCGCCTCGGCTGCGCCCCGGAAGACCTCATCGTCCAGCACCCGCGCGGCCTCGGCAAAGGCTGCAAGGGCCAGTCCGTTCCATGACACCAGCACCTTGTCGTCAAGCCCCGGCGGCACTCGCCGGATTCGCTCGCTGAGCATCCGGGCACGGAGCCTTTCAAGCTTCGTGGCGGCCTCGGCCGGCTCAAGCCCGAATTGCGTCGCGAGATCGCGCACGGAAACGGCGCGGCTCAGGACGCTTCGCCCTTCGAGTTCGGGGTGGTGAGGGTCGATGAAGTTCCCCCCGGGGCTGACTCCGAAGGCGGTGGCGAAGAAGAGCGCGTCCTCGCCGAGCGCCGCCTCCACCTCGGCCAGTGTCCAGACGTAGTACTTCCCTTCGACGCCTTCGCTGTCGGCATCCTGGGCCGAGTAGAACCCGCCGGCCGGGTCGCGCATCTCCCGCAGGAGGTAGTCGAGCGTCTCGCGGACCACGCTCTCGTGCCGGGGGTCCCCGGTCAGCTGGAAGGCATGCAGGTACACCCGTGCGAGCTGAGCGTTGTCGTAGAGCATCTTTTCGAAATGGGGCACGAGCCACTTCTGGTCGACGCTGTAGCGGGCGAAGCCCCCACCGAGCTGGTCGTAGATTCCTCCCGCCGCCTGCCGGTCGAGGGTGTGCAGAACCATCTCCAGTGCGCCTTCATCGCGTTCGTTCCCTTCCCGCACATGGTAGGCAAGGAGGAAGTCGAGGACGCCCGGCGACGGGAACTTCGGTGCGCCCCCAAAGCCACCCCACATGGGGTCGAATGCCTCTCGCAGGCTCGCGACCGCCTGCCGCGGCAGCTCGCCGGAGATCTCGGGTCCACGTGCGGGCCGCCGTTGCACGCCGTCCCTGAGCCTCCCCGCAATCTCGCCGGCAGATTCAAGAATGCGCTCCCGCTCGTTCTCCCAGGCTTCGTGCAGCGCTTCCAGCACCCGGGGAAAACCGGGGCGGCCGAATCCATCGCGGGGAGGGAAGTAGGTACCGCCAAAGAACGGCTCCCCCCGGGGAGTGAGGAAGACGGTGAGCGGCCAGCCGCCCTGGCCGGTGAGCGCCTGCACGGCCGTCATGTAGACGCTGTCGACGTCCGGGCGCTCCTCGCGGTCGACCTTTATGTTTACAAACCACCGATTCATCTGCGCAGCCACGCCGGGGTCCTCGAACGACTCATGGGCCATCACGTGGCACCAGTGGCATGAGCTGTAGCCGATGGAAAGGAGGATTGGACGGTTCAGTTCGCGCGCCGCCGCGAACGCTTCCTCGCCCCACGGGTACCAGTCGACAGGGTTGCCTGCATGCTGAAGCAGGTACGGGCTGATCTCCTTCGCAAGGCGATTCACGTGGCTCTGTGGCAGTCCGGCCATGGGGGTCTCCGCTTGACGGGTGGATCCACCGTAGCGGGCCGGCCTGGCGGCGTCACGGGACTCTCTCCTGTACGCTTTGGTGCGAGCGGAGTCCATCCATCCCCGGGGAGCCAGCAATGCCCGACGATATCGCCTTCCGAAACGCCACCGTCATCGATGGTTCGGGCTCGCCCGGCTTTCGCGCCGACGTCGGAGTCAGCGGCGATCGCATCTCGCGCGTCGGGTCGGCCGGTGCGGCCGCGCGGGAAGTTGACGCCAGCGGGCTCGTTCTCTGCCCCGGTTTCGTAGATACGCACTCGCACGACGACGGCGCCTTCCTGCGCTACCCCGGCATGGAGTTCAAGCTCTCCCAGGGCGTGACGAGCGAAGTGAGCGGCAACTGCGGCTTCAGCACAATCCCCAATGAACCCGGCCGCACCTACATGCCCGGCGACATCGCCGGCCCCGGCTCCACCTGGAACGATCTCGACAGCTACTTCGAAGCCTGCCTCGCCCTCCGGCCCGCCATCAACAACGCCATGCTCGTGGGCCACAACCGCGTGCGGGCCCACGTGGTTGGGCTGGAAAAGCGCCCCCCAACGCCCGGCGAGCTCGCCGAAATGCGTTCGCACGTGGCGCACGCCATGGAGCAGGGAGCCGTTGGCTTCTCCACTGGCCTCATCTACGAACCGGGCCGGTACGCGGCTACGGACGAGGTGATTGCCCTCGCAGCCGAAGCGGCGCCGTTCGGCGGCCTCTATGCGACCCACATGCGCAACGAGGGCGACCGCCTGCTCGAGGCCGTCGAAGAGGCCCTTCGCATTGGCCGCGAAGCGGGCGTGGCCGTGCACATCAGCCACCACAAGTCCGCCGGGAAGGCGAACTGGGGCCGCGTGCGTGACTCCCTTGCGCGGGTCGACAGGGCCGTCGCCGGAGGGCAGGAGGTCACCCTCGACGTCTATCCCTACACCGCCGGGAGCGGCCCCATGTGGCAGTACGTCAACCTCGACGCCATCGATGACGAGTGGGCCGCCAATGTCATGATCAACAGCTGCCCCGATACTCCCGAGGTCGAGGGGATGAGGATTCCCGAGATCGCCGCCGAGAGAGAGTGCAGCCTGGCGGAGACCGTGCGCGACCTTCTGACCGCCCCCCGGGGCAAGCAGATCATCTGCACGCATTTCATCATCGATGAAGCCGACATCGAGACTAACCTGCGCCACCCCCGCATGATGATTGGTTCCGACGGCATCCCGGACCTGAAGGGGAGGCCACACCCCCGCCTCTTTGGCACCATGCCGCGCGTCCTGGCCGAGTACGTACGCTCGCGAGGCATCATCACCCTGGAAGAGGCTATCCGGCGTATGACCGGCCTCGCCTGCGAGAGGTTCGGACTTGCCGGGCGCGGCCTGGTGCGCGAAGGCCACTTCGCCGACCTCGTCCTCTTCGACCCGGCAACGGTACGCGATACGGCCACCTACAAGGAACCGAAGCAGGAGGCGGAAGGCATCGCCATGGTGGTGGTCAACGGGCAGATTGCCTGCGAGCGAGGGCGCCACACCGGGGCCGGCGCCGGCAGGGCGTTGCGGTACCGCCAGGGTTGGTAAGGAGCGCCGCTCCCGGGGAACCCCCGCCGGTTCTCCTGGTCGGAGGCAGCGCCGGCACGGGCACGGCGGCCGCCGCCGGCGAGCTGGCCCGCGATCTCGGCGTGATGCTGTTGCGCTCTGATGCCACGTGGCTGGCGCTGAAGGAGGTCACGTCCCGCGAACAGCAGCCGGCCCTGCACCTCTTCCCGGGACTCGAAGGCGCCCAAGGCATGACAGCTCAGGAGCTGGTCGACCAGTTCGCCAGGGCGGCGTCCGTTGTCTGCGGCGCGCTCGAGCCCTCCCTGCGGTTCCAGGCGTACGCCGGGCCGGGACTGGTGGTGGAAGGAGCATGGCTGCTGCCCGCCTTCGCGAGCAGGCTGGCGGCAGTTGGCGAAGGCGCCGCCAGGCCGGCATTCCTCTTCGAATCCTCCCGCGAAGAGACCGGCCGCGCCATGATTCGTGAATCGGGGATGGCCGGTGATGGTGAGCGACTTGAGCGACTTGCCGGGTTCAGCTTCGAATACGGCGGCTGGCTCAAGAACGAGTGCCGGAGACTGGGCATCCCCGTGGTCGACGCACGCCCGCGCGAAACCGTGGCCTTGCGTCTCCGCGAAGCGCTGCGGCTGGACGCGGGTGCGCGCGCTGAAGTTCGCGGTTGAACGCTTGGAGGGTGGCTCCCATAATGGGATACAGGTGCCGAAGTGGCGGAATGGCAGACGCGCTACGTTCAGGGCGTAGTGTCCTCACGGGCGTGTGAGTTCAAATCTCACCTTCGGCACCAACCCTTGGTACGCGCGCCCGTAGCTCAGCGGATAGAGCGTTAGGTTGCGGACCTAAAGGCCGTAGGTTCGAGTCCTACCGGGCGTACCAGCTCCCCCAATTCCCCGTCTACTGATGGCAGTGCTTGGACCGAAGGATTGGCCGCGAAGCTAGTCCGAGGCATCGCCGTGAGACCGGACGGCAGTCGCGCCCGCCGGCAGGTCGTGTTCCGATTCGCCCCTGCCCCTGAGCATCCCCCAGGCGGCCCTGGCCGTGACCGGAACATCCTTCCGGTGAACCACCAGCAAGGCGATGCAGAGAACCGTGTAGGCGACGGCGAAGATCGTCCGGGCCATCTCGTTGGTAATGAAGAGCTGCGTGGCGAACAGCAGGAAGAGCGAAGTCGCCTCGGGCCGGCTCATTCGCAGGTTGACGAATACCGCAATGGCGAATGCCGATTGCGCCGCCGTAAGGAAGATCTCCTCTCGCTGGCGGTCATCGAGAGGCAGGCCGCCCGTGAACGAGAATTCGCCCGCCGACACCAGGAAGGCGATCGGCAGCGTGCCAATGAGCAGCGTCCACTGGTTGACCTTGGAGGAGATGAGCGCTCCCATTCCCGCCGCCGCCCGGCCCCGCCACGCCAGGAGGCTCGCCACCAGCACCTCGGGCGACTCAGAGGCGAGCGGCGCCAGCCACTGGATGAGCAGGAACTCCGATACGCCGAAGTCTTCGCCGATATCCACCAGCGCCTCGGCGAAGGGCTCGGCCGAAGCGAAAATCGCCACCGCGCTGTAGATCATCAGCAGCGTCACGACTGCGCGCCGGCGCGCGTTGGGGAGCATCCCCATCGCACGCGCAGGCCCCACAAGTTCCACGTCCTCGCCTTCCACCCGGCTGGTGAAGTAGAGGTAGATGACGAAAAGCGAGACCAGCACGATCGTATCGATGACGCTGACCGAGTGCCGCAGGGGGATGAAGATCACGTAGAGCGTCGCCACGCTCAGAAAAGCCAGCTCGAGCGAACGCTGGCGGTCCACCACCAGTTCCTTGAGCTTTGTGCGGAAGAAGAAGAGAGCGAAAACGAGCGGCCAGCCCACGCCAATCAGCAGCCGGTTGCCGCCGGTCATGTTGGCGATGGCCAGTCCGCGCTCCGCTTCAGCCGGGTCGGCTCCCGCCTTCCAGGCCAGGACCAGGTCCACCGCGTACTCGGGCAATACCGCGATCAGAGCGATGATCGCCAGCGCCAGCCCCTGCGAGATGTCCATCTCGGCCGTTTCCGCGGCCCAGCTGAGGATGAATGCAGCGGCAAGGATGGCTATTCCAAAGGTGGCTGCACCCAGCACCGGTGCGGGGTGCACCCCGGCCAGCCGCAGCACAATCCCCGGAATGGCCAGAGCTATCATGAGCGCGACTGCCAGCCAGAGCCTGGCGATGGGAGGTCTGCTGCCTTTCAGGCCCGTGCCGGGGAGACCGTGAGCTGTCACACGTTCCAATCAGGGCCGTCTTCGTGCACTTAAGGAAGAAGCGGCCAAACAGGCGCCGGGCTGCTGGCCCGGCTCTGCAGGGATTCTATCGCACGGCCGGGTTCCGCTCCATGCGAAGCCGGGGACGTCCTGCGCGAGGTGGCCCCGCGCGTCTGAGCATTGCCCCGGGAAGGTCTACACTCATCCCGTGCCAATAGCAGTCGTGCTTGTCATCTTCACCGTTGTGCAGGAGCAGCTCTCGGTGCTCCTTATCGAACGCGCGGCCGAGCCTTACGCCGGGCAGTGGGCGCTGCCCGGTGGCCTGCTCCTCCCGGGAGAGAGCATCGACGGCGCCGCCGCCCGCAAGCTGGCCGACGAGACGGGCGTCTCGGACGTCTTTCTCGAACAGCTCTACACGTTCGACGGGCTGGGCGAGGGCCGCGCGGAGGCGATCATCACGTACTTCGCGCTCGTGGACTTCGCCCGCACGCGTCTGCGGGCAGAACTCGAATGGCGGCCCGCCTGGCAGCCCGTTCGCGGTCTCGATGGCCTTGCCTTTGAGAACGAGAAGATCATCCGCTACGCCGAGGTGCGGCTCCGCAACAAGCTCGAGTACACCAATGTCGGCTACAGCCTCCTGCCGCCACGTTTCACCCTGACCCAGATGCAGAAGGTGTACGAGGCAATCCTGGCCGAGAAGCTCGACAAGCGGAACTTCCGCAAGCGCGTCACCGGGCTTGGCCTCGTGCGCGAAACGGGTCAGACCGTGCGCCAGGGCCCTTTTCGCCCCGCCATGCTCTACGAGTTCACCCGGCGCGAGCCCATGGTCCTGTAGCCGGCGGCCTTCGGAGCTACTGGCAGTTCGAAAGCGGCAAGCGCCCACGCCCGTCCACGGGAGACCTTCACGCGGTATCAGAGGCTGGTTGGTCCCTAGCCGGGGAGGTCACCCGTGTATTCCAGGTTGAGCCCCAGCAGCCGGTTCGCATTATCGAAGAGGATGCCGCGGCGCACCTCATCCCGGAAACCCACCTCGTTCCAGTCGCGTAGCCACCGGTCGGGCTGGATCACGGGGTAGTCGCTCCCGAACAGAACGCGGTCGCTGATAAGGAAGTTGGCATACTGGATGAGGAGCGGGTCGAAGTAGAGGGGAGACCAGCCGGAGAGGTCGATCCAGACGTTGGGCTTGTGGTTGAGGATGGCAAGCTGCTCGGTAACCCAGGGGAAGGCGGGATGCGCCATGATGATCTGGAGCAGAGGGAAGTCGGCGGCGATGTCATCGATGTAAGGGATGGGCCGGCAGTATTCGAACTTGATGCCGCTGCCGCCGGGCGTGCGCGCCCCCACCCCCGTCATGCCGCTGTGGAACATCACGGGGATTCCCAGCTCGGCGGCCTTTTCCCAGAGGGGATAGAACGCGCGATCGTTCGGGAAGAACCGCTGCATCGATGCGTGCAGCTTCAGGCCCCGCAGCCCGAGGTCGTTCACCGCACGCTCAAGCTCGCGCACGGCGAGCCGCCCCTGGTGGGGGTCGACGCTGGCAAAGCCAAGGAACTGCTTTGGCCAGCGCTGAACAAGGCTCGCGATGTAGTCGTTTCCTGTGAACGGGCGCCCGGTCTGCGACGAGTCATCGATATCGACGAGGACTCCGAAGATGTCGCGCTCGGTGTAGTAATCGGCCATTTCGGACGGGTCGGCCGGGCGCAAGCCAGACTTGAAGTAGCCGGACATGATCTGTTCGGCCTGTGAAGAGGGAACGCCACGAGGCGGATGGATATGAACATCGATAGCTCTGGGCATGGCGGGGACATTGTAGGGTGTGACACGATGGCCGTGGCGGCGCGCTGCCCCGGAAAGGGAGGCTGATCGGTGGCCGATTCCAGGCCGGCCGGGGTCACGTGGGAATCATGGACTGAATCGCTCATCCGGCAGGCGCAGGCCGACGGGCGCTTTTCGGACCTGCCGGGTGAGGGCGCACCCCTTAGGGACGTGGACGAGGCCTACGACGAGCTCTGGTGGGCGCGGAGGCTCCTGGAGCGGGAGCATGTCTCGTTCCTGCCTGTGGCGCTCCGCATCCGCCGCGAAGTGGAGCAGACGCTCGGCGAGGTCATGCGCCTCGACACCGAGATTGGAGTCAGGGCGCGAATCGCAGCGCTCAACGAGCGGATTGCGCGATCGAACGCGGTCTCCTTCGAAGGTCCGCCGACCACGGTCGCGCCTCTCGATGTTGAGAAGGTCGTTGCCCGCTGGCGTTCCCTGGAGCAGGTCGACAGGCCTGCGCCGCCGATGACGGCCTCCCCCGCAATCATCGGCGCCTCCGCGAGCCGTTGGAAGGCTGCCGTGTTGCTCGGCGCGTCGGCGGGGCTGGCCGTCTTCACCGCATTCGCATGGTGGCAATGGGGCACCTGAGCAGAGGAGCGTGACCTTCAGCCTGCGATGCGCCGGGGACCCGCCGGCGGGTCCGCCCTGAGCACCGCATAGCGAGCCTTGCCGCGGCCCTTCGCCTGGTAGAGGCCCACATCGGCCACGCGCAGGAGCTCGGTGGCCGAAACCGCCCGCGTGACTGTCACCGCGATGCCGATGCTGGTGGTCACACGCACTTGCCGGTCGCCAATGCTGAAGGGCCGGCCGAGGGCCTGCTGGAGGCGGCCGGCGATCTCACGCGCGTCGGTCTCGGCTGCCGCGCTATCAACAATCACGGCGAACTCGTCGCCACCGAGCCGGGCCACGATGTGGTGACCACGGATTGCATTGCGAATGCGCTGGCTAAAGGCCATCAGCAGAGCGTCGCCGGCCCCGTGCCCCATGGTGTCGTTAAGCGACTTGAAGTCGTCCACATCCAGGAACATGACAGCCAGCGGGCTCGCATCATGCCGGGCATTGCGGAGGGCGCCGGTTAGCCTGTTGAGAAAGTGCTCCCGGTTTGGCAGACCGGTCAGGGAGTCATGCAGCGCCTGGCGCTGGAGGCGGCGTGTGGTCTCGCCGAAGCGCGCGACGATGCCGTTCACCGCCGAGGAGAGCTCGTTCGCCTCGCTCAGCCAGGAGGTGGGAACCCGCAGCGTGGCCCCGGTCTCGGCAATGTGAAGGCTCGCCGCCACAGCCGTCTTCACCCGGCCAAGCGCCACAATGGCAACCAGCCGGGCCATGGTGGCGCCTGCGGCCAACGCCAGGGCCAGGGCCATCACCGCCTGGGAGCCGGAGAAACCGGCAGCGAAGGCGACGACCATGACCGGGGCAACGGCCGCGACCAGCATCGCCCTTGTGACCACACCCGTCAGGTCGTGCCCCAGCACCGCCCCTCTGACCGCCCGGGAGAACCCGGCCGTTACGGGCGCGGTCGTGGCCTGTTCCAGTGGCTTGGCGGCCATCGGCGCTCAGGCCGGTGTCGCGCTGGCGGGGGCGGCGGCGCGGCAGGCGTCGATTGCGCCGGCACGGACCGGTTCCCATCCCCTGAAGGCGAAGAACGCCGCGACAGCTTCGGGATCGAGTTGCGTCCCCGCCACACGGGCAAGCTCGGCCCTGGCCACCTCGTCGCTGAGCGCCGGCCGGTAGACCCGGCTCGAAGTCAGCGCGTCGTAGGTGTCGGCCACCGCGATGATGCGGGCGCCAAGCGGGATCTGCTCCCCGCGCAGCCCGAGCGGGTAGCCGGCGCCGTCCCACCGCTCGTGGTGATGGCGGATGTAGGCAGTGCCGCGCCCGAAGTCGGGGAACCTGGCCGTGAGTCTCGCGCCGATGTCCGGATGCCTCTTTATCTCGGCGTACTCTTCTTCGGTGAGGGGGCCGGCCTTGAGGAGCACAGCGTCGCGGACCCCGATCTTGCCCACATCGTGGACCCGGGCGGCGGCCGCAATCTCCTCCACAACGTCCTGCGACAGACCAAGGTGGACAGAGATGCCGCGAGCAAACTCGGCCACGCGGTGGGAATGGTGGAACGTGTACGGGTCGCGCATGTCGACGACATCCGCCAGGGCCTCGACGGCCTCGCGAGTCTGCGTGCGCAGGGTAACCTGCGTACGCATCGCCCGGTGGAAGACCACCACGGGGAAGATGAGCAGCGGCAACAGCCACAGGTGGAAGCTCGCCGCCAGGGCGACCACAAACCCGGACGCGTAAAGCGCGATGTCGTAGGGGATGTCGCTGCGATCGGTGAGCCAGTCGCGGAGAATGCTGCGCCCAACCTGGGTGAGAATGACCCCCAGGAGGAGAAGGTCGTTGACCGCGAACATCGCCACCACCGCCACTCCCGAAGCGATGCCCACGGGGAGGCTCGGTTCGGAGAGCGGTGCGGTTGTGAGCGAGTGGAAGGCAACAGCCGCGGCCATGACGCTGAGCAGCCGCTGGCTGGCATTGAAAACGAGTTGCTTAAGGCTGCGCGCACCGGTGCGCTGGCTGAACAGTTCGGCCACAGCCATCCCTCCGCCGGCGACTGCTCCAGCAGCCCACGGTTGCAGGATGAGTGCAGCGGCGAACAGCGAGCCGCTATCGGTGAGCATCTTGCGCTTGTAGCCGATGTGGAGGGGGAAGAGCCTGCTCGCCACGATGAGCGCGAAGAGCATCGCCCCCGCCACCAGCTCGCCAGGACCGGGTGCGCCCCCGGAGACGACGGCGATTGCCTCCGCCGACACAGCAAGCGCAAAGACTGCAAAAACCACTGCCTGGACGTTTCGTTCACGCCGGGGTTCCATCAGGAAGCGCTCCTTCTATCTCTTGCCGAAGTTGACGTACGAGATGGCGCCCGGGCTACCGTGATGCCCGGGCGACGAAGGAGATGTCGCGATAGGAAACGCCGGAGTACCACCGCGCTCCTACAGCGTCTACAACTTCCGCGGCAGCGCTGAATGGCCTGCCTTCGGCCTCAATGGAGAGGCTGCCGTAGACCATTAGTGGCCCCCAGCCCTTCTTCCAGTAGGGGAGGTCCTTCTTGATGACGACCCTCTCGGGGAAGAGGCTTTGGTCGACGAAGACGACGTGCGCGTCCACATTCCGCGGCACGTGGACCTCGATTACCGCCTCCTCGATGTCGTCCACACGGTCGGCGGGGACATTGACCCACACCGAGATCTCCTGGCCGTTGACCGAGATAATCGGGTCGGTGGCACACCACGCCAGGCCTGCCTTCGCATCGGCCGAGTGCGCGAAGAACGCGACCAACCCGGCGGCCACGAGGGCCATGGCAAGCCCCAGTCTGCGAATTCCTGGATGAACGGTGGGGTGGGCTACTCCCTTGAGCATTGCGAAGAACCTCCAATCTGGCTGGAGCTCTTCGTGATTCGGTGGCCCGGCGATCTTGCCCCCAATGGGCGTCAGACCCGTGGCTTTGCGTCCCCGCCTTTCAACGGGTTTGCCCTTTCGCTCAGCGAAGTGCTGTGCATTTCCCGGTGCACAGGGAGAAGACTATTCCCGTCGCACGAACGATGTCATAAGAGACTGTTGGAACCCGGTGACACTCGGGGAGCGCCCCGGTTGCAGACCGGTGACAACCGGCGCGAAAAGGCGGGAAGGCCGCCTTTCTTCGGCCGGGAGGCGGTTCAGGGACGGTGAAAGTCTGGTTCGCGCTTTTCGCGGAAGGCGGTGACGGCTTCCTTCCAGGCCGGCCGCGCCTGGGCGGCGGCAAACTCCGCGTTCTCGCGCTTCATGGCTTCCCGCATGTCACCTTCCAGGAGGTTCTGCCACGTCAGCTTCTTGATGGCGGCCAGGCTCTCGGTGGGATTGAAGGCGATTTCCGCGGCCGTCGCGATAGCCTGCTCCATGAGCTGTTCGGGCGGCGTCACGCGGCTCACCAGGCCGATGCGGCCCGCCTCGGCGGCGTCGATGATGCGCCCCGAAAGCATGAGTTCCAGGGCGTGCGTCACCCCGACTATGTGGGAAAGAAGATGCGTGCTTGCCAGCTCGGGGATCACCCCCACGCGGACGAAACGCATGGCCAGGCGAGCGTTCTCGGAGGCGATGCGGGCATCCGCCGCGAGAATCATGGTCAGGCCCACGCCAATGGCCGGGCCGTTGATGGCCGCGATGAAGGGCTTTGAGCGCATGATGAACTCGGTCCAGGACTCGGCTCCGCGGTTATCGGCCTGGCGCTGCTGGCGGGCCGTTGTCTCGCCTGCCTCGCGCTGCTGGATCTCCTGCGACCAGCCGCCCATGTCAGCCCCGGCGCAAAAGGCTCGCCCGGCGCCAGTCATTACAACGGCGCCGACTGCGGGGTCGGCGTTCCACGCCTCGATCTGACTCCGCACTTCGCCGAGGAGCTGGTAGTTGAAGGCGTTCAGCCGTTCGGGCCGGTTGAGGGTGATGATGCCGACGCGACCCCGCGTCTCGGTGAGGATGAGCTCGTATGCCATGCCGCCTCTCCGGGGATCTAGAGATGCGGGAATCCTAGCGCGCTTGCGACCCGCGCAACAGACGGCAATGAGCGCGTTTCGCTGCGTCTAGCGAAAGCGGAAGGTGAGGCGGCCCCGGGTGAGATCGTAGGGCGAGAGCTCCACCAGCACACGGTCTCCCGGTAGGACTTTTATGTAGTGCTTGCGCATCTTGCCGCTGATGTACGCCAGCACCTCGTGGCCATTGCCAAGCTCCACCTTGAACGTGGCGCTGGGCATCGCCTGCGTGACGACTCCTTCAACCTGCAGTGAGTCTTTCTCTGCCATATGAATCTCCCTTCCTTTCGAGGAGTGCCGGGACATTGCCCTGGCCCGGTCCAACTCCTCGCAAAGGGAACACTATGGGAGCAGTTCAAGCAGGGCGCGGGGTCAATCGCTCCCTTCAAGCGTAGCACGTATGGGGAAAGAAGGCGTGGAAACCGGGACACATTCCCGGCGCTTGCCCGGCCACCGCGTACAATGCCGCTCATGGCCGACAGCCCTTACCGGTCGCTCCCCGGCGTCGATGTTCTCCTGCGGCGCCTGGAGGAAGAGGGGATCCCGCACAACGTCGCTGTCACGGCAGCGCGCCAGACCATCGACGCCGCCCGCATGGAGATTGCAGCAGGTGCACCCGCACCCGCCCCCGGTGAGCTCGCCGGGCGAGCCCTGGCGGCCGGGGGCGACCTCCTCCGTCCCTCGCTGCGGCCCGTGATCAACGCCACCGGCGTCATCCTGCAAACCAACCTCGGCCGTGCGCCGCTCAGCGACCGCGCCGTGTCCGCCATGCAGGGGGTGGCCCGGGGGTACAGCAACCTGGAGTTCGACCTTGAGGCCGGCAGCCGGGGAAGCCGTCACGAGCATGTGCGCGACCTCATCCGCCGCACCACTTGCGCCGAAGACGGCCTGGTCGTGAACAACAACGCGGCTGCCCTGCTCATGGTTCTCCAGGTTCTCGCGGCCGGGCGCGAGGTGATCGTCTCTCGCGGCCAGGCGGTCGAGATCGGCGGCGGTTTTCGCATCCCCGACGTCCTCCGCCAGAGCGGGGCCCGGCTGGTGGAGGTGGGAACCACGAACCGGACCTACCTCCGTGACTATGCAGACGCCGTCACACCGGAAACCGCTGCCATCCTCCGCGTGCACCCTTCGAACTTCCGCGTCGTAGGCTTCACGGCCGATCCGGCGATTGGAGAACTCGCCCTACTCGCCCGCGAAAGCGGAGTGCTGCTTCTCGACGACGTGGGAAGCGGCTGCCTGCTGGAGACGCGCACGTTCGGCCTGGCCCACGAGCCGATGGTGCAGGAGAGCATCGCGGCCGGCTCCGACGTCACCATGTTCAGCGGTGACAAGCTCCTTGGCGGGCCCCAATGCGGCATCATTGCCGGGAAAGCCGGCCCCCTGGAACTCCTCCGCAGGCACCCGCTTGCCCGGGCCCTGCGCGTCGACAGGATGACCATCGCTGCTCTCGATGCCACCCTTCGCTCCTACGTGGAGGGACGCGAGACGTCGGAGATTCCCGTGTGGGAGATGCTGGGACGCGACCTGGCCAGCCTCAAGCGCCGGGCCCGGCGCTGGGCGGCGGCCGCCGGAGAAGCCGGCGCCGTCGTGCGCTCGCGCTCGATGGTTGGTGGCGGCTCGCTCCCCGGCGAGGGCCTGGCAACGTGGTGCGCGTCAATCCGGCCCCCGGGCGGCCCCGAAGCCCTGGCAAAGGCGCTCCGCAAGGGCGACCCCCCGGTAGTCGCGCGCATCGAGGATGATGCCGTGATGCTCGACCCCAGGACGGTAGGACCCGGCGATGCAGGGCATGTTGCCACCGCCATTGGGAAAGCTCTCCAGGTGGCGCCTCGTGCGCTGTAGATTAGCTACCGTCAACTGATTGGTCCCGCATTGACCCTTTGAAGAAGGCGATGCTATCTTCGGCCTGTTACGGATTTCACAACCGGAGCTGCTGGACACCCTCATGGCTCTCGAAATCCCCGAAGTGGTAATCAACCGGCTGCCCATCTACGCCCGGGCGCTGGCGGCGCTTGCGGAGCAGGGCGAGACCGTGGTCAGCTCGCAGGCGCTGGGACAGGCTCTCGATGTGACGCCCGCGCAGATTCGCAAGGACCTGAGCTACTTCGGACGCTTCGGAAAACAGGGGCGCGGTTACAACGTCCCGGGGCTGCGCGCCAAGCTGCGCGAAATCCTGGGCCTCGACCGCCAGTGGCGCGTTTGCGTGGTCGGTGTCGGGCGGCTCGGCCAGGCCATCGTAGAATACGGTGGCTTCGGTCCCCAGGGTTTCCAGATTGTTGCCGCCTTCGACGCCGACCCGGCCATGGTGGGACGTAAAGTGGGCGGTGTTACCGTGCGCGCCGCAAGCGGCCTGGACGAATTCCTCCGCGAGAGCCACGTGGACATTGGCGTGGTTGCCGTGCCTGCAGCGGTGGCGCAACAGGTAGTGGACCAGCTGGTTGAAGCGGGAATCAGGGCCATCCTCAACTACGCGCCCATGACCCCCCATGTGCCTGCCGACGTCAGCATCCGCCACATCGACCCGGTAATCGCCATGCAGAGCATGACCTTCTACATCAAGCTCGCCGAAAGCAGCGCGAAGTAGGGCAAGAGGTGGTTATCCCCGGCATTCCTGACCTGGGCGCTGCGCTCCACGCGGTGCTGGGCGACCGGCTCGGGGCCGCGGTTGTGTACGGCAGTGCCGTCACGGGCGATTTCATTCCCGGGTTCTCCGATGTCGACCTCGCCATCTTTGCCCACGGAGGGCCGGGCCTGGACGAAGCGAGGGCACTCCAGCGCGAGGCGGCGGCACTCGCCGCCATGGTAGATGGGCAGCTCCAACTCAGCCACTGGATTCACGCCGGCCGGGAGAGCGCTCGTCCCCTCTTTGTGCCGGGCAGCCTGGTCAACGCCTGGGGCGAGCCGCCCGGCCCCGGGTGGCTGCACAGCGAGCAGTCGCTCCGTGAGAGCGGCCGATCCTGGCTCGCTGAGCTCCCCGCACTTGTGAGACGCGATGCGGCAGACTGGGCGGTGGCTTCAGGCCAGCGGCGGACCGGCATGGTGCGTCTCCTGGCGACCCGGCTCAAGCCCGCCATCCGCGCGGCGCTGGCCGAACAGGGCTACCCCGCCCTCGAGGTGTGGGTCCTCCCCTGGTCCGGGCTAACAGACCTCTGGTCCAGGAGCGACGAAGCGGGAGCAAACGCCCTGCGCGAGACCATCGGCCGGCTCCCTCCTTCGCCCACCGACGAGCAGGCTGTTGGCGATGCCCTCCTCGCGATGCTCTGGGCCGGCCTCGATCGCGGCCGCGGCTAGCGTTCCGGTGAGGGGAAGAGGCCGACCAGGTTCTCCTCCTCGGTCGGCAGGCTGCGCTTGATGACGTCCAGGTGGTCGAGCGCGATTCCCGCGCCAATAGCGACGCATTCGAGCGGGTTGTCGGCGACGTAGCAGGGAACGCCCGTCTCCTGCGTGAGGAGCTCATCCATGTGGCGCAGGAGAGCGCCGCCGCCTGTCAGCACAATCCCCCGGTCAATCACATCGGAGGCGAGCTCAGGGGGTGTCTTTTCGAGCACGGCCCGGACCGTCTGCACAATCGCGCCAAGGCAGTCCTGGATTGCCTGCGCCACTTCGAGGCTGGAGAGGGTGATGGTCTTGGGCAGGCCGCTGAGCTGGTCACGGCCCCGCACCTGCGTCGAGAGGCCTTCGTCCACGGCAAGGGCGCTGCCGATGGCGATCTTGATCTCCTCGGCCGTCTTTTCGCCGATGACCAGGTTGTGGCGCCGCCGCACGTAGGCAACGATGGCCTCGTCGATCCGATCGCCGGCCATGCGAACAGATTCACTGACAACGATGCCGTAGAGCGAGATGACCGCCGCTTCGGTGCGCCCGCCGCCAATGTTCACCACCATGTTGCCGCGGGCCGTGCCGATGGGGATGCGGGCGCCGATGGCGGCGGCGAGAGGTTCGGGAACGAGGTGCGCAGGCTTCCGGGCGCCGGCCTGCTCGGCCGCATCGCGCACCGCACGCTGCTCCACACTCGTGACTCCGGCCGGTACCGTGACCATCACTTCGGGACGAATGAGATTGAACCGCCCCGTGATGAGGCCGATGAAGTAGCGCAGCATCGCTTCGGTGGTCAGGTAGTCGGCAATCACGCCGTCGCGCATCGGACGGATGACGCTGATGGAACCCGGCGTGCGGCCCTGCATGGCGCGCGCTTCGTTGCCAACGGCCACGATGGCGTTGTCGCGGTTGTGCCGCGCCACTACCGATGGCTCATTGACGACGATGCCCTGGCCTTTCACGTAGACGAGGATGTTCGCCGTGCCCAGGTCGATACCCGCCTTCTTGGCGGCGAAAAGTTCGAAAGCCATCAGACGCGCTCGATTCCGGCGCCGAGCGCGCGGAGCTTCTCATCGAGCCGCTCATAGCCCCGGTCCAGGTGGTAGACATCCTCGATGGTGGTGGGTCCCTGGGCCACAAGGGCGGCCAGCAGCACCGATGCGCCCGCGCGCACGTCGAGCGCTCGCACGTGCGCACCGTGGAGCCGGGTCGGCCCGCTGACTATTGCCGAAGAGCCGGTGCTGACGATCTCCGCGCCCATCTTGCGCAGCTCTCCCACGTAGAGCATGCGGTTATCGAAAACGCGTTCGTGGATGATGGACACGCCACTGGCCTGCGTGAGGAGCGCGGCCATGGGAGCGTGGAGGTCGGTTGCCAGGCCCGGGTAGGGCAGCGCCTGGAAGCTGACCGCTCTCAGATCGTCGGAGCCCGAGACGACCAGGCAGTTCTCGCCCGCCTCGATTATGGCGCCGGCCAGGCGGAGCTTATTGATGAGAGCATCGAGCACCGGCACAGGCGCATCCTGGACCTCCACGTGGCCGCCCGTCATGGCCGCGGCAATCGCGAACGTGCCCGCCTCTATACGGTCGGGCATGATGCGCGCCGTCGCACCATGGAGCGCATCCACCCCTTCAATCTCCACCATCTGCGTGCCAATCCCGCCAACCTGCGCGCCCATGGCGTTGAGCATGTGCGCCAGCTCCTGGACTTCGGGTTCCGTAGCCGCATTCACGATGGTGGTGTGCCCCTTCGCAGCCACCGCGGCCATCATCACGTTCTGCGTGCCCGAAACCGACGGGTAGTCCATGAAGACTCGCGCGCCCGCCAGGCGTCCGTGCCCCGGAGTCTCGGCAACGAAGCGTTCATCGTGGCGGCTGACCGAGGCGCCCATCGCCTCAAAGCCCGAAAGGTGAACGTCGATGGGCCGCTGGCCGATTACGTCGCCCCCGGGTGGGGCGGAAGCGGCGTAGCCATGGCGGGCGAGCAGCGGTCCCATGATCTGGAAGGAAGCGCGGTTTTCGGTGATGAGCTCGGTCGGGGCTTCGAAGATGTTTACGCCCGCGGCATTGAGCAGCATACGGCCTCCCGGCTGCCGCTCGACGACGGCGCCGAGGCTGCGGAGCAAGTCTCCCAGCGTCTCCGTGTCGCTGATCTCAGGCACGTTGGTGAGGATGACATCCTCATCCGTGAGCAGGCTGGCGCACATGGCGGCGAGGGCATGGTTCTTTGCCCCGGAGATGCGCACGGCGCCGCGCAGAACGGCGCCACCCTTCACCGAGTACCGCGGACCGCGGGAACGGGAATTACTCATCAGTCAACGCCAGAATAGGGTCTGCCGCGGCATGGGGCCAACAACGCCCCACCCGGCTGGCGTCGACACCCGCCGGCGAACGATGGAGCAGGCGGCTTAGCCTCCCGGGCGTGGCGGGCCCGGGCGCCGCTTGCGGCCGGCCACCTGCAGGCGCAGGAGCGATCGCTGCAGGGCTGCCTGGGCGCGGGCGAGGTCGACGTCGCGGACGTTCTGCTCGCGGGCGCGGCGGAGGCGCTCCTCGGCGCGGGCGCGCGCGGCCTCTGCCCGGGCGAGATCGATCTCCTCCGCTGCCTCGGCGGCGTCGGCGAGGACCGTCACGCGGTCGTTTCGCACTTCCATGAAGCCGCCCATGACCACGAACTCCGCCTCGTTCTGGCCGCGGCGGAATACAAGCGCCCCCGGTGCCAGCGTGGTCATCAGGGCGGCGTGCTTCGGCAGTATCGCAAGCTGTCCTTCGCTGCCGGGGGCGATGAGGACGTCCACCCCCTGCTCCACGCGGACCACTCGTTCGGCCGTCACAATCTCGACGGTGAGAGGCATGGTTATCAGCCCTCGGCCAGCTCGCGGCCCTTTTCGACCACCATATCGATGTTGCCCATCATGTAGAAGGCCTGCTCGGGCAGGGCATCGTGCTTGCCTTCCAGGATCTCCCGGAAGCCGCGCAGGGTCTCGCGGATGGGCACGTACTGCCCGGGCGTGCCCGTGAACTGCTCCGCCACGAACATCGGCTGCGTGAGGAAGCGCTGCATCTTGCGGGCGCGCGCCACGGTCAGCTTGTCCTCATCGGAAAGCTCATCGATGCCGAGGATGGCGATGATGTCCTGCAGGTCCTTGTAGCGCTGGAGCACGCGCTGCACGCCGCGCGCAACGTCGTAGTGCTCCTGGCCCACGACCCGCGGCTCAAGCGCCCGGCTGAACGACGAGAGCGGGTCCATGGCCGGGAAGAGCGCCTGCTCGGCGAGCGACCGTTCGAGCGCGACCACGGCGTCGAGGTGCCCGAAGGTTGTGGCCACGCCCGGGTCGGTGTAGTCGTCGGCGGGGACGTAGATGGCCTGGAAGGAAGTGATCGAGCCCTTCTTGGTCGAGGTGATGCGCTCTTCCAGGTCACCCATTTCGGTGGCCAGCGTCGGCTGGTAACCCACGGCCGAGGGCATGCGGCCGAGGAGCGCCGATACCTCCATGCCCGCCAGGGTGTAGCGGTAGATGTTATCGACGAAGAAGAGAACGTCGCGCCCTTCCTCGTCGCGGAAGTACTCGGCCATGGTGAGGCCCGTGAGGGCCACGCGCAGGCGCACGCCCGGCGGCTCGTTCATCTGGCCGAAAACCATGGCCATCTTCGGCAGCACGCCGGAGTCCCTCATCTCGTGCCAGAGGTCGTTCCCCTCGCGGGAGCGTTCACCCACACCGGCGAAGACGGAGTAGCCACCATGCTCGCGGGCGATGTTGGAGATAAGCTCCTGGATGACCACCGTCTTGCCCACGCCGGCGCCGCCGTAGAGGCCGACCTTGCCGCCGCGCACCAGGGGGGCGATCAGGTCGATGACCTTGATGCCCGTCTCCAGGATCGACGGGGTGGTCTCCTGCTCGTCGAACCTCGGCGGTTCGCGGTGGATGGGCCAGTGGGGGGCATCGCTGGCCGCGGGCAGGTTGTCGATGGGCGCGCCAAGGACGTTGAACATGCGTCCGAGCGCCTTCTCGCCCACCGGAACTGCAATCGGCTGCCCGGTGTCGACGGCGCGGGCCTGGCGCCGGAGGCCGTCGGTGGAGTCCATGGCAAGGCAGCGGACCCAGTTGTTGCCCAGGTGCTGCTGTACCTCGGCCACGAGCACGCCCCCGTCGTCACGCGAGATGTTGACGGCGTTGTTGATTGCCGGGAGCTGCTCGGGAGGGAACTCGACATCGATGACCGTCCCGATGATCTGGACGACCTTCCCTTCCCCTGTTGCTGTCATCACCATGGCAAAACCTCCAGTGGATCGCGATCTAAGAGCGGGAGCCGAATGCCTGCAGGCGTTCGGCCATATCCGGGCCCGCGCCCGGGCTGGTGCGACGCTCGAACGCAAGCCCTTCGGCAAGCGTGAAGCGCTGTCCTTCGTTCACAAGCCTCTTGTCGGCTCGCAGGGTGTGCCACGAGTTCGAGACAATCGTCGCGGCGAGTTCACCCGCTGACTCAGCGAGCCTGTCATCGGGCACGCAAGCGTTCACGAGCCCAATCGCCAGCGCCTCAGGCCCCGGCACCGTGCGGCCCGTGAGCATCAGCTCCTTCGCCTTCAGCGCGCCAATGCGCCGGGGCAGCCGCTGGCTCATCCCCCAGGTGGGGGTCATCGACCAGCGCCCGTGGGTATCGGCAAAGCGGGCCGATTCGCCGCACACGCAGAGGTCGCACGCCAGCATCAGCTCCAGCGCGCCGGTGTAGCAGTGACCCTGCACCTGGGCGATGACCGGTTGCGGGAGCCCTTCGATGCACTCCAGCGTCTCCGCCTGGAAGTGGGCCGATGGCGCGCGCTCCCCTGCCTGGATGGCCTTGAGGTCGTTCCCGGCAGAGAACGACCGCCCGGCACCGCGCAGGATGACGCAGCCCACGGTATCGGCTGCGCTCGCTATTGCATCAAGGTGCGCCCTCAATTCGACGAACAGCGACGGGCTCAGCGCGTTGAGCGCCTCGGGCCGGTTGAGAGTGAGCGTGGCGACACCGCCGGCGTCCTCGCGCAGCACAAGGGGTGCGGTCATGCGGGCACCCCCACGATATCCGCAAGGGCGATCGCAGTGAGGCTCTCCACCTCGCGCGCGGGGCCCGGCAGGACCAGGCCGCGGGTGTACTCGGTTCGTACGGCCCAGCAGGTCATGCCCGCCCGTTTGGCCGATTCAATGCCCGCCGGGGCGTCTTCGATTGCCAGGCAGCGCGACGGTTCGACCCCCAGCTGCCGGGCAGTCTCCAGGTAGATTGCCGGGTCTGGTTTTCCCTGTTCGACGTCGCTGCCGCTGACGATGACATGGAACGCATCGAGGATGCCGATGCGCTCCAGGCACGCCTCCACCCACGGGCGAACTGACGAGGAGGCGACCGCCACGGGCAATCCCGCATCGCGCACGGCCCTCACAAGCTCCACGGCCCCGGGAGCGGCAGTGCTCTTCTTCCTGTACTGCTCGAGCACAATCGCGTGGTAACGCGCGCTGTAGTGTTCCCGTGGCCGGCCGAGGCCGAAGTCCTGGATCATGTCGCTCCAGCCCGTCTTCGTGCCCATGTAGGGCTTGTACTGCTCGAGGCTGATTGAGCGTCCTTCCTCGGCGAGCAACATGTTCACGGCCTGGAAATGCAGCGGCTCGCCGTCCACAAGGACGCCGTCCATATCGAAGATGACCGCTGCGAACGAGCCCAGGCTTAACCCTCCAGCGCCGCGGCGCCGCACACGATATCGAGGAGCTCCTTGGTGATCTGCTCCTGGCGCACCTTGTTGTAGGTGAGCGTGAGCTCGCGCTCGATTTCGAGGGCGTTGTCGGTGGCGTTCTTCATGGCGACCATGCGGGCTGATTGCTCGCTGGCCGCAGATTCGAGAATGGCCTCGTAGATCTGCATCTCCACAAAGCGCGGCAGCAGCCTTTCGAGCACCACGCCGGGCGAAGGCTCGAACAGGTAATCCTGGCGCACACCGGCCATCTCGCCGGCTTCCTCGGCAGCGGGAGGCTCAATCGGCAGGAGCTGCCTGACCACGGGCCGTTGCACCGCCGTCGAAATGAACTCGGCGAAGCTGACGTACACGCGGTCCACCGTCCCCGCCATGAAGTCGTCGATCACCAGGCGCGAAATGCCGAGGGTCTCCGCCTGCGTGGGGTAGTCGCCGAGCTCCGTGAAGCTGGCCACCACGTTCAGGCGCGCGCGGGTGAAGAAATCTCGCCCCTTCTTGCCGACGGCGACGATTGAGGCGTTCTCTTTCTGGTCGGCCACAAAGGTGACGGCGCTGCGGTTGAGGTTGGAATTGAGACCGCCGCAGAGGCCGCGGTTGGGCGTGACGTGGATGACAGCGACAGCCTTCGCCGGGCGGTTCACGAGCAGGGGATGGGCAGCTTCTTCGTCGCCCCCGGGCTGGGCCGCGAGGCCGGCGAGGACGACCCGCAGCTTCTCCGCGTAGGGCCGCGCCTGGGTAGCGCGATCCTGCGCTCGCCGCATCTTGGAAGCGGCCACAAGCTGCAGCGCGTTGGTGATCTTCGCGGAGCTCTTCACCGAGGTGATGCGGCGCTTGATCTGGCGAATCGTCGGCATCGGCGTCTTCCCTACCGGGGTTTAGTGGCGCTGCAGGCCGGAGCCGCAGCTGGGCGGGGACCCCGGGGAGTGCCTTCCGGCTCTCCCCGTCGATTCAATCCTAGTACGGGACCGTCTGCTTGAAGTTCGAAATCGCGGCGCGAAGGGCGTCGCTGATCTCCGGCGTCAGCTCCCGCACCTCGGCGATCTTCTTCTTGAGATCACCGTGGTTGCTGGCCATGAACTTCCGCAACCCGGTCTCGAAGCTGCCTGCCTTCTCCACCGGGACGTCGTCGAGCAGGCCCTGGGTGAGGGCGAAGATGATCGCGATCTCGTCTTCGAGTCCGAGCGGGTCGAGGAGACCCTGCTTGAGCACCTCGGTGACGCGCATGCCGCGCTCGAGCTGGCGGCGCGTGGCCGCGTCCAGGTCGCTCGTCCCGAACTGCGCGAAGGCCTGCAGCTCGCGGAACTGGGCGTGGTCGAGCTTCATACGCCCGGCCACGGTCTTCATGATCTTCGTCTGAGCCGAAGAACCCACGCGGCTCACCGAGATACCGACATTCATGGCCGGCCTGATGCCGGCGTTGAAAAGGTCGGCTTCCAGGTAGATCTGGCCATCGGTGATGGAGATGACGTTGGTGGGAATGTAGGCCGAGACGTCGTTTGCCTGGGTTTCAATGATAGGCAGCGCGGTCAGAGACCCGCCCGCTTCGAGCTTCGCCGCCCGCTCGAGCAGGCGGCTATGCAGGTAGAAGACGTCACCGGGGTAGGCTTCGCGCCCCGGTGGGCGGCGGAGGAGGAGCGAGAGTTCGCGGTAGGCCCAGGCGTGCTTGCTCAGGTCGTCGTAGACGATGAGGGCATCGCGGCCGCTCTCCATGATCTCTTCGCCAATGGCACACCCTGCATAGGGCGCCAGGTACTGGAGCGAGGCCGCATCGGAAGCGTTTGCAGCCACAACGATGGTATGGGCCATGGCCCCCGCCTCTTCCAGGCGGCCGACCACCTGGGCGACCTTCCCGGCCTTCTGGCCGATGGCCACGTAGATGCAGACGAGGTCGCCGCCCTTCTGGTTGATGATGGTATCGAGGGCGATGGCGCTCTTCCCGGTCGACCGGTCGCCGATGATGAGCTCGCGCTGGCCGCGGCCGATGGGGATCATGGCGTCGATGGCCTTGATGCCCGTCTGCACCGGGGTGTTCACGCTCTTGCGAAGCGTCACGCCCGGGGCGATGCGCTCGACGGGCCGCGTCCGGCTGGTGGCGATAGGGCCCTTGCCATCAAGCGGGTTGCCGAGGGGGTCCACCACGCGGCCCACCAGGGCGTCGCCCACGGGAACCTCGATGATGCGGCCCGTGGCGCGCACCTCGTCACCTTCCTTGATGTCTTCGTACTTGCCGAGAATGACGGCGCTAACCGACTCCTCTTCCAGGTTCAGGGCGATGCCCATGGAGCCATTGGAGAATTCGAGGAGCTCCGAGTACATGACGCCTGCAAGCCCGTGTACGCGAGCCACGCCGTCGCCGGCCTCGATGACCGTGCCCACATCGGTGGAGACGACCTTCGTGCCAAAGCCCTGGATCTGCTCGCGAAGGATCGAGGCGATCTCTTCAGCGCGTACTGCCATGACGGTCCATCCTGTTGTCGTTTTCCCTGTTGGCGAACCCGGGGGTCAGCGCACACCCTCAAGTTCGCGTCGGAGTTGCTTCAGCCGTGTCCGGACGCTGCCGTCGACCAGGTGGTCGCCCACCTTCACAACGACTCCGCCGATGATTGCCGGGTCCGTGGTCGCCCGCACGATGACCTTCTTGCCGAGGCCTTCGCCCAGCTTTCTTTCGATGACGGCGGCCTGCTCGGGCGCCAGGTCCACGGCAGTCGTAACCTCGGCATGGGCAATGCCTTCCACGGCATCGGCCATGCGGTTGAAGGCCACGGCCACTGTGCGGGCATCGAGCGAGCGCCCCTTGGAAACGAGCAGCTTTGCGAGATTGAGCGCCAGAGGCTGAACCTCAAGCACCCTGTCGAGCAAAGCCAGGCGCGTTTCGAGGGCGATGCGCCCATCGGCCAGGAGCGGCGCAGCATCGGACTCGGCGAGCACCGAGGCGATGTCGTCGAGGTCGGCACGCCACGCCGCGAGGGCGTCGGCTTCGAGAGCGAGGCTCATCACCGCCTGCGCGTACCGCTTCGCCGCCTGCTCGTTCGCCATCGTCTAGTTCCCCGCGAGAGAGGACTCGGCCAGCGTCTCATCGATGATGCGCTGGTGGGCCTGCCGGTCGAGGGACTGCCCGATGACCTTCTCGGCGGCCGACACCGTAATGTCGGCGAACTCCTTGCGGAGGTCGGCGACGGCGCGGTCGCGTTCGAGGTTGATCTCGGTGCGGGCCCGTTCGAGGGCAACTTCGCGGTCGCGAGTGGCCTGGTCGTGCGCTTCCGCCTGGAGGCGGGTGGCAATGACCTGGGCGTTCGCGACGATCTCCTGGCCTTCCTTGCGGGCGGCGTCGATCTGCTCCTTGATGTTCGCCTGGGCCGTGGCGGCCTCGGCGCGAGCGATCTCAGCGGCGTTCAGCCCTTCCGCGATGCGCGCCTTCCGCTCATCCATCATCTTGAGGATGGGCTTGTAGAGCACGAGCCGCAGGATCACCAGGAGCACGAAGAAGTTCGCGACCTGGGCGATCAGCTGAGGGAGGTTAATGCCGAGGGCATCAATTGCCTGGCCCATACGGGAACCTCGATCCGGTGAATTAGACGACGAAGGCGACGATGATTGCGGTGAGCAGGGCGTAGATGCCGATGGCTTCCGCGAAGGCGACGCCGAGGATCATGTTGGTCTGCACGGCGCCACGAGCCTCGGGGTTGCGGCCCAATGCCTCCATGGCCTTGCCGACGAGCATGCCGATCGCCAGCGCCGGGCCGATGCCGCCAACACCCATTGCGAGAGCCGCGCCGATGGCCTTGGCGCCGTTGTCCGAAAGAATTTCCAGGAACGGCAGGTAAGCGAGAAACATCTAGGTCTGATCCTCCGTTGCGCCCGCGGCGCGATTTTCATTGCGAACAGGCTCAGTGAGCCTGGACAGCCCCGGTTTCGTGATGGCCACCTTCGTGACCACCATGTTCGTCGTCGTGCTCGCCCTCGCCATGGTGTTCCACCGCCATGGTGGCGAACACCAGCGTCAGGAGTGCAAAGACCGCCGCCTGGATGAACCCGACGAATAGCTCCAGGCCATAGATTATGTCGACTATGAGGAACGGCATCAGGAACGTAAGCATCAGCACCAGCACCTCGCCGGCGAAGATGTTCCCGAAGAGACGGAAGGTGAAGCTAATGACGCGGATGAACTCGGAGAGCAGCTCAAGGAAGCCGACGAAGGCCCCAATCGGGCTCTTGAAGTTGAAGAACTTCCCCAGGTAGCCGAAGCCAAGGGCCTGGAACCCCCAGAACTCGATGCAGAGGAACGCCACGATGCCCAGGGCGAGCGTGTTGTTGACATCGCTGTAGACACCGCGGAAGAGCGGGATGATGAGAAGCAGCTTCTGGCTCTCCTCGAAATCCACCCCGCCGAAGGTGGCGTGGAGCGCGGGGCTTTCGAGCCCGTGCCCGGCGCCGCCGGCTTCTCCGTGGTCGCCTTCGAGGGCGATGAGCCGGGGGGCAGCGGCCGCCGTCCCCTTATGGTCGACTGTTCCCAGCAGCGCGAAGGCGGCTTTCACATCTTCGGGGTCGGCCGCGCCGTGCTCGATATCGTGGTGGGGCTCGAAGCCGGCAAGGGACTCTGCGAGGAAGACGATGTAGCGGTCAAAGGCCTGGCCGGGGGTCTCGCCTGCCAGCACCTCGAAATCGACGGCCTTGCCGCCGGGCTTGATGTAGAAGAGGCTCCCCGAACCATCGGATTTGGCGGCCGCGAACTTGTGGTTCTCCTCGTAGACGCCCTCGGCAGTCAGCGTGAGCTTCTCCGGGTGTTCGGAGCTGAGCTCATGGAAGATTTCGTGCCCCACGTCCTCCGTCTTGCCAATGGCGTTGAAGAACGGGAAAAGGCCGAACCAGTTCGAGGTGATGATGAAAAGGAAGATGGTGGCGATGACCATGAAGAAGCGGCGGCCATTCTTCTCGCCTGCGATCTCTTCAACCTGGCCGAGCAGGAAGCCGATCACGGCCTCCACGAAATTCTGAGCGCCCGAAGGCATGAGCTTCATTGAGCGCGTGGCAACCAGCGAGATGACGATGAGGAACGCCATCACGATCCAGGCCGTGAGCAGCGTGTTCGTGATGTTGAGGGGACCGGCCTTCCAGAGCACTTCGGCAGGGACCACGATCTCGGGCTGCGGTCCGCGCGCAATGAGAAGGCCGAGCCCTATCCAGGCTACGACTGCGACCGCACCGGCGATGATGTAGACGCGCTTCACTCAGCTCTTCTCCGATGTCCCGTTGCCGAGGTTTTTCATGAACTGCTGGAGCATACGAAACCCGCCGGCGAGGGCGACGGCGAGTCCAAGGATGATCCCAACGAGTGTGAAAAGCGGCTCAAGGCCGGTTGCCCCATCGGCCCAGCGGCCAACCAGGACTCCAGCGATGATGCAGGCGGCGAAAAACCATCCTGCACCCAGCAGATAGGCCGTCGGCGCGACCCAACTGCCCACGGCGGCCTCCTCGGGCGCCCGGACTCGGAACCGGGGGAATCATAGACTGATTGTGAAGCAATGCGCAAGCGAAATCGGGGATTGCGCTACTTCTCGCGGTCGTCGAAATCGCTCAGATCGAGACCCTCAATGAAGTCCTTGAAGGCGCCCAGCTTTTCCAGCTCGGCCGGGTCCAGCGGAGCGCCCCGCTCCCCGCCTTCGCCCACCGCATGCGGCTGCCCTTCTTCGTCCAGGATCACCCCCGCGCGGTCGAGCACCCCCTCATCGGCAAAGATGGGGGCATCCACGCGGACGGCGAGGGCGATGGCGTCGGAAGGCCGCGAGTCAATCTCCATCGTCTGGCCATTCACGTCGAGCACAATCCGCGCGAAGAACGTGTCGTTGGAGAGATCGTTCACCACGATGTAAGTGACGCGCCCGCCGAGCTCTTCGATCATATTTCGCAGCAGGTCATGGGTAAGCGGGCGGGCCACGGCCACATCCTGGAGCCTGACGGCGATGGCGTCGGCCTCCGCGGGGCCAATCCAGATGGGCAGGTAGCGGTCGGATTCTTTTTCGCGCAGGATCACAACCCGCTGAAAATTCACCATGCTGAGGCGGATGCTTTCAATGTTCATCTCTCTCACAGCACCACCTCCGGCGGGTCGCTCTATCACTCGATGATAGGAGCGGCCTGATCAGGCAGTCAACGAAAGAAATCAGCGCACGCCTCCAACCTGTGCCGGCGCGTTCTTGCCGCGGCGGCCGCGGTTGGCAACTGCCCCCGCGCCAATGAGTGCGGCCAGCAGGGCGACCGCCGGACTCACGCCCACCCAATCCCCGATGGCCCCGAAGGCAAGCACGGGCAACGAAGCTGCGAAGGCCGCCATTGCCGCCTGCGTGGCATTCACTCGCCCCTGCAGATGGAGCGGCACCAGGTCGTTGATCACCGTCTGCGCCGCCACCGTCACGATTGCATAGGCGAACCCGAGCGGCAGCACGAGGATCATGGCCATCGCCCCTCCGCCATCGAAGCTGCCGATCTCGATGTCATTGAGCCACGCGAAGATACCGTAGCCCCCGAGGAACTCGGCTTCCTGGTTCACAAAGGCCACCAGCGCCAGCAGCACAACGAAAGTGACGAATCCGAAGCTGCTCAGCACCGCGTGCGGGACCCGGTGGGCAAGGAATCCCGCCACCCTCAGCCCCAGTACAACCCCCACCGCGGCCGGCATGAGGATGAGTGCCCCAATGTCCACCGGAAGCCCGAGCGTCTCCTTGATGTACTTGGGGATCAGCCCTCCGAGCACGATCATCGCGGTGGAGATGAGCGTCAGCTCAATTGCCGCGCGCATCACGCTGGGGTTCGACCGCATAACCTTCCAGCCCACCTTCCACCATGGGCCTTCGGTCTCCCCTGGATCGCGGGCGCCGATCTCGGCGCGGTCGATGGAGTGCCCGCGGCCAATGCCAATCGCCTGGACGGCCGCGAGCGTGAAGAGCCCTGCCGCCACCATGAAGAGCGGGTCCCCCTCGCCGAACACGCGCAGCATCACCGGCGTCAGCACACCGAAACCAAGCACCTGGGCCGCGCCCCCTACGGCCTGTCCGATCGCGTTGGCCCGGGCAAGCTCCGCGCGTCGCACAATGGCGGGCATTACGGCGCCCTCGGCGTTGGTGGCGAACTGGGCCGCGGCCGAGAGCACCACCGCGACGATGTAGTACTGGGCGACGCCATCGGAAGTCCGCACGAACAGCAGGCAGACAGCGGCGCGGGCAAGGTCACCCGCGACGATCAGCAGCCGCTTTGGGAAGAGGTCCGCCGCGGCGCCGGCGGCGATTCCCGCAACCGTCGACGGCACCACCAGCGCAAGCACGAGCAACGAGCTGGTGAAGGAGCTGCCGGTCTCGTTGACGATGAGCAGCACGAGGCCGAAGTTCAGAGCGTTCTGGGCCAGGCGCGAAGAGAAGCGCGTGTACGTGAGCATCCGGAACGGGCGCTGTTGCAGCAACGGGGTGGAAGGCGGCTCATTCATCAGCGGGGAGCACGCGCGCCTTCATGCGCGATTCGAACTTGCGGCGCTCGAGCATCACCCTGCGGCCGCACTGCAGGCACTCGATACCGATGTCCGCGCCCGTCCGGTACACGCGCCACTCCCAGCCACCGCAGGGGTGCGGCCGCCTCATCCGGTAGACCTCGCCGGAGTTGATCTCCGGGATCATGCCGCCGGGGAGGCAGCCGCGGCGAGCTCATCGCGAAGTTGCCTGGCCGCACCGGCCGCAGCCTCTGCGAAGCCAGGCCCTTCGGCCGCGTAATAGATGGAACGCGAGGCGTTCACCACGATTGAGCCCGGTTCCGACCCCGCAGCCGCGACCACATCGGCCGGGCGGCCGCCCTGCGCTCCCACGCCCGGCACCAGCAGCGGCGCCATGGGGGCGATCTCGCGCACCCGCCGCAGCTCTTCCGGGGCGGTCGCGCCCACCACCAGCCCAATGGCCGGTGACCAGGCCGTGACGGTCCGGGCAACTTGCTCGTACAGGTGCGTGCCATCCGCCAGCGCCAGGTACTGGAGGTCGGCGGCGCCGGGGTTAGAGGTACGGCAGAGCAGGTAGAGTCCGCGGTCGCCGTATTCGAGGAACGGTTCGACCGAATCGCGTCCAGGGTAGCCGTTGAGCGTCACCGCATCGAAACCCCAGTAGCCGAACAGCGAGCGCGCGTAGGCTTCGGCGGTCGAGCCGATGTCGCCGCGCTTCGCGTCTCCGATAACGGGGATGCCTGAGGGGATGGAGGCGAGGGTCTCTTCCAGGGCGCGCAGGCCGGGAATGCCCCACTGTTCGTAGAAGGCGAGGTTCGGCTTGAAGCAGGCCGCGTAGGGTGCCGTGGCCTGGACGATCTCCCGGTTGTAGGCCGCCACGTCCTCCACCCGGTGGCGGGAGAAGGCCGGGTCGAGCCCCACACAGAGGAGTGAGCCCGCCGCCCGGCTGCGAGCCGCCAGCCGTTCGAGGTAGCTCATACGGTGGACTCCGCGGGTGCAGCCTCAAGCGAAAAACCCAGCCGCGCTGCCGCAGCGTGAAAGGCCTCGCGGTCGCCGGTGACGACCAACCCGAGGCTCCCTGCCTGGTCCTCCGGCGCCTCGAGCCCTTGCTCCTGCAACACCTGCACGGCGCGCCGGGCCACGGCTTCGCTCGTGTCGACAATCGCCAGGCCGGGATACTCCGCGGCAATATCGCCGGCCAGGAAGCAGTAGTGGGTGCAGCCCAGCACCACCGTATCGGCACCGGCGGCCACCTCGCCGGCGAGGGCCTCGCGCAGGGCGCGGCGAGCCTGCTCCGTCCCCGCTTCGCCGGCCTCCACTATCCCGGCGAGGCCGTGGCCGGGGACGCTGACGATGCGCGCGCCCGAGCCGAACTCATCGACCACGCGGCGGTAGAGGTCGCCATCGAGAGTGCCGGGCGTGGCCAGGATCACAACCTTCCTCGCCGGGGACGATGCGGCAGCCGGCTTCACCCCCGGCACCATTCCCACGAAGGGCATGGGGAAGAACTCACGCAGGTCGGCGATGGCCGCCGCGGAGGCGGTGTTGCAGGCAACCACAATGAGCTTGGCGCCGCTCTCGGCCAGGCGTGTGCAAATCGCGAACGCACGCTTGCGTACCTCGGCGGCAGGCCGCGATCCATAAGGAAAGTAGGCGGTATCGGCGACGTAGATGTAGTGCTCACGCGGCGCCAGTCGGCGCAGTTGGCGAAGCACGCTCAACCCGCCGACCCCGGAATCGAAGACGCCGACGGGACGGGGATCCATCGCCTCGAAGGATAGCACGCGTGCCTCTCCCGCGCCGATGCTCGATGCTTTGGGCATGCCCTCCATCGAAGTTGCCGCCACGGCCGGCGAAGCCCTCCACCTGGAGGCGCGCGCCTTCGTGGTTGTCGACCTGCTTCGCGCCACCACCACCATCGCCACGCTCTTCGAAGCCGGTTTGCGAGACCTGCTGGCAGTCAGCGACATCGAGCAAGCCAGGGAATACGCGCGGCGCGACGGCCGGCTGCTCTTCGGCGAAGTGGGTGGACTGCCGCCGCCGGGGTTCGACTTCGGCAACTCGCCCGTGGAGGCGGCCACCGCCCCCGTCCGCGGCGAGCGGGCGGTGCTGTTCACGACCAACGGCACAACCGCGTTGTGCGCGCTTGCCGGGAGGGGGAAGGTCATTGCCGGGGCGCTGGCGAACCTGGGCGCCGTGGCCAGCGCCGCCGCAGAGCTCAGCGATATCGCCATCGTCTGCGCGGGCGAAGACGGGGGACGCAGGTTCGCCCTCGAAGACTTCGCCGCCGCGGGGGTCATTGCGGGCCAGGTCGCGGCCCGTCTCCCGGGCGCAAGTCTCGGGGACGGGGCGCTGCTCGCCCTGCGTTGCGCCACGGATGTGGACAGCCTGGCGAGGATGTCGGCCCACGGCCGGGCGACGGCCGCGCTGGGGTTCGAGCGCGACATCACCTTTGCCCTCCGCACTGACACCTCGCGGGCAGTCCCCACGTCGGTCGAGTGGGGGCCTGGCTGGATCCGCCTCGTGGACGGTGGTGTGGCCTAGCGCCGCTCGAGCCAGCGCCGTTCGAGGTCGGCTACGCTTTCGGCGGGCGGCTCGCGTCCCCCATAGCGGGCCTCTTCAAAGGCAAGTGTCATGTCATTTGTGACCGGCGCGTGGAAGGTCGAGACGAGCGTGGGAGCGAACTCGTCGGGCGTCTCGTGCGGACCGCGGAGCGCCCCGCGCCGGCCGGCGTCGTCGAGCACCCGCCTGTAGAGGCGCAGGATGCCGCCACCATGCGCTGGAGAGGCTGGCGAGTGCCGCCTCGCAAAGGGCCACCGGAAGAGCCCATCGCGCTCGAGCCTGCCGGCGGAGGCAGGGCGCTCGGCGCTCGTGCGGCGGCGGTACCGGCGCCGCAACGCCGCCACAAGCGCCACCAGTCCGAGCAGCAGGGCGATGGCGGCCAACAGGAGCAGGCCCCGCAGGCCATAGGTGATGATGCTCTCGAAGAGGCTGCTGCCGCCGCCAGGCTCCTTCGCGGGCAGCTCGAGCCGTTCGGGGAGTTCGCGCTCCAGCTCCATCTTCCCTTTGCCGATTAGTGCATTGGCAACCACCCCGAAGAGCCAGGCGAAGGGTACGAGGACCACCGTCAGCACGATTCGGACCACGAACCAGACGGCCGCCCCCACGGCCTCTCCGAAGATGCCAAACAGGAGGCCGAAGAGCGCCACGCACGCCACCACCGCGCCGGCGACCCCCGCCAGCAGGGCGGCTGTCACCCCGCCAGCGCGAAGCTCGCCGAAGGTCGTCCCGCTCTGCGCCAGCTGCGCGCACACGAGAGCAAGCACGGCCGTGGCATAGAATGCCGCCCCCGCGCGCCCTACCTCGCTCGCGTGCGCTCCGGGTGCACCGATCACCATGAACAGTGTCACGGCCGCGAAGGGAATGGCGATGGTCTTCGGCAGAACCTCGAACTCCATCTCATCGGCGGACCGGACCCACGAGCGGGTCCAAATGACGACCAGCAGGAAGGCGGCGAATGCCGCCGATGAGCCGCCCTCGGCCGTCTCCGCCGATGCCTTCATGAAGTCGCGAACCCATCCGAAGTCCCACAGAGCGAAATCCCCGGCGAACTCGGCCCGCAGCGTGCCGTAGATGGCGACGAAGGCGACAGCCACCGTGGCGGCAACCCCTTGGGATGGTTTCAACCCGGCACTCGCCTGGATTCCCGGCCACGCGTAGGCGAGGAGCGCCACCGCCACCAGCGCGAAAGCGCTCACCGAATGCTGACCGTCGCTGTATCCCGCCGTGACAAGCTCGCTGCCCGTGTACACGGCAAGGGCCTCGCTGGCAACAGCCGCGATGACCGCAAGGGCGGCGATCACAGGAGAGCCCCATCCCGTTCGAAGGCTCTGCCGACGTTCTCCACGGGCACCGGGCCGAGCTTCGAAGGATCGACCCGGTCCGAAGTCGCCAGCACGTGAACACGGTGTCCCTCATCGTGGAGGCGGGTGACAACCCCCGCCAGCGGTGCAGGCATGAGCGACGCCACGACGACCATGGTCGAACCAGCCTGGAACCGCCCCGCCTCCCTCTTAATGGCGCCCGCCAGGTCGCCTGTGGTCAGGGGCTGGACCACGGCGAGCGCCTCAAGGATGCGCGTGAGCTGCTCCCGCGAACGCGAAGGCGCGAGACGGATGGGCCGGTCGGCGTTCGGGTAGGCGCCGTTCGCCAGCAGGCCCACGGCGAAACGCTCCCCACTGGCCCAGACGGCGACGGAAGCGGCCACGGAAACAGCGCGCTCGAGCTCATCCTTAAGGTAGCCCTCCCAGGAGTGCTCCATTGTGTCGATATTGAGCATTATGTAGAGCTGCTGAGTGGCGGAGGGGTCGTACACCCGCGACTGCAGGTCGCCCCTCCGTGCCGTCGCTTTCCAGTCGATCCGCCGCATCGGGTCGCCCGGGCGGTAATCGCGCAGCCCGGCAATGCGGAGCGGGTCTTCGTAAAGCCGGTTGCTGCCTTTGCGCTCGCCAAAGGGACGATCGGCGGGCAGCCCGAGGTCCCGCAGCGAGAACACGCGCGGGAACACCGTGAGGTGGTCCTCGGCCGGGTCATCGAGGGTGCGGGGGAAGAGCCCGAGCAGGTCGGCCGAGCGGATCGAAGCCGGGCCGACACCGTGGTAGCCGCGTTCTGCGGGGCGCAGGGTGAAAGCCCACGTTCGCCGCTCCCACCAGCCCAGGGCGCCGCGCCTCACAATCCAGCTCCGTCCGGGAACGACCGCTGCCGCCAGGGACTCACCCTCCACGGGAAGGGGGTCGGCGATGCCCAGCCGCCATTCGAACCAGGGCAAGGGCAGGAACTTGCGGTTTTCGAGGTCCACGCGGAGGGGCACCTCTTCGCCGGCGAACGCCCGCCTCTCCCCCAGGGTGCGCCGAAGGTGAACTCCGTCAAAGAGCCGCCTGCCCCAGTAGCGGCCCACACCCCCCACGAGGATGACAACAAACCCGGTCCCCGAGATGGCCGGTTCGGCGGCGCCAAAGCCCACAAGGACCAGCAACCCCCCGATGAGCAACCAGGCATCGCGGAACGGCACGGCTCACTCCTCTACGGGGACGGGCACCCTCTGGAGCACGTCAGCCACGAGCTCGTCGGCGTCGCGCCCTCGCAGCCGCGCCTGTGTTGAGAGGATGACGCGATGGGGGAGCACAAAGGGCGCCATAGCCTTCACGTCGTCGGGGAGCACGAAGTCGCGTCCCGAAATGGCAGCCAGCGCGCGAGCCGTACGGAAGAGCGCGAGGCTGGCGCGCGGGCTGGCGCCGAGCTCGAAGGCCGCGTCGCGGCGAGTCTCCTGCACCACGCGGACCGCGTAACGGCGCACGGAGGGGTCAACGTGGAGCCGGCCCAGCGCCGCTGCCAGGCGCATCAGCTCGGCCGGGCCCACAACAGGCTGCACGGCATCGAGGGGACTGGACGACTCGAGCCGCGCGAGGATCTCGTCCTCTCCGTCCTCATTGGGGTAGCCAAGCTTGAGGCGCACAAGGAAGCGGTCAAGCTGCGCTTCGGGCAGGGGGAAGGTCCCTTCCAGCTCCACCGGGTTCTGAGTGGCCATCACCAGGAAGGGCCGCGGAAGCTGGCCGGTGACGCCTTCCACCGTCAGCTGGCGCTCTTCCATCGCTTCGAGCAGGGCCGACTGGGTGCGCGGCGTGGCGCGGTTTATCTCGTCGGCCAACACCACCTGGGCGAAGAGAGGGCCTTCGCGGAACTGGAACTCCCCCAGCTTCTGGTTGTAGTAGTTGATGCCCGTGATGTCGGAGGGCATCAGGTCGGGAGTGAACTGGATGCGGCGGAACGTGCAATCGAGCGAGCGCGCCAGCGCCTTGGCCAGCGTGGTCTTGCCCACCCCGGGCACGTCTTCGAGCAGGATATGTCCCTCGCAGAGGATGGCCACAAGAGCCAGCCTCACCACTTCGGACTTCCCCACGATCACGCTTTCGACGCTCGCCTGGAGCCGCTCGGCCGTAGCCTGTATCGCAGCGACATCGGCGAGCGAAAGCCGGCCCTCTGGATGACTCATGACGCCTGCCCTTCTTCGCGCCGATCGTACGCGCACGCGGCGGGCAGCGCGAATCCCGCCGCCCGGCCTCGCACCACCCGGGACGTTAGGGCGCGCTCGGCTAGACTCGCAGGATGGCAACAGTCACGCGCGTCCGCCTCGCCTACAACAGCGTCTATGCGGTCGATGATGGTGCCGGCCGCGTGCTCATCGATACCGGACCGGACTTCCGTGGCGCGGTGGAGGCCATCGACGCCTCGCTTGGCGGGCGGCAGCCCTCGCTGGTGGTCGCCACACACGGTCACCTCGACCATGCGGGCCTGGGCTGGCTATGGCGCGAGCGGGGCGTTCCCGTGTCCGCCGGTGCGGGCGACCGTCACCTGCTCGGCCACCCGGCACTTTCCGAACCGGCCGAGTTCCGGGCCTTCGCGCGGTACATCGAGGAATGCGGCGCTCCCCCGGAGCTACAGGCCACGATGCTGGCCGGGATCGAGCAACGCCGCGAATGGGCCGCGCGGGCTGCGAGCGATGCTCCCCACCTGCCGGCGCCCCCCGACCGGCGCTGGCCGACGGGGCTCCGCTTCCGTCCGTTCGCGCCTTCGAGCTGGATCACCGCAAGTGGTCCGGTGGGCGAATCGCTGCCTGTAACCGCGCTCCTTTCGCCCGGGCACACGCCGGGGAACCTGGCCCTTATCGTCCCGGCCGAAGGCTGGCTGTTTTCGGGCGACCAGCTACTGCCCGAGATTACGCCCACGCCCGCCATCCAGGCCCGAACCAGGCCGGGGGAAGGTGGCGACTGGCGCTACCACAGCCTCCCCCACTTCGTGGCCTCGCTCAGGGCGCTGGAGAAGCTGGAGTTCTCGCGCTGCTTCCCCGGCCACGGCGACCCGTTCGACAACGTCGCGGAAACGATTCGTGCGAATCTCGTCCAGGTGGAACAGCGAACGGAGAAGGTGCTGGCCATCCTGCGCGACGTCGGGCAGGCAGCGCCCTTCGCGCTCTGCGAGCGCCTCTACCCAAAGGCGGCCCAACGCCGTCCCTGGCAGATCCTGGCGACGGTGCAGGGGCACCTCGACCTGCTCGAGAGCGAAGGGCGCGTAACCGCCTGCGACGGGCTTTACGCAGCAGCCGTCTGAGGTCTCACGCCGCCTGCGGCAGCCGCCGGATCTTCTGGACCGCAGCCGGGATAAGCCGCTCGGGCTCGATCCAGAGCACGAGCTGCTCGCGGTGGTGGACAACGCCCGCAAGGTAGTCCATTTCGGGAGCACAACCGGGTGCACCAACCCGCTGCACCGACGAGGGCTCAATCGAAGCGACCTCGTCCACCTCGTCGACCGGCAGGGCGACCATCCCACTGGCCAGGCGAACGAGCACGAGACGCGACTCGTTGCTTTCGACCCGGCGCCCGGCGCCGAAGCGCGCGTGCAGGTCGAACACAGGCACCACCCGCCCACGCGCGTCGACCACGCCAATGACCCCTCGCGGAGCCCGCGGCAGGCGCGTGATGGGAAGGTCGAGCAGGATCTCCTCAACGGCGTCGATACCGATCCCGTAGCGTGTGGTTCCCACCCGGAAGATGACCAGGAGCTGGGCCATGCGGTTACCCCGATGGGCCGCATGAGCGCGGTCCCTCGCCGTGATCATCGGCGCGGCGCTGCAAGCGGGAGAGGGGGCTGCGCGTTATCTCCGCAGTTCGTGGTCCTCAGGTTCCTGTGTCGCGGATTGCATCCAGCACTGCATCCACCACCTCCCTCTCGCGCTCCCGGAGAAAGCGCAATCGGTCCCGGTCGACGGGTTGGGCAATGCTGTCCTCTTCGGCTACCAGGTCATCCAGGCGGATGAGCGCAGCGGCACGCCGGGCGCCCAGCGCCTTGGCCACCGCGAACGTAGCAGCGGTCTCCATGTCGACGCCAAGGTAGCCGTGGCGGCTCCAGTCGGAGATCACCTCCCGCGACTCTGCGAGGATGGCCGGCGTGGAGTAGATGGCGTGCTCGTGGACGGGGATGTTGCGGCTCCGCAGCCGGGCTGTGACGGCGGCCGAGAGCCCGGGGGTGGAATCGGCCAGGATCCCGCTAACGCCGTCCTGGCGCTCAGCGTGGCGGGGCACGACCACGTCACCCGGGGCAATCCCGTGCTGAAGGGCCCCGAACCAGCCCAGCTGAACTATCGCCGGCGCACCCGCTCCGCACCAGGTGTGCGCATGCAATGCAGCCATGGGGCCCCCGAAGCAGGCCGCCACGGCAACCTTGAGCCCGTGGTAGCCGCAGAGATAGGCGGGGTAGCTCTTCAGCAGCTGTGGGTCCTCGAGGTAGGCGGCGAAGCGTCCCGCCCCGCGCTCGATGCTGAACAGCCCCACAAGCAGCACAACATCGGGCACCTGCCCGGCTTCGATCCCGAGGATGCGCCGATGGTCCTCGGCGGTCAGCTCGCGGTACACGGCCCGCTACTCGAGCCCGAAGAGGGTGTCGAGACCCACCACAAGGCGCTCCAGCCCCATCACCGCGCGCGTGGCCGCCATCACGCCCGGCATGAACGACTCCCTGCCGGTGGTGTCGTGGCGAATCGTCAGCGTCTGGCCCAGCCCGCCAAAGATGACCTCCTGGTGGGCGACAAGGCCCGGCAGCCGCACGGAATGGATGGCAATGCCGCCGAGCTCGGCGCCGCGCGCACCGGGGACTGTCTCCTTTTCGGTAGGCGGATGCACGAACGGGGCCTCGCGTGCCGCGCGCATCATCTCGGCCGTCGTCCTGGCCGTGCCACTGGGGGCGTCGACCTTCTGGTCGTGGTGCAGCTCGATGATCTCCGCGCTCTCGAAGAAGCGGGCCGCCAGGCGGGCGAAGTGCATCATCAGCACGGCGCCGATCGCG
>WBZY01000217.1_pt2 | contig 47563 bp, 49 predicted proteins | sample 5204191 | NCBI WGS metagenome assembly WBZY01 (sample SAMN12344363, study PRJNA552823) | activated sludge metagenome | biome: Activated sludge suspended growth; feature: Anammox Sidestream; material: Wastewater; isolation source: activated sludge from anammox sidestream of wastewater treatment...
CGCGATACACGACGAGCGAACACGGACGAAGCGCGCACTGCCCGCGTCGATGAGCGCATCGCCGGGATCATCGCAGCCAATGCCGGCAGCGCGGCCGCCGCGCCCGAGGCCGCGGATACGCCGTGAGCAGCCCGGCGTCGGTCGCGCTCGAACCACCCGTGCCTCGCGGTGTGCTCGCGACGGCGCTCGCGCTCGCCACGTTCATGCAGGTGCTCGACACGACCATCGCGAACGTGTCGCTGCCGACGATTGCCGGCGACCTCGGCATCCCGGCCAACCAGGGCACATGGGTGATCACGTCCTTTGCCGTCGCGAACGGCATCAGCGTGCCGCTGACCGGCTGGCTGATGCAGCGCTTCGGGGTCGTGCGCACCTTCGTCGCCTCGGTGCTCGCCTTCACCGCGGCGTCCTTTCTCTGCGGCGTCGCGTGGAGCCTGCCGGCCCTGATCTTCTTCCGCGTGCTGCAAGGCGCCGTGTCCGGCCCGATGGTGCCGGGCTCGCAGGCCCTGCTGCTGTCGATCTTTCCGCCGCAGCGCCGGGGCGCCGCGCTCGCCGTCTGGTCGATGACGACCCTCGTGGCGCCGATTTGCGGGCCGGTGCTCGGCGGCAAGATTTCCGACGACTACTCCTGGCCCTGGATCTTCCTGATCAACGTGCCGATCGGGCTCGCGTGCGCAGCGGTGTGCTGGATGGGACTCAGGAACCAGGAAACGCCCACGCGCAAGGTGCCGGTCGATACCGTGGGCCTCGCACTCCTCGTCGTGTGGGTCGGCACGCTGCAGATCATGCTCGACACCGGCAAGGACGCGAACTGGTTCGACTCGCCGGTGATCGTCGTCGAGGCGATCATTGCCGCGGTCGCCTTCGCGGCGTTCGTGATCTGGGAACTCGGCGAGCAGCATCCGATCGTCGACCTGTCGCTGTTCAGGCGACGCAACTTCGCATTCGGCACGATCGCCGTGGTCGGCGGCTATGCCGTGTTCGTCGGCTCGGTCGTGCTGCAGCCCCTGTGGATGCAGACCTGGATCGGCTACACCGCAACCTGGGCCGGGCTCGTGGCCGCGCCCGCCGGTCTCGTCGCGCTGCTGCTCTCGCCGCTCGTCGGACGCATGATCGGCCGGATCGATGCCCGGCTCATCGCCTCGGCGGCCTTCGTCGCCTTCGGCATCTCCTTCCTGATGCGCGCCGGTTACACGGCCGACGCGAGCTTCACGGCCTTCGTGCTGCCAATCCTCGTGCAGGGCATCGGCATGGCGACGTTCTTCGTCGCGATGCTCGCGATCGTGCTCGACGGCGTACCGCCCGCGCGCCTGCCCGAAGCCTCGGGATTGTGGAACTTCACGCGCATCACGTCGGGCGCGTTCGCCGTGTCCATCGCGACCACATTCTGGGAGCGCGATGCGACGATCCACCAGGCGCGGCTCGCCGAGGTGACGAGCGTCTACGACCCGCGACTGCAGCACGCCGTCGATGCGCTCGGCGCACGCGGCCTCGGTGAACTGCAGTCACTCGGCGTGCTGACGCACGAAATGACGGGCCAGGCGTATCTCCTCTCGGCGCTCGACTTCTTCTGGATCTGCGGCTGGCTCAGCTTCGCGATGATCGCGCTCGTCTGGTTCACGCGGCGCGCGCAGGGCGCGGCGCACGCGCCGGTCGAATAGCCGGGCGGGCGCTCAGGTTCCCCAGTCGATGCGGCGCTCGATGAGGCTGCCCGTGCTGTCGACGGTGAGACTCAGGCGCCGCACCCCGTAGACGAAAGTCAGCCGATGCCGTCCTGCATCCTCGTCCGTGCCGCGCTCGCAGCGGCTCGTGATCCGGGCCTCCCGCATCAGGCGCTTCAGACGCGCCGGCGTGATGCCGAAGCTCTCGGCGATCAGCGCCGCATCGACACTGAACGATTCGCCGTCGAACTCGACTGTCGTTCCGTCGCTCATCCGGCCGCTGCCTGCGATTTGCGTGGCGGCTGATAGCTGCCGACTTCCGAGCGGAAGCTGATCGCGAGCCGGTTCCAGCTGTTGATGGTCGTGATCGCGAGGGTCAGGTCGACGAGTTCCTTCTCGCTGAAGTGTGCGTGCACCCGCCGGTAGAGATCGTCCGGGATGTCGTTCTGCGAGATGACCGTGACCGCCTCCGTCCATTCGAGGGCCGCACGCTCGCGCTCGCTGTAGAAGGGTGCTTCACGCCAGGCGGGCAACACATAGAGGCGCTGCTCCGTCTCGCCGCCGGCACGCGCATCCTTCGAGTGCATGTCGAGACAGTAACCGCAGCCGTTGATCTGCGAGGCGCGCATCTTGACGAGTTCGAGCAGCGAGTGCTCGAGCCCGCAGTGGCGCACGTAGGCTTCGAGTTTGCCGAGGGCATTCACTCCCTCGTTGGCGATCCTGTGATAGGCGATGCGGTTTGACATGGCATGGCTCCGGTTCGAGGGTCATTGTGCGCCCGATGGCGCGCATGGGGTTCGATCGGCCGGACCGGCTATAATTCCCCGTTCGGGCGCCCGTAGCTCAGCTGGATAGAGTACTGCCCTCCGAAGAAATCAAGGGGAGGTTCGAAGCACGCTACAATGCGCAGCGGAATCAAGAGGTTCTGAACGTACGCTCTTGATGCCGCGCTGGTGGAGTGACCAAGGCGTGACCAAACGCCAATCGGCTCTCGTAAGCCGGACAGATAGACGTTCAAGCACGCGCCCGTAGCTCAGCTGGATAGAGTACTGCCCTCCGAAGGCAGGGGTCACTGGTTCGAATCCAGTCGGGCGCGCCAATCCAATAAAATCAAACACTTGCGAGAGGCACACCGAGCCCGAATTGCCCCAAACGCAATTCGTTTTTGGTCACTCCTGGTCACTCCCGATCACACGCCGCGCCTACGTTTGAGCACGATGGGGGCAAGTTGCTTAACGTGATGCTGTCGTGGCGCCGCAAATAGGTAGCTTCCATCAGCAAGATCGACGCACCGCGCAAGGCCACCGGGGTACCGCAGAAGGCGGCTTTGTGTGATCAGCGCGCCGGCGCGTCCGCAGCTCGCGGTGATGGCTGCTTGGCCTCGCCGCTACGCTTCCTGAACGCTCGATCCCGCGCCATGAACGCATCCAGCATGTGCGGGATCAGCGCCGTGGCATCGACCGCTTCCCCGTAAGTCTGCGCGTGCAGGGCGGCATAACGGTCCAGCTCGTCCCTGAGACTGACCCAGCAGATGAACGTCATCTTGACGCTCTCGCTCTTGGGCAGTGGCCCAAGCCGCAGTTTGCGATTGCTCATCGTGACGGTCCCCTCTGAAAGAACAGCGGCTGGTAGGGTCGCAGCACCAGATCACGGTTGACGATGACACGCACTGGCAATCCAGGGCGGCTCGTCAGCGTGGGCTGAATGTTCATGTTCCGGCGGGCCATCTCCTGACCGATCTGATTCACGCTGTCCTGCAAGCTGTCGCGGCCGGCGATGAGGATTCGATCGCCGTCGCGGGTTTCAGGCGCGGCGAGTTCGGCACCGACACCGAGTAGCGTGGTCAGTGCGGCACCGGCGAAGATGCGATCCCAATGCCAATCGACGCCATCCTGCAAGCCGGCGTAGCCGGCCGGATCGGTGCCGGCCAGGTTGTCGAGCTGGACGGAGGACGTGTCGGGCAGGATCACGCGATTCCACACCACTTGCACCCGCGTCTGCCCATAGCTCACCTGGCTGTTGTACCGGCCCAAGATGCGCGCGCCTTGCGGGATCAGCAGATAGCTACCGGATGCCGTGTCGTAGACCGGCTCCGTAACCGTGGCGATCACATCCCCCGGCAGGTCGGAATTGATGCCCGTCACCAGTGCGGCCGCGATCACGGTGCCGGCCATCACTTGGTACGGTGAGACAGGCAGCCGAAGATCCCCGGAATTGCGGATTTGCGTGGAACCGGCGTTGCTCAGGAATGCTTCCTTCTGGTCCTGCCGATTCTGCGCGACGGTTGGATCGGTGGACTGGGCGGCGGTCGAGGTCAGCCCGGCGGCCAGGGCATCGAGGCCGGCCATACTCGAAGCCGGTACGCTCATCGCATCCTGCACCGGAATCGCCGTGGCCCGCTGGCCGCCCGACCGGAAGAACACGGACGATGCCGCCGCTTCCTCGGCCTCCTTGACCCGCGCCAGGCGTTCAGCCTCGGCCGGGTCATAGCCGGGCTGCTCGTAGCCCAGCGCCTGCTGCTCGGCGCGGAGAATCGGCGCTCCAAGGTCGCCGGGCAGAGGTTCGCCCAATTGCGGCACGTCGGGCGGCAACGCCGGCAAGGTCGGCGGCAGTTGCGAGTAATCGGCGGGCAACTGCGCCAACCCTTCCGTGCGCGCCACGCGCTCGACGTTGTACACCTCGGCCGGCGCGCTCGCGCTGCGACTCTTGGGCGGCCGCAGCGACCACATGGTTGCGCCCAGCACGACTGCCGCCACACCACCGGCAAGTACGGCCAACATACGGCGGTTCAGCCGCGTGACCGGCCGCGGTTGCGCACGCAACGCCACCTGCTCGGGCGCGACCTTCGGCTGCGGGTCGGGTGAACGCTGGCCGGCGGCATTGGCCTCGTCCATCGTCAGTTCCTCCGCACGCCGTCGGTGCGCTCGATGCGCACCACGTCGCCCTTGTCACCACCCAGGCGCAATTCGGCCGCGCCGAACAGCCGGTCCACGATGTAGTACGGCGAACGGAAGCGGTAGTTCACAAGCTGGCCGTCGCCCTGCGCGCCGATTACGAACAGCGGCGGCAACTCACCTTGGGCGATGCCGTCCGGGAACTGGATATAGACCTTCTCTCCATCGTCGAAGGCGCGCAGCGGCTTCCACGCCGGATTGCTGCCGCCGATCGCGTAGCGAAACCGGATGCGCTCCAACGACAGGCCCGTTTCGACCGGCACGGCGCTCTGCGCCGTCTGCGCCTGGCGCTGCAAGGCCAGCATCCGGTCTCTCGGGTAGTCCCAGGATATCGAGGCCATCCACGCTTTGTCGGTAGAGGTCAGCTCGATCAGGTAGGTGCGACGGCTGGTGGTGATGACCAGATTGGTCTTGAGGCCGGATCGCACCGGCTTGACCAGCACATTGACGCGCAGCTCGTCGCCGGCGCCGCTGGACGTGTCCCCGACGATCCATCGCACTGTATCGCCAGCGGCAACCGTCATCAGTTCCTCGCCCGGCTGCAACGAGATGACCGTCACCCTGCCCGGACTCGCATAGACCTGATAGAGCGCCCCTTCGGTGAACGGCCACACCTGGATTGCGTTCACGTAACCCTCGCGCGTGGGTGCAACGCGCGCTTCCTCATTGGCGAGAGACACGCGCACGCGCTCGTCGGCCGGCTCCGGAACCACAGCCGGCACATCCAAGACAGGTGCCGGCTTCAACTGTCCCGGCAGCGGCAATGGCTCGGGCACCGCCACTACCTCAACCGGCTTGGCCGGCTCGGGCAAAGGCTGCGCCTGCACCACTTCATCAAGGGTAATGGCTGGCGGCTTGCGCGGTGTGGCGCAGCCGACCAACGCACAGACGAACGGCACGAAAGCGTAAAGACGCAAAGACGGATTCATGGCCTGTCTCCTTCGGTAGAGTCGAGTTCCCGGCTCCACGACAAGCCGTTGACGTAGATACCCAGCGGATTGCGGCGCAGTCGTTCTTCGGTGCGGGGTGGTTGCAAGACGATGGACACCACTGCGGTCCAGCGTTCCAGCCCGGCGGCACTGCCACCGACGAAACGGCGCTCGGTCCAGCGCACCTGGAACGACGCATCGCTCGCGCGCACAACGCTGGTGATCTGCACTGTGACCGTCTCCCTGCCGATGCGCGCGAACGGATCGTTGGCCCGCGCGTGGTCGTTGAGCACGGCAGCGCCGCGGTCGGTGGTGTAGTCGTAGGCGTCCAGCCAGTTCTGCCGCACGATGATCGGGTCGATGGACAGGGAGCGAACCAACGTAATGAAGCGCGCGACGTAGTGCGCCGTCTGTGCATCATTGGGTTGGTACGGTGTTGCCGCTTCGCCCACGGCGCGCACCTGGCCGGCGCTGTCCACCTCCACCACGTAGGGCGTGACAATGGATTGTGCCGAGCGCCACACGAGTCCACCGGCCATCAACAGCGCGAGCGCAAGACAGCCGAAGGCCATCATTCGCCAGTTCTTCGCTTGGACACGCGCCGAACCAATGCGCTCATCCCACACCTGCGCAGCCGCCTGATATGGGGTAGCCGGCTGCGGCGTATCGGCATAGCGCACCTGCGCTCGTTTGAATCGCATCGAGTGTTCTCCCGGTCAGGTCGATGGGTCATTCAGGCTCGGGCCGCTGCCATGTCCGCCGCCATCACCGCCGCGCAGCGTGTGGGCCGCGGTGGTAGCGGCATGGGAAAGCTGCTGACGGCGATGCAGCCGCTTTGCCCACTGCGGTTGCGCGCTGCCGGACGTAGCATCGCCCCGCAGGGCATTGCCACCAGCCGTCGAGCCGGAAGCAGGACTGACTGCTGCGGCTGCTCGGTCGCGCAGCGAGCGAGCGCCGGCGGCTACCCGTTGCCCCACGGTCTGCACGCCAGTCCGGGCGACGTTGCCCAAGCCAGCCGCAGCACCCCGGAGGCCTCCGCCAGCAGCGGCAGAGCCGGCACCGAACGCGGTCCTGGCGCTGCTGGCCGTTGAAGCCACCGAACGCACACCGCTGGTGGTCATGCGGGCCGCGCCGGGCGCCATGCGTGCGCCGGCCGCGACCGCGCTTCCTACGCCACTTGCCACTGCGCCCACGCCGACGGCCGTTCCAGCGACGGCCAGCGCCGTACCCGCTGCGGCACCAGCGCCGAGTTGCGGCGAACCGGAAACCAGACCCGTCGCAATTCCCGGTCCGAAGATCCCGAGCGCCAGCATCGCCAGCGACGCCAACATGATGACCAGCGCGTGGTCGATGGAGGGCTCTGCCGGCGCCACCTGGAACTCCGCGAACAGCCCAGTGCCAATGCCGACGATCACTGCCAGCACCAGCACCTTGATTCCCGACGACACCACGTTGCCCAGCACCTTCTCGGCCAGGAATGCGGTCTTGTTCCACAGAGCGAATGGCACCAGCACGAATCCGGCCAGTGTCGTCAGCTTGAACTCGATTAACGTGATGAATAACTGGATCGCCAGCACGAAGAAACTGAGGATCACCACGAGCCAGGCGAGAAACAGTACGACGATGGCATCGAGGTTCAGGAATACCTCGGGGAATCCGGCCAGATCGCCAATCTGCGTGAGGATTGGCGCCCCGGCGTCGGTGCCAACCTTGGCGAGCCGGCCGGGTTGCAGAAACTCGGCCGCGGTGATCGTCGAGCCAGACGCCATCAACCCTAGACCGGCGAACGAGCGGAACAGAATGCTTGCCAGCCAGTTGAAGTTGCCGATGATGAAGGCGAAGGTGCCGACGTAAAGCACCTTGCGGATCAGCTTGGCGATCACGTCGTCGCCCTGCCCCGAGGCATGGCCCATCGCCCAATAAAGGCCCGCGATAGTCATGTCGATGACCACCAGCGTTGCCGTGAGGAACGCCACCTCGCCACCCAGCAGCCCGAATCCTGAGTCGATATAGTTGGAAAAAACGATCAGGAACCGATCAATAACCGAGATGTCGTCCACGGCGCGCCTCGTCCTTAGCGGCTATAGAACGCTACGGATTGCGGCGTATAAGGCGTGCCATCACCCAGGAACCGACGCCGAACCTCGCGGGCGCGCTCCGTAGCAGCCGCCTGCCGCGCCAGTTCCAATGCTGCGGCCCGATTCTGGGTCAGTTGAAGCTGTTGCGCCTGAATGGACTGCTTGGCCTGCAACGCCAGAAGCTGATTGGTCGCCTGCATCGCTTGCAAGGCGCCGGCAGCCGACTGGCTGCGACCGACCAGATCGGCAAGCACTCCTTCGTCGGCCGACAGGTTCTGCGACACCTGCGCCTGCATCCGCATCGTGGTGTGCAGCCCATCGAGCGTGTGCTGCCACCGCTCGCGCGCGTCCTGGGCCATGCGATCGCCAGTAACACTCGCGGCGTACTCGCGCGGATAGAGCCGCGCGAACTCACGGTCGATGCTGGTCACGTCATAGGCCAAGCCTCGCGCCTCGGCTATCAACCGCTCGGAGGTTGCCAGAGTCGAGCGCAGCCGATTGACCACGTTGTAGTCGAGGCTCGCCAGATTGCGCGCCTGGTTCACGAGCATCTGCGCTTCGTTTTGGAGCTGGCGCACCTGATTGTTGATCTGCTCCAACGTGCGCGTCGCGGTCAGGATGTTCTGTGCGAGGTTCGACGGGTCGAGCACGATGTCGCCAAGACCAAACAGGGCGTATGCCGGCTGCACGGCACCAAAGGCGATCACGCTGGCAACGGCCAGGGCTTGAATCCTGGGCTTGATGAATGACTTGAACTTCATGATGGATCTCCTTCGGAAAGGTAACGGTCGATCAATGTGGCGGCCCAATCGAGGCCGCGATGACGCAGCCAGGCGGCCGCGAAGTCGGAAGGTGGAACCGACGCCCATACGTCGTCGATGTCGCGCTGGTCCTGCGGCGTCGAGGCACCGGCGAACGCCAGCGCAACCGGCCCCAATCCAAGATCAAAGAGGCGATTTCCGAGGCGCGACTGGTAGTAGTAGTCGCGCTTGGGCTGGGCGTTGGCGATTATCTCGATCTGTCGATCGTTGAGACCGAGGCCCCGATAGACCGGGCGCAACTGCGGTTCGGTGGCCTGCGGATTGGGCAGGATGATGCGACTCGGGCAGCTCTCCATGACCGTTGGCGCGATGCTGGACTCCTGAATGTCGGCCAAGGACTGCGTATCGAAGATGACCGACACTCGTTTCTTGCGCAGCGTCTTGAGCCACTGCCGCAACCTCCCCGCGAACACCGGGTCGTCGAGGAACATCCATGCCTCGCCGAGAAGCAGCAAGGTTGGCGCTCCATCGAATCGTTCCTCTAAGCGCGCAAACAGGTAACCGAGCACCGCCAGCACCGCGGCACGACTACCCATCAGTTCTTCCATCTCGAAGCACTGCACGTTGGCCGTTCCGAGCTTGTCCTGGTCCGCGTCCAGCAACCGGCCTTGTGCTCCACCGAGCACATAGGGCGCCAGCGCCTGACGCAGCGCATTGCTCTGCAAGAGCACCGAGAACCCGGTTAGCGTGCGTTGCCCGACTGGCGCACCGGCGAGACTTTCCAGCGCCGACCATATGGCCGCCTTCTCATCCGGACCGACGCTCACGCCCTCGTGCTGCATCCGGCCTTCGAGCCATTCGGCAGCCCAGGCGCGATATCCTTCCTCGTCGATGCGAGCCAATGGCTGGAAGGCAATGTCGCCATCGGTTCCAAGGTCGTAGTGCTCGCCGACCAGGCCCAGGATGGTGGCTCGCAGCGAGCGTCCGATATCGAAGGCGAAGATGCGGGAACCCGGATAGCGGCGGAACTGCATCGCCAGGGTTGCGATCAGTACCGACTTGCCCATGCCGGTCGGCCCCACGACCATCGTGTGCCCCACATCGCCAACATGCGTCACCAGCCGGAACGGGGTCGCGCCATCGGTGCGGGTGACGATCAGCGGCGGGCCGTCGAGGTGCGCGTTCCGCTCCTGGCCTGCCCACACCGCTGACACCGGCATGATGTGCGCCAGGTTCAGTGTCGAGACGATGGGCTGGCGCACGTTGGCGTAGGCATTGCCCGGAATCGAGGACAACCACGCTTCCACTGCGTTTAGGGTTTCCGGAATCGTGACGAATCCCCGTCCCTGAATTGCCCGCTCCACCTGCCGCAGCCTCTCGTCCGCTACCGCAGCATCCGCATCGAGCACGGTTACCGTGGTCGTGACGTAACCGAAGGCCACGGCATCGCTGCCAAGCTCCTGCAGGGCGGCATCGGCGTCAGCCGCCTTGTTGCTGGCATCCGTATCCACCAACGGACTTTCTTGCTGAAAGATCGTCTCGCGCAGCAACGCGACGACGTTCTTGCGCTTGGCAAACCACTGGCGACGCAGGCGGCCAAGTTCCTTCTCGGCCTCGGCCTTGTCCATGCACAGGAAACGTGTACTCCAGCGGTAGGCGAAGCCCAGGCGATTCAGGTCATCAAGCAACCCCGGCCAGCTCGGAGTCGGAAAGCCCCGCACGGAAGTCACTCTCAGATGTACGTCACCCAGCCGCGGCGCCAATCCCCCGCTCAACGGGGAGTCTGCAAGCAACGCATCGAGGTAGAACGGGCTGTCCGGAACGGCGACGCGATGGCGGCGCGTGGAGATGGTCGAGTGCAGGTAAGTCAGCGTCTCGCTGTCGTCGAGCCAGGCGATCTCCGGCAACACGCCGTCGAGCAGGTCGAACCGGCGGTCGGTCTCTGCCATGAAGGCCGTCAGTCGTTCTCGCCAGTCCACGCCGCCCGTGGCGGTGTTCTCATAGAGCAGCTTCGCGGCACGGTCGCGGGAATCCTCCGGCGGCAGATACATCAGCGTCAGGTGATAGCTGCTCTCGAAGTGGCTCTGGTCTTCCTCGAACGCTGCGCGACGTTCCTCATCCACCAGCCATGACAGCGGTTCGGGAAACTCCGACTGCGGATAGCCAGCGGCAGGGCGGCGCTCGGCCTCCACGAACAATGCCCAGCCGGAGCCCAGCCGGCGCAGCGCGTTGTTCAGCCGCGCGGCCGTGGCGATCAGCTCGCCCTGCGTGGCGCTGTCAAGGTCCGGCCCGCGAAAGCGGGCCGTCCTCTGGAACGAGCCGTCCTTGTTGAGCACCACGCCCGGTGCCACCAACCCCGCCCAAGGCAGCCAGTCAGAAAGCAACGCCGGCCGCCGGCGATATTCAGCGAGGTTCAGCACGATGCCAGCCTCATACGTCTAGCAACGGCTTGTGCCGCAAGTGACGCGCGAACACCGGCATGAACTGCGCGTCCGAGCGCGCACCCCACACCGCCAGGGCATGACCGACAATCCACAACACCAGCCCAACGATCCACAGTTGCAGGCCCAGCCCCACAGCAGCGGCCAGCGTGCCGTTGGCGATCGCCACGGTGCGCGGCGCACCTCCCAATAGGATCGGCTCGGTCAGTGATCGGTGCACCGGCACCTCGAAACCGGCGGCGAACTCGGCAGATTCGCTCATGCCACCACCGCCCCGCCGGAGAACGAGAAGAACGACAGGAAGAACGAGGACGCAGCAAATGCGATGGACAGGCCAAACACAATCTGGATCAACTTGCGAAAGCCGCCCGATGTGTCCCCGAAGGCGAGCGCGAGGCCCGTGGCGATGATGATGATGACCGCCACAATGCGAGCCACCGGCCCCTGTATGGAATCGAGGATGGCTTGGAGCGGACCCTCCCACGGCATACTTGAGCCGGCGGCCTGCGCAGTCGAGGCAATGCAAAGCAGCAGTCCCGCGAGCATGAACGCTTGCAGGCGTGGGGCCGGATTTACGGAAACACGCAAATTCACGGATTCGGAACGGATCATCGGTGCTCTCCATCGTTCGTTGAGGAAATCAGCGGATGCGCAACGGCCAGCGTTTCGTTGAGCTGGTAGCCGTGGCTGTCGAATCCCGTCACACAAGCCACGGTCTGGACTTGGCGGGCACGGCCGCGCCCGGCTATGAATACGATCACGTTCACAGCCTCGGCGATCAGCGCGCGCGGCGGCGTCATTGCAACTTCAAGGATCAGTTGTTCCAGGCGCAGCAACGCGCCGTGAGCGGAACCGGCATGAAGGGTGGCGATGCCGCCGGGATGCCCTGTACCCCATACTTTGATTAGGTCCAGCGCCTCGCCGCCGCGCACCTCGCCGACGATCACGCGGTCGGGGCGCAGGCGCATCGTGGCGCGCACCAGCTCGGCCATCGACACTACGCCGGCACGGGTACGCAGCGGCACATGGTCGCGTGCCGTGCATTGCAGTTCCACGGTGTCTTCGAGCACCAGCACGCGATCATGCGTTGCTGCAATTTCGGCCAGCAGCGCATTGGCGAGCGTGGTCTTGCCGGTACTGGTTCCGCCCGCAATCACGATGTTCTTGCGCTCGCGCACTGCGCAGCGCAGGAACGCCGCCTGATCGGCAGCCAGGATGCCGTCACGCACGTAGTCCGCCAGCCCGATCACACCGACTGCGCGCTTGCGTAGCGCAAAGGCAGGCCCCGGCGCAGCCGGTGGCAAGATGCCCTCGAAGCGTTCACCCGTTTCCGGCAGCTCCGCAGTCAGCAGCGGGCGGCCGCGATGCACCTCCGTCCCGACATGGGCCGCGACGAGACGGATGATGCGCTCGCCATCGGCAGCGGACAGCGAAACGCCGGTAGCCGCTCGGCCTGTGGAAAGACGGTCGATCCACAGCGCGCCGTCGGGATTGAGCATCACTTCCACCACGTCCGGGTCTTCGAGCGCGGCAGCGATCAGCGGCCCCATCGCCGTGCGCAACATGCCGATGCGCCGGTCGAGCGACGTGGCCGACGACGATTCCAGCGGAGCGCCGCTCACGTGCGCGCCTCCTGCATACTTTCTGCCGACTGCGGCGATGCGGCGGCATCGCCTGACCCGGTGCCGCCAGGCTGGATCTCCTCGTAGACGTCGCGCACGAGACTGCGCCCGCGCAGCAAATGGCGGCCAAGCTGTTCAACGAATTGTTCAAAGCGCGCCCTGCCTTGGGCCTTCGCAGCCTCCTGGTGCGCCTCGGGCAGCGGTGTACTGACCGTGAGGAAGTAGCGCACGTACAGCGCCACCGTCTCGATCAGTATGTTCTGGTCTCGTTCCAGCTTCTCGAACTGGCGGGACAGCCGATCCAGCCGCTTCGCCATTGCCGCCTCGCGCTGGTCGCCCGCCTCGGGTGCAAGCCATGCTGACAGCGCCGCCGCCACGATGGAGGACTTGGATACCCCCTTCTTGGCAGCCAGTTCATCGAGTCGCCGCGCATGGTTTCGCTCGATAAACAGATTCATGCGATGACGGGAACGCGGCAGGTTCATAGAGGGATTCCGTCGTCAGGATCGAGAGCGGCCAGCCGTGCCGCGCGCTGCAAACGCGGGTCGAACTGGGATGGCATGGAAAGCGGCAGATCGTCGTCGTCATCGAGCAGCGCCAGATCACTACCCAACGGCTCGAACTCGGGGTTGAAGGCGTCGCCTTCTGACAGTTCCACCTGCCGCCGCAGACCGCCTTCGTCGGTATCGCCGGAAGCTGCGTCGCCAACAACCGGCACGGTCGGTGTCGGGGGAGTCGCAAGCCCGCTCCAGTCGTCCGGGCGCGAGTCCGGCACGTCGGCGTAGCGATCAGGAAACAGCACCGGCGGCGGAAGTACGCGCCGCGTGAAGTTCGCATCCTGGTAGTAGCGCAGCTTCCGCGCCTTGATTGGCAAATGGCCTGACACCATCACCACAGCCTCATCTGGCGGAAGCTGCATCACTTCGCCAGGTGTCAGCAGTGGTCGCGCGGTCTCCTGGCGCGACACCATCAGATGCCCCAGCCAAGGCGCGAGTCGGTGCCCGGCATAGTTGCGTTGCGCGCGCAGTTCCGTGGCCGTGCCGAGCGTTTCGGAGATGCGCTTGGCCGTGCGCTCGTCGTTAGTGGCGAAAGTCACGCGCACATGGCAGTTGTCTAGGATGGCGTGATTGACGCCGTAAGCCTTGTCGATCTGGTTCAAGCTCTGTGCGATCAGGAAACTGCGGATGCCATAGCCCGCCATGAACGCTAGGGCGCTCTCGAAGAAATCGAGCCGGCCAAGCGCGGGAAACTCGTCGAGCATCAGCAGCAGCTTGTGGCGACGTTCCACGCCATCCGACCCGTCGAGAGATTCGGTCAGGCGCCGGCCAATCTGATTCAGGATCAGCCGGATTAGCGGCTTGGTTCGGCTGATGTCCGATGGCGGCACCACCAGATACAGCGATACCGGGTTGCGTGCCGAAATCAGGTCGGCAATGCGCCAGTCGCAGCGCGAGGTCACTTCGGCCACGGTCGGGTCGCGGTACAGGCCGAGAAAGCTCATCGCCGTGGAGAGCACGCCCGAACGCTCGTTGTCGCTCTTGTTGAGCACTTCTCGGGCGGCAGAGGCCACGACTGGATGCGGTCCGTCGTCCCGGTGGCGCGTCGCCATCATCCGGTGCAACGTAACCTCGAACGGACAGGCCGGATCGGATAGAAAGTTCGCAACCCCTCGCAGCGTCTTGTCTTCGCCGGCGTAGAGAACATGCAGGATGGCGCCCACCAGCAGCGCGTGTGAGGTCTTCTCCCAATGATTGCGTCGCTCCAGTGCTCCTTCTGGATCAACCAGGATGTCCGCGATGTTCTGCACGTCGCGCACCTCATGTGCGCCGCGCCTTACTTCGAGCAGCGGGTTGTAGCCGGCCGAGCGTGTATCGGTCGGGTTGAACAACAGACAGTATGAGAACCGCGAGCGCCATCCGGCGGTCAGGTTCCAGTTCTCGCCTTTGATGTCGTGGACCACGGCCGAGGCAGGCCACGTCAGCAAGGTCGGCACCACAAGCCCGACACCCTTGCCCGATCGCGTGGGCGCGAAGGTCAGGACGTGTTCAGGCCCTTCGTGCCGCAGATACCGGCCGCTATGCAGGCCAAGGAACACGCCTTCCGGCCCGGTGAGCCCTGCCTTACGGATCTCTGTGGCTTCGGCCCAACGTGCCGAGCCATAAGTCGTGACCAACCTAGACTGCCGCGACCGCCATACCGACATGGCGACGGCCACCACAACAGCCACCAGCCCGCTGCCGCCGGCTATCGCACCGCCGGTATCGAAGATGCCTGGAGCGTAGGCATCGAAAGAAAACCACCACTCGAACAGTCGCCAAGGGTGATAGACCGGCCTTCCAAGGAAGTCGAACCAGGGCGAGCCGAGGCGTAGCTGATAACCCAGGGCAGCGGCTGTCCATTGTGTGGCGGTCCACACGCCGACGATCACGATGCCGAAGACGACACCGATCTGCCCGAATAGCACACCCTGACCCTGCACTGCCGCCTCCGATTTCTCCCTTGGGACACGCGACACAAGAACGTGCCGCGGTCGTCAGGGTCGGTGCCGGATCAGTGCCGGTCAAAGACTGATATCGGAAGGAATGTCGAGAAAAAGGCAATAGTCCGCGCGAGAGCGAACAGCAGGAAATCACCGCAAGGGATAGCGCACTTCGACGTATGGAATAAGCAGCGCGGAGCGTTCAGGCGCATCCGCTGCAACCCGATCAGAACTTCGGCTGCTCCGTCGGCGGCGTATACGGCACACTGCCGTCGCCCATAAATCGCCGGCGCGTAGCCTCCGCAACAGCGTCGCACTGCGCATCACCGAGCTTGGCGCGGTTCGTCTTGCACTGCTCGCGCAACTCGGAAAGCCGATCGGGATTGGCAACCAAGTTCTCCACGGTGTCGGTGGATGCCGATTTGCCACACGCCGCCAGCAGCAGGGCAGTCAGGAATACAGAGGCGGCTTTCATGAGTTCGTATCCTCACTCAGATCAGAAACGCGAAAGGATGATTGTATCGAAACCGCATCCGTTTCTATCGGACTGACACGATCAATGAAGCGACTCAGGATTTCCGATGGATCAGTGTCTCGACGCAGCAGATAGGTAGTCAGCATGGGGGAGCGTCCTGCCAGCGGCCTGCCAACCACATCGGGGTTTCGGCAGGCAACGACTTGGGACGACCCAACCAGCGCCAGCGCATATCCAGCCGCCACCAGCGCCAGCATCAGGTCCAACGACGCCACTTCTTCCGCCACAAGAGGCTCAGTATCCACGGCGCGAAGGACTCGCGCGATTTGTCTCCCATAGCCTTCGCATAGCTGCGGGTCGCACATCACCAGTGGATAGCGCAGCACTTCTTCCAACGGGATTCTCTTATGCGTTAGCAGCGGGTGTCGTGCGGGCACTGCGACGACCAGCGGATCACTCCACGCCGGCTCGGCCAAGATACCGTCACCAACTTCGGCCGACTGCGCGAAACCCACGTCATAGAGATCGTCATGCAGCCCTTTGATCTGCTGCGATAACGGCACCTCATACAGTCGGATATCGACTTCCGGCTCGGCCTGCCTGCACTGCGCCAACAACGCGGTGAACCGCGGCGGCGGCGTAATGCTATCTGAGATCGCAATGCGTAGCTGAGAGTGGTATCCCGCCGCAGCAGCTTTCACACTGCTACGAGCCTGCTCCAACGCTGCAAAGACACGCGCCACATGCTCTCGAAGCAGCTGGCCTGCGCGAGTCAGCCGCGTACTGCGCGTCGTCCGCTCAAAGAGCCTCACACCAAGTTCTTCTTCCAATTCCTTGATGGCGCGCGACAGTGGCGACTGCTCTATGTGCAGCCGCTCCGCCGCCCGAGCGAAATGCAGTTCTTCAGCGACCGCATTGAAGCAACGAAGATGGCGCAACTCCATAGCCCCAAACTCTCATGTATCAGGACAAGGTAGCGTGCCGAGCAGCATATGCAGAGATGAACTCTCCGCATCTGCAACCATGCTCATTCCCTTGTGATTTACGCAGCAGGTTTCGATCACGGCGACTCCGGCCTTGATCTTCCATAAGGCGCGCCTACCGATCTCGCCTTGCTTCGTGTATGTCCGGAACTTCATGATCGGTTTCCGTCGCGACATTTCCTGCCGAAAGGATAACCGCACCGCCGGTCATTGCGAGAGCATAAACGTGATTCTTACGTGCCCGTACCCGATACCTTCATTCCTTAAATGAGGTGTACGACCACGGAGCATCCGGCGCATCCCCGACGCCCGGCGCGTCGGCGGTGAGAAATCAGTTCAGCAAGCGATCTTCGAGGCGAAATGGATTGTGTAACGCACCCCATGCCGCAAACAGTTCCTCATCCGGCATGGCGGCAAAGCGATCTTTCAGTGCGATGATCTCCGGCGACAGACCATCCACGCGCATCTCTCGCAGGTTGTGCCGCAGGATCTCGAAGGGTTGACGATAGAACATCGGGTGCATCCCAAGAGCGATCAGCAGAGTTTCGAGATCGTCGATCACGTTCTGACGCGGACTTCCCTGACACTGCCATCGTAGGACGATCTTTCTATATCCACCAGGAATCCGAGTCCTGCCCCTTCATAGTCGAAGTCCTTAGTACGCAGACGGTCAAGCAGCGCGCCTATATCCGCATACTGGATGCTGGATGAATGGCGCGCTTCCGTAGGAACATTGAACTGCAACCGGAGCTGCCCCCGGATGCGCTCTTTCTCTAATTTCTGGTCGGGGCCATCGGTGTCCAGATCACGCGGCCAGCCGGGCGGCAGGCGGTCTGTCAGTGGAATGACAGGGCCATCATCTTTGCGGTGGCACATTTCGTATGCCTTGTTCAGCATCGCTTCGAGGTTCCGGTCCATATGGATACCCTCGAAGGGAGCCAGATAATCGCGACTCTGCGAGTCCAGCATTAGCTGCAAGCGCCTGGCCTTGCCGATCCCCATTAGCTTGCGGATCAGGGTTTCGACGTAGGGCACGAAGTCGCTGCGGAAAGGCACATCGACGTTCCGGTAGATCAGTTCCTCAGTGCTCTGGATCACGCCGAACAGATGTCTCGGATACTGCTGCGGATTGCGCCAGACCAACCGGCCAGACTCTGGCGCATACAGAGCAGGGTCCGCCAGATGCAGGCCGGTGAACAGCGGGTTCTGCCGGGCGCGCGAACCATCGACGATAGCAATGGGCTCGTTCTTTGACACCAGGTCGCCCGTATTTTTCAGCCAGCGCGCGATGCGAAAGACATGCTCATAGGTGTGATCGAAATTTCCGGGATTCGGTTTTCCGTACTTTTCGTGCGGCTTCATCTCGTCTGGATTGTCGAAGGCGAGCAGGCACACGTTCACGTGCGGCGTGGGCAACGGCACCCAAACCCGTCCGCTCTCACCGAGAAGTTCCTCCGTAGGCTCAACGACGTTCTGTGGCGGGACGGGTGGAGGCGATGGCGTACGCGCCACCTCGGCTTCCAGCCGCGTGATCTGTGGGTGGTTGCCAACCGTCGGCAATGGCGTTTCGGATACATGAGGCCCGATATTTGTGCCTTTTAGTGCATTGAAGAACGCAGCAATCCGCGTGGGATGGCGCACGCCTGTCCAGACCAGTTCGCTGCGATCGTCTCCCGTCCAGAAGCGGATGGTGCCGAAATCCAGCAACCGGCCGACGACACTCTGATTGATGCTGGCCTGCACGCGGGGCGAGATACTGAACTCGTCGATACGCCGGGCGATGAAGCCGACGCGCGAGCGCAGGCGCTGGCGGCCCTCGATCTCGAATACATGCGTGTATCGGTGGAACAGCACGGCACCGATGATGGGAACGAACCCAACCGCCAGTCCGAGCCATGAGGTCTCGTAAGGAATCCCAAGCAATCTCAGGATTCCGTCGAAGATCCACTTCTGGAAATACCAGAGCAGACACACGCACGCCGCGGCCAGCCAGGCCCTCCAGTACGACATCCAGGATGGATGGGTACGCAACAGCTCGCCGGTAGCAGCAGCGGTCCGTGCGAGGTTCGCGGGAATCTGGGCTGTCATTCGCTCCCCCTCTGGGTGCAGAGTGTCCAAGATACCGTATCTTCCCATGCGAAGGCCCTCATCCCGGCCGCGACGGGCGAGGACAGCTATGGCACGTTCCCGCACAACGGCAGCGGCGCGTGGCCGTCGCCCAGGATATACGCGCGGTCGGGATCGACGGGCAGCACAGGATCGGCCTCGGCACGAGGCGCCCAGAAGGTCACGAGGGCACAAAGCCCTTCCTCCCACTCGATCGCCACGGCTGCCTCGATGCTGCCGTCGTCATTCAGGTCCACGCGCTTGTGTTCCAGCAGACCGCTCGCGTCGTAGGCGTAGTTCCACGAATACGTCTGGCTCTGCCCGATGTGAAGCCGCCTGCTGGGTCGGCCGCCGGTGAACTCGAAACTGGTAATGGCGAGCGATGCCGTGGGCGCGCTCGGATTGAAGGTACGGATCTCGCTGAGCCGACCGCCGGCCCAGGTCAGCTCACGTCGCTCCTGCGTACCGCCGGGAGTCGTGGTCAGGGTATCCGACTCCAGCACACCGCCGCCGCCATGAATCAGCGCCAGCTCCTGCGAGAATATCGGCGTATCCGGCAACGTAGCCTCCCACGAGGCGAGCCGGCCATCTGCATACGTGGTGGCAAAGTTCAGCCGCGACACGAGAGCACCCGAACCACTGAAATCGTCGAATGTCGCGGTATCCAGCGTGCCGTTGGTGCGCCAGCGGAAGTTCAGCTCGGAACGCGCGGCCGTAGCCTGTGTGGTCCATCGCTCCAACCGTCCATCCACATCGTAGCTGAACATGCCCGTCTCATTGCCGCCGGCACCGATACTGCTGCGAAGGTCGAAGCTGACCAGATCGGCGTCGGTTACGCCATCATCAATGTAAGTCCAGGTCGAGCCGATCACCTTGCCTGTGCTGTCGTAGCTATAGGTTTCCGCGCCCTCGAATACGCCGTTGTTGTCGAAGTCGTATCGCATACTGCGCACGCGGCGATTGAAGGCTGCCGCGGGAGGCGGCACGGCCTCACAGGAGACGGCAATGCTGGTGACGTTTGCCGAACCAACCGCCCCCGAACCGTTCGCCACCGTGCAGGTCTGCCCCGCAGGCTGCGTTGTGACCGTCACCGTATAGGCGAATCCTGAGGATTGCACGCCAGCGAATGTGAATGCACCGTTCACGGAGAGTGACAGGTCGCTTGCGCTGTTCAACCGCAGGCCGATCGACCCGCCTGCCAGACCGGACAGCGAGCCGCCGACCGTGTAGGTGGCCGCCGGCGGTGGCGTTGGAGGCGTTGGCGAAGGATTGTCGGAATCGTTGCTGCCACCACATGCACCGAGCGACATTGCAGACAGTACGCTCAGTACCCGAATTGATTTTTTCAACACAAGCACGTTCATCTCCTCATCTCGATCTGAATGGTGGACACACGATCTGGCGCGGGACTCGCAGGCCGCCCCACTCCCCCGGCTCAAGTGCGATGTCGAAGCACTGGGCCTCTCGCTGGTCCGTGCCTCGTTGTCGAGCGTCCTTTTCGATGGGGCAGACGAACGGCGGTTTGAACGGTGGTGGCAGTCCACCGCAGGTTGTCGCGGCTTCCTGCGGCATCGGTTGCGAAGCGCAGCCCAGCATGGCGGCACAGCACATACCGATTTCCACCCATCGCATGACGTAACGCAGGCTCATCTGACAGTCAGCATCTGCACGACGGAATTCCCCGCTATCGGCAAGCGATCGCGCGGCACCGGCAGTGGCGACTGCCAGTCGGTCTCGCCAACCGCGAAGAAGCGATCAATGGCAGCTTCGATACCGGCGCGATCAATCCGCTCAATGTCGCTGACGATGTGCAGGCCAACACCGCTCTCGTAACGGCGGTCCACGCGGAATGACTCATGAACGACGGGTGGCGCGTCGCGAATGATCTGCGCTTCCGGCCAACCAGTAGCAGACGCCTGCCTGCATACCGCGTCCAGGAAAGCCTGCCGCGCCGTAATCATCGCCGCGTTCCAGAAAGTGAAGCGATCCGACCCCGGAAAGTGGAAATCGAACCACTGGCAGGAGACTTCCGGATCGGGCAGAACGTGCCAGCTCGTGAATCGGCCGCCGTACATCACCGCATCACGCCGCAGCTTGCCCTTGAGGCGAATGACCACATCACTGCGCCGATGCCGGGGCAGTACGGTAAAGGGAGGGCGGCGTTTTGGGCGGGGTCCACTCATGGATCGTGTACGTCGGCAGGATGTGACGCTCGCTACGTGGTCGGTGATTTCCAGCGTAGAGCGCCCTGCCGGCGGAGGGCGAGTAACAATTGCGGTTAGGCTGCGGAAGGCAACGCGCCGTAATAATTCCCGTTAGGAGAGACCGGGGCCTGCATTTCATGTATTACAATTTTGGCCGTCTTCATAAGACCCTGCGCATAACCCCGGCAATGGCTGCTGGTGTCTCGGATCACGTCTGGACGCTGGAAGAAATCGCAGCGCTGGTTAAATGACCTAACAGCAAAGGATTTTTATATGCACCACAAGCGCCATAGGCCCGCAAGCTCAAGGGCCGGCTGCAAGGTCTGCAAGCCCTACAAGGATCAACGCTTCAGCAAAAAATTGGCGCAGCGTGAGATTGCTGGCAGGGGTGGTTTCGGCAAGTTGCGCGCCCTCAGTGGCGCGGAATCAGACCTGGCGGATGTCGATTTATGAAATGAAGGCGGGTAGCGTGCTGGCTAAGAAGCGCGGCCGCCTGTTCATAGTCGTTTGGCCGGCATGTTCCTGGACGCCGGCTCGGAGGGGAACCATGCCGTGTCGGATCGGAAACCTGCTTGGAATCGCACTGCTGCTTGTTATGTTTACCCGTCCCGCCACCGCCCAGGTGCCGGGCAGCGAGCGTTGCAGCGATCAGGCAGTGATCGGCGGACTCGAACGTGTCCGTCAGCTTCCCAGCCCTCCGCAGGTTCTGTTCGATGGTCGGACGTCGCTTGCCAAATCGCCGGTGCGCCGGATCGCCATTCCTGCCCAGGCTTATCCCGCTGCGCCGGCCTGTGTCCTGCTTTCCGTCACGTTCGCCGAACAGGGCGGCACGGTTTACGTCGAACAGACGGGATACATCGTGGCGGCGGGCCAGGGCATGGCGGTGCGTGGTCGCGGTGAGGCACTGTATGAGGCCGGAACCCGCGTACTGCGCGAGATGGTGCAGCAGGAACTACTGCCGACACGTCCGCGTCCGGGAGTCCGCTATCTGGTGGCAGTCCCCATCGCCTCCAACCATCCTCTCTATGGCTCCACTGCGCCCGTCGCGGTGGCAAGCGCCGGCAATGCCGGTGGCCGTTCGGTCACGCCGACGCTGCTCGATCATGGCTACCGCGACGCGCGTTTCCTGCGCGAGACCGATGGCGCGCAACTGCATCTCATCGCCGAGCGCGGTGAGCGGTACTGGTTCGCGCTGGTGCGCTCGCTGCGGCCGGACGAGCCCGTGCTCGATTCCACAGGCGAACGAACCCGGCAGCGATTCCAGCAACTGGTTGCGCCGAATATCCGCGACAGCGGGGCGTTGCACGTCACAGTCGAAGTGCGTCACTACGCTGCCGGAACGAAGATAGCCCACCAGCCTGACAGTTCATACGTGCACAACGAGGTCCGCCGGCATCCGGTACTCGAACATGCAGTGGATGTTCCTGTCGCCGTCGAGCACTGGACCGGGGAACGGCGCAGCCCGACCGGACCGTTCAACTGGTCCAGTCAGACACGCCACTCCGACCTCAACACCGTCGCCGCCATCCAGTCCGCGCAGAATGCGGCCGGTGCGCGAGTGGCGGCCCGAGCCAGCGAGCAGGCGGCGCGCGATGCCGAGCAAGTCATGTGGGTCCGCGCGTCCCGCAAAGCGATGGAAGATCGGGAGTGGATCAAGCCCGCACGATACGCGGCCGCCCGACTCACCTACCAGTCGCCCAGCTACTGGTCGGCGTTCTCGATGGGCCGCGAGTTGCGCCGGGTCTACGACGGCTACTATCCCGACGCGCGCCGCGACTGGGTGTTTGGACGCATCTATTTCCACGCGGTGGCCACCTACGGCGATACATGCCGGGCACTGCTGCCGGCGGGCTCGGTGAAACGGACCACTACCTGGTACAACTTCAACGACACCGGCCGGACTCCGGGCAAGGTCGAGGAGGTCTACATCCACCGCGACTACGTTCGTGCTTTCGAGAGCTGGGGCGCGGGGCGTGCCGATGTGTTGACGATCAACCCGGACGAAGTGGGGCTGACTACGGCACTGGGCAACATCGGCGGCGCTCTGGCGGCAGGCATGGAAGTTCAGCGTGTCAAGAACACGTTGCGCGACGACATGCAGAAGTTCTTTTCGCAACCGTGCCAATCGGGGGCGGTCGTCCAGTTCATGGAGAACCTGCGACGACTGGGCGACGGCTTGCGCACACTCCAGGCCGAGCGCGCGCCTGAAACGCTTGCCGGTCGCGGTGACGCGCCAGCCACCATAGGTGAAGCCTGCGAAACGTACGACCACAACAACGGCGGCCACCGCAATACGACGTGGTGCCGCTGCCTGGATCGGGTGCTGACGCCGCGTTACTCGCCGGCAGAGCTGACGAGAACGCTAGAGAACCATACGGCGCTCATGGAACGAGCGAACACCCGCTGGCGCGGCGATCACCTCAATGCGGCTCCCGTGGAGTCCATCGCGGCCGACGCCTGCCGGAACTGATTGGATCGTCGTATCCGTGTTTCGCGTGACCCATCACGCGAAACACGCATCAGGGCGACAGTGCAAAAGCAAAGCCCATCTGCGCCACATCCGGCCGCGATTTACGCAGTTCGTCCACCACCGACTTCCACGCCCTGTCATAACGCCCCCGAGCCGGCTCCGCATACACCTTGAGCAGTTCCCGTTGCTCGGATACCGTGGCCTTGCCCCATCCGGGCGCGAGCTGTTCGGGCGAGGGACAATCCCCGACGCCGTGACACCGTGACGCCAACTGTGGACTGCGCATTAACCGCAGGCCCTTCTCCTGGCCGAGCGTTCCCACATTCTTGAGGTATTCCGTTCCTGCCTTGTCGTAAAGACCCAGCTTGCGGCGCCACACCACAGTCCGTTGCCCCAGGCGCGCGATGATGGCGTCGATCATGGGTACGAGATCGCTGCGCATGGGGTGCCGCAGGTTCGCGTGGATCAGCTCGTTGGTGCTCTGGATCAGCCCGAATAGCAGGTGAGGCTCGGTAGAAGGATGCCGCCAGACCAGCTTGCCCGACTCCGGCGCGTAGATGACCGGATCGGGCAGGTCGAGTCCGCGCAACACGGAGTTGCCTCGCGCGCGCGACGCATCCACCACGGCGACAGGTTCGTTCTTGAGAACCAGATCGCCCGTTTCCCTGAACCAGCGGACAATGCGAAAGCCACGATCGCGCGGACGATTCGGGTCGGGCCGGAAGCTGATCCCGGCATTCCACATCGCTCTGGCGAGCTTGGCAAGATCGCCCTGCTCCTCGCCGACCGGAAGTGGTGCGGGATTGCGGCGAGGCTCGGGGTTGGGCTCGATCTCTCTATAGCCGGGCGGATGGAAAGCGTATCGGCAAACAGCAAAGTTCGGCGTGCACAGCGGCACCCAGACCGGCGGTTCATCGGCCAACAGCGCATCCGTGGCGGCCAGGATTGGCGGCAGCGAACTCACGTCACTTGTTGATATCAGGATCGCCACCCAACTCGAAGGCCCGGTCCATCGCCTCGACCTTCCGCTCCAGATCCTCAATCTCCTTCAGCTTCTCCGCCATGCGCATATCGACCGACTGCAATTCGACAATGGGTCTCAGTGCCGACTCGAACGAGCCGACAGGCCGGGCAGGACTGCGTGCCGGCTGGAACAGCGAAGCCCCGTTGTAGTAGATGTCGAAGTTCATCCCATCCATCGGCGCCGCACGCATGACCGAGCGGATCAGTGCACCGGCCCGGATGTAATTGGCGGCGACGCGCTGCATCTCGCGCGCGGCGGTCTCGTCCGTGAACGCGACCACGACAATCCCGTTGTTGCGCGACCCTGCCACCGCTTCGCTGTGCAGGCTCTGCGGCGAGTAGTGCGCAAGATCGACGTAGATATCCGTGCGTGGATTGGCCGCCCTGCCGGTGGCACGGCTGCGGCTGGCGGATACGACGGGTGCCGCAGCAGGCGTCGCCGGTGGAGCGGTACGGCGAGCCGCGACGGCCGTGAGTGGCGCGCGATCGCGCATCGCCTCAGCGATCGTGTTGGTCAACCAGTCGGCCGGAACCCCGGCCAGCAGTCGGGGATGCGGTGCGAACGGCTGGTCGGCGACAGCGCGCTCCCAAAGCAGTACCAGCAACGGTTCTTCATGGGTGGTGCGGCTCAGTTCCTGGCGCTCCCGGAAGAAGCGCGTGGGCTGGAAGTGCCGGCCCCTGGCGTAGATGAAATGATCCAGGCTTTTTGTGCGGGCAAACGGCGGATGGGCGCGCGCCACAGCAGGATAAATGATCCGGTTGAAGCGGTCCGTCTCGGCGGCGGCGATCCGGCGACCGGGAACCGCCGCTCCGTTCGCGTCCGTGGCGGGAGCCGGTTCGACGGCAATGAACGCCCTGTTGTCGTTGCCCTTGTGTAACGCGATGATCGCGGCCTCCGGCGGATTCGGATTGGTGGGCTGCGGATCGTACTCGGCCAGATAGTAGATGGCGGTCTCATCGTCGAGGATCTGAACCCCATAGGCATAACCATACGAGGCCAGCTCATCCGGCGCCGTACCAAGGCCATAGTAGGATTGCGCATGGCCGGCGCCAGCAACCGTCAGCAGTGAGGCGCACAGCGCGCCGCGTGTCCAGTGAAACGGATTCATTCACCTGCTCCTTGCGCGTGCGCAAACCAGGACCAAATCTATCGCCTGCCGCCGACGAGAGCGAGTAACAATTGCCGTTAGAGAAGCCCTGATCGCAGGGCAGTGTCGTTGCGCAGGCGTACGCACACCCTCACGAGACACTTGAAGGGCCTCGCGGCGCAAGGCCCTTGTCTTCCATGTCGGAGCATAGGTCGTACAGCCTTTCCAGCACGCACCCGCTGTGCCGGTCCAAGGCCACATATCCCGCGTAGTAGACTGACTGCACATACTTGTACCAGTCCTCCCAGTCCAGGCGTATTCGCACGATATCCTGGGCGGTATCGGTGAGGGACCGGAGCTTTCCTGCGATGTCCTCGATGTCCGGTTTCGCGACAAATACGGCGGCCCTGTCCATGAATCCAGGATCGTCGTAATGATCGGCGAAGTGCTGAAGATTCGCCACGACAAGCGCCAGCGTCGGCCTATCCAGCTCGATCTCGACGTACCGCTTGTCGCTGCTCACGACAGGACTGATTCCGGTTGATTCCACAGATCACCCTCTACGTCAGGCTGCCGGTGTCGGGACGTCGGCGCGTGGAAAGCGCAGTGTCACCTCGAACCCCGGATGCGTATTGCGCAGATGGATTCTGGCGCCGTAGCGGATCGCCACGGCCTGCACGAAGCGCAGTCCGAACCCGTGCCCCGCCGCCGGCCCCTGCGAACCGGCCGCGATCAACGCCGTCAGATCCTCGCTCGACGCCCCCGGCCCTTGATCCCGTACTGAGATCGTCACCGCCTGTTCCTCCGCCCGCACGAGCACGCTGACCGTGCTACCTGGCGGCGAGTGCTTCAAGGCATTCTCGATCAGGTTCATCACCGCGCCGCGTAGATGTTCCTCGACACCGTGTACCCTGGCGCCGGCAACACTGGATGTATCCACGATCAGTTCAACGCCGCCGGGCAACGCGGCGTCGCGATAGAGTTCAGCCGCGGCCGTGACGAATGCCTCTGGGTCGAGCGCCCGGCTCTCGAAGCCCGAACTGCCGCCCACCTTCGCCAGCGTCAGAATCTCCCTCAGCAAACCGATCAGTCGCTCCGCAGCGCCGGCGAACCGGGGCGCGTCGTTCGCCCGCGCCTCGTCGCGCAGATATGAAAGCTCGCGGTTCAGCTCATGGGCTGCCGTCTGGCTGAAGGCATCCAGCCCCTTCACCAGCCGTTCGTTTTCCATGAGGGCCGCGTTGATGTTGCCCGCCAGCTCCGCGAGCTCATCGCCGCCCTGGACGATACTTGGCTCGATGCGCTGTTTCAGATCACCGCGACGCAGCGACTCGAACACGGCGTTGGTAGCGGCTATGCGGCGGCGGAACTGCCGTGCAGTATTGAGCGTGAGCAGCGATGCCAGGGCGAGGAAGCCAACGAGCAGCACCGTCGCCGTCGGCAGGAACCGGCGCAGCATCGCATCCACCAGTTCCAGGCGGCGCCCGACGAGCAGCAGGAAGTCACCATCCAGCCGCGTCGCCTCCGCAACGACGCGACCGGCGCCAGCACCAGCCTGCGCGCCATCGAAGCGCAGCCGCCCTTCCACGACGGGAAGGCCTTGCGGCCAGTGCGCCAGGTTGCCGGCGACCTTGGAGCCATCATGATGCAGGATCAGGTAAAGGCTCTGCGTGGGAGCATCGCCTGGCTCGATCTCGATGCGGTAGTCGATCGCGTTGACGAAGGCCACCACCTTCAGGTCTTCCGCGCGCCGGGCCAGCACACGCAGCTCCGCGGCGATGTCCGCGCGCGCCACTCGCTCAGCCGCCTGCGTCAGAGTGAACAGGGCCGCCGCGACAAGTACGACATAGAGCAGCAGCGTCAGCAGCAGATTGACGATCAACACCCGCCGCAGCAGCGGTTGCCGCACGGCTGCTGGCACCGCTGCATTCATTCCGGCATCACGAGCCGATAGCCGAGGCGCGGACCCGTCTCCACGCGCGGCCCGTCTTCGCAGGCCGCGAGCGCCTTGCGCAGATTGGAAACTGCAACATTGATGACGTAATCGCGCGGAGCCACGCGGGCCTGCTCCGGCCAGACCAGGCGCCACAAGGCCGGCCGGCTCACCCACTCACCCCGATGCTCAGTCAGAACCAGCAGCAACTTGAACCAGAGCGGCATCAGTTCGAGCCGGCGCCCAGCCCAAAGCGCCACCTGACTGTCCCTGCGCAGTTCGAGCCGACCCCACACGACCACCGACGGTGGCGTGCGCACGGGTGACACGCGGCGGACCAGGGCACGCAGCCTGGCCTTGAGTTCGTCCGGGTCGAAGGGTTTGTCGATATAGTCATCGGCGCCTTGGTCGAGGCCGTAGATATGATCTTCGGCGTCGGACAAGCTGCTCGCGACCAGCGTGCCGGGCGCCGCACCCTCGATGTCCCGGAACCAGGCCAGCAGGTTCAGGCCGTCCTCGCCATCTGCCAGCATACGGTCGAGGTAGATCAGGTCGATGGATTGGCGCGTCAGCAGCTCGCGCGCCGCCTGCGCGGTCTCCACGTGCAGAGGTCGCCAGCCAAGCTGCCCGATGGCGTCGGAGACCCGGCCCGCCAGGGCGCGGTCGTCCTCGACGACGAGCACCGTCAGCTCTCGGGCCATGCCGGCCGTTTCCGTTCCCATGCTTTTCCTGCCACAATTTTCCGCGAGAATATCGCTGAAGGACGACGGGCACAGCGTAGCGGAACCGAGGGGTTTTCGGGACGTGCGCAGCCGTGAAGACAGCTAACAATTTCGGTTACAGGAGGGTTTTGATACCACATGCGCGGCCATTGCACGATGCTGGGCATCCTGGTGCTGTTGCTGGCGGGCGCCTGCACCACGACACCGAAGACGGATGCCTTGCGGAACGAAGCTCTATCGCTCCCGCAAATGCGGCAGGCGGGGGCCGACTTTGCGCGCGCCCGCGACGCGGGCGATGCGCTGGAAATGGCACGCGCAGCGGCCGCCCGCAAGCCCTTTGATGTGCTGGTGGGCGACACGAACATTCTGACGTCCACCACGATGTTCGAGGAAGCGCGGCAGCTCGCTGCCGGCAACGACGAACTGTTGGCGAGGATCGCCGAATTGGAAGGTGGGCGAAGGGGGCCGTTCTCGAATTTGAGCGGCCTGACGGGGCCATCGCTCTCCCGCCTGTTTGCCGAACGTGGCGTACCCTTTGTTGCGATAGACGATATTGCCGCGCTGATCGAGCGGCAGGCAGCAGATCCATCGGCCACACGCGATACGTGCCGCCCGGAGAGTTTCAGGCCATCGCTGAACCGACCGCTGACCATCGGCGCGAAATCCTCCCTGCTGGTATGCGGCACCGTCCGCGCGAAGCTCAAGATATACGCCTACGCGGAAGGGGGAGTGGATACGAACCTGTCCCTCTGCATCATCGACGTGCGGACTGGAACGCAACTGACCTGCGCAGAACAGCGCGTTAATCCGTTCTGTGACTGGTCGCCGGAAGAAGCGGGCGAGATCATAGTCTCCGTCGGCAATCCCGGCGAGTCGGAGGTTTCGGTTGTGCTGATCGTGCAGCAGTATTGAATGCGGAAACGCGAAGCTCAGGCACGGCCCTGCCGGTCACCGCCATCAGCCGACTGATGGTCCACGCGGGCGACCCATATCCCACGAGACGCTACCCCCTCGAATCGTCGCTATCATCGGCTGTCCAAGACGCTGTTCGATTACCGGCCTCCACGGTACGAGGCTGAACCCCTTGCCATCATCAAGCATCGCGTAACGTCCACTGACAAGCGCGACGCTGCGACGGTAGATGCCGGCGACGCACTGCCCATCGGTCACTGGCCGATGCTCCAGGCCGGTTTCGGCTGCTATGTCCTGCGCGACCTTTGCCACTTCCCGTCCGCGCAGCGTTGCCAACAGGTTGCGCGCCAGGACCGTGCGCTGGCCCCGTTTCTCGGCCAGTCCCTGTTCGGCCAGGAAGTCCGCGCGCTGACGTAGCGCACCCTTTACCTCGCCACCGAACCCCAAATCGCCCAGCCCTCTGCCACCACCGATCAACTGCTGGTCGAGCCATGTGGCTCCGATTACGCGAGCCTGCCGCTCAAGGGGCAAGTGCGATTTCAGCTCTACCACCAACCCCCCGCCCAGGCGTTGGGTGTCGTATTGGCGGCCCCGTTCGGTCAGGTCGTCGGGCACGCGCCACACACCCTCGTTCACGCGCTCCACGATACCTGCCCGCCGCAAGGCTTCCAGCCGCCGCACATGGGCAGCTACCAGCTCGCGCGGATCACGGCCGGGCACGGCCTGACCTTGGGCCAGGGCAAGGTGCTGGTCGGTTCGGTACACGCCATTAACGGCCAGCGCGGCGATGTTCCGGTCGGCCACGCGCACGTCAGCCGAGCCTCTTACCTCCACCACGGCGCCAGTCGGATACTGCTCCAGTTCGGCCCGCGGCGGCAGCGCAACGTAGTGCGCCTTGCCGTCGCTCCCGTCGATGACCAGGTAGCCTTTGTCGTGCAGCTCGTCAGCCAGCCCCTTGCCGGCTACGCGACCGACGATGGCGCGGCCGTCGCCGCCGGGCTGGAACACGACCAGTTCCCTCTGCTGACCGCTCATGGCTCGTTGCATGGTGCGGATGATGTCGCCCCGCTCGCCCATCGCCCGTAGTGAGGATTCGGCCTCGGCATGGACCGTCCACACGCCGGTTTGCCGCTCGGTTGCCAAGCCCATGCGCTGCAAGCGTTGCAGGCGACCTATCAGCACTTGCCGCTGCCGCGCCAATGGAGGGTCCGCGAAGCGTTCGACCCGCAACAGGCCGTCCTCGCCAATTTCGCGCTGCAAGGTGCGATCCAACCCCGTCCACCGCTCTTGATCGACCTCGCGCCGCATGGCGCGCTGGATCTCCAATTGGGTGCGCGGCCCGAGCCATTCGGTCGCCAGTTCCGAAGCCCGGTGACGCATCCCATCCGCGATGTAGTCACGGGCGATGATGAGGTCTTTGCCGGCGTCATCTTTGCCGCGCAGGACGACGTGGGTATGCGGGTTATCCGTGTTCCAGTGATCGACGGCCACCCATTCCAACCGGGTTCCCAGGTCGGCTTCCATGCGTGCCATCAGGTGTCGCGTGTAGGTGCGCAGGTCGTCGATATCCGCGGCATCCTCCGGGGAAACGATGAATCGGAACTGGTGACGGTCTTCCGCACTGCGCTCCCTGAACGATTCGAGGTCAGCGCCATCGCTCGTCGGCCCGTAGGCGCGGCCTGGTCCGCCCTTGCGATCTACACCCTCGCGTTCGATGTAGCGCAGGTGCGCGGCAATCGAGCGCGGCCCAGCCTGCGCGAGATTTACCAGCCTGGTCTTGATCGTCACGCGCCGCGCGCCGGCGGTCAGCGAGCGCCCAGCGAAGCGTGCTGCGACGTGCCCCCGCCCCAGCCTGGCGCCGGGCCGCCGGCCTGCCTTTCCAGACTTCGCACCGGCCTTGCTGGTCTCGCGCAACACCTTGTTGATGAACGGATCGCCGCGCTGCTTTGGCGCACCCGGCCGGACACGGAAGCGGTCGTCGTGTTGGCGACTCATGAGACTGCTCCATCGGCGGTTATCACGATCCAGCGCGCGACGTACGCGGCTTCGCCCGCGCTGGCAGTGCGTCGCGCACGTTCGCGGCACGCCGCCCCTCTCCGGCGCGTGCCGCGCAACCCCATTGTGCAGACTGGATTTTCGCGGGGCAGAGTGCCGCGACCTTTTATCTTGCCCTGCGCTCCGGCTCGGGACTCCACCGCCAACCCGCAGCATCGGTACGCCGTCATCGCCGCAGCTCCGGGCGCAACGGCTGCGCAATGCCAATCACTGCCGCCGTACGCACTGGGCCGAAGTAGCGGCTGTCGAAGGAAGCAGGGTTGGTCGCACTGAGCAGGAACAGTTCGCCATCGGCGAGCTGGCGACACTGCGACCAGGACGGCAGCGGCCTGCCCCATCGGTCGGCGCGCAGCAGTTCGGCAGCCGGCGTGCCGTCGATGCGCAGTACGTTGCCGACGACGCATACATATTGAGGCGCAACAGCACCCACACGCTTGAGCAGCGGAACGTGCGCCGGCAGGTAGCCGCGCTGCGCAGCCAGCGCAGCAGCGTCTGCCGGCAACGTGGCGAGTACGATGCTGCCAACCGGCAACGCATCGGGTCGGGCAGGTGCCGGAGTAATGCGATACCAGCCGACCGGCACGCTGTCGGAAGGGTTGTAGACCAGACGCACAGCCGGTCGCCCAACGGCGGCCCAGGTAATCGCCGCGAGGCCGCAGGCCGAGAGCGCCGCCAATACGAGGCGAGCGCGCCAGCGCGAGCGAGGGGGCGCAGTGGATGCTGTCGCGCTCATGGGCTGTGCTCCGGAAACTCGCGTTCCAGCAGCGCGCGCAGCAGTTCGGCCACGGTCACGCCGCGCGTGAATGCCGATACCTTGATGCGGGCGCGCATGGCCGGTGTCACATCGAGCGTCAGGCGCGCGGTGTACAGATCGGCCTTCTGGACGGCATCGGCATCGCCCTGCCGTATCCATGCCTCGGCCTGTGGGTTGGCAGGCGGACGCGCGCCAATGGCGATCCGTTTGCTGCGTGCACCGTTCACGGCACCCACCGAAGCAGCTCGTCGGTGAGCGCCGCCACTTCACGCGCCGCGCTACCGTCCGGGAGGGTTTCGCGGGCGAGCCGGCCGGCCGCCACGCTATCGGCGAACACGATGCGCTGGCGCACTTCCGTATGCAGCGCCGGCAACGGCTGTTCGGCAAGCGCGCCGCGCGCTTCACGGCCTATGACGGTACGCGGGACGCGCCGATTGATGACGAAGGCCGCGCGCAGCGCCGGCCGAAACACCTGCGCCTCGCGGATCAGCGTCACCATCTCGGCGCTGGCCCACAAATCGTAGGGACTTGGCTGCACCGGGATCAACACACGATCCGCCGCGAGCAGCGCCGAGCGCGCCAGAGCCGCGATGCGTGGCGGGCCGTCGATGACGATGTGATCGCAACGCCGCGCGAGGTCCGGCGCCTCCTGGTGCAGCGTCTCCCGCGCAAGACCCACAGTGCTGAACAGGTGCGGCAAGCCCTGCTGACTGCGCCGCTGTGTCCAATCGAGTGAGGAACCCTGCGGGTCGGCATCGAGCAGGATCACCTGCTGACCACGCAGCGCCAGTTCGCCGGCGATGTGCGTGGCGAGCGTGGTCTTGCCCACGCCACCCTTCTGGTTCAGCAGCGCGACGATCACGGCGCAGCTCCCGCGTACGGCAGCGGTGCGGCAGTTATCCACCGCGAGGCGGCGTCTCTGTAATCAGTTAGTGGTTTGGAGTTAGCAGAGTTAGAGCAACCGAAAATCCCCGCCGCCGTTGAACTTGGACGCAATCCGCACGCCTGATAGCACGATACGGACACGCCCGATAGCACGAGTCTGCCCACGCTCGATAGCACGATGCCATTGACAGCTTTTCCAGCCGTTATCCCCGTGCCGCGAACGGCACGGGACGAAACACCAGGATCTCCGGTTCGCGCGGCCTGCGCTCGATGGACAGCACATAGCCGGGCAGCGATTGTCGCGCGACCAGCGCGCGCAGGTCGCAGGCGAAGTCGTAGGGCTTGGCGAGGCTGCCCGACTTGCGGTGCAGGTAGCGGAAATCGAACTGCCAGCCATTGCGCTGACGGCCGCCGTGCTTGCGCACCAGGCGGTACAGCCAGCGTTCGATGCCGCCAGTGAGCTTGAAGTAAGCCGGGTCGATGGTCAGCACCAGTGCTTCGTCCAGCACGCCGGCATAGAACCAGTCGGGCAGGATCAGTTCCAGGCCCAGCGGCTGGCCGCGGGCGTCGGCGCACTCCTTCCACTCGTTGATCCACGAGAAGCGGTGCAGGCGCCGGCCGGTGCGCTCCCGGATGGAGGTCGCTACGGTGGTCGATTGCAGGCGATCCAGCGCCGCTTTCAGACGCAGGTAGTCGCGCAGCGACGTGCCACGGCCGATGAAGCGCAGGATTTCGTAGGGGGTGGCCTGCATACGACGCGACGGCATGATGCCGGCGTCGCGGGCCTCCACGATCTGGCTGGCAGCCCATATCAGCACATCGGCGTCCCAAATCGTGGCAATGCCATGCTCGTGTGTGCCCTCCACCCGCACGGTCACACCGCCGGAGCGGAAGTCGATCGGCACCGTACGGTGCGACTTCGCCAGCGAAAAGAACGGATACGCCATCAAGTCCTGAGCGTCGCGCGGCGCCATGTCTCCCGGCAGCGCACGGAACAGGTCGAGCTGTTCGCGTTCTTTCTCCGGGCTGGACACGGCCGAAACAACCGGCGTGGTGCGCATCAACGGTCATTGCGGCTGTCGCCGGCATGTCCGTTGGCATACTCGGGATCGGAGGTCGCCTCGAAGCTGCGCGCATCGGCCCAGGCATCCAAGTCGCTCATCGCGTACATCACACGCCGGCCGAACTTGCGAAAACGCGGCCCGCCGCCAATGACGCGCTGCTTCTCCAGAGTGCGCGGTGACAGGCGCAGGTAGTCGGCGGCTTCATCGTTGGTCAGGTAGCGCGAAGGCTGGGCGGGCTGCTGCTTGTCTGCGGGCGCGGCAGGCGGCCGCAGCGGTGCCGGTCTCATCGTGTGAACCTCCATCGGTCTGCATCGGCGGCCGCAGGGTTCCGGCCGGGTGGAGGCAATCTCGGAAAAGATCGGCGCTGCGATCAGGGACGTTCTGCGATGGGTGCGAAACGTCCCCGCCCCGCCGCGGGAAGCTGCGCGAGCTGGCGGTAGCCGCCGCCCATCAGGCCGCGCCCGCGCCGGATCAGCCGGCGCACGCGGGCACGCAGTGCGCCGTCGGCGTGCCAGTCACCGGCAACAGCCGCCACGCCGAACAGCACCTGCGCCACGGCGCGCAACGATGCGCCGGCAAGCGCGCCATCAAGGGCTTGCAAAGTGTGCAGTTCCAGCAGTGCTGTCGATGTCGGGCGCGGCTGAGCCAGCGCCATCGGCGCGCTGGCGGCCAGCTCGGTCAGTTCGTGCATCAGCGCGCAGCGACCCGAACAGGACTTGCGCGAAGCACGCAAGGCGCAGACGTACGGCACGCCTTCGATCATGCCGGGCGCCAGCGCCGCCCGCAGCGAGTGACCCACACTGCGCAGCAACAGCACCAATCGCCTGCCATCGTGAACCAGGTGCTTACGGCCAGAGAGACGCCAGAACGCAAAGCGTTCAGCATCGGGCGGCGGATCGGCGTCGGGATAGAGCTGCACCACCGAATCGTGGTCCGGGAACCACGCCGGATGCGCCTCGCGCGCATCCAGTCCAGGATCTTCCAGCAGGCGCAAGCCCCAAGCCTGCGCTGCGTCGGGATCGCGGCGACGGCGCAGCCAGTCGCGCCGGTAGTCGGGATGGCGCCGCAGGTACTCCCAAGCGAGTGCGGGACCGTCCAGGTGCAGGATGTACAGATACGCGGCGCAGGGATGCCAATGATCCGCGGCGAACTGAACCATGATGCGACCTCCTGTCGGGCAGCAGGACTCGTCGCCATAGACGAAGTAGCGAAAGAGCTACGGCTTCATCAGCTTGTCTTTATTGGCGCGCAGCACCGGACACGATGCCGCACGCGGCAGCGCCGATTCGGACTGTTTCAGTCTCGTTGGCACCATGCTGGTGCATCAGTGCTGACTATTGCCGCCGCAGTCTGGACCTAGATCGACATGGACAGAGTGCGCCGTGCCAGACACCGCCGAAACGCAGAACCTGATTTGAGGTACTACAGAAAACCTCGAATCCTGCGTGCCGGATTTGCGAAAGATAACGAAGGCACGTTTACGGCTTTGTTACCTGCCACGAAAGCACGGAAGCGGCTTTGCGCCATTGCGTATCCACGTAAAACCGCAGATACGGCACTAGCGAAAGATGCTCCTATGGTAAGGCAAAGCGTCTTTATGAGTTATCTTTAACGTGGTTTTTATTGTGCCGCAGTTTGACGCTTCTGTGGATGCAGAGGCGTCCAATCCAACGCGGCCGACCGACCGGCGCCACGACCTTCGAGGCAGGCCCGGCGCTGGCATTCGGTGCAGTGGTGCGGGCGCGACGCACAGAACAGGGCGTGGCACAGGAGACGCTGGCCGATCTGTCTGGTGTCGAGCGTTCGCACTTGGGCAAAGTCGAGCGTGGCGAGCACATGCCGACACTCGCACTGATCCTGCGTATAGCTAAGGCTCTTGGATGCAGTTCGGCCGAACTGATGGCCGAAACGGAACGGCGCCTGGCGGCGCGCAAATCGTAGCGAAGGAGGCGCCCCGCCACAGCAGGCGGGGCGCCGCGCGGGCGTTCAGTCGCCCTTGCTGCGCGACCAGATCAGCGTGTGAGTGCCGTCCTCACCCTCGATCAGACGAGCGTAGATCGTCGCCGGGAACGAGGGATCGTCGAGCGTCACCGACAGGTAGGGCCGGTCGGCCTGGCTGGTCTTCTTCCACGCCGCGCCGATGTCGTATCCACCGGCCGCCTGGATGCGGTAGTCAGGGGCGTTCTCGCTGGTCTTGTCGTTGCGCACCAGACGGACCTTGACGTTAAGTGTCAGGGTGCGAACCGTGCCGGTGAAGCCGTCGTTCTGCGCGGTGAAAGTGCCGATGTTAGCCATGATGAATTCTCCTTTCGGGTTGGCAAGGTCGCGCCCATCGCGTCCTTGTTGTGATCCGTCAGGCAGGGGTCGGGCTGGCTGCATCGCGCAGCGGCCGGAACGAACGTGGAGGACCGGGAGGCGCAAAGAATTTGCTCCGCGAGGAATGCGCGCAGCGCAGGGGAAATTGTTTGCGCCGGACGGTTGCAGCCGTGAAGCCCGAGGCGCAAGCCGCACCCCTGCCAGGATGCACAACACTCAAAGGACGCAGGGGCCGACCTGCCCCGAAAGGAGCATGGCTGACTCGGCACGGCGCGGAATGACGGCGGCGGCGCGGTTCGCACGCTGATGCGGGCAAGGACAGACGCGCAACGACAGGCGAGAGCGCCCCCTGTTGCAGCTTGCGGCGATGAAACGAAGGCGCGGTGTGGAAGCTCCATTGCAGGGCCGGCCGGCGTCGGTGATGCTCGATGATCGTTCGTGACGGGTGGGACGAAGTGTCACCAGCGTCGGGGACGGCGCGCATGGAGCACAACCGGGCGCGGCGAAGTGCAGCGCACGCTGGCGCCTCGCCTGCTGCGGCGGGGCGCCGGTTTCGGGCAGCCGCTGTACGCGGCTGCATCAAGACAAGAACACGAAGCGCCCCGGTGACGAACCGGGGCGCTTCGTCGCCTCACGCAGCCAGCGCCGCGCCTTCGGTCTCGGCCTGCCGCAACCTCGCGGTGCTGGCCGGTTCGGTGGCGTCCTCCGACGCCACCGCTTCTGTCCCGGTGCTCGCAAAGATCGCCGGCATCCAGCCGGTGCCGGCAACCAGCCGTTCGGCCTCGCTCACAAGGTCGGCCTTCTTGACCTTCGCCAGCCTGTTGACGTGCTCCGGCGCGAACTGCGCCACCGCTTCCAGAATCACCGCCTTCGAGACATGCCGGAAGTAGCTCTCGGCGGTGGGCTGCCACCATGCGGCCATGTCCAGGCCGACCGCTTGCGCCAGTTCTGCGCCCGGCTCGTGCTTCGTGGCGCGCACCGTCACCACGTCCACCGTGCAGGCCACGCAAAGGGCGAGCAGCCGCAGCAGTTCATCCTGCGACAGCGCCAGCAGCGCCCCGAGCAGTTCGCCCGCATCCTGCGGAAGCTGGTCGGCCCACTGCTGCTTGAGGCCGCGCAGGGCGATAGCGGCGGGCGAGTCCGGCCAGTCCGGGGCCGGCTGGTCCAGCCGGTCCTGCACGGTGAGCCGCACGCCAAGCGGCAGCTCCGGGGCATAGCCGTCCTGCAACACTTTCTGGACCATGCCGTGGACCAGCGCCGCCAGCGCGATCTGCGGATGGCGTGCCGTCTCGATCTGCAACGCGGCCGTGCGATGTGCGCTCAAACGTCGCGCCAGCTTGTCAGACAGGCCCGCGCCCTCGTGTGCGCCGTCATCCTCATCGCCCCCCTCGTCATCATCGCATCCGGCCTGCTTGCCGCGCAGCCGTTCGAGGGTGCGCAGCGCCTTGGCCTCGGCCTCGCGCAGCAGTCCCCGATGAATCGTCACTTCGCCCTCACGGTCGAGGGTGACGATGGCTCCGGCCACGGCGCGCACGTCCGGGGCGTACTCGCGCAAGCTGTCCTCCAAACCCTGCAAGGCTGCGGCCAGCGGCTCCTGCCGTTCCTCCAACACCTCGACCTTTTCCTCATCCTCGGCCTCATAAGCGGCTTCGAGCGCGGCATCGAGTGCAGCGATGCGCCGCTGTAGGGAGGCGATTCGGCGCGCCTCGCTGCCGTTCGGTTCGCGCACCTGTTGAGGCGCGTCGCGGAACGCCTGCCGGTCGGCATGGGTCAGGCGCGTAACCGCTTCCACCCAGGCCCATCCCTCGGCGCGGACTTCCTCGGCCAGCGCCGCCAGCTTGTCCTGCGCAAGCCGGTGCAGCAGTGCCGCGTCATTGAGATAGATGCTGTCCTCATCCGCAAACAGGTCGCGGAAGCTGCCGCCGCCCGCCGCCTCGTATGCGTCCAGCCCGACGAACCGCGCCAGCGGATCGCTGGCGGCGATCTGGCGCGCAGTCAGGCGTTCGCGCAGCAGCGACGCGCTGCGCTGCCATTCCGGGGCGTTGTAGAACGCGGCCTCCTGCGCCTCGTGGTCGTCGGTGATGGCGAGGGCCATCAATTGTTCCAGCGATACGGTGTCATCGTCGCGCCGGTAATCGGCCAGCAGGCGCGGCGAGACGTTGGCGAGCTTGAGTCGGCGCTGCACCACCAGCGGCGACACACCGAAGCCGGCGGCAATGTCCTCGATGGGTCGCCCTTCCTTCACCAGCGCGGCGAACGCCTCGAACTGATCTGCGCCGTGCATCGCCTCGCGCTGCACGTTCTCGGTCAGACTGACGGTACGAGCCGAACCGTCTGCCACCAGCAGGCAAGCCACCGGATGATCGGCAGGGATGCGCTTCTTCTTCGCCAGCAGCTTGAGTGCAGCGAGGCGTCGCCCACCGGCTTCCACCTCGTAGTGCCCACCTTCCTCGGGTTTCGTGACCACCAAGTTCTGTACTAAGCCGACGTGCTGGATGCTCGCGGCGAGTTCGGGAATGGACAACTTGGGGTTGGTCTTGCGCACGTTGCGCGGGGACGGGCGCAACTGCGACAGCGGGACAAAGATCAGGTTCTTGCTTGGGTCGGCTACTTCCAGCGCGCCGGCTTCCGTGGCATGAACTTCGGCTTTGGTAACGGTATTCATGGTGAGACTCCTAGTGATGACACGAACAACAGCGGACGAAACGGAAGGGGCTTCACGCCCCTTCCGGGGTGGGGTTCAGGCGGCTTTCAACTGGCGCAGCCCATCGGCAAGCAGCCAAAGGGCGCGGTTCAGTCGCAGGTTCTGGTCGATGCCCTGTACCGGGCGGGTCTTCTGGCGGTGGCCGTTGCGGTTGCGGCCATGCAGCCCGCCTTTGATGAGATTTTCCTGCACGCGGTTGAACACGCTCCACAGGTCGGAGCGGTTGTCGTCGTACCGGCGGGCCTGCAACACCTGCCGTTCGGTGATCGGCGCGGCGGTGTCCGCCTCGTCGTATTTGAGTGCGATGGCCGAACGGGCGAACACTTCGGCCTCGGCCTCGTTCAGCGTTACCGCTTGCATCGCCTCGCGGGATGCCTCGGCGCGCTCGAAGCCTTCCAGCACTTCATAGGCACCTTCGATGACATGACCTGCCACGTCGCCTTTGTGGGGTACGCGCACATCGGCCACGGTGTCGCCGCACACCAGCCCGTTCTCGCAGGCGAAGCGGAACATGCCGGCCAGCATCTGATAGCTGCTGCTGCCGTCATGCGAGTTCAGAAGGATGATTTCGTTGGCCTCGCGGCCGTTGATCTGGCTGGCGTGGCGCAGCCGGATCATGTGCTTGGTGTACTCGCGGCGGTCGTCGCGCCGCACGCGGGTCTGACACACCATGAACGGCTGGAAACCCTCCTTGCGCAGTTCGGTCAGCACTGCGACGGTGGGGATATAGCAGTACCGTTCCGAACGGCTGCCGTGCTTGTCCTCCGCGAAGATTGAAGGGGCCACGCGGCGAATCTGGTCATCCACCAGCGGACGTGCCGAGCGCAGCACGGGGGAGCGCGGAGCAAATCGGGATGCAAGTTGCATGTCTGTTCTCCTGTGAAGGTTGCTGATCGAATCCCCACCGGATTCCTAGATTCGGAGCCCTCTTGCTCTTGGCTCCGGTGGGGTCGGCGCAGAGACCTGGGCCGGCCTCGTTGCCACCGTCTTTCCTGAGTTCATCGCCCGCGACGGCCGGAGCGCGTGGACGGGTGCCGTCAAGGAGAAAAGCGACAGGGGTGGTGCGGCCCGCAGCCGCAGGCGAGGACACGGCCCTGGCGCGCCTTGACGGCACACGGCCGCGGGCTACAGTCGCGGAAAGGTGATGAAGTCAGGAAAGACGGATCGACAAGGCAACGGCCGGCGTCGGCGCCGACCCCACGCAAGCGAAGCGCGCAGTGCCGAAGGCGCGAAGACAACTGCAAGGATCGACACAAGGCGCAGCAAAAAGGGGGCCGAAGCCCCCTTTCGTCAAAGCAGGCCGCGTTCGGCCAGCGATGTCGTCCGATCACCGCCGACGATAATGTGATCGAGCGTCCGCACGTCGATCAGCGCCAACGCCTCTCGGAGCCGAAGCGTAATCAGCTCGTCGGCCTGGCTTGGCTCGGGAACTCCGCTCGGGTGGTTGTGGGCCAGGATCACCGCTGCGGCATTGACCCGCAGCACTTCCCGGACCACTTCGCGCGGATGGACGGAAGCGCCGTCGATCGTCCCGCGGAACAATTCGATGTACTGGATCAGTCGATGGCGGCTGTCCAGCAACATCATGGCGAACACTTCGTAGTCGTAGCCAGCGAGCTTGGTGCGCAGGTACTCCCGCGTGACTGCTGGCGACTCGAACAACGTGCCCCGCGGGTTCTTGTCGTCGATGACCCGGCGCGCTGCGGCCAGGATCTGCTCGGGCGTCGCCAGACGATAGCGCCGGCTCTCGCTGTCGCGGACCATCAGCGGGGATTCGGAAGTGAAGAACAACTGCGACATGACCGTACTCCGATTGATCGGGCGGAATTGCCCGACCCGGCCGGAGCACGGCGCAGCGCAAGCTGTCACAGGGTCGCAGACGGCCACGGGCCGCAAGCGTGCAGCACACGCGCAGCCCTTGACGGCGAGCACGCCGTGATACCGTGGGGAGACACAGCAAGACCGCCCACCTGCCATGCAACTTCGATGGCAAGCGGAGCGCGCAGGCCCGCCAGGGCCGTAGGCGTCAGGGATCAGCGCCGAATGGTCGCGACTCGGAACGAGGCGCGGGGCAAAGCCCGCGAGCCCGACGGCGGAACGCCGGGACGCTCATATTGACGACATGGGCGAGCTGCAAATCCTCCTTCCGAGAACTAGGCGACGGAGCCGCAGCCTTAAATTGAGATACCAACGTGACGCAACTCACTGTTTCAACAATAGATATAGCCCGATCGGACTACTGCCATTTGCTACTATCCGAAAGAAACCGCAGGCCCCGGCAGGGAGCTACAGAGAACGCCTGTAGGAACAAGAACCAAAGGTCAGCATGGCGCATCGGGTCGCGCGCCCAGGGAGATTGACTGCCAATCCGGCAATCGAAACTAGACATGCGAATCCACAAGATCAACGTAAAGAACTTCCGCCTTCTGTCCGACGTCAATCTCGCCTTGGAGGAGAAGACGACCCTGATCGTCGGAAGAAACAATAGCGGGAAGACCTCTCTTTCAGAGGTTGTTCGGCGGCTTCTGGAGGATGGAAGCGCCTCCTTTCAGTTAGAGGATTTTTCCAGCACCAGTTACGAGAGCTTCTGCGCTGCGCTCCAGGCGCATCAGAGCGGAAGCGAAGAAGCAGCCGTCCGCGAGCTGCTCCCCGTCATCGAGCTTCGGCTGAACTTCAGATACGACCCAATGGCGATGGACCTGGGTCCATTGGCTCCATTTGTCATTGACCTTGACCCGAACTGCAATGATGCCGTTGTCGTTATTCGCTACGAACTCAAGGCCGGGAAAATAGCGGCGTTCTTCGAGGAACTGCCGCTATGCCCACTGTCGGCAGAAACCAAGCTCGCCTTCTTCAAGTCACTACGAGAGCGGGTATCAGCACACTTCACCGCAAGAGTATGGGCAGAAGACCCCAACGATTCGACGAATCGGCGCGAGATGCCAGCGTCGGCGCTCCGCAACCTAGTGAAGACCGGATTCATCAACGCGCAGCGTGGGCTTGATGATGTGACGTCGAAGGAATCTGACGTTCTGGCAAAAATCCTGGAAGGACTCTTTTCCACCGCATCGTCGGACTCCGCGGACAGCCAAGACAAACTTGTAGCGGAGGCCCTGACCGCCGCCGTACAAGATATTCAAACCCAAATGGACGAGAACATCGGCAGCCAGCTCAAGAAGCTGCTACCCGCCCTGAAGGGTTTTGGCTACCCCGGTCTTGGGGGTCAGGAACTCCAAACCGAGACAACACTGGACGTGCGTCGCCTGCTATCCAATTTCACCAAAGTACGTTATGCGGGCTATGGGGGAATTGCTCTACCGGAAGCCTACAACGGCTTGGGGATTCGCAATCTCATATTCATCCTTCTTCAACTCGTGGGCTTCTACAAAGCCTACCGCGCATCCCCAACGGCTCCCGGAGTCCACCTCGTATTCATCGAGGAGCCGGAAGCTCATCTGCACCCGCAGATGCAGGAGGTTTTCATACGTCAGCTAGCAAGGATTGCTCAGCAACTAGCGGCTGGGGGCGAAACCGCAGAGCAATGGCCTGTGCAGTTCATCGTGTCGACGCATTCATCCCACATTGCGAACGAAGCAGGATTTGAGTCGATCCGCTACTTCCTGAGCACCAGCATGCCCGGTGCGACGCCCGGCGCTCGACATACGAGAATAAAGGATCTTCGAGAAGGGCTTTCGAAGAAGCCTGATAAAGACAAGAACTTTCTCCATCAGTATCTGACGCTGACCCGCTGTGACTTGTTCTTCGCAGATAAGGCAGTCCTTGTCGAAGGACTGAGCGAGCGCCTGCTCTTGCCTGTGGTTATCGAAAAGCTCGAATCTTCTGAGCCGGAAGCCCAAAAACTGTCGTCGCAATACTTGACGGTCATGGAGGTCGGTGGGGCCTACGCACACCGATTCTTTGATCTGCTCGAATTCCTTGAACTGCGTTCCTTGGTCATCACTGATATTGACGCCGTTCTAGCGGCAGGTGACGCCGCATGCACTGTTCACGAAGGAAGGGCCACGAGCAATGCGTGCATCAAGTCATGGTTCTCCGACGATGACCCCCTGACACTCGAACTCATACTGGCGAAGACCAACGAACAAAAGCTGAAGGGCCGCAGCCGCATCGCTTACCAATGCCCTGAAGTCGCTGGTGGACCTTGTGGACGGACATTTGAGGACGCCTTCATACTGGCGAATTCCACCAAGTTCGGTGTTTCCGGCGCGACGCCAGGCGATCTCGAAACGGCAGCCCGAGAGATGGCGTCAAATCACAAGAAGTCGGATTTTGCCCTGACTTACGCAATAGCAGACAGGGACTGGACCGCCCCTCGCTATATTGTCGATGGGGTTCGCTGGTTGGCTCAAGATGAGAGCGTCTCCACGACCGCTAGCACGTCCACCATCGCCGCTCCATCCCCGGAAGGCGCCGAACATGGCTGAGGTTGACAGCCCGGCCGAAGCTGCGAGTAAGAAAGCACTGGCTGAGGTCTACGCCTGTTTGGGGGCAGGCCAGAGTTTCCGATTGGAAGCCGGCGCCGGCGCAGGAAAGACCTACTCTCTGGTCAAAGCCCTGCGCTTTCTTGTCGAGAAACACTCCGTCTCAATGTCTCGCAAGAGTCAACAAATCGCGTGCATCACTTACACCAATGTCGCCAAAGATGAGATTGCATCTCGCACGGATCGCAGCCCATTTATCTTGTGCGAAACGAATCATGCTTTTTGCTGGTCGCTCATCAGCGGATTTCAGCGCCAGCTTCGAGAGCTGATCCCTCAGATTGCTGCGTGGCATGAACGTATTGAGGAAGCTGGCGGCCTCGGCGAGAGGCCCGTCGAGTACAACCTTGGGCACAGGTATATTCGTGAACAAATAATATCGCTGCACCACGACGACGTTCTGCCACTGACCATCAAGCTGATGGAGCACGTCAAGTTTCGCCGGCTTATTGCAGACAGATACCCGATAATATTAATCGACGAGTATCAGGACACTGACGCGGACTGGATCGGCGCCATCAAGACCCATTTCCTAGGTCAAGCGGGGGCGCCGCTTTTTGGCTTCTTTGGCGACCACTGGCAGAAGATCTACGGCAACGGATGCGGCAAACTTGAGCATCCCGCCGTAAAAGAGATCGGCAAAGAGGCAAACTTCAGATCGGTACGTGCTGTTGTTGATTCGCTGAACCGGATGAGGCCGGAGTTGCCTCAGTTTGTAGTAGATACTGAGGCACCAGGGCAGGTCCGAATTTTCCACTCGAACAACTGGATTGGCACCAGACAAACCGGCGCGCATTGGGGCGGCGATCTTCCATCCGAAGTGAGCCACGATTCGCTCGTCCGCACCCAGGCCATCCTCACCGAGGACGGCTGGACCTTCTCGGCTGACAGCACGAAGATTCTGATGCTCACCCATCGAGTCTTGGCCGCAGAACAGGGATATTCGAGCCTGCCAAGTGTATTTCGTTACAGCGATGCCTTTACGGCAAAGGATCACCCATACATTGAATACCTGGTCGATGTGCTTGAGCCTGCATGTGACGCCTACGAATCCCGCAAGTTCGGAACGATGTTCGAGGCCATTGGAGCCAAGTTCCCGCACGTGAGAAAAGCGTCCGACAAGGCCGCGTGGGCACGAGCGATGGATGAGTTGATTGCCCTACGTGCACGTGGCACCGTTGGAGATGTTCTGGACCACCTGAAGTCCGCACGACGCCCGCGACTTCCCGACTCGATAGAGGATAAGGAACGGGAATTGAAGGCGTTTGTTCCTTCCGAGGCCGAACCCATGCCCGAGGCACTGGCAGAGATCGAAAAGTTCCGCGCAGTTCCGTACTCGGAGATTAAGGCGCTACGCGCCTACCATAGTGGTTTCTCCCCTTTCGAGACGAAGCATGGCGTGAAGGGAGCCGAGTTCGAGAACGTGCTTGTTGTGGTGGGCCGAGGTTGGAACAGGTACAACTTCGGAGAGATGCTTGACCTTGCGGGGTCCAGAATAATTCCGGCAGCAAAGCAAGACGCATTCGAGCGCAATCGAAACTTGTTCTATGTCGCTTGCTCGCGCCCGAAGCGGCGCCTAGCCCTTCTTTTCACCCAGCAACTGACACCGACGGCCATCAGCACGCTTGGCAGATGGTTTGGGCAGGAGACAGTACAGCCTTTGACTTTCTAGCCAAGAGCACGGAATCCGTTGCCGCCGATGGCGGGGACCGGCCTAAGCACCGCGCCAGCCATCAAGCTAGGCTGCGACAGTGATGCCCTGTGCTTGGGTCTTACGCGCCGGGCGCACCACGATTTCGACATGCTGATCCAGCGACACTAGCGCCTGCATCAGCCGTTCGAGCGAAATGTTCTGGAGCTTGTAGCGGCGTACCTGCGACACCTTGGGTTGGGTCATGCCGGTGAGCGTTGCCGCCTCGACCTGGCTCAAGCCCCGCTTTTCGATCAACTCGTTGAGCTTGAGCGCAAGCGTCGCCTTCGCGGACAGTTCTTCCGCATCCTCGAAACCGAGGTCCACCAGCACATTATCCGTAGCCCTAGGACCGACCTTGCGACTCATTGCTTTCTCCTGCCCGGCTTATCCGCCTCTGCCTTGCTCGCCTCGTGGCGGGCCTGCACGGCCTTCAACCGCTTCTCGATCAGATCCACGTCCGGCTTCGGCGTGGCGATGCCGGACTTGGACTTCTTCTGAAACGCATGCAGCACATGCACGGCATCGCCAATCTGCACCGCATAGACGGCGCGGAACGTGTCACCGCGGTGGTCCTCCACCAGTTCGTACACCCCGGAGCCGAGCCCCTTCCAGAGCTTGGCCGAATCCGGCGTGCTGCCCAACTGGACGACGAACAGAGCCACGCCCATGTCCTTCTGCACGGGGACAGGGAATTCCTTGAAGTCCTTCTTCGAGGAACCTTCCCAGTACAGGGGCTTGCGTTTCGTAGTCATCAATTATACCCGTTCGGATATAAATGGCAACAGCAGGAATGATTCCGCCCCGCACGGCTTCCACCGCTGCCTGGCGACCATTCTGCTGCTTGCCCAGCCATGAAACGCTTGCGCCAATTCCAGCAGGGTGAATTTCCGAGACACTGCCTCGGATTTTCCAAGGCGCGGCCCGTCACCAGATTTCCCCGACAGTGTTTGGGAAATGTCGCTTCGGGAGTCTGCACGGAGGTTTTCCGCGCCTTGGTCGCAACCGCCATCTTGTTCATGCAGCCTCCGCCATCGGGATCATCTGCGTGCCAGCAGCCGGCTTGCTCCCGCGAATCCTGAGCCATTCTGCCAGCCCCTTCGGGGCCTCGCGCAATGGCGTCGGTTCGACAGCCTGCCCCGCCTCGCATCGTTGCCAGTAACCCCGCCCCGGCAAGGGAATTTCAGCGCGACGGCAGAGCTTTGCGAGCCCCACGTCGGACACGCCAAGGCGTTCGGCAATCTCACTGACCGGCGAGGTCCACACCAGCCGGTAGAGATCGTCGCGCCGGAAATAGTGTCGGTAGCGAGCAGTGCTGTTCTCCGTGGCGATGACCGGCTCGGCTTCGGCGGTGGGCAACAACGTACTGGCCGAGATTCCGGTCGGCGCCGCAGGCATCCGCAAATGCGTTGGCGTAAGCGCCAGCACGCGATTGCCGTGGCCGGTAAGCGCCTCCCGGCGCTGCTGCGTCTGGAAGTACGCATAGCCGGCGGTGGTCTTCGGATCACGGTGATTCAGCACGTCGCCGATCAGGTGTAGCGACTGCCCATCCTGCGCCAGCCACGACCCGACCGTGCGCCTCAAATCGTGGATGCGCAGGTTCACCAGCCCCGCCCGTTTTAACGTCCGGCGAAATGGCTCCCCCAAGCCGCTCAGGTGCTTCCCGCGGAGCTTCCCGCAGATGATGTAAGGATTCTCGGACGTTCGCGGGATGATCCTTAGCCGCTCCATCGCCGCATCGCTGATCGGAGCAAGCAGTGGCTCCCCGTTCTTGGTCAGCCCGATAAAGAGCGTCCCCATGTCCCAATCAATATCATCCCACTTGGCCTTGAGCAGTTCCTTGCATCGCAGCCCCATCAGCAGCAGCAGCCAGATGCCGTGCCGGGCATAGTCGTTGTCCTCCTGTTCAAGAGCCTGCAAGAAGCGCGGCATTTCCACCGTTGTGATGAACCTCTTGCGCGAACGCTCCGGGAAACGGACGATGCCCGAGACGATGTTGGGGAAGTCCCTCGGAACCAGGCCCGCCACCTTCCCCCAATTGAACATCTTGCGGATGACTTTCAGGAGGTTGTTCGCCCCGTAGGGATGGGCGACACCTAGCTCCGAGTGGATAGCCTCGATGTCCGCAGTGACGAGGCTCGCTACCAGACGCCCCGAGAGCTTGGAGAGGACGTAGCGTTTCAGGCTGGATTCGTCGTTTTTCCAGGTCTTCTTTTTCTTCTTCGCATGGCCTTCGATGTACGCCTCACAGAGTTCGTCGATCGCCTTCAGTTCCCGATGGGCGTCCACCTTGTTCTGCGGGTCTTCCTGGTTCGCAGCCTTGGCAAGATAGGTCATCGCCTTCTTGCGCGCCTGATCCAGAGTCAGTGCGTCGGCCCGGCCGAGGGTGGCGAGGCGCTTGCGCCGGTTGATCCGGTACGCGCACACGTAGACCCGGCGGCCACTCGGATGCACCCGCAGGCCGAACGATTCCAGGGATTCGTCCCAATAGACGCACTGAGCTTTCCCGCCAGGTCCGCGGTAAGGTACGGTGCGCACAATGTCCTGTCGTAGTTTCAGGCGCGGCACGGCGAATCTCCTGCGAAAAGGAGTGACCAGGGAGTGACCGGAGAAGGTCGAAAGTAGGCAGGTTGTAGCGGAGACGGGAGTAGTCTACGATCCGCTAAGTCTTTGAAAAACCAAGTCCGGCGTGTTTGGTAGTACATGAGCGCAATCATGTACCGCTGCTCCGAAGGCAGGGGTCGTGAGTTCGAATCTC
>WBZY01000227.1_pt1 | contig 47368 bp, 39 predicted proteins | sample 5204191 | NCBI WGS metagenome assembly WBZY01 (sample SAMN12344363, study PRJNA552823) | activated sludge metagenome | biome: Activated sludge suspended growth; feature: Anammox Sidestream; material: Wastewater; isolation source: activated sludge from anammox sidestream of wastewater treatment...
TGCGCCGGGCGGAAGCCTGTTGTACGCGGGGGCGGGGGCGAGAGTGTGGGTGGGTGAATCAGATGTAGGCTTGGTGGGACGCGTCGGGGATGATTATCCGCGCGCGTGGTTGAACGACGTCAAGGGACGCGGGTTCGATACCGCGGGGGTGAAAATCCTTCCGCAGAATCTTGATGCGCGTGAATTCATCTCGTATAGCGAATCGTTCGAACCCAACCCAGCCAACCCGGTTACGCAATTTGCGCGGCGCGGGATGACCATTCCTAAATCTTTATTTGGTTATCAGCCTCTTGAAGAACGCGCGGAACAGGAATCCCGCCGGCTTGTGGTGACGGATATTCCCGAGGAGTATCTCTCGGCTCGCGCGGCGTTGATTTGCCCGATGGATCTTTCCACGCAGAATCAATTGATCGCCGGTCTCAAGCGTGGGAGCGCCCACACGATTCTGCTCGCTCCTTCCTCTGCGGATATGAACCCCAAAGCGAAGCGCGCCCTGCCGGTATTTTTAAGCGGGGTGACAACGCTTTTGATTTCACAAGAGGATTTGCGAGGTCTTTTCTGGGGTGAGACGCACGATCTGTGGGCGATGGCGGAAGCTGTTTCGCTATACGGATGCGAATATGTGGCGATTAAGTGCGGCGCGCAGGGACAATTGTTGTATGCGGCTGGGGCAAAGAAAAAATACGAGATCCCCGCTTACCCGTCCAGGCTTGCCGATCTCACCGGCGCGGGTCATGCGTTCAATGGCGGTTTTCTCGCGGGCTATTGCAAAAATTACGATCCGTTGGAAGGCGTGTTTTACGGAAGTGTTTCCGCGTCGTTGAAATTGGAGGGGAGCGGCGCATTCTATCCGCTGGATGTGTTGCCGGGGCTGGCGGAGGCGAGGTTGAATGTGGTCAGGGGGATGGCGAGGGATGTTTGATCTGCGCTGAGCGGAGTGGCGCGTGATGTTCGCGCCACGAAGTCGAAGCGTGAGTAATTGGTGAGTGGTAATTCGTGATCGAGAATTAGAGAATTGGAGAACTGAGATTGGAGACTGGTGACTTGAAACTTGCGGAGCGTGTGATTGAGTTGGCGATTCAGATTCAACAAATCCCTGCGCCGACGTTTGAGGAGGGGACACGGGCGGAGTTTGTGCGCGGGTTGTTTGAGCGGGAGGGGTTGGAGGATGTGTTCGTTGATGAGGTGGGGAATGTGTTGGGGCGGTTTCAGGTCAACGGTCAAAGGTCGCAGGTCAAGCCGCTGGTGATTTCCGCGCATTTGGATACGGTGTTTCCCATGGAAACGGATCTGTCTGTTCGGCGCGAGGAGGGAAAGGTGTTTGGTCCCGGCATCGGAGATAACTCGCTTGGCGTGGCGGCGTTGTTTGGGTTGTTGTGGGGGTTGAGGGAAAATGTGATTTCACCCTCACCCCAACCTCCCCTACGGGGTGCTTCGCGATCTCCCTCAGGGAGAGGGGGATTCGCGGGCGACGTCTGGTTCGTGGCAAACGTCTGCGAAGAGGGACTTGGCGATTTGCGCGGGATGAAAGCGGTTGTGGATCGTTTCGGCGCGGAGGTGACTGGTTATCTCATCCTCGAAGGGATGGCGTTGGGGTGTGTCTATCATCGCGGCACGGGCGTGAAGCGGTATCGCGTCACGGCGAAAACAGCGGGCGGACATTCATGGTCCGATTATGGCAAGCCGTCCGCGATTCATGAGTTGTCGAAACTTGTGGCGGAACTGACTTCGATGAAGTTGCCCGAGTTGCCGCGCACGACGATGAACGTGGGAAAAATTTCTGGCGGAACTTCGATCAATGTGATCGCGTCGGAGGCTTCGCTGGAGTTGGACTTGCGCTCGGAGGGGCAGGAGTCGCTGACGGAGTTGATCTCGAAGGTGGAGAAAAAGATCGAGGAGGCGAATCAGCCTGACGTCACGTTTGAAGCGGAGGTGATCGGGCAACGTCCCGCCGGTGAAATCTCCGCAGATCATCCGCTCATTCAACTCGCGCAAGAGTGCATCCGCGAGCAGGGATTGGAACCCGCGCTTACATCGGGTTCAACGGATGCGAACATCCCGCTGAGCAAAGGCTATCCCGCGCTCGTGCTGGGAATCGCCACCGGCGGCGGCGCGCATACGACGAATGAATTTATCAATCTCAAACCAATTGAAAAAGGACTGGAGCAGTTGATACGTTTTGTGAAATCAATCTCCAGTCTCTAGCCTCGATATGCTCGCAAACCCCGCTCGCTGCTTGACCATCAGCAATCGTAAATCGTCAATCGAAAATCGTAAATCTACTTCAACCCCACCACCTCAAATACCTCCAGCGGCTGTGCCTTGCCCTTTACCGTCAGCGGCGCGAAGGGATTTGCTTCCACTTCATCTTTCACGCGCTCGTACGCCTCTTTGCTGATGAGGATCTGATTCTTCGCCGCGTTTTCCTGAATGCGTTTGGTCGTGTTGACGCTGTCGCCGAGGGAGGTGAACTCGAGTCGCTTCTCGGTGCCGATCCAGCCAAGGACGGCTTCGCCGTAGTGAATGCCCACGCCGAAATCGAGATGCGCTTCTTTCGGTAATTCGGAATGTAATCGCGCAATCGCCTCGCGGATCGCCAACGCGGACTTCACCGCCCGCAACGTGTGATCGGGTTGCAGGATCGGCGCGTTGTACCATGCCATCACCGCGTCGCCGAGGAATTTATCCACTGTGCCTTCCTGTGCCAGCACCGCGTCGGCCGCGGCGGCGAGATATTGATTCAACACCGCCACCAATTCTTCCGGCGAATGTTTTTCGCTGTACGAGGTGAAGCCGCGCACATCCGCGAATAAGACGGTGATAAAAACTTTTTTGCCGCCCACTTGCAAACTGTTCGGGTCTATCTGGTCGAGCACGGCGGGCGACACCATGCGTTGCAACAGTCCGCGCTGGGCTTCAAGTTTTTTGCGCTCGGTCAAATCGTCCAACACGATCGCCACGCCCTGCGTTTTTTGTCCCGCGTCTTTTAACGGCGAGAGATTCAAACGCCAGTCAATGTTGCCGCCTTCGGCGCGCGATTGGCTGAGTTCAAGCCCGATGACCGGCTTGTCGCTTTTTCGCACCGACTCAAGATGCGGGATGATGTTGCTCGCAAACGTAGGGACGACCTCATCGATCTTCCTGCCGACGATCTCAGCGGATGCCTGCCCCAAAATGGACGCGGCGGCTCGATTACACAGGGTGATCTGGTCCTCCACGTCGGCAGTCAACACGCCCGAAACGATGGAGGCGAACACATCGTCCATGAGGTTTTTGAGTTCGGTCACTTCGGCGAGCGTGCGCTTGAGGGAGGAGAACAGCCGCGCGTTCTCGATGGCGACAGCGGCTTGGTTGGCGAACGCGATTAAAAGGTCGCGGTCCGATTCGGAAAATATTCCCGTGCGGATGCGGTTGTCGGTGTAGATCACGCCGGTCAGTTCGGTCTTCACCATGAGCGGCACGCACAAAATGGAGCGCAGGTTGAAGGCGATCACGCTTTCCGTGCCGCTAAAGCGTTTGTCTTCGAGCGCGTTGGTGGTGAGGATCGCCTCGCCGGTGTCGATCACTTTTTGCACGATCGTGCGGCTGATGTTCGATTCGTTCTGATTGATCGACTCCTGTTCCCAATTGCGCGCGATGCGGATGACCATCTCGCCGCGTTCGTCGCGCAACATGAGGAATCCGCGCTCGGCTTCGGTGAGGCGGATGATGGTGTCCATCACGGCTTGGAGCACTTCGTCGATCTCGAGCGTGGAGTTGACCACCTGCCCGATCCCCGCGAGCGCTTGCAAGTGGCTGAAGCGTTGTTCGAATGGGACGAGCGCCTCGCTGATACGCTGGAGCGAGGTGTCGAGAGTTTTCAATTCTTCAAGAGTTTGGGGAGTTGCGCCGGCGCTGACCGAAGCGCGGATCTTCTCTGCCTGCTTGGTGACTGCGATCACCTGGTCATTGATCGTGATGGCTTTCGCCTTTGCCGTGATCGTCGCCATGAAGTTTCCTTTGAGCCTGGCTAGGTTCTGGGTGAGTATTTGCCCGTCCAAAAGTGACGGATGCGGGCAAGGGTGATCTGTGATCGCAGGGCGAACGCCGCGCGCCGCGCTTCCACGGGGTCTGCTGTTCTGGAAGTATAAAGGGATGTTTGATGTTCGTCCAGAAGTATTTTGATGCGCGAGGCGGCGTCGGGGATGATTTTTGCAAGTTTCTCGGCGCGTTCGATGGGCGTGGCGTCTACTTGCGCTGGCGCGTTCATTTGCCGCAAGCCGAAGTTGACGCTTTCGAAGGATTTTTCGATGGGAGAGAGTCGCGCCCAGCGTTCCCAGTTGAGGATCCAACGCGGGGTTTCGATGCCGCTCCGTTCGATGGTGGCGCGCACCACGGAGGGTAAACGATCGGAGAGCGAGTAGCGGCGGTTGAGGAAAAACGCCGCAACGGCGATAACGATCAGGGTGAGGAACAGATATAAGGTCGGAAGAAGCGAGGCGGGTCGGGTTGTCCCAGCGTCCACAAGTTCATCTTCCAATCTCGGGTCGATGGGTTCCTCGGGGAGTTGTTCTTCGCCGATCAATGTGCCGGGGTTGAGCAAGCCGGCCGGCGAATCGTCCTCGCGCGGCGCGAGCGGGCGGTCAAGCGGGGCTTGGTTGCCGGTGGGTTCAAATTCCACCCAGCCGATACCGGGGAAGTAGACCTCGGGCCAGGCGTGCGCGTTCTCCTTGCGGACGGTGAAGGTGTTGACCTCGATCTCCTCCACTTCGCCGGCGAATCCCTCTCCGGATGTGGAGCCTGTTCCCTGCGCGAAGCCGACCGCCATGCGAGCGGGGATGCCCAGCGCGCGAAGCATGAGTATTTCTGACGAGGCGTAATACACGCAATAGGCTTGCTTGTGTTCGAAGAGTATCCATTCGAGTTTGTTTGCGCCGCGCGGCGCGGAAGGGATGGTCGGCGAGTATTCGATATTCGCGCGCAGGTATTGCGTGATGGCAAAGGCTTTGTCGTAGGGGGTTTCGGTGTTTGCGGTGATATCGAACGCGAGGGCGCTGATGAGCGGCGAGAAATCATCGGGGAGTTGCAGGTATTTGTCGGTGACCCATTTTGGGTACTCTGTTCCCGCCGCACGCAGAGCCTCGATGGTGGGGTTGTTCAGCGCGGCTTTCACCTGGTAGGTTTCGCCCGGCAGGATGCTGGGGGTTGCGTTCCATGAAACGATATCGAGTTGATCGCCGCCGGGCGCGGTGAGCATGGAACCGGGCCGGCTGACCCAGACCGGTTGCGAGGGGGAGTATAACAACGAAATCCGTTGTTCGCCGGTGTCGAAGTTAAACATCGCCGCGTTGGTATCGTTTACCCCGGGCAGTGGGTTGGCGGGGGAATATTCCTCGCGTGTTGTGCCGGTGGTGTACCACTGGTCGTTTGAAAAATAATCGTATGCGCGCCCGCGCCAGTAATAACGCGGCGGTTTTTTGTCGAACGCGAGTTCGGGCACTTCCACTTTGAACATCAAAACATCGGACAGCGGGAAGCCCACGCCCAGTTCGAGCTCGGTGCCGAAGAATTCGCCGGGTCTTCCGCCGCTCGGAGAGTCCAACGCGCTGACGGCATTCTCGAACCGTTCGGTAAAATTTTTCCAGGGTTCTGAAACGCGGTTCCAGGCGCGGCGCGCGGCTTCGACGCGCAGGATGGAGGAGGGAGTCAGCCATGCCGCGAGGAGGATGAGACTCGCCATGATCGCCATGCCGCCGGTCAGGTCGATGCTGTTTTCGGGCGAGAGGAACACCCGCGATTGTTTCCATTGTGATTGCTGGTTTAGGAAGTTCAGCCTTCCCAGGAGCAGAAGCGCGAAAAGAATGAAAAAGCCGATCAGCAACAAGCGGCTCGCGATCGCGTTATCGTAACTTTGGATAATGAGAACCCCGAGAAAGGATGGCAGGCTGGCAAGCAAAAAGTTCTGGTGGCGCGTCAGGGCATAACCTGCCGAGGCGCTCAACGCCCAGAACATAACCGACATCATGGCGATAAAGAACAATGGGTCTTCAACGGGACGGCGCGCGACAAATTCCGAGATCGAAAAAAGCAACCTGCCGCCGACGCTAAGCAGTTTTTCCTCCATCTTCACAGGTCCCTCGATGAGGGAGGTCCATAAGAGTGGAAGCAGGAGGAGCATGTAGAAGAAGGACAGCCAACGCGCTGTGCGGCGACGGAATGTGCTGTAACCCAGCGACAGCCCGATGGCGGAGCCCATCCAGGTGAAGCCGCGAATCAAGCCCAGATCCTCTGTCCATTCGGTGGCGATGAGGCGCGATGCGGCAATCTGCAAAAGGAGGATCAGCAGGATAACGGCGGTCCAATCCCACCAGCGCGAGAGAGGGGCTTCGGGCGATTTTTTCATCGGGGGGTAGTGTACAATACAACGAGGTGACACGTCAAATACTGGAGAGGGGTATTTCTTGAACGTTATGCCGCAAGGCATCGGAAATAGGCGCTTGACGCAGTTGTCGCGCTTTTCTAAATTGATCGCGCAACTCTCTACCGTGCATTTGCACCGCTAAGTGTCGCCATGGCGCCATGCGACACCCGCAAAGAACGCAAAGAAAACCTTTTTCACTTGGCGACCTTAGCGCGCTTTGCGGTAAAAATCTTCTCATGTGCGGTAATCTGATTACGAATCAAAATGCCAGGGCAACGTGAACGTTGCCGTACTTTGCGACAATGAGGAGGAAGAGATGGGTTCTTTGATTCAAAACGGGATCGATTGGATCCTTGCCATACAAGCGCTGGGCGGCTGGCTCGAAGCGCCCCTGAAATTTTTTACGTTCCTCGGTTCGCAGGATTTTTTCTTCCTCGTCCTGCCGTTCATTTACTGGAGCGTAGACGCCGGGCTGGGCATGCGCGTGGCGGTTGCGTTGATCGCCAACGTGAGTTTGAATTTCTACATTAAGTTATGGTTTGCAGGTCCGCGTCCGTATTGGGTGAGCGCGGAGGTGCAAGGGCTGACGGCTGAAAATTCGTTTGGGGTTCCCTCCGGGCATACCGAGAATGCGGTGGCGGTGTGGGGGACGATCGCCGCATGGATCGGAAAGCGTATTGCATGGGCGCTGTCAATCGCGGTCATTTTCCTCGTCGGCTTCTCGCGTCTCTACCTCGGCGTCCATTTTGTTCACGATGTGCTGGCGGGTTGGGCGCTGGGCGCGGCGGTGTTATGGCTCATCCTGCGGTTTTGGGATTCAGCGGCGGCGTGGCTGAAAACAAAACCGGTCGCCACTCAAATGACGTTGGCGTTCGCGGTTTCTTTGTTGATGATCGCTCTTGGATACGTCAGCGCGGCGCATTTGGACGGTTACACCTTCCCGGAGGAGTTCCGCGTCAATGCGCTTCGCGTCTCCGACGAGTTGCCTGCCCCGGCTTCCCTCGAAACGATCGTCACCTCCGCGGGGACGTTCTTCGGTCTCTTCGCCGGTTTGGCGTGGCTCCTCTCACGGGGCGGGTATCAGGCAGACGGTCCGGGCGCGAAGCGGGCGCTGAGATTCTTCGTCGGCTTGATCGGGGTTTTCATCCTATGGCGCGGGCTGGGAGCGGTGTTGCCCGATGGGGAAAGTCTCGTCCCGTTGATGTTGCGATATTTGCGTTACACGCTGGTCGGTTTTTGGATCTCCGCCGGGGCGCCGGAGTTGTTTTTTCGTTTCAAATTGGCAGACCCGAAGATATAGGGGAATGCAGTTGATATAATCCCAAATCTAGTCCTATTCTCTGGGAGCATAACGTTTTCGATGACACTTGAGCGAGGCGCGTTACTTCATAAACGATACCGCATCGTTGAAATTCTTGGGCAGGGCGGCATGGGTTCCGTCTACCGGGCGGTGGATGAAAACCTTGGCGTGGACGTTGCCGTCAAGGAAAATCTGTTTACCACCGACGAGTATGCGCGGCAATTCCGGCTCGAGGCGGTGATCCTTGCGAATCTTCGCCATCCGAATCTTCCGCGCGTCACCGATCATTTTGTCATCGGCGATCAGGGGCAATATCTGGTGATGGATTACATCGAGGGGGAAGACCTGCGCCAACGCATGGAGCGCATGGGCAACATCACAGAAGATGAAGCCGTGCTCCTTGGCGCGGCAATGTGCGACGCGCTCCAATATTTACACACGCGCAAGCCGCCGATCCTGCACCGCGATTTGAAACCGGGCAATGTCAAAATTACCCCGGATGGACATGTCTTTCTCGTAGATTTTGGCTTGGCAAAAGTGTTGCATGGCAGTCAGGCAACCACCACCGGCGCGCGCGCCATGACGCCGGGCTATTCTCCTCCGGAGCAATACGGCACAGCCCGCACCGATCCGCGCACAGACATTTATTCGCTCGGCGCCACGTTGTACGCGGCGTTGAGCGGCATCATCCCGGAAGATGGTCTCGCCCGCGCGATGGATAACACGCAACTTACGCCGTTGCGTAAACGCAACGGCAAGGTATCGCGCCGGCTTGCCTCCGCGATCGAACGCGCGATGGGCATCGACCCGGCGGAACGGTTTCAAAATGCGGAAGAGTTCAAAAATTCCCTGTTAGGTTCCAAAGGCAAGACCCAGCGCCTGCCGGGCGATTACGTCATCCAGCCGGCGCCGGCGGAGGACAGGCCTGAACCGTACGAGATGGGCGCGATCGAACGCGCGTCTACGCCGCCGGACATGAGTCCATCAGGCGGATTGCTCTCGCCCGAAGAGGAGGGGCCCATCTTTAAGCCTCCAAAGCGGAAGAAGAAAGGGTTCATCCGCCGGTTCGTTACCGCTGTTTTGTGGCTGTTGTTGATCAGCGCGGCAGTGATCGTGGGCGCGGCGCGTTTTGCGCCGCAGTTCATCCCGCCCGCGTTGCTCGACACGTTGGAATCGCTTCACCTCCCATTCCTGTTTCCGTCCGCGGTTCAGACGAATATTCCCGCGCCAACCGCAACACCGACCGCCACCGAGCCGGTGGTGGAAGCCACGGCAACGGTTCAATCCACCTTCACACACACTCCCACAAAACTCCCCACTGCAACGCTGAACCCGACCAGCACCCCCACGGTCGATCCCTCGTCGCTTGGCGAGCCAACCCAAATTGGCGGAACGATCGGGCAGGTCGCCTTCGCATCCGCGCGGTTAGGGATTCCACAAATCTTTATCATCAACACCGATGGCTCAGACCCCGTCCAACTCACGAACCTTGAACTAGGCGCGTGCCAGCCATCATGGTCGCCGGATGGGGCGCGGTTGGCGTTCATTTCCCCATGCCGCGCGCGCGGTGAAGTGCATGAAAACATCTACTCTGACGCGGGGATCTATCTCATTAATGCCGATGGAAGCGGATTGGCGCCCCTCACCGAGACTCTCGGAGCAAACTTCGACCCTGCCTGGTCGCCCGATGGGACGCGCATTGCGTTCACGTCCAACCGCGATGGGCGAAACGAAATTTACACGCTGGAGATCGCCAGCGGTCAGGTGACCCGGCTCACTACATCGGATGGCAGTATCGAAAGCGCGCAACCTTCCTGGTCGCGCGATGGCAGGATGATCGTCTACACCGTCAAACGTTTCGACGCCTACCAAGTCTGGGCAATGTCTGCCAATGGCGAAGACAAGGCGCAGTTGGTCCGCAGTGGACAACAGTTGTGGGATTATTTGCCGTTCTGGTCTCTGGACGGTTCCACCGTGTTTTTTAACCAGCGGAACCTCGCCCCAACGCGCCCGTGGTTGATGAGCATTCCGTTCGCGGGGCATGATACCCTGACCCCAACTAAGCTGGCGTTGCCAACGCCAATTGAGGATGTGGAATTTTCGCCGGATGGATTATGGATCATCTTTGAAAGTTCGAGCGGCGACGGCAACCGAGACATTTATTATTCCACAGTGAGCGGCGGCGACCGCATGCGTCTCACCGACGATCCCGAAGTGGATTTCGACCCAACCTGGCGACCGGTTACTGGTCAATAACCATTCGCGTTGCAAATCGAAACAGTGCCTGCCTCTAATTACCTACAGAATGCTTTTGGACGCAGACCCTTGCACCGCCCGCAAGGGCAGGTGTAAACGTTGACCCACGCTGATTCAAAAGAATGCAAATCCGCGTTTTCTGCGTGAATCAGCGTCCCGATTTTTATAGTGTAAGGTAATCTGTGCCTGCCTTTCCGAACGGCAGGCATTTTCTTATACACTTCTTATTGACTTCCCTTTTTGCCTCGTTTATCATTCATGTCACAAAGAATAGCACTCTCAAATCGAGAGTGCTATTCGTGTAAAGCCATGATCGAACTCACCGAACGCCAAAAGACGTTGCTTCTATTAATAATCCGCGATCATATCGAATCGGCTGAGCCGATCGGTTCGAAGCGGCTGGTCGAGAATTATCGCCTCGATTATTCGCCCGCCACGATCCGCAACGAAATGTCCGCGCTGACCGAGATGGGCTACCTGCGCCAGCCTCACACCTCCGCGGGGCGCGTGCCGACCGAAGAGGGCTATCGCTACTTCGTCAGCCAGATGATGCCGAACGCCGAATTGCCCGAAGCGGTGCAACACACCATCTCGCATCAATTCCATCAATCGCGCGCGCACATGGATCAATGGATGACGCTCGCCGCCTCCATCCTCGCACATCAATCGCAGGGCGTTTCGGTCATCACCGCGCCGCACGCCGACCAATCGCGTTTCAAGCACGTCGAATTAATTTCCACGCAGGGGCGGCAGGTATTGATGGTGCTGGTCTTGGTCGGAGGGGAAGTGAGCCAGCAGATCCTGACTCTGGCGGAACCTGTGACTCAGGAGCGACTCAGCCAGACCGCCACGCGTCTTAACGCCCTTCTGGCTGGGCTCGCCGTGGACAATATCTCTGCCCTTTCAACACCTTCCGACCCGCTCGATCAGGATATCCTCACCCTCATTCGGCAGGATGTGCGCCGCACTTCTGAAAGCAGTTCAGGTGAAATTTATACCGACGGCTTGACCAACGTTTTATCCGAACCTGAATTTGCCGAATCAGATGAGGCGCGGCGGGCGTTGAAAATTTTTGAGGAGCGATCCACGTTACGCGACCTGCTTGCCCGCACAACAACCAACACCAACATCGGCGGCTTGCAAGTGTTGATCGGCGGCGAAGGCGAATGGGAAGAGTTACGTCAATGCTCGATGGTCATCGCGCGGTACGGAGTCCCCGGCATGGCAACTGGAACGTTGGGCGTGTTGGGTCCCATGCGCATGTCGTACACGAAGACGATTCCGACGGTGAGATATGTCGCGGGCTTGTTGAGCGATCTGGTGAATGACACCATTGCAGGTGAATAAGAGTCTATCCAAAACAGGAGCGCGGACTTGAGTCCGCCTAACAACCGGACTGAAGTCCGCGCTCCGAAGTACTCCGAAATAAACATAAAGAGAGTGAAAGCATGACGAATAAGAAGAACCACAAACACGAAACGCGCGAGATCAAGATCGAAGCGGCGGAAATGCCCGAAGCGGAGAATCAGCCGCAAGGGGATGTCGAAGCGTTGAAGCGTCAACTCGAAGATGCGGAAGCGAAACTCGCTGAGAGCGTCGAAGGTTGGCAACGTTCGCAGGCGGATTTCCAAAATTATAGAAAGCGCGTCGAGCGCGATAACGAAATGACGTTTCTCTCGATGAAGAGCGATATCGTCAAGAAAATGTTGCCTGTTCTCGATGATCTGGAACGCGCCCTGCAAAACCGTCCCGCCGACGATGCGTGGGCGAGCGGCATCGAATTGATCGCGCGCAAGTTGCAGAATATTTTAGATGTGGAAGGCGTCAAGCGCATCGAAGCAACAGGCGCGGAGTTTGATCCGAGATTCCACGAAGCGATCTCGCATGAGCATAACGAAGATTTTGAAAGCGGTCATGTGATCGAAGTGGTGCAAAATGGATACATGCTCGGCGAGCGCGTGATACGTCCTGCGTTGGTGAGAGTGGCACAATAAAAAATCGTGTCAGGTGTCACGTGTCAAGTTTCAAGTTACTTGATGGGTGATGAAACCTGATACCTGAATCTTGACACTGGAGAACTTTATCATGGCAAAAATTATCGGTATTGATCTTGGCACGACAAACTCCGTTGCGGCGGTGATGCAGGGCGGGGAGCCTGTGGTGATCCCATCAGCGGAGGGCGAGCGACTCGTCCCGTCTGTGGTGGCGGTGAATAAAAATGGCGAGCGGTTGGTGGGGCGCGTGGCACGCAATCAGGCGATCACGAATCCGCAGAACACAATTTTTTCGGTGAAGCGTTTCATGGGGCGTAAGTCTGACGACCCTGAAGTGGAACGCACGCGAAAGCGCGTGCCATATGCAGTGAACGGCGCGGACAACGGCGATGTGCGCGTGCAACTCGGCGAGAAAGAATATTCGGCTCCTGAAGTTTCGGCGATGATCCTCGGCAAGATCAAGCGCGATGCGGAAGCGTATCTCGGCGAGACGATCACGCAGGCGGTCATCACTGTCCCTGCGTATTTCAACGACGCGCAACGCAACGCCACCAAAGACGCGGGCAAGATCGCGGGACTCGAAGTGTTGCGTATCATCAATGAGCCGACGGCTTCGTCGCTGGCGTATGGACTCGACAAAAAGAAGAATGAAATTATCGCGGTCTACGATCTCGGCGGCGGCACATTCGACATTTCGATTCTCGATGTGGGCGACGGCGTGTTCCAAGTCCGCGCGACGAGCGGCGACACCTTCCTCGGCGGCGACGACTTCGACCTGCGCATTATGGATCACCTCATCGAGCAGTTCAAAAAAGACAGCGGCATTGATCTGCACAACGACCGTCAGGCATTGCAGAGGTTGAAAGAAGCATCCGAAAAAGCGAAGATCGAACTTTCTACCACGATGCAGACGGAAATCAACCTGCCCTATTTGACTGCTGACGCGACTGGACCAAAACATTTGGTGATGACCCTCACCCGCGCCAAACTCGAACAACTGACAGCCGATCTTGTGGACCGTACGATTGCCCCGCTCAAACAAGCCTTGTCCGATGCGGGATTGCAAGCGAGCCAAGTGAATGAAGTGGTGATGGTCGGCGGCATGACGCGTATGCCCGCTGTGCAGGAACGCGTCCGCGCATTCTTCGGCAAGGAACCTCATAAAGGCGTGAACCCCGATGAAGTTGTTGCGGTCGGCGCGGCGATTCAAGCGGGCGTGCTGGGCGGCGAAGTGAAAGATATTTTGTTGCTGGATGTAGCTCCTCTCTCGCTCGCCATCGAGACGTTGGGCGGAGTCGCCACAACTCAAATAGAACGCAACACGACGATTCCGACTCGCAAGAGTCAGGTGTTTTCCACAGCAACCGACAGCCAGACGCAAGTTGAGATTCATGTCCTGCAAGGCGAGCGCCCGATGGCGGCGGATAACAAGTCGCTGGGCAAGTTCATCCTCGATGGGATTCCTCCCGCGCCGCGCGGCGTTCCGCAAATTGAAGTGACGTTCGATGTGGACGCGAACGGCATCCTCAAAGTCAGCGCGCAGGATAAAGCGACGGGACGGTCGCAACACATCACGATCACGGCTTCGTCTGGTTTATCGGACGCGGAAGTGGAGCAGATGAAGAAAGACGCGGAGTCTCACGCGGAAGAAGATCGCAAACGCAAAGACTTGATCGAAGCGCGCAACCACGCCGATAACACCGTCTACGCGGCGGAGAAGGCGTTGCGCGAGTTCGGCGAGAAAGTCCCTGCTGAGGTCAAAACGGAAATTGAAACGAACGTCGCCGCGGTGAAGAAAGCCGCAGAAGGTGAAGATGTGTCGGCGATCAAATCGTCCACAGACGCGCTAGGGCAAGTGATTCAAAAGATTGGAGCCAGCATCTATGAGCAGAATCAGGCCGCGGGCGGGGAAGAGGCGGGTTCTACATCCAGCGAGAATCCTGATGTGGTTGAGGGCGAAGTCAAAGAATAGAAAGTGGAAAGTGGTGAGTAGGCGCTTTCTACTTTCCACTTTCCAACGAATATGAGCAACGATTATTACGAAACCCTGGGCGTGGGACGGAGCGCGAGCGATGACGAGATCAAAGGCGCGTTCCGTAAACTCGCGCGTCAGTATCATCCCGATGTGAACAAAGAGCCGAATGCCGAGGAGAAGTTCAAAGAGATCAACGAGGCGTACGGCGTGCTTTCGGATTCGGATAAGCGCGCGCGCTACGATCGCTTCGGCAAGGCGGGGCTGGGCAACTCGGGCGGCTTCCACGATTACACGTCGGACTTCGGCGATATTTTCGAAGACCTCTTCCGCGGATTCGGATTCTCGACAGGCGGCGGGCGTTCGCGTCGGTCGCCGAGGCGCGGGCGCGATCTGCAAATGCAGATTACGTTGACGTTCGAAGAGTCTGTGTTTGGCGTGGAGAAAGAGATCGAATTCCAGCGCGAAGAGACTTGTTCGCATTGCAACGGCAACGGCGCGGAGCCAGGCACGTCGCCTGTGAAGTGCGCCACTTGTAACGGTCAAGGCGAAGTGCGGACTGTGCGCCAAACATTTTTGGGTCAGATGGTGCAATCGTCCACTTGCCCGACTTGCAATGGTCGCGGTGAGACGATTTCCTCTCCGTGCAAGACTTGTCGTGGAAGCGGGTTGGAGCGCAAGAAGGTAAAGAAGAAGGTGCAAATCCCTGCAGGCGTGGATGTGGGCACGCAGATCCGCTTGTCGGGAGAGGGCGGTCCTGGCGAGAACGGCGGTCCGAACGGAAGTTTGTATCTGATGCTGGATGTGAAGCCGCACAAATTTTTCAAACGCCGCGAGAACGACATTTTGTTGAATCTCGATATCAACGTGGCTCAGGCGGTCTTGGGCGCGGAAATTGAAGTGCCGACCATTGACGGCGACGAGAAGCTGAAAATCCCTGCTGGGACTCAGCCCGGCAAAGTATTTCACTTACGAAACAAAGGCGTGCCTCACGTGCGCCGAAGCGGTCGCGGCGACCAGTTGGTGCTGGTCAATGTGGCAGTCCCGACAAAGTTGACGAAAGAGCAACGCGAGTTGTTTGAAAAATTAGCAGAGAGTTTGGGGACGACGGTCAAGCCGCAGGAGAAGGGATTCTTGGATTGGTTGAATGAGGCGTTGGGGGGGTGATGGAGAGAGGATTGGAGAATTAGAGAATTGGGGTTAGAGACTGGAGACTGGTAAATGGTAATTGACGAGTGGACGTAATGACATGATGGGGACGTATGTTATACTGACTCGCGCTATACCATGAGGTTAATGAACGAATGAGTTTGACGAAAAAAAATGGCTGGATATCGTTATTGTTTTTCATCGGGGCGTTGAGCGCGTGTGTGCCATTGGCGGTGTATGCGTGGTTGGGGACATTTTCGCGCTATCTCGCTGACGATTATTGCGCGTCCACATATTTGTATTCATCTCAAAATATTGTGGAAGCCACACTGCGGGCATATTCGTTGTGGGGGAACAGTTATTCGCGTTTGATGTTTTCGCAATTGATCGAGTTGGGAGGCGTGAACGGCATCCGCGTGATGGCAGGCGTGGAACTTGTCATCTGGGCGTCGTTGCTCTCATGGATGTTCGTTGAGTTGGGAAAACTTTTGCGAGTTCAGATGCCGAAGGCGGGATACGTGTGGCTGGCGTGCATGGCGATCGCGTTGAGTTTGTATCAAACATCCGCGTTGTATCAGGTTTTATTTTGGCGCACGGGATTGATTCCCTATTCATTGCCGCTGTTGTGGTTCATCGGGATCGCGGCGTTTTTTCTGCGTTATGTTCAGAAGCCGTACGAGAAATCGCGCGCCGTTCGGTTTGGAATCCTGTTTACCATTTTGATCTTTTTCGCGGGCGGATTGAGCGAAACAACATCGGGCATGTTGGTGGGAATCATGTTCGTCGCGGTCGCGCTCGTCTGGTGGACGAGGCGACTTCATCAACGCCGCGATGTGCTGACGTTTCTTGTCATTGGTTTGCTCACTGCGATCGTCGCCATCTCGATCACGGCGGCGTCGCCAGGGACATCGAATCGTTTGGGCAGGATCATGCGCCAAGAACCAATCTACAATCCCATCGAACTGGCTGGCGATGTGAGCCTTTATACGTCGCAGTTTCTTTTTGAAACGGTCAAATCATATCCGACGTTGATTGTTGTCGCGCTGGCGGCGTCATTTGGCGTTGTGTATCTCGCGCTTACAACAAGCCAGAAAGAATTATCGCCTATTCAAACATCGTATTTGTGGATGGCGTTGCTGATCATTCCAATTGTTATTTTCATCGTCATCGGATTCAGTTATGCGCCCAGCGCATTCGTGCGGACGTTCCCTGCGGCGCGCGCGCGATACGCATCCCATTTCGTTCTTACGCTTGGGTTGTTGATCGAAGGCGGCGTGTTTGGAATTCTGGCGGCGCAAGCGCGTTCGGTCGTTCAATTGAAGTGGGTGAAAGTCGCTGTAACGCTTTTGCTCCTCGCGTTGGTCGTTCATCCGATCCGCTCTGCGCCGAGAGTGTATGCGCTTCATTATGAATATCAAAGATTTGCTCAACAATGGGACGAGCGCGACGCGCTCATTCAACAAGCCATTGCGAACGGCGAGACCGATCTCGTCGTCGTGCAATTGGACGCGCCTGGCGGCGTCGGCGAATACAAGGGCAACCCGCGAGATTGGATCAATCGTTGCGTGGCGCGGTTCTACGGTTTGAATTCGATCATCGCACCTTGAAGTCCATGAAAACCGAATTGCAAACCTCAACCACTCAACCCATCCTCGTCACGGGCGCGCATCGCAGCGGCACCACGTGGGTTGGCAAGATGCTCGCGGGTTCGCAAGCGGCGTACATCAGCGAGCCGTTGAACGTGTTGCATCGTCCTGGCGTGTTGCGCGCGAAGGCGAAGCATTGGTATCAATATATCTGCGACGACAACGAAGCCGAGTATCTCGCGCCGTTCGAGGAACTGCTCGATTATCGCTATCACACGTGGAGCGAGATCAAGTCGCTTCGTTCGCTCAAAGATTTTTTACGCATGGGGCGCGATTTCAAAATTTTTTACGACGCGCTCGAACACGGTCAACGCGCCTTGCTTAAAGATCCGTTCGCGGTGTTTTCGATGCCGTGGTTCGCAAAGCGATTCGATTTCAAAATCGTCGTCACGGTTCGTCACCCCGCCGCGTTCGCGAGCAGTCTCAAACGCCTCGGCTGGAATTTCGATTTCAACGACCTGCTCGACCAACCTCTGCTGATGCGCGATCATCTTGAATCATATCGCGGACAAATGCAAGCCATCAACGCGGATGATGTCATCGGTCAAGCCAGTTTGTTGTGGACGATGATCTACCGCGCGGTTCACACTCAGGGACAGCTGAATCGGCATCTCATCATCGTTTGCCACGAAGACCTCTCGCGCGATCCCGTCAATGGCTTCCGCGACCTATACGCCGCGCTGGGCTTGGATTTCACGTCTCACGCGGAGGAGAAAATCCGCACCTCCAGCAGTTCCGATAACCCGACCGAACTCTCCCGCCGCAAGACCCACTCCGTGAAAATGGACAGCCGCGCCAGCGTGGACACTTGGAGATCGAAACTGACTGCAGATGAAATAACACGCATCCGCGAGATCACCGAAGACTCAGCCCGCCTCTTTTATCCCGACATCAACTGGTAACTCAATTACCAATTACTGATAACTTTCACACTGATCACTGATCACTTCTTCCCCCAATGACCACCCCAAAACCTCTCCCCGTCGTCTCCGTCATCACGCCCTCCTTCAACCAAGCGCGCTACATCGAAGCGACGATACAGTCCGTGCTGGCGCAGGATTATCCGCGCATTGAGTACATCATCGTAGATGGCGCGTCCACGGATGGGACGGTTGACGTCCTCAAAAAATTTGAAGGGCGAATCGCCTCGTGGGTGAGCGAACCAGATCAAGGTCAGACCGACGCGATCAACAAGGGATTTGCGCGCGCGAAGGGCGACATCCTTGCATGGATCAACTCCGATGATACGTATGAGTCGGGCGCGGTCGGCGCGGCGGTGAAATTTTTGCTGGAACATCCCGAAGTGGGCATGGTCTATGGGGATTGCAACTTCATCGACGAAAGCGGGCGCGTAATCGGCAAATTCAACTCGGCGCAGACCGATCATCGTTTGTTACAGCGCGGCTATGTTCACATCCCGCAACAAACCGCGTTCTTCCGCGCGGAGTTGTGGAAGCAGGTCGGTCCGCTCGACCCGTCGTTTTATTTTGCGATGGATTATGATCTGTGGACGCGTCTCGCGTCGCATTCGCGGATACAATATGTGCCGCAGACGTGGGCGAATTTCCGCTTGCACACCTCGGGCAAGACCATCGTCGCCGATGACCGTTGCTGGCCCGAAATGATCCGCGTGCATTACCGCGACGGTGGCTCGTTCTTTTCGACCATCGTGGCAAAATATTACATCCGAAAATTGATCGCGCCGATCTGGAATTGGCGGCGAAGAAGGATGCTAAAAGATTCAACACAAACCCCGCAAGAGCATTGGGGCAGGTGACACGAAGTACACAAAGTTTAAAGGGCTGAAGGTGGAACTTCTCTCCTACGATAGTCTCCAATCTCCAGTCTCTAATCTCCAATTCTCTAATTCTCAATTACCATTTACCAATTACCATGCACCTCTTCTCTCCCCCCTCCCTCAACGACCTAATTCGATTACTCAAAGCGTGGAAGTTTTGGGTTCTCGGCGCGATCCTCGGCGCGGTGATCGGCGCGGCGGTTTATGCTGTCGCGCCTCCGCCGTATCGCGCGCGCGCAACGGTGGTTGTGGATTTCAATTTGGAAGAAGCGTTCCCACAAGACACAGACCGCCAATATTTCTATTATCTCGAACGCGAGACTCGTAAACTGGAAGAGATTGCATATTCTGATAGTGTGATGAATCAACTATCTTCCGAGTTTGGGATACCTGCCGAAGAATTGCGCGGCAAATTGGAGTTGAGTCAACCCGCGGAGGGCGGCTGGCATTTCTACGCAACCGATGAAACCGTGCGGCAAGCGGTGGGGATCGCATCCACGTGGGCGCGGTTGTTCGCGGATGAAGTGAACAAGAAAGCCGCCTCTTCCGATGGATTGAATCCGTTCATTCGCGCGGATATGGCTCAAGTGGAGAATCTGCCCTCCGAACGAAGTTTGCCGCTCAGCACGTATTTGTTGATCGGGGCAATTGGCTTTCTCACCGTGAGCGCATTCGCGGTTTTGTTTTTTGGCAAAGCAAAATGAAGATTCACGTACCGCGACATTTATGTCGCATTTTTCAGGCTACCATTATATGGGTAACACGTAGTGACGACTTCAATCGTCCCATTCCGGCAAAAGCGACTTTTGCTCTTTTTCAAATTAATCGAGCAATAAACCTAACCACTGAGACACAGAGAAAATATGATTAAAAACTCCGTGACTCGGTGTCTCCGTGGTTCAAATCGGAGCGGAAGGATTGCTCGGTTTCATTGTTATTCTGCAATGTGTCGCTTTATTCGGGCTGCCCTTGAATGGGTAACGCGTAGTGACGACTTCAGTCGTCCTATTGCGGTAAAAGCGACTGAAGTCGCTACTGCGTTGTTAGGTATTTTAGTTAATCTCAATCGCGGCAAGGGCGACATAAATGTCGCAGTACGCGCGGGGGCTTTGTGTCAAAGTTGACGCGCTTCTTGTGGGGCGCGGCGTTGATGGCGTTGCCCGTCACGAGTTTTCGTTACTTCCCTGGCATGGGCGAGGGGACACTTGTCCGTCCGCTGGCGTTTTACCCGATTGCGTTGTTGTTGCCGTTGCTCATCGTTGAATGGTTTCGCGGCAAAACAGCTTTCCCACGAGCGGGGGCGTTGACTCCGTTGGCGGGGTTTGTGCTGGTCGTTTTAGCGGCGAGCAGTTTCGGCGCGTGGCTCGATCCGATTCCATTACGCGGACAGGAATATTTCGGGCGCGTCATCCGCGCGTGGGCGACGCTGGTCATCGGCATATCCTTTTTTATCGCCGCGGTGTGGATGAATCGCAACGAAGACGACTTGAAATTTTCGGTGAGATGGATTCTCGCTGGCTTTGCGTTGGACGTGGCATGGAGCGGCGTGCAGGCGCTCGCGTTTTACACACCGATCCTTCCGAAGGTGACGGTCACGCACTGGCAACTCGCCTTCTCGATGCGCGAACTGGTGAAGACGAATCGAGTCTCTGGCATGGCGTACGAACCCGCATGGCTCGCGGGGCAGATCGCAACCGTCTATTTGCCGTGGCTGTTCGCGTCGTTGCTCACGGGTGTGCGCGTCACGCGCTTCAAATGGCTTGAAATTATTTTGTTGGGATTCGCAGGTCTATTAATTCTCGCCACCTACTCACGCGGCGGATTACTCACCGCAGGCGCGGCTACCGTATTGACATTTCTACTCGTCGGTCGCGCGGAACTTCGCTCAACGTGGAAGTGGTTCGTTTCAAAAAGTTTAATTTTACGCGCTGGGGTTTTGACCCTCGCCATCGGAGTGATCCTCGGCGCAGGATTGTTCCTCGCTCAAAAGGGATATATCGCCCGTATGTTTGAATCGGATGCGGAGAGCGTGGAGGAATTCGTCGTCGAAAATTCGGCGGGTGCGCGGTCGGCGTATCTGGTCAGCGCGATGGGTGTGTATCAAGAGAGTCCTGTGTTTGGCGTGGGCTTGGGCGCGAGCGGATTGTACATGTACGATCATCTCCCCGATTGGTCGCTCACTGTTGTTCCTGAAATTGCGAAACAACTCAATCCTGAAAGTAAACTCTACCCGAACCCCAAAAATATGTATGCGCGTTTGCTCGCCGAAACAGGATTGATCGGCTTCATCCTGTTCATCGCGTTTTTGTTTTCATTGCTCGCCGATTCGTTGACCGCGTTGCAACATAAAAATTCCTACGCGCGTTATCTCGGCATCGCGGGCTTGTTCTCGTGGATCGCCATCGCCGTTTACAACATCACGCAAGATTCATTCGCCACGCCGAATCTGTGGATCAACTTCGGAATTCTTGCGGGTGTGATGGCGTATGCGTTAGAATCGGGAAATACAAGTTCTTAGATCCGCAGATTACACAGATTTCGCTGATTTTTAATCTGTGTAATCTGCAAAATCTGCGGATAAATTTTCAGGAGCAAAATGATCGTCCTTTCCGTTGGCATGCCGCGCGCGGGCTCGGGTTGGCACTACAACCTCATCCACGACCTGATGAAGACCACAGGTTGCGCCGATGTGCGCGACATCCGCGAAAAATATAAACTGCAAAAAATATTGACCGAAGTGAATTGCAACATCGGCGTCCTCTCCGCGCGGCGGTTGGGGATGGTGGCGATCCCCGCGTTGATGGGGAACACATTTGTCATCAAAGCACACGCGGGACCCACGACGACGAGCCGCCTCTTTCAACGGGTGGGCTTGCTTCACATCACCTACATTTATCGTGACCCCCGCGACGCCATGCTCTCGGCGTTTGACTTCGGTCAGCGCGCGCTACAAAAGGGACGACCCAATGCCTTCTCGCACCTCACCGACTTCGACAAGAGTCTCGCGTTCATCATGGACTACGTCCGCATTTGGGAGAAGTGGACGCGCGAGAAGAATGTGTTGATCGCCCGCTACGAAGACCTGCTCACGAACTACGACAGCGAGGCGATGCGTCTGGTTGAGTTCCTCCGTCTACGGGCGGACCAGCCCGACGTCCAGAAAGTGATCGAGGCTTTTCGTCCCGAAAAAGGCGAGGGGCAGCAGGGTCTGCATTTTTTCAAGGGGAGAATCGGCCGCTTCCGCGAATCCTATTCTGCCGAACAACAGACAATTTTGAAAGAAACGATGGGCGCGTATCTCGCTCGCATGGGGTATGAGGCGTAGTCGTAAGCCATCTGTAAGACCGGGCGGAAATTGCATTGTTACTTTTCGAGTATCATTGGAAACATGCGTAAATTTGAAACGCCGTATGTGGCAGACTGGTTGGCGGTTTCCCTGCGCTGGGTGACGCTGGTGGGATTGCTCGTATCGTTGGGACTGCGCGACTTGATCAACGCGGTTTCGCTGACCATTGTTCTGTTAATGGCGTTGTGGAATATTGCCATGAGCGTGTTGGTGGGGATGAACTTGCGCGTCCGTTTCCATCGGCACATTGTGCTGGCTGTTGATTTTGCGCTCGCCGCCTTATTTTTCTATTTGCAGGGCGGGCTGGGCAATGCGTCGGTATGGACTGGGTTGTATCCTATTCTCACCGGCGCGGTATATTTTGAGCTCTTGGGGTCGTTGGTGGTGGGCATCTTATTTATCGCGTGGCAGTTGTTTGTTTCGCGCGCGTCTCTCGTTAATGGTTGGACTTTTTCCATTTCAAATGGATTGACGCTCACTGTGTTGTTCACGCTGGTGTGCGGGGCGGGGGGGCAGATGTTGATGAGGCGTTTACGCTTCCAACGCCGCACCCGGTTGGATGCGGAGGAGCGGCGCAGTAACATGGAAAGCGAACGTCTCCGCGCCATCTATGAATTGACCTCCACGCTGACAGCCACGCTGAGTTACAAGCGCGTGCTCGATTCTGCTCTTGACCTGGGGTACTCTGCGTTGAATCCCACTGCCGATCCCGATGAGCCTGAACTGGATGAGCGGCTGGTGAGCGCCGTTTATTTATTCCGCGGGAATGAATTGCGCGTCGGTTCGGCGCGGCGATATACGAACGCGGATATGCGCGTCAGCCTGCACGGCAACGAGGGCATCCTCAAGAAAATTTTCGACGACGGCGAGCCGCTTCTTTCCACCGACGTGGGGTATGATCCCGAACTCGGACGCATCATTGCCTTGCGGTCCTGCACTGCCGCGTATTGTTTCCCTCTCCGCAGTGGGTTCAATATGTATGGCATGATGCTCTTTGCCCACCCCGACCAGAATTATTTCACGATGGAACGTCGCGGCTTGCTCGATATCATCGGCAGGCAGGCGGTGATCGCGGTGCAGAACGCGCGCCTGTATCAAGACCTTGTGGAAGAAAAAGAGCGCATGGTCGAGGTGCAAGAGGAGACGCGCAAAAAACTGGCGCGCGACCTGCACGATGGACCGACGCAATCCGTTGCGGCGATGGCGATGCGGATCAATATCGCCCGGCGCATGATGACGAAGAATGTCGACGAAGCGACGGATGAGTTAAAGAAGATCGAGGAGTTGGCGCATCGCACCACCAAGGAGATCCGCCACATGCTATTTACGCTTCGACCGCTCATTCTTGAGTCGCAGGGGCTGACCGCCGCGCTCGAAGCGATGGCGGAAAAAATGCGCGAAACGTTTCAACAGAACGTCGTCATCAACGTGGATGAGAAGATGCTCGAAAACATGGAGATGGGCAAGCAGGGCGTGATCTTCTACATCATCGAAGAGGCAACGAACAACGCGCGCAAGCACGCCAACGCGGTGCACATTTGGGTGAGATTGAGACCTTTTGAAACGGGGATTGCGTTGTTGGAGATCGAAGACGACGGGCTGGGCTTCGATGTGGATGCGGTGAATAGATCATACGATAAGCGCGGCAGTCTGGGCATGGTCAACCTGCGCGAACGGACGGAGTTGGTGAGCGGCTTGCTCAACATCGATTCCGCGCCGGGCAAAGGCGCGAGGATTCAAGTGTACATCCCGCTCACCGAAGAGGCGACGGACCGCCTGCATCACGCGAAGAGGTGAAGTCGGCGAGCGTTAAATAAATTCGCCCATGCCGCGCTTCAAAAACTGACCGTTGCCTGCTTTGCCCATCCACGCATCTCTGTCCACGATTAGCCTTCCTCGCAGGAAAACTTTTTCGGGGTAGCCGATTAATTCCCAATCTTCGTACAAGTTATAGTCCGTGCGTTGATGTGACATGGCGACTCCGTATTTCACTTTCTTTTCGGGGTCCCAGATCACAATGTCGGCATCCGAGCCTTCGAGCAGGGCGCCTTTGCGTGGATATAAGCCGAAAATCTTGGCGGGGTTGGTAGACATGTACGCGACAAATTGATTTGCAGTGATTTTCCCCGCGCGGACGCCCGTTGTCCACAACACGGACATACGGTCTTGAATCCCGGGCAGTCCGTTCGGGATTTTTGTGAAATCATCTTTGCCTAACTCTTTGCCGGGGATGGCGACGGGCTTGCCTTCGTAGATGATCGGTTCCGTTCCATCAAAGAAGAACGGACAATGATCCGTGCCGACAGTTTGCAGGATGCCTTCGGTCAATCCCTCCCACAGCCGCGCGTTGTCTTCTTTCGTCCGCATGGGCGGGGAGCAGACCCATTTCGCGCCGTCGGGTTGACGTAAATTATCTATCGAGAAAAACAAGTATTGCGGACAGGTCTCGCCCATCACCTTGACTCCGCGCTCGCGGGCATACTTGAGCATGTCCACTTCACCGCCCGCGTTCATGTGGACGATGTAGACCGGCGTATCCGCTTGTTGTGCCATCGCCGCCATGCGCAAGGTCGCTTCCACCGCGCCCCACGCGGGGCGAGTCAACGCGTGCCATTCGGGAGTTGTGTGTCCATTCGCCAATGCTTGCGCGACAAGCGTTTCGATCACGTCGCCGTTTTCGCAGTGCGCCATGACGAGCATTCTGTTGTCGCGCGCAATTTGCAAGGCTTTGAAGATACTGCCGTCGTCGAGGCGGAGGCGTCCGTTGTAGGCGGTGAAAACTTTGAGTGTTTGGATTCCCATCTCGCGCAGGGATGGAATCTGTTTGGCGATGTTCTCGTTGAATTGCGTGAGGTTCATGTGGAAGGAATAGTCAATGGCGGCTTTTTGGGCTTTTTCGAGCCAGAGGTTGATTGAGTAGTGGAAATCTCCCTCGCCCGACCTCACCCCCGGCCCCTCTCCTGAAAGGAGAGGGGAGTCTAGCGGAACAAAATCCATTGCGGTTGTAGTTCCGCCGAATGCGGCGGCTTTGTGACCGGTGTAATGGTCGTCGGAGGAGACGGTGCCGAACATGGGCAGGTCGAGGTGGACGTGCGGGTCCACGCCGCCGGGGAGAATCAGCTTGCCCGACGCATCAATCGTCAACGCCGAATCAGCCTCAATCGTCGGAGCGACGCGCTGAATCTTTTCATCCTGAATCAAAATATCGGCTTGAAAAGTTTTTTCGGCGGTGACGAGAGTCCCGTTCTTAATCAGAGTCGCCATAAGATTCCTGCGCTTCTTTGATTCCCAACAACGCGAGCAACACATCGGGCGGGATGTCCGTTTCGGGGAGGTCAACTTTGTAGAGTTGCTCGTTCTCGGCGCGTTCGCGCAGACTCTTCCAGAGCAGGTCGCGCTCCTCGCTTTGGACGACGAGGTCGTTGAGCAGTTTTGCGTTGAGCAAATATTCGCCCGTTGTGTAGAGGAAGGTGAGACGCTTCCATTTGTCGGAATGGATGGGGTCGTTCAATTTCTCCAGCCCGCCGAGTTGAATTTTGAAATACTCCTCTTTCGCGCGGGGATGATCCGCCTCCTCTTTGAGAAGTTCGCCGCGCGTGGTGAGTTCGTGTCCCTTTACTTGGGCGATGAATTCGATCTGTCCGCTGTGGTCGCCAAACGCGGATGGCTGATAGAAGGCGAGATAGTCCACTGCCACAACTTTCGGTGCGGTGCGAAGCGGGATACGATACCAGCCGAGCAGACGCGCAATTTCAAGATCGCGGGGGGTTGGGAGGAGGCAGACGAGGATGAGGGAGGTGGGTTGAAGCACAAAATAATTATACGCCAACGAGAGTTTCCGATGTCTTTCAATTATTGTTGTTTTCTTGAGCGTGTTTCTCGATGATTGGTTGTGCTGGATGAGGCTATAATTGACGACAACCTATGAAGGCTTCCGCTGGTCGCTATCAATGGATGTTTCATCTTACAGTTGCTTGTTTGTTTGGAGCGGCGGTGTTACGGTTATGGATCGAACAGCGCCATAGCCCCGGGGCGGGCGTGATGGCTGTTTTCCTAACGCTGTGGATGATCTTATTCATTGGCGAGGAAATTGTCTCAAAACGTCAGCCCAATTACTTTCCCTATTATTTGATCTTACAATCCTTGTTGTCTTTGATGCTACTTTTCACCGCCGAGTCGGGAGACTATTTTGCGGTCTTGTTTGGCATTCTCAGCATGCAGATCATACTGAGGACGAATATCAAATTTGGAACTGTATGGATTGGATCATTTGCCGTTTTAGTGAGTTTGCCGATGATCAAGACGTACGGTTTATTGGTAGGGATCGTCATTGCGCTAATCTATGCTGGTGGAATTGGACTACTGGCTTCTTATGCTCTGACACTGCGCCAGGTTCAGGATGCGTACGATTACAACCAAGTGTTGCTGGGACAACTTCACGACTCAAATCGGCAGTTGCAAGACTTTGCCCGGCAGAGCCAAAAGCTTGTGGAGGCGCGCGAACGTCATCACCTTGCCCGGGAACTCCACGACACGGTAACGCAGATCGTCTTCGCTATGACTCTGACGACGCGGTCAATTGTATTATTGCTTGATCGGGAATCGACCAAGGTAGGCGCGCAATTAGATCGGTTAAATCAGTTGTCCCAAAGCGCTCTCTCTGAGATGCAAGCGCTGATTTTGCAACTCCGCCCCGGACCGTTGGAAGAAGGCGGGTTGGTTCTAGCCATCCAGCAACATCTTGCCAGCCGTTATTTGCCGGAGAGTCTGAACGTTTCGTTAGAAGTAGAAGGCGATTTTCCTCTAGACCCATCTGACGAACAGGGGCTTTTTCGCATCATTCAAGAAGCGCTAAATAATATCGTCAAGCATGCCCGGTCGCCTCAAGCGAGAATTCGATTGAACTTGCATAATCCGCCGTCTGTTGAAATTTCCGATCAAGGGCTTGGTTTCGATGTGCAACACGTGTCGAACAGTAACGGGATGGGGCTGGCTTCCATGCGCGAGAGGGCTGATGAGATTGGTTGGAACTTGAGAATTACAGGCTCGCCCGGCGCAGGCACATTGATCCGAATTGAGAAGAAGCAGTTAGGAGGTGAATTGTCATGATGGCGCAGGAAGAAAAAATAAAAGTGCTCATCGTTGACGATCACCAAATCGTTCGCCAAGGGTTGCGCGCTTTTCTGGAATTGCATGAGGATATCATTGTGGTTGGCGAGGCGGGCGATGGACGAACAGCCGTGGAAGCAACGCGCTTGCAACAACCCGACATCGTGTTGATGGATTTGGTTATGCCCAACTTGGACGGAATCGAAGCTACGCGACAAATTACGTCGCTGAGCGATACGATCAAAATCATTGCGTTGACCAGTTTTGCCGATGACGACAAAATCTTTCCCGCGATCCAGGCGGGGGCTTCAAGTTATCTACTTAAAGATATCTCCCCAGACGATCTGATTGGAGCCATACGCGCCGCTTATCGAGGGGAAGCCCGATTGCATCCAAATGTCGTTCGCGCATTGATGGATGCTGCGCGAAATTCTCGGCACGATGGCTCTACGAACAAGCCCACTGAGACTGCGACAAATCTTACCGAACGCGAACTCGACGTGACTCGTCTCGTGGCGCAAGGACGGAGTAACCGCGATATTGCCAAAGCATTGTTTATCAGTGAAAAGACCGTTAAAACGCATGTCAGTAACATTCTCGACAAATTGAACCTGAAAGATCGCACGCAATTGGCAATTTACGCCATTAAGCAAGGGCTGGCTTAAAAAGTCTGATTGCGAGGGAGAACCGAATTGCTCGAATGGAAGATCGCATCCTCGCCGCCCCGCTCCAAGCGAATTGTAGTTGTAGCAACCTTTCTGATTTTCACAGCGGAGTTCGCGCAATCAGTGCTGTCCAATAAACGCGCTGAATTGACACCCTGGTATGTTAGCCTGCATGCGGTCTTCCTTGCGCTCTATGTGGCGTTTGTGTGGGTGCCGAACCTGCCTCGAGGATTTTGTCATTTCTACTTTGCAATCCAGTCCCTCATTGTTACCGTTATTTTGGGGTTGAACCCAAACTTCGGCGCTGTTGCGGCGCTATTTGTGTTGTTAACTTTCCAAGCGGCTTCTGTGTTTGCCGATAGAAGCCTCTGGATTTGGGTGGGGATTTTCACCGCCCTGACTGGGTTGCCAATGATGTACTTTCTGGGAACCCTCACTGGTTTGGCGCGCGCTCTGTTACCGATGATGGGTATTTTTATCCTGTCTGCGTATATTACAGCCGGCCGTGAACTTGAGTTTGCTCGCTTGAAAAGCCAAACCATCATCAATGAGTTGACTGAGATCAATCGCCAGTTGCAAGCATACGTTGCTCAAGTGGAAGAATTGACGGTGATCGACGAGCGCAACCGGTTGGCTCGCGAATTACATAACTCGGTTTCACAAACCATCTTCACCATCGTCCTGACGACGCGGTCTGCCCAGATTTTGATGGAGCGCAACCCCGCCCTCGCGCGTATCTCGCTGGAACAACTCCACACTCTCTCGCAAAGCGCCCTAACAGATATGCGCAAATTGATATCCCAGTTAAACCCCAAAACGGAATAAATCCATCATCCAGGGACGCATCATTTCGACGGTCATGATAATAACCGTCGAAATGATCATGCGCGCATCTACGGCCAGAGCTGTAGATGCATACAACCCAAGTCCCAGATTTCATTTCCAACGAAAGACCGTTCGGAATTGCGGCGCTTGACCGATGCGTATTCCAGTCGAACATGAAATAATGGGTGTGCTTGACCGGAAGCGTCCAAGTCGACGCAAACATCCCATGTTATCGAGCTGGTGAAAGCCGTGTACATTAAGAACGGGAGCGAATAGTTGTTGAATAAGCAAAAGGAATAAGACAATGCAAATGAATCGACTGAATCTTCAAAAAGCTGGGGGGAATGCCGCTCGGATCAATGCGGTATTGGCGATTACCACGCTGATCGTGGCGTTGGGGCTGATCGGACCTACCGCGCTCGCCGATAATGCCTTACTTGCGCAAATAGCAATTACTAACCCAATGCCCTTGATTATTCAGGATGCGCTCAAGTTCATGTCGGCAATTGCGGCGACTGTCTTGATGGTCGCAATGTCCCATCGCTTGCGAAACGAGTCCCCGGTACTGACAACTCTCGCCACTCTATTTGGTTTCCTGGCAGTGATATGCCTGTTCGTCAACACCGGTCTAAGCTTGTTTGCCGTATTGCAAGCATCGCGCTTAACTCAAGGGCAAACGGGTATGTATGAAATTATTGGAGCGCTGGGAATGGCGGTCATCGTTATTAATGGACTATGGTATTTGCTGTTGAATGTGGCGGCATTGAAGACCGGGGGATTGCCAAAGCGGCTAAGTTATCTTGGATTGGTTATAGGCGGATTAAGCCTGTTGCCTCCGCTCGGTATCATTGTATTGCTCCTCAGTATCGTATGGCTAGCGTGGTTGGGAAAAACCTTATCGGCTGACCGTCAATTCTCAATGTGAGAGTGGATTATAAAAGGAGGATCAAATGCAAAGTCCTATTTACCATTACGAAGGGGATGGGTCTCCGATCTCCATTTCGCCAAAACCATATTCACTGGCAGTCTTTCTAATTCTGGCTTTTGGGATCTCATGGGCGGTCTGGATTCCCGCAGCGCTGGCATCGTATGATTTCATCCGCTTCCAGATTAATCCATTCTTGACCGGCTTGCTGGGCGCTATTGGTCCGTCGTTAGCCGCGCTTATTACGACAGCCGCCTATGATGGGCGGGACGGTTTCCGCGGTCTATTTAAACGCTTGTTGACATGGCGGATCGGACTCCAGTGGTATTTGTTCGCGCTAGCCTGGCCCGTCGTTCTTTCACTGACAAAGACCGGTATTTCAATCTTGCTGGGTAGCCCAATACCAAACTTCTCGCAACCCCCTTTTGTGAATCTGTTTCCAGAGTTATTGAATGCCACCCCTTTGGTGTTTCTACCCGCCTTTTTTCTTCAACAACTGCTGTTTGGAAGTTCGATGGGAGAAGAATTCGGCTGGCGTGGTTTTGCCTTGCCGCGGTTACAGTTCAAAAAAAGCAGTTTGAACGCCAGTCTCCTTTTAGGGTTGATATGGGGGACCTGGCATTTACCCTTATGGTTAACCAAAGGAAATCTTGTTCAAGATGGATTTATCGGATGGCATTTTCTTGAATTAATGGCAACCGCCCTCTTGTTTACCTGGGTTTACAACAACACGCAGGGCAGTCTCTTGCTGGCTCTACTATTTCACGCCTCCATTGGCGTGACTGGGTTGTTTCTTTCCTCAGCCGCGCTTCACCCGTTGATTGGCGCAACCTTGAATTGGGGAATGGCTGGGTTGGTGATTCGCGTATTTGGATACCAACGTTTGGCACGCCAGAACATGGACTTGTCTGCTTTGCGGAGTGGGCTATTGGCAAAGTAGAAAGCATGCACTGAGTAGAATCGAAGTGTGGAAAGTGCTGAGCAGATTCTACTCGCAACTTTCCACTTTCCACACTTGATTTTTGGTTGTGCCGAAAAGTTATTGCTTCGTCCCACACTCGGCGCAGAATTTTGCGCCTGCTTCCATTTTTGCGCCGCAGTTCTTGCAGAATTTTTCGGCGGCGAGGGGCTTGCCGCACTCCTGACAGAATTTTCCTCCGCCCGCTTTCGCGCCGCAGTGCGGACAAGTCGTTACGATGGTTTGTTTGAAGGTGTCGGCGGAAACGTAATCCACGGTGTCGGCTTTTTCTTGCGCATCGCGTATTGCCGCTTGCACTTGAATGGAGGACATCTCTTCCTGCATGTCAGGCGCGCAATCTTTGCAAAGCGTGCGCTGGTCGTTCCAGCAATCGCCATCCACCCATTTGCCACAGCGTTTGCATTTGTGGAAGTGCGGCTTGGCTTCCTCCACGGCTTCGGCAAAAGCGTTATCGTGCGCCTTTTCCCATCCCGCCGAACGGACTCCGCGCGCCACGTTTGCGGCTTTCCCCAGCACGCCGCCAAAGAGGTTGCTCGCGGCATCTAAAACATTGGTCGCGGTTCCCAACGCCGAGGCTTGGAACTCGGTCTGGTAGCCGTTGCCGCAACGGTCGCAGAAGAACTCGAACTGGAATCCCGCGTCGGTGCTTAGGTCGCGGTAATTGCGGGTGAATTGAATGAGCGCCATGGGTGAACCTCCGTGGAAAGATTATTTTGATTGTAGCATGTAACCACAAGTAGTTTTATGTGGCTTTTGTTCGTTTCTGCAACTGTGCACGTTGAATTTTTGCACGCGCTTTTCTAGCTTTAGATACTCCAAGAACAAATTCGCGAGAAGGTGTTATCTGACCGCGTAGGATTTTTCCGCCTTCACGCACGCTGGCAATCAATTCGTTGAGCAATTCATCCTTCATTTGAACTCCTTTTCTCGTCTCACCTTTCAGGTTGTTCTTGCACAAGAGCGACATAAATGTCGCGTTACGAGAACCAAATCGCCTTCAACGCATAACACCAGTTACACCAACCCAACTTCTCTATTGAACTCAACGATCAACTCATCAATCTCATCTGCCTGCGTTTGCACATCGGTCCAATAGGTTGGCTCATACCATTGCTTTTGGATTTCGTCATACGTGCGTCCCTGTTGCTCAACCCAGGTATAGTATTTGAGATTGTGCACGCGGCGGCGGTCGGGGTAGCGGAGTTCGAGCATGTCCCCAGTGGATTCGCCTTGCAGATAGCGGGCAAAGTCGGCGGCGGCGGAACGCTCGTTGTATTCGCCAAATTCCTGGTGCATTTCGTGCAGACGCGAGCGGTACAGTTCCATCGAGTCAGTGAGGATGGTGATCATCACATCGTTCTCGTCCATTTCGTAATACTTCGCGGTTTTGATACAAGAAAGAACATTTGAGATTCCAGAAAAGCCAAGTAAATCGAGATTGGAGACTAGAGACTCTGGCACACCTTGTTCGACGAGATATTGTCGTCCCGATTCTTCATTGAACAAGCGCGCAAGATTCACAACAGCGTTATCGTCAATCGCGGTGACGACATCCGTATTCTTGACATTATGAACCCACGGCACATGCTTGTCACCGATGCCTTCGATGCGATGCGCGCCAAATCCGTTTTCGAGAAGGGTGGGGCATTGCAACGCCTCGCTCGCGACGATCTTTGAATCGGGAAACAACTTCTTCATGTAATCGCCGCTGGCAATCGTCCCTGCCGAACCCGTCGCAGACGCCATGCCGCGATAGCGTCCGTGCTTGCCAGCAACTTGTTTGAAGACCTCTTCCATCGCGTGACCCGTCACTTCAAAGTGCCACAGGTAATTGCCAAACTCTTCGAATTGGTTGAAGATCATCAAGTCCTGCCCCGACTTTTTCAACTCCCAGCATTTATCGAAGATTTCTTTGACGTTCGATTCGGACCCGGGCGTCTTGATCGTCTCTCCTGCGACTTTCGCGAGCCATTCGAATCGTTCCTTCGACATGCCTTCGGGCAGAATCGCAATGGACTCACATCCCAGCAACGCGGAGTCATACGCGCCGCCGCGACAGTAATTCCCTGTGGAGGGCCAGACGGCTTTCTGCGTCGTCGGGTCAAACTGACCTGTGACCAGTCGCGGCACGAGACAACTGAACGCCGCGCCGACCTTGTGCGCTCCCGTCGGGAACCACTTCCCCACGATGGCAATGATGCGGGCAGGGACTCCCGTCAGCGCCGACGGAAGCTCGAGGAAGTTGACTCCGCCAAACGTCCCGCCTGAAGCGGTGGGTTGGTTGTGCCAGTTGATCCGAAAGAGGTTGCGCGGATGAATATCCCAGAGTCCGATGCCTTTCAACTCCTCCTTCACTTTCGCGGGAATCTTCGACGGGTCTTTCATCTGCGCGTATGTTGGGATGATGATATTTTTTTCTTTCGCGCGTTGAATGGCGCGCGCGCGGCGAGATTTGTCAACGGTCAGATCAATGGTAGTCATTTAGTCACTCCTGAGAAAAATCGTTTTGCAAATGAATTATACTCGTCGAGCATAAGGAGACCAAAATGAAACAGACATCGGCAGGCGCGCTTTCGGGTTGTCTTGTGTGGGTCATTGCGTTTGGGGTGATCAGTATGTGCATTTTCCCCATTTCGATGTTCATCGGCGTATCCACGTCTGTGACAGATTTTGCGATGGAGACGGTCGCGCCATTGATCTGCCCCGAGGGCACATCGGCTCAATCGCGTTCTTACGCAACGACAACAACCGATGAGTTCGGCAATTCAGAACCAAGCACCGCGTATGTGATGCAGTGCGTGGATTCGAACGGCGATGTTGTGATGGAAGATCCTGTTACTTATGCATTCTTATGGACGGGCGCGATCGCTGGGATTGGATTGATCCTTGCAGGAGTTCTTGCGTTCGTCTTTGCCGCGCCTGCGGGTGTGTTGATCGCAAAACTATTAAGCAGGATGAGGAAAAACCAGATCCGCTGAGCGATGGTGAAATTAATTACGCACATCTGTTTCAAGAATCAAATTTTAACAGAAGCGTAGGTTGTTTTTAATGCAAAACCAATTTGCGAGGTGTATGATGTGCTTAAGTGAAAGGAGGCAGCCATAGAGACTCCGCCTGACAATTTAATAGAAGGTAAGAGTGGGATGCCATAAACTGGCGATAGCCCTTGGCTGTTGTTCCAGACGTTCCCCGAACGAAAAAAGAAAGAGGCAATTTCCCCGCTCCTTACCGGGTTCTAGAATTTTTGACGGATGGGTGCTCCCCATCCGTCCTTTCTTTAAAAGAGCGTGTCCGCGCGAAATCAGCGCTTCACGAAAGTTCAGGAGACAGCGCAACTGTCGCCTGACTTTGACGCAGTACGACCGCATCAAAAACCTATTTTCACAATCTACCGACCATGAGTGTTAGCCGCTTCCACCTGAACGGATTGAAGCGCGAGTTTCATTCGACTTAATGCCTGCTCCACCAGTGGGCGAGGGGCGCCAAAATTCAAGCGGATGAAATTCTCGAATCCTTCGCCGAATTCCCCGCCATCGCTGAGCGCGACCTTTGCCTGTTCGAGGAAGAACTTGAACGGGGAACCGGTGATTTGCCTCGCTTCTACATAGCCGCCGAAATCAAGCCAATGGAGGTATGTTGCCGAGGGGATTGTGAATTTTGCTTCCGGGAAATTCTCTCTCAAGCAGCCTATGACGAAATCGCGATTTTCCTTCAGGTAGATCCTCAATTCAGCCAGCCAATCGTCGCAAGCGCCGGAGAAAGCCGCTTCAGCGGCGATCAGCCCCAAACTGGAGGGGTGACCCGTCATGCTTTCACTGGTCTTCTTGAATTTTTCGCGTAAACCATCGTTGGGAATTATGGCGAAAGAGCAAAATAATCCGGCGATGTTGAATGCCTTGCTCGGGGCGATCAACGTGACGCTCTTCGCGGCAATCTCGGGGGAAAGCATTGCCGTTGGCATATGTTTCGATCCGTCTAACATTAACTCGCTATGAATTTCGTCCGACACGATCACCGCGTCATTTTGCAGGCACAATTCTGCCATCTTCGAAAGTTCATCGCGTGAGAAAACCTGCCCGGTCGGGTTATGAGGATGGCAGAGCAGGAACATGCGGGTTCGCGCGTTGTTCATGTGAAACGCCCGGGCAAACACGCCAAGGTCCAGGTGAGATTTGAGCACGCCGCCTTCGCTCGTGAACGAAAATTGAGCGGTTTGTTGTGTCAGCCCGATATTTTTGTAAATGCCATAAAACATGTGATAGACAGGTGTTTGTATCAATACGCCGTCGGACGGATTGCAATACGCGCGCGCCGCGATGTTGAATCCGTTTACCATGCCGGTCGTTTCCACAACCCAATCGGGGTCTACCTGCCATCCATACAGCCGTTCCATGCGGTTCGCAACGGTCTGCCTAAGTTGGCGCGTGGCAAACTCATATCCCAGCACGCCGCGCTCGATCGCCTGATGCAGGGCAAGGCGGATCGGCTCGGGAGTGGCGAAGTCCATGTCGGCGATCCACATCGGCAGTACGTCCGGCGGATACATATTCCATTTGGCGGAGTTTGTGTCGCGGCGTTCGATGATTTGATCGAAGTTGTAGGGCATGATGAGTCCTTGGGGAGTGGGATGGGGGGGACGAGTTACGAGATACGAGTTACAAGATACGAGATACGAGTTACGAGTTATCAGTGGTCTACGGTTAAAGATACGCAGTACGAAATACGAAATAGTTATTTCTTATACGCCACGATCATCCCGTCGCGGATGGGGGCGAGAGAAACTATCCAGTCCGAATCAGTCGTCACGTCGCGGGTGAAGCGGCGGATGGCTTCGGTGGTTTCCTCGTGGTCGTTCGGGTCGAGGATTTGTCCATGCCAGATCATGTTGTCAATGATGAGCAGTCCGCCTGAGCGGAGTTTCTCTTTGATGACGGGAAGCGAATCGGGGTAGCCTTCCTTGTCAATGTCGTTGAAGATAATATCGAAGGGACCCGATGTCTTTCGCAGGGACTCGACCGCTTCGGCATTGTGAAATTTGACCATGTCAGCGTAGCCGAGTTTGGCGAGATGATCCTGCGCCATCGCGGAGAGTTTGTCGTCCCAAACCGTGTGATGGACAATGCCGCCTCCGTTTTCGCGGACAGCCTTCGCAAACCACGCGGTGGAATATCCGTAGCCTGAGCCAAGTTCAAACACGGACTTCGCGCCGATCATGCGCGCGAGTTGATAACAGTAATATCCGCACGCCGCGCCGAGGGCGGGAAATTTATTTTTCTCGGCATAGTCTTCCATTTTTTGCATTTCCGCGTCACGCGGCGGGACGAGGGAGGTGAGATAGTCTTGCAGTTTGTCGTAGTTGATTTTTGGCATGGGAGGCTCCTTGTGGAAAGAGGTTGAGTTGCAGGTTGCGAGTTACGAGTTACGAGTAATCAGTGAGCAGTGATCAGTGACCAGTGAGCGGGTGCTGGAGATTACGAAGAACGCAGTACGCAATACGAATGGCTACGGTTTGTTGTCTGTGATCAAAATATCCAACGCCACAGGCAACGCGAGCTTCGACCACTCAGTGTACATTTTGCCAGATGGATGCAAGCCATCACCAGCGATCAATGACGGATCGTTCACTGCTTCGCGCGAGATGGGCGTGATGTCAATGTAGTGCGCGCCCGCCTTTTCGGTCTCTTCGCGGTTGATCGCATTAAATTGGTTGATCTCGTCCGCTATTTTCTTACTGTCGCGGTCGCCTGCAAAGGGTGTCACGCCCCAATCGGGGATGGATAGCACGATGACGCGGTTCGCGTCGCCGCCTGCGTATTCGATGGATTTGTTTAGCAGGAAGGCGAATTGTTCTCGGTATTCTTCGATGTCGCGTCCGCGATATTGGTTGTTGACTCCGATCAGCAGGGAGACCAGATCGTACGGGGGATCAATTTTCTGCGCTTGGATGCCATCCCAAAGTTCGTCGGTCGTCCAGCCTGTGCGGGCGATGATGGTGACTTCGACCCCGCCCCCCTCGATCCCCTCAATTGACTTCGTAAATTGGGGGGAAGATTCGACCAGGGATGCAAGTTGGTTGGGCCAACGTTCAGCCTCGTCCACGCTTTCGCCGATGGTGTAGGAATCGCCGAGGGCTAGGTAACGGACAGCGGGCATATCATCGTCTCCTGAAACAAGCGTGGTTGGATTTTGAGTACAGCCTATGAGGAAAGCCAGCAAGGGCGCAAGCCGAATTATAGCCACAAAGCCTCAGTGTGGAAAAACTTCAAGAGGCAGAATCAGGTCCCACCGTCGAGAGAAGCGGGGTTGTGTCCGTGGTCGTGTTGACGAGATCATGAATCCATTTGCGCGAGAGATAACGCCGCGTGATGACGATCGCTTTGACGACTTCCTCGATCAACACCAGCGCGTACACGTAATAGACGGGAAGATGCAGGACAAATCCGCCGATGAGCGCGGCGGGGACGCCGATCAGCCAGATCGAAAATAATTCAGTGAACATGGCGTAGCGCGTGTCGCCGCCCGCGCGTAACGCGCCGATGAACAACATGAAGTTGTACACGCGCAGCCACGCGGACAGCGAATAGACCAGCATGATGTTTTTTAAATCATACACGGCTGAATCGGAAACTTGATATAGACTCGCGATAAAGTCGCGTGAAAAGAACACGATCACGCTGCCCAATAGCGCCAACGTCACAGCCATGATGGTGAAGCGGCGGCTGTATTCGAACGCGGTCTCTTTTTCTTTCTCGCCGATCTTGTTGCCGACCATCACCGCGCAGGCATTGCCCAAGCCGATGAACAAAACAAACATGAGTTCTTCGATGGTGGCGTTGATGTTGATCGCCGCGATGGCGTCGGTGCCGATGCGCGCGTAGACCGCGTAGTAGAAGGTAATACCGAACGACCAGATCACTTCGTTCAGCGCGGCAGGCATGGACGTGCGCAATATGTTGAACAGGAACGCGCGATCGAAGTGAAAGAACGTAAGCGGATTTGCGGCGAGCGGGGTTTTTCTCGCGTACACAAGAAATAACAACAACACACATTCAAACGCCCAGCCGGTGGCTGTGCCGATCGCCGCGCCGCGCACGCCCAGTGCGGGCAGACCAAAATGCCCGAAGATGAGCGAGTATCCGAGAGCGGTCTTCAACAGCAACGCCAGCGTGGTCACAGCGACGGTCAACGTGACTTGCGTGATGCTCCGCAAGATCGAAATGTATGAGAACGAGATCGCCATCAACACATAACTCAGTCCCACAATGCGGAGGTAGTCACTGCCAAGTTTGATGACCTCGCCATCTTCGGTATAGAACGACATCAGCGTTTCGGGGATGAACACCGCCGCCAGAGAAAACATCGCCGCGACCGAGACCGCGACGATGAGGCAAATCCCCAACACTTTGCGGATGCTCTCCGCATCGCCTTTTCCCCAAAACTGCGCGGTGAAAATGGACATGCCGCTCGTCACGCCGAAGACGAAGAGGATGAGCAGGAAGAAGATCTGATTCGCCAGCCCCAGCGCGGCGACAGCCGTCTCGCCCAACTGCCCGACCATCAACACGTCAACCATGTTGAGCGAAGCGGTGATCAGTTGTTGGAACGCAACCGGCACAGCCAGAGCCAATGCGGCGCGGAGGAATTCTTTATCTTTGAGGAAGGTCATGGGAAATTTCGATGGATGAATGATGAAAGTTGGATACAAGGCACGAGATACGGGTTACGCTTTGCGAGATACGCGCAGGTAACTTGTAACTCGCAACATGCGGATAACATGCTTGTCGTCGCTGATTTACTGATCTTCCGGCGCTTCTCTTACGATGTACAGCGGTCTGCCCTTGGCTTCGTCGTACAACCGCCCAATATATTCGCCGAGGATGCCGAGCGAGATTAATTGCACGCCGCCTAAAAACAGCACAAAGACCAGCGTGGTCGTTTGCCCTTCAAAGAAATGCGTGCCTGCCAGGCGCAAAATCGCAACCACGGGTATGGCGATGATGGCAAGTCCCGCCGAGGCGAACCCGAAAAATGTGGCTACTTGCAATGGGAAATATGAAAAGCCTGTCACGGCATTGATGGCGAGGCGGAGCATCTTGCGGAACGGATATTTCGTCTCGCCCGCCGCGCGCGCGGCGCGTTTATATTCCACGCCGATCTGTTTGAAGCCGACCCACGCGCTCATGCCGCGCAAAAAGCGATGCCGCTCGCGCATCTGGTTCATCACCTTCACCACTTTGCGATCCATCAAACGGAAATCGCCGGTGTCGAGCGGGATCTTCACATCGGTGATGCGATAGATCAGGCGATAGAACAGCGACGCCGTCCACAACTTGAACCACGATTCGCCCTCGCGTTCGGCGCGCACAGCAAAGACCACCTCATAGCCTTCCTGCCATTTCTTCGCCATGTCGAGAATCAATTCGGGCGGGTCCTGCAAGTCTGCGTCAATGATGACGACCGCGTCGCCGCGCGAATAATCGAGTCCGGCAGTCACCGCCACTTGATGACCAAAATTACGCGCGAAGATGACCGGGCGCACGCGCTGATCCGTTTTGGCAAGGTCGCGGATGATATCGCTCGAACTGTCGGAGGAGCCGTCGTCGATCAGGATCAATTCCCACGACTTGCGGGTTTTGTCCATCACTTCTTTCACGCGGCGATAGAGTTCGGGCAGGTTGTCTTTTTCGTTGAAGATGGGGGCAATGATCGAAAATACGATATTCATGGATATGATTTCTTTCGGTTGGTTTTTTTTCCACGGGTGGAGTCGGTTGGGGTGGGGGAGGCAACCGTATGGGCGGATGAAGCGCGGGCTTTATCCAACAGTTTGAATTTGCGCGAGCCGCGCCGGGGCGGGTTCACCTTTTCGGGCGGCGCCACAAATTGCGTGTTGCCGTCATCTTCGAAGGGAGATAAGCCCAGGATCCTCCGTTGGAGGTATCCCGCAATGATGATGGCTGACGCCAGCACTGGCACTACGAGCAGGGCGCCGAGAATGCCCTCGAGCACCGTCGCCGCGATGATGGCGATGAAGACGATCCCCTCGTGCATGTGCACGCTGCGCCCCATGATGAGCGGGCGCAAGAAAAGATTCTTCAGGGTCATCAAGATGAAAAAGACAGCGACGAGGATCATCGCCACCCAAAAGTTCGGCAGGGGAATCCACGTGGAGCCTTCCAGGAGGGCAACGCTTGCCGCAATCACGGCGGCGAGGAACGGTCCCACATCTGGCACGAGCGTGAACAAGCCGGCGATCAAGCCGAGCGCCAGCGCCCCGGGGATACCGAGGATGAGCCATGTTACGGTGAACACCGCGCCGACGATGATCATCAGCACGATCTGACCGCGCAGGTATGCCATCCAAATACGGCGGATGCGGCGATACAATTCGTGAATTTCCGCGCGGTAGGGCGGCTGGACGAAGGAGAACAATCTCTCGCGCAAGCCCGCCCATTCGGATAGGAACAGGTAAGCCCCCACGAGGATGACGAGGAACCATAACACGCCCACGGAGGTTGTTTCGAGCAAGTGCAACGCGTCTTTTGGCAATGGCGCGGTGATCGCGTCCTGAAGTTGCGCCAGGCTCTGCCCCCATTCCTCGAGGTGGAAGACCAGGTTGCCGATTTGAACGGGTTGCATCAACATTGCGCTCAACTGACTCGAGAGGTCGACCAGGTCTTGAAAGACCACCTGCGCTTCATCATAGAAGATCGGCGCAAGAGTGGCGGGCACGCCCACGAGCAGGATCAACGAGGAGAAATAGACAATGTTTACCGCCGCATTGCGAGACATTCGGGTGTTCTTGGTAAGATACACAACCGCTGGGTTGATCAAGTAGGCGATAAACGCGGCAATCACCATGTTCCGCGCCACATCGCGCCCATAAAAAAGAAATGCCACACAGGCGAGGAAAAAAAGAATCCCCGCAGTGTATCGGAAGGTTGGGCTCCACGGCGTATCCTGGTTCATAACAATGTTTTCACGGCATTCAGGGTCGGTTCGATGACCGGCGCCTCGGCGACCGCCCGCATCGCCGCGCGGATGTCTTTCAATCCGCTACCGGTATTGATTACCAGGATGGGATTCCCGCTTCCGATCACCCCAGTGGAAATTGCCCGCGCCACCCCGGCATACGCCGCCGCCCCGGCGGGTTCGGCAAAGATGCCCACCTTGCCAAGTTCGGCAATGGCGTAGAGGATCTCTTCATCTGATACATTAACGTACGTGCCGCCGGTTTCCTTCGCCGCGCGGACCGCGCGCGCGCCATCGCGCGGCAAATCGACAGAGATCGAATCGGCAATCGTCTTTGCCGTGACAGGCTTGATGGCTTCGGTGTTGGCATGGAAGGCGTTCGAGATCGCCGCAGATCCTTCGGCTTGCACGCCGATGATGTGAGGGGTGTTTGCCATCCAACCGAGTTCCACCAGGTCTTTGAAACCTTTGTGGATTCCCGAAATGATGTTGCCGTCTCCCACCGAAACAAAAACAGTCAACGGCGGATGCTCCAAACCCGCGCCGAACTCTTCGTGCCATTTCGCGTGGGCGTCCTGCCACCATTCCCAAATTTCGAATGCGGCGGTCTTCTTTCCCTCCGCCGTGAACGGATTGTAGCCCGTGTTGCGGCAATACCAACCGAACTCGTCGGCGCATTTCACGGTGAGGTCGAACGCGTCGTCGTACGAGCCGTCCACCAGAATCACTTTCGCGCCGAAGATGAGCAGTTGCGCCACCTTCGCCGGCGGAGCGGACTTCGGCGCAAAGATAATCGCCTTTTGCCCAACCGCGGCAGACATCCCTGCGAGAGCCGCGCCGGCGTTCCCCGTCGAAGCGGTGACGACGATCTCCGCGCCGATCTCATGCGCGCGAGTCACCACGATGGCGCTGGCGCGATCCTTGAAGGAAGCCGTGGGGTTGCGGGACTCGTCCTTTAGCCACAGGTTTTGCAACCCGTATTTTTTTGCAAGGGAGGATAATTGATAAACGGGTGTTCCGCCCACAGCATGAAGCGGGGTTGAGTCGCCTTCAGGTTCGCCCACCGGCAGGAGCGGCAAATATCGCCACAGCGACGGGTCGTTGCGCGAGAGCAGGTCTTCGGGCTGGTATTTGGTCTTGATGGAATCGTAATCGAGCGTCACATCCAAATTGCCGCCGTCTTTGGGGCAAGTGTACGCAACTTCGTTGGGAGCATATTCCGTTCCGCACAGCGAACAGCGGTAGCCGAGGAATTTATCCATGCGCTGATTTTACCCGATATGCAAAAAGGACTCTCAGACATAAAATCTTGAGAGTCCTTTTTCATCATTCATCCTTCTGCATTCATCCTTGCAGTTTCTCCCTCTCCCAAATCTCCCGCGCAATAGACTCCTGATCCACAGGCAACCTATCCACCCTAACCCCCACCGCGTTGTAGATCGCATTCGTGATCGCGGGCGTGGTAGGGATACTGCAAATCTCACCGACTCCCTTCGCGCCATACGGACCCGCCGCGACGGGATGCTCCACGATAATGGACGTGATCTCAGGCGTGAGCATAATGCCAGGGATGCGATAACGCGCCAGACGGTCAGTGACCACGTAGCCGTTATCCATGATGAATTCTTCGGTGAGGGCGTTGCCGAGTCCCATCATCACGCCGCCTTCCACCTGTCCCTGCAAGCCCAGCGGATTGACTGCCATGCCCACGTCGTTGGCAGAGATGACTCTCAGCACACGCACTTCGCCAGTCAGTTTGTTGACTTCCACTTCAGCGGCTTGGACTCCGAACGAGAAGGCAAAGTGCATGTCGCCGCCTGTTCCCAAAGGTTGTGTCTTCGGCGCTTCGTATTCATACAACGCGCGTGGATGTTGTCCCAGCGCTTTCATTTCTTTGGCGACTTCGGCGTAGGTCATGGAATGTCCATTGGCGTGGACGATTCCATTTTCAAAACGAATCTGCTCAGGCTTGACGTCATATTTCTCGGCAAGTGTCGCGGTGATGGCATCTCGCAGAGTCTTCGCCGCATAACGTGACGCGTTGCCAGTGACAAACGTTTGACGCGACGCAGTTGTGGGTCCGCCGTTCGGAGTCAAATCCGTATCCATCACCAACACCTTGACCTGCTCAGGCGGAACAGACATTTCTTCCGCGACGGTTAATCGCATGACGGTGACCAACCCCTGCCCCATTTCTGCGGACGAACTCCGCACTTCAAACATGCCGTTATCGTACAACTCAACTTCGGCGTTGGAAATATCAGGCGCGCCGCCGCCAAGTCCCGTGTTTTTGTATGCTGCCGCAAATCCCCATGCGCGAACGAGATGAAAATCTTTTGAACCGCTAAGACCGCCAAGGTCGCTAAGATTTAATTCTTTTTTCTTCGCGCTCTTAGCGTGCTTCGCGGTTAATCTCTCTTCGCCATGATCAGAAACCACACGCGGCTTGAACACATCCCTCTCAGACAAACCTGAAACCTGACACATGGCGCCTGACACCTTATCAATACATTCCATGAGTCCCACCGACTCGCGCAACTCCTGTCCCGTGTTCGTGATGCTCCCGACATGCAACGCGTTGATGCGGCGCAGTTCAACAGGTTCGATGTTTAATTTTTCGGCGAGCATGTCCATCATTGATTCAACCGCAAACGCCGACTGTGTGACTCCGAATCCACGGAATGCGCCTGCGGGCGGATTGTTCGTGTACATGGCGTAACAATCGGCGCGCACATTCGGCACATCATACGGACCCGCCGAGTGCGTGGTGGCGCGAGTCATCACCTTTTCGCCAAGCGACGCGTACGCGCCCGTGTCGCCATACAACTCAGACTCGCTTGCCACGATGCGTCCGTCTTTCTTCGCGCCGATCTTGATGCGGATCTGCGTGGCATGCCGCTTCGGATGCACGAGCAAACTCTCATGCCGATCGAACAGCAACTTCACAGGTCGCTTCGTCACATCCGCCAGCATCGCCACATGGATCTGCCCCATCACATCTTCCTTGCCGCCGAAGCCGCCGCCCATCAACTGCCCGACGACGCGCACGCGCGACTCATCCCAACCCATCACACGCGCCACCTGCGTTCGGTCCTGATACGGAATTTGCGAGCCGCAATAAATTTCAAGTCGGAAACCTGACAGATCTCCTGAAGACCTGTCAGGTTTTACTGGAACTGCGATGCTACATTCAGGTTCGATGAACGCGTGGTCATACGTCGGCGTGTGAAAAGTATGCTCAAGGATCACATCCGCCTCGGCGAATCCTTTTTCCATATCGCCCTTGCGAACCTTGATGTGCTTGAGCAAATTTCCTTTTTCGTGGATCTGCGGGACTCCCTCCTCACGCGCCATCACGGGATTCGTGATGACGGTCTGCGGATCAAATTCCGCTTCGATCAACGCCGACGCCTGATTCGCAATCTCAAGCGTTTCCGCCGCTACGAGCGCGATCGCATCCCCCACATAGCGGACGCGTTCTCCAACTCCCACCATCACGGGCCAATCGTAGATGATCAGTCCATGATTGCGTTCGGCGGGAATATCTTCGGCGGTTAAAACTGCGACCACGCCTTTCAACGCTTTTGCCTTTGAAATATCAAGTTTTGTTAAAAATCCATGCGGGATCATCGCGCGTTTTACTTTGGCGAACAGCATATTGTCGAACACGAGATCGTCGGTGTAGATCGCCTTGCCGTTGACCTTCTCAATTCCATCGGGGCGCAGATGCGTATGTCCCACCGATTTATGGACATGAATCGAATCAGGGACATTCGGCTTGCGAACAGGCTCGCCCGTCCGCAACGACTCTGCCGCGGCGAGAATCGCATTCTCAATGGTCGGATACCCCGCGCAACGGCACAGCGTATCTTTCAATGCAAAACGGATTTCATCGCTCGTCGGGTTCGGATTCCGCTCGAGCAGCGCATACGCCGTCATGATCTGCCCAGGGATGCAAAATCCACACTGCACCGCGCCATGCTCCACGAAGGCTTGTTGCAATGGGTGGAGTCCCCCTCTCCCTGAGGGAGAGGGGTTAGGGGTGAGGGTGGCATCTGAACCGCTAAGTTCGCTAAGGTTTTTTTCTTTTTCCTTCGCGCTCCTCGCGTGCTTAGCGGTAAATTCCCCCGCGAGTCCCTCAATCGTCAACACCGCCTTCCCCTCCGCCTTCTCGGCGGGATACATGCAAGAGACCACAGGTTCCCCATCCACAAGGACGGTACACGCGCCGCACTCCGCCTCATCACAGCCGATCTTTGTCCCTGTGAGGCGGAGACGATACCGCAATAAATCCGAAAGCGTTTCATTCGGCTTGGCTTCGAGGGTGTGTTGAAGTCCGTTTACGGTAAAGGAGAATTGATTGGTCATGGGTCACTTCCTAAAGATTGAACCGCGGAGACACTCCCGAAAACATCGGGACATGTGAGTCATGGAGTTTTTTTATTAATTCTCTCAAAGGGTGTTTCATAAAGGTTATTTTCTTATCAGCCTCATGTAGGTCACGCTTTTAGCGTGACTTCTACTCGAAGCAACCCGTCACGTTAAAAACGTGACCTACGTTTTTTTGCACTCTCAGTGTCTCCGTGACTCCGTGGTTTTCCTGTCTGCTCGTAACCACGCGGACTCAAGCGTATCCCCAAACAACCCGCTGACGATATGCCTGCGGTAATCCGCGCCTGCCCTGCGCGCGCTGGTGCGGAATTGGGCTTGGGCGAGCAAAGCATTCAGCGCGGATTCGAATGTCGCTTCGTTGAGAGATCCTCCGCGCAAAACATCTTCGGCTTGCGTGGCGCGGAAGGGAGTCCCGCCGCCGGGACCGACGGCGATGCGAATGTCTTTGATGATGTCATTCTCGCGTTCGAGCCAGACGGCGCAATTCAAGATGGGAAGCGCGACGCCTTGCGGACGCATGATCCGTTGGAAGCAGGAGGCTTGATGGAGAGTGGAAAGTGGCAAGTGAAAACCAACGATGAGTTCTTCGCCTTGCTTGATGGAGGATTTGCCGGGACCGAGAAATAAATCTTTGAATGAGATTCGACGCGCGCCATTTGCGCTTGCGATTTCTGCTGTGACATTTAACGCGAGCAAAGCGATCGTCCCATCGGCGGCGGGGAGGGCGTGGGCGACGTTACCCCCGAGGGTGGCGACATTGCGGACTTGCGGACCGGCGATCAAGTTGCAGGCTTCGGTCAAGGCTTGGGCGTGGCGAACAGTTAGAGGGTCCAGTGCGATGCGGTTGACCGGGATGGCGGCGCCGATGAAGAGTTCATCTCCGCGCTGTTCGAGGAGAGTCAGCTCGCGGATGGAAGTCACATCTACTAATGTTTGGATGGGTGAATGGCGTCCCTGTTCGAGGTCGAGGAGTAGATCGGTTCCACCGGCGATGGGGAGCAACGGACGCGGGGCGTGGGCGAACGCATCGATGGCTTCGGCGAGAGTCTTGGGTTTGAGATAATGTTGCCAGAGTGTCATTTGTTCTTGAATGCGAAGGATTTGACGCATTGGAGGGATTCTAGTGGTCTGGACGGTAAGTAATTTAACATAGTCCGCGTGGTTTTCTCTCGTAAATCTGAATCGACTATGTTAAATTACTTTTCAAACGCACCACTAGTTCACCCCTTCGCATGTTCTTCGCATCTCTTGCTGCAAATCAGATCTGATACAACTCCACTAACACTCCCGAGGCGCTTTCGGGGTGGATGAATGCGTACTTCTTCCCATCTGCCGCGGTGCGCGGTTCTTCGTTGATGAGCCTCATACCTTTCGATTTCAACTGCGCCAGCATGCCCTCGATATCGTCCACCTCCAAACAGATGTGGTGCATACCGGGTCCGCGCTTGGCGAGATATTTCGCAATGCCCGAATCGTCCGAAGTCGGGCGGATCAGTTCCACTTCCGCGCCTTGAAGCGGCAGGAACGCCACCTGCGATTTTTCGGCGGGCACGTCGCGTAGTTCGTGGAGTTCCATCCCCAGCGCGTCGCGCCAGAACGACAGGGCTTTGTCCATGTCATCCACAACAACGGCGACGTGGTTGATCTGTTTTACGTGAGGCATATGTGTCTCCGACAAACCTTTAAACACAAAGGGCACAACGGTCACGAAGGTTAACCATCAATCGGCAAAACCAAATCCTCAAAATCTCCTTGCCTTTTCCTTTGTGTACTTCGTGTCCTTCGTGGTAAGAGTCTTAACTTCGATTATATCCGCTTGCCAGAGAATCAGAGAGCGATTAAGATAGAGGCATGCCCGCTCTTCCATTCAACGTCCGGCGCGTTGCGACGATCATCGGCATCGTTGCGCTGGTGTTCATCGTGTTAGAGTTCAACCGCCGCCTCGAGGAAATGAATTTGCTCAATAAGCAATATCAGCTTGTGCAACAGCAAGCCACGCAGGCGGTGCAGACCCAAACCGCGTTGCAAACGCAGGTGGCTTTTGCCGCTTCCGATGGCGCTGTGGATGAATGGGCGCGCACCGACGGTCACTATGTGCAAGAGGGCGATCTGCCGGTCGTGCCGCTGGGTCAACCGGGCGTCGCGCCCGTCGAATTAAGCACGCCCGCGCCAACTGCAACGCCGATGACGAACATGCAAATCTGGTGGGACTTGTTCTTCGGCGAACATTAATTGCGTCCACAGATTTGGCAGATTACGCTGATGTTTTCAATCTGTGAAATCTGCGCGCTCTGCGGATTTTTATCATGCCCAACCCAAATCCATTTTGGATGACCAACCGACTCGCGCTCTTCCCCGAATCGACTCGCGCGCGCGGCGACTCGCTCTTCCTCGCGGGACATTCCATCGCCTCTCTCGCGGATGGGCATCTGACTCCGCTGTACGTATATGATCGCGCCACCCTCGACCTCGCCGTTGCGGAATATCAATCCGCGTTGCGCGCGTATTATCCGGGCGAGTCGCACATCACCTACGCGGGCAAAGCCTTCCTGTGCAAAGCCATCGCCGCGTGGACTCAACTCCACGGCTTGATGGTGGATTGCACCGGCGAAGGCGAGATTGGAATCGCAGTCGCGGGCG
>WBZY01000228.1_pt1 | contig 47325 bp, 41 predicted proteins | sample 5204191 | NCBI WGS metagenome assembly WBZY01 (sample SAMN12344363, study PRJNA552823) | activated sludge metagenome | biome: Activated sludge suspended growth; feature: Anammox Sidestream; material: Wastewater; isolation source: activated sludge from anammox sidestream of wastewater treatment...
GCTCGAACGGGTCGTTCGGCGTGGTCGAGAAGCAGATCAGGTAATCCGGACCGGCGAAGATGCTCACCTGCTCGTTCATCACGCCTTCGGGCGTGTGCACCGGCATCGCCAGCACCACGAAGACCTGCTCGCCGTAGACGTCGATCTTGGGCCGCTGGCCGGTGTTGAGCACGTCCTCCAGCGCGAGTTCGTGCAGCTCGAACAACTGCCCCAGGCCGCGCACCGTCGCTACATCCGGGCGCCCATTGACCTGCACCCAGGTGCGTGACGGCCGGTCGAGGTAGGGCATGCACTCCTCGGCGCTCGCCAGCGTCTCCTCCCGATAATCCCGCTCGTCGTAATCGACCAGCCGGATCTCGATCTCGCCGCGTCGGCTATCGTCCAGGGTTCCCGGCGCGGTTCCCGGCGGGTGGTAGTTCTTGCCCAGATAACTCATGATTCGGCTCCACGACGCACTGGCGCGAAGCTTAGCCGATCGGGGGGGACACGCCATGGATCCCGTACAAGAGACCGCAACTGGCCCACGCAGCGTCGGCGCCGAACGCGGCCTGACGTGGCTTACCGAAGGCTGGCAGCCATTCGCGCGCGCGCCGGGGCAATGGATCGCGCTGACGCTACTGCTGCTGGTCGCGATGGCGATCTGCCACGCGCTGCCGGTGATCGGCAACCTGTTGTCGCCCTTCGTCTACGGCGTGTTCGCCGCCGCGACCCTGCTGGCGGCACGCCGCGCCCGCGACGGGACTTCGACGGAACTGCTCAACGACGCGCTGGCCTTCGGCTCGCATACGGCGCTGAAACCGGTGGTGATCGTCGCGGCGATCCACCTTGGCCTGACCCTGGTCGCGGTCATGGCCGGGGTGCTGATCATGGTTGCCTTTTCCGGACTCGGCGTGGTCGCCTCCGCGTTCCAGAGCGACGCCAACATGCTCGCGAGCGCGCTGGGCGGGCTGCTGCCCGGCCTGCTGCTGATGATGCTCGCGATGGTCGCGATCACCGCGATGTACTGGTTCGCGATCCCCGACGTGGTGTTCCGCGGCACCGAACCGTGGACCGCGATGTGCCGCAGCCTGCGCGCCTGCGTGGGCAACGCAGTGCCGCTGCTGGTCTACGGAGTGCTCTGCATGATCGCCTTCGTGCTCGCGGTGATCCCGTTCGGCCTGGGGCTGCTGGTGATGCTGCCGGTGCTGTTCGGCTCCTGGCTGGCAAGCTACGAGGACGTCTACGGCGCGGTTCCCCAGCCACCGGCACCACCGCCGTAGGTCCGGGCCGTGCCCGGACACGAATCGTTCGTCGCAGGTCCGGGCTGTGCCCGGACGATATTCGGCCAACCATATGTTCGGCCACAGGCCGAACCTACGGGGACGTGAATCGTTCGGCCACAGGCCGAACCTACAGCGCCTGGTCGAGGTCGGCGAGGATGTCGTCGATGTGTTCGATACCGACGCACAACCTGATCATTCCCGGTGTCACGCCCGCCCTGGCCTGCTCCTCCGCCGTGAGCTGGCGGTGCGTGGTCGAGGCCGGGTGGCAGGCGAGCGACTTCGTGTCACCGATGTTGACGAGGCGCTTGAACAGCTTCAGCGCGTCATAGAAACGCACCGCGTCGTCCAGCCCGCCCTTCACCTCGAAGGTCAGCAGCGACGCCGGCAACCCGCCCGCGCAGTAACGCTGTGCGAGGCCGTAATACGCGTGCGACGGCAGCCCCGCATAGCTCACGCTGGCCACGCGCGGGTGCGACTCGAGGTAACGCGCCACGGCGAGTGCGTTGCTGCAATGGCGCTCCATGCGCAGCGCCAGCGTCTCGATGCCCTGCAGCAGCAGGAACGCGTTCATCGGCGACAGCGCCGAGCCGGTGTTGCGCAGCGGCACCGTGCGCGCGCGCGCGATGTACGCCGCCGGTCCCATCGCCTCGGTGTAGACCACGCCGTGGTACGAGGGCTCCGGCGAGGTCAGCATCGGGTACTTCGCCGCATGCTCGGCCCACGGGAAGGTGCCCGCATCGACGATGATGCCGCCGAGCGAGTTGCCGTGCCCGCCCATGTACTTGGTGAGTGAATGCACGACGATGTGCGCGCCGTGCGCGATCGGCTTGGTCAGCATCGGCGTGGCGACCGTGTTGTCGACGATCAGCGGCACGCCGTGCGCGTTCGCCACCTTCGCCAGGCCGGCCAGATCGGCCACGTTGCCGGCCGGGTTGCCGATGCTCTCGCAGAAGATTGCGCGCGTGTCGGCGTCGATCTCGGCAGCGATGTCCTCGGGACGGTCGCTGGCCGCGAACTTCACGCGAATCCCCTGCGCCGGCAGCATGTGCGCGAACAGCGTATAGGTGCCGCCGTAGAGCTGCGGCGTGGCGACGATGTTCGCACCGGCGCTCGCCAGCGTCAGGATCGCGTAGTTGATCGCCGCGCTGCCCGCGCTGACCGCCAGCCCTGCGATGCCCCCCTCGAGGTCCGCGACGCGCTTCTCGAGCACGTCGGTGGTCGGGTTCATGATGCGCGTGTAGATGTTGCCGGGCACCGCCAGGTTGAACAGGTCCGCCCCGTGCTGGGCGCTGTCGAATTCGTAGGCGACCGTCTGGTAGATCGGGGTTGCCACCGAATGCGTGGTCGGGTCGCCGGCGTAGCCGGAGTGGATCAGCTTGGTTTCGTCGCGCATCGGTGTCGCCCTGCCTCGGTTCGTGATCGTCGAAGGGCGCCATCTTAAGGACAGCGCGCAGCCTCTGCCAAGCGCGGCCGTAGGCACGCGCCGGTGCCTCGCTTACACTGCGCGGCGCACTTCCCTGCCGGAGACCACATGCCCCGCAAACCCGCGAGCCACGATGCATCCGCCACCCCGGTCCGCCGCCGCGGCCGCCCGCAGGGCAGCGGCGTGGCCGCGGCCACGCGCGAGCGCATCCTGCGCGCCGCCGTCTACCGCTTCGCGCAATCGGGCTACGCGCAGACCAGCAACCAGGACATCGCGCGCGCGGCCGGCATCACCAGCGGATCGCTGTACCACTATTTCGACTCGAAGGCGGCGCTGTTCCACGCGGCGCTGCGCCACACCACCGTATCGCTGCTGGAGACCTACCGCGGGGCATGCCGCGACGCCGCCGGTCAGAGCGTGGTCGATCAGCTCTGCCTGGGACTGGAACGCGTCATCGCGCTGGCGCGCGACTGGCCCGGAATCGTGCGCTTCGGCGGCAACGCCGCGGCCGAGATCCGCCACAACCGCGAACTCGACTGGCTGGACAGCGAACTGGCGGCAGCGTTTCCCGATTTCTTCCGCGACCTCGTGCGCCAGGCGGCGCGACACGGCGAACTGGCGTCCGCTACCGACCTCGAAGGTGCGGCCGGGCTGCTGCTCGCGCTGACCATGGGACTGTCGATTTCGCACGACACCGACGGCGACGAGGAAGCGTTCGCCGCGCGCGTGCGCGCTTACGAACGCCTGCTGCGCGGCGAACTGTTCCAGGGCAAACATCTGCGCAAATAATCTATTGACGGGTTGATTATTTGCTGCTCCAATGGCGCGACAACGACAACGCTGCCCCAGGAGCCACCATGGAATTCGATCTGGACATCGGACTCAGCGACGAGATGCGCGCGGTGCGCGAGACCTGCCGCCGCTTCGCGACCGAGGTGCTTCGTCCCACCGGCATCAAGCTCGACCGCCTGTCGGCGCAGGCCGTGATCGCCGCCGACTCGCCGCTGTGGGACGTGCTGAAGCAGTTCCGCGCGCTGGGCTTCGCGGGCGGCGCGATGATCGACGATCCCTCGCTGTCGCCGGCCGAGCGCGCCCTCACGCACTGCATCATCGTCGAGGAGCTGTGCACCGGCGACGTCGGACTGTTCATCACCTGCGGACTGCTGAACATCGCACCGACGATCGCGCAGGCCGCCGGCCGCGCGGACCTGGTCGAGTTCTTCGGGGCGCGTGACGAGATCTGCTGCCTCGCGCTGACCGAACCGGGCCGCGGCAGCGACATCGTGGCGTTCACCGAACCGGGCTACCGCGACCCGCGCGTGAAGCCGGTACTGAAATGCCGCCGCGAGGGCGATGTGTACGTGCTGAACGGCCAGAAATCCTCGTGGGTGTCGACCGGCACCATCGCCGGCTCGGGCAGCGTGTACGCCACGTTCGAGAACTCACCGGTCGGCCTCGCCGACGGCGCGGTGTTCCTGATGCCGTTCGACCTGCCCGGCATCACCAAGGGCAAGCCGCTCGAGAAGATCGGCCAGCGCACGCTGAACCAGGGCGAGATCTTCTTCGACAACGTCGAGGTGCCGGCGAAGTTCCTGATCGCCGAGGGGCCCGAGATCTACCCGCTGGTCTGGGAGATGACGCTCAAGGGCGCGAACATCGCGATGGGCGAGCAGTTCGTCGGCGTTGCGCGCGCGGCCTACGAACTCGCGCTGGACTACGCCAAGCAATGGGTGCAGGGCGGCGGTCCGATCATCCAGCACCAGAACGTGAAAAACCGCCTGTTCTCCATGTTCCAGAAGGTCGAGACCGCGCGCGCGCTGGCGCGCCGGGTCGCGATCGCCGACGCCACGCAAGCGGGGGGCGTGCCGTTCCAGTACGCGGCGGCGAGCAAGGTCTACGCCACGCAGGCGGCGTTCGAGGTCGCGCACGACGCGATCCAGACACTGGGCGGCAACGGACTCACGCACGAATACCTGGCCGAGAAACTGTTCCGCGACGCGCGTTCCTCGCTGATCGAGGACGGCGAGAACAGCATGCTCGGCCTGATGGCGGCGTCACGGCTCTGATCGCCGTGGCCACGCCCCCTCGCATCGATCGTTCACCATCCGCACGGGAGTAGCGCACATGGAACTGAAGGAAGTCATCGGCCGCCGCCGCTCGATCCGCATCTTCGCGTCGTGGCGTCCGGTCGAGCGCGAGAAGATCCAGAAGATGCTCGAGGCGGCGCGGCGCGCCTCGTGCGCGGGCAACGTGATGAACATCCGCGCCGTCGTGATCTGGCGCGACCAGGCCACCAAGGAGTTGATCGACAGCATCAAGCTGCCGATCAGCTACCAGCAGATGCAGACCGCGCCGGTGTTCATCCTCTGGTACAACGAACCGATGGCCTACGAAGGCGAACGCTGGGTCAAGACGGTTTCGGAACTGGTCGAGACGCGCCGCATGGGCGTGGACATCGAACAGACCATCACCGAAGTGAAGCAGAAGCTCGCGCCGGGCTTCCTGATGAACGACCCCAGGGTGACCGGCAACTCGCCGGGCGCGATCATGGACTGCGGGCAGGCGATCGCGCAGGCCACGCTGGTCGCCTACGACGAAGGGCTCGGCAGCTGCCTGATGGGCGGCCCGGTGCTGGGGCGTGTCGGCAGGCGCCTGAAAGTCCCCGAAACGGCGGTGCCGCTGGCGCTGCAGGCGGTGGGTTATCCCGCCGAATCGTGGGAGGCCGGTGGCCAGACCGCCAAACCACCGCTCGAGGAGCTGTTCAGCGAGATGGAATACGGCAAGCCGTTCACCTCCGACCCGGCCGTGGTCGCCGAGCTCGAGCGTGACAAGCTGATCCAGACGCCGGCGCCGCTGCCGTGGCGCGACGCCGAACTGCGCGCGCTGGCGAAAGCCACCGACCTCGATACGCGGCTGTGGCGTGACGATGCCTTCGAGGTGCTTCCCGACGACCCGAAATCGAGCTGGTGAACACGAGCGGGCGGCCGCGCACGCGCGCCACCGCCCGCGCAACGAACGAACCGCGGAGGACTATCCCATGCGCCTGAATGCAGTGGTAGCCGGCGTCGGCATGACGCCGTTCGGCAAGCACCTCGACAAGAGCATCAAGTGGCTCGGCGGCCAGCCTGCGCTGGAGGCGATCCGCGACGCCGGGATCCGCCCCGACGAGATCGAGGCCGCCTACGTCGGCAACTGCGCCGCCGGCATCGTGACCGGGCAGGAGTCGATCCGCGGCCAGGTCGTGCTGAGCTCGATCGGGCTCGGCAGGTTCCCGATCATCAACATCGAGAACGCCTGCGGCAGCGGCTCCACCGCGCTGAACCAGGCGGCGATGATGGTCTCCGCCGGCTACTACGACGTGGTGCTGGTGGTCGGCTTCGAGAAGCTGTTCCACGAGAACAAGGCGATCACCTTCGCGGCCTTCGGCGGCGCCATCGACGTCGAGGAGCGCGCTGCGTTCATGGCGACCAACACCGCCGGCCAGAGCGAGGGATCGGGCACCAAGCGCTCGATGTTCGCCGACTTCTACGGCGTGCTCGCGCGCGAGTACATGGCATCGCACGGCACGGAGCTGCGCCACTTCGCGATGGTCTCGGCGAAGAACTCGGTGCACGGCAGCCTGAATCCGCGCGCGCAGTTCCAGAAGGCCGTGAGCGTCGAGGAAGTGCTGGCCGAACCGGTGATCGTCGATCCGCTCACGCGCCCGATGATCTGCCCGGTCGCCGACGGGGGCGCGGCGGTGGTATTGGTCAGCGAACGCAAGGCGCGCCAGATGGGAATCCAGCGGCCGGTGCGCATCGTCTCCTCGGTGGTGCACTCGTATTTCGAGCACCCCGACCACTCGCCCGAGAACGTGATGAGCATCTCGATCGCCGAGGCCTACCACGACGCCGGGGTCGGGCCGAAGGATCTCAGCCTGGTCGAACTGCACGACTCCTCGGCGGTGACCGAGCTATTGACCTACGAGCACCTGGGACTGTGCGAGGCCGCCGACATCGCCGGCTTCCTCGAGCGCGGCGAGAGCTCGCTAGGCGGGCGCATCCCGGTCAACACCTCGGGCGGACTGCTGCGCAAGGGGCACCCGGTGGGCGCCACCGGTGTTGCGCAGATCGCCGAGGTCACCTGGCAGCTGCAGGGCCGCGCCGGCGCACGCCAGGTCCAGGGCGCGCGCATCGGCTTGTGCCACAACGGCGGCGGCTCGCTGGGGAACGATACCGCCGTGATGAACATCACGATCGCGATGCGTTGATATCCGGAGGCAAGCCGTGCGCGAACGCAACGAACTGATCCTGGCCGACCTGATCGCGCTGCGCGCCGAGCAGAAGCCCGACCTCGACCTGCTGACCTTCGAGCACTTCAGCCTCGACGGCGGCGCGACCCCCGACGAGGTGCGCACCTACGCGGACCTGTTCGCCAACGGCAACCGCCTCGCGGCGTGGCTGCGCGCGCGCGGCATGCAGCCCGGCGACCACTTCGCGATCGCGCTGCGCAATCACCCGGAGTTCGTCGAGGCGATGGTCGCCGCCTCGATCACCGGCACCGTGTTCGTGCCGATCGACCCACGCACACGCGCCGACAAGCTCGCCTTCATGGTCAACAACTCCGGCTGCCGCGGCGTGATCTGTGCGCAGTACAACCTCGCCGAGGTGAGCGGCGCGGCGCGCGACTGCCCCCGCCTCGAGTGGCTGCTGACACTCGCCGAAGGCGAGGCCGGCGAGGTGCCACGCTCGACGCTGTTCGTGCAGCCGGCGGCCGAGGTATTGGCCGGCCCGGCGGTGACGGTCGACCCGTATCCGGTCTCGCTGCAGCACCCGCTGCAGGTGATCTACACCTCGGGCACCACCGGCGACCCGAAGGGAATCGTCGCCAGCACGCAGCGTTTCGGCGGCACCGGCATGGTCGGCATGCTGTTCGGCTATACCCCGGACGAGCGCCCGTACACCGGCTTGTCGTTCACGCACAGCAACGCGCAGACCACCGCGTTGTGCCCGGCGCTGTGGCAGGGTTACCGCGCGGTGTTCAGCCGCAAGTTCAGCAAGTCGAAGCTGTGGGACATCTGCCGCCGCTACGACTGCACCACGTTCTCGATCCTCGGCGGCATGGCGACCGCGATCTACGCCGAACCCGCGCGTCCCGACGACGCCGACAACCCGGTGCGTCTGATCATCAGCGGCGGCATGCCGGCGGCGATCTGGGAGGCGTTCGAGAAACGCTTCGGCGTGCGCATCATGGAGATCTACGGCGCCAACGACGGCGGCGGCCTCGCGTTCAAGCCCCCCGGCGTCGGCCCGATAGGCTCCTTCGGCAAACCGATGCCCGGCTACGACATCCGCATCCTCGACGACGACAACAACGAGTGCCCGCCCGGCGTGCAGGGCGAGATCTGCTGCCGCCCGGCGCAGGGCAGCGCGGCGTCGGTGGAGATCGAGTACCTGGGCAACCCGGAAGCCTCGAAGAAGAAGATCCGCGACGGCTGGAACCGCAGCGGCGACGTCGGTCACCGCGACGCCGACGGCTGGCTGTATTTCGATTACCGCAAGGGCGGCGGCATCCGCCACAACGGCGATTTCGTCAATCCCGGCTTCGTCGAGAAAGTGGTCGCCGAACATCCCTCGGTCGACGACGTCTACGTCTACGGCGTGCCGGCGCGCTCGGGCGCCCCCGGCGAGAAGGACGTGGTCGCAGCGATCGTGGCGCGCGATCGCGCGCGCTTCGACGCGCGGGCCGTGTTCGCGCACTGCCGCGCCGGACTCGAGCCGAACTTCGTGCCGGGCTACCTGCAACTGCTCGACGAGATCCCGAAGACGGCCTCGGAAAAGCCGCAGGAGCGTTTCCTGCTCGAACTGTTCCGCCCCGACGCCGACGGCGTGTTCGCCGCCGGCTGATCCGGCGCGATGGCGTTCGTGCGCCTCGGCGGGCACCGCGCACCGCTGCAGGCGCCGGTTGCGCCCGATACGATCGAGGCCGTGTGCCGCGAGGCACTGGGCAGCGCGGCACGCCTCACGGCGTGCGAACACGTGCCCCACGGGCAGTTCAACACCACCTACCGCCTCGGCTTCGCCGCCCACGCACCGTTGATCCTGCGCGTCGCGCCGCCCTCGAACGCCCCGCTGTTCCGGCACGAGCGCGGCCTGCTCGCGCGCGAGTTCGCGGTGCACCGGTGCCTCGCCGCCGCGAGCGATGCCATCCCGCGCATCGTGCACCACGATTTCTCCTGCGCCACGATCGCGCGGCCGTTGCTGCTGCTCGAATGCCGCCCCGGTGTGGTGTGGGACCACATCGCAGCGGAGATCGCCGAGGAAGACACACACGCGCTATGGCGGGAGTTCGGTACGCAGGTGCGGGCCATCCACGCCGTGGAAGGCGAACTGTTCGGTTTCCCGTGCGCGGATGAAGGCCGGCGCAGCCACGCGGACTGGCTGCTCGGACTGTTCGCCGACCTCGCGGCCGATCTCGACGAGCGCAAGCTGCTGGTGCCCGGACTCACCGGATTCCGCCAGCGGCTGCACGCCGGGCACGCGGCACTGGAAGCACCCGCCCCGCCGCGGCTGGTGCACGGCGACCTGTGGCTGCAGAACGTGCTGGTCGAGCGCCGCGCGGGGCGCTGGCGGATCAGCGCGATCCTCGATGCCGAACGCGCTTTCTGGAGCGAACCGGCCGCGGAATGGATCTTCTCCCACCTGAGGTTGCCGCCCGCGTTCTGGCAGGCCTACGGTGCGCACCCGATCGCGGGCGCCGGCGATCGCAGCGCGCGGCTCCGCGTGCTCGCCTATCGCGCGCGCGCCGCGCTGCAACTGATCCTCGAGGGCTGGCGCCGCGGTACCGACACCGCGTTCGCCGAACGCAATTTCGCGACCTGCGTCGACATGCATGCCGACCTGCACGAAGCGTGTACGTGCGCCCCGATAGGGGTAGGAAGGACCGATTGAGTTCGGTCCCCCCTCCCTCCGAACCGTACGTGCGGGTTTCCCGCATACGGCTCTCCAGTCGGTAGTCTTACCTCATCGAGGATCGACGGTCAGCGTTCCGGGCGGCTTCCAGAGAGAAGAGCCCGGCCGCCTCGAAGAAGGCATTGCGATACCGCACGTGGTCCGAGCCTCGGCCGCGTCCACGCCGACCCGCGCGTTTGCGCAGAATCGAGCGTAAGCGCATGCGAGTCCATTGATCCAGTCGCGTGAACACAGACGGGCGGGCATGCTTGAAATAGGCATACCAGCCGCGCAGCGTTCGATTGATATCGTCGATGATCGCCCTCAGGCTCGTTCCAGCGCTACGCCGCGTCTTCTCCCGCAGCGCCGCTTTCAGCCTCTGGAGACTCTTCTTGCGTGGCCAGCGCTGACCCGCATGAAAGTGATACCCCAGAAACTCGAAACCCGTTCCGTCGGCATCGGCGATACGCGTCTTTTCCGGATGCAGGCTCAGACCTTGGGCTTCAACCCATGCCCTCACCCGTTCCAGCGCCGCTTCCGCTTCCGCCTCCGTCCGGCACAACACCACAAAATCATCCGCATAGCGCACCATCTCATAACCGTTCCGGGCCATCTCATGGTCCAGTGGGTTCAGATAGATGTTCGACAGCAGCGGACTGATGACCGCTCCCTGCGGCGTACCCTCCGTCGGGGTCCAATGCGCGAGCCCGTCCAGTATCCCCTGCTGCAAGAACAGGCTCACCAGATCCAGCACCCGCCCATCGCTTACCCGCTCGGCAACCCGCTCGCGCAGGCGGTCATGCGGTATCGTGTCAAAGTAGCTGCGCAAATCCGCATCCACCACATACCGATAGCCCCGCTTCAGCAAGCCGTCCACTCGCCTCAGCGCGTCCTTGCATCCCCGGTTCGGACGAAAGCCGTAGCTGTGCTCGGCAAACTCCCTCTCGAAGATCGGCTCCAGCACATGCAGCACTGCCCTCTGCACCACCCGGTCGCGCACCGTCGGTATACCCAGCGGGCGCTTCTCGCGACTCCCCGGCTTCGGTATCCAGACCCGTCTCACCTCCTGTGGACGGTAACGCCCGCCTCGCAGCGCCTGCACCAGGTGGTCCAGTCGTTCCGGCAGTCGTTCCCCGAACGCCTCCACCGTCTGATGATCCACCCCGGCAGCCCCGTCACGCTCGGCCACCCGCACATACGCCGCAAACAGATTCTCCAGGCTCGCCACTTTGTCGATCAGGCTAAACCATCGGCCTCCTCCTACCCCGTTCTCCAGGGCCGTCAACATGCGATCCGTCCATACGCTGCGTTCCGTCCATGCCCAGCGGGCACGTACATCTCCGGCGGGTATAGTCCGTGCACGCTCTCGTGTCACCGACACTGTTTCCCGGGGGGCTTCGCCTCGTCTTTCCATCTCGCCTCTACCTTCTTGGCGCCCTTCGCTCCACGGACATTACTCCGCTTCAGCACTACTACGGCGCCTCTGACTTCCGCCTGCCACCGTCTCCGGTGCCCTGTCGCCGGCGGATCTCCCTGCTTCACTCACCAAACCTTCCAACCATTCCGTCTCCAACCACCCACTGCAGCCCTCGGGATCAATCTGTTTCCGCTACCCAAGGCTGACCGCCGCTGCCTTGTTCACCCGGTGTGCCGGGATGACGGCATCTTGGACTTCGCCATTACCTAGCAGGCTCGCCACCGCAGCAGGCCGAATCGAGTTCACTTTCGTTACGGACTGGTCGTTCACCTCCGGTTGCTCTCCACCCCCTCTCGCGAGGACGCAGTTACCTTCGATTACGGCGTCCAGATCAAACGCCGACGACGACTTTCACGTCGCTGATTTGGTGCGCTCGCAGGCGCACTAGGTTCGGCCTGTGGCCGAACAGGTTTCGCACGAATGTCCGGGCGCAGCCCGGACCTACGGGTAATCGTAGGAGGCGTCGGCGAGGTTCTCGAAGCGGGTGAACTCGCGCCGGAACGCCAGGCGCACGGTGCCGATCGGACCGTTACGCTGCTTGCCGATGATGATCTCGGCCACGCCCTTGTCGGGGGACTCCTCGTGGTAGACCTCGTCGCGGTAGATGAACGCGATCACGTCGGCGTCCTGCTCGATCGAGCCGGATTCGCGCAGGTCCGACATCACCGGACGCTTGTTCGGCCGCTGCTCCAGCGAGCGGTTCAGCTGCGACAGCGCGACCAGCGGACAGCTGAACTCCTTCGCGATCGCCTTCAGCGTGCGCGAGATCTCGGACACCTCGTTGACGCGGCCTTCCCTGGAACCCGGCACCTGCATCAGCTGCAGGTAGTCGACCATGATCATCGCGATGTCGCCGTGCTCGCGGCGCAGCCGCCGGGCACGTGCGCGCAACTCCGCCGGCGACAGCGCCGGCGTGTCGTCGATATACAGCGGCCGGTCTTTCAGCGCCGCGACCGCCGCGCCCAGCTTCGGCCAGTCTTCCTGCGTGAGCTGGCCGTTGCGCAGGCGCTGCTGGTCGATGCGTCCCATCGAGGACAGCATCCGCACGATCAGCGATTCGGCCGGCATTTCCATCGAGAACACCAGCACCGGCTGCTCCTGCTTCAGCACCGCGTGCTCGACGAGGTTCATCGCGAACGCCGTCTTGCCCATCGAGGGACGCCCGGCGACGATGATCAGGTCCGAGCGCTGCAGCCCCGCGGTGCGGTCATCGAGGTCGATGTAGCCGGTGCTGAGTCCGGTCAGCGTGCTGTTGCTCTGCGCCAGCTCGTCGATGCGGTTGATGGTGTTGCGCAGCAGCTCGGTGACGAAGCGCGGCCCGCCGCGCTTGACGCGGTTCTCGCTGATCCCGGCGATGCGGCGCTCGGCTTCCTCGAGCAGTTCCTCGCCGCTGCTGCCCTCGGGGTTGAAGTTGCGCGTCGCGATGTCGCCGGCGGCGGCGATCAGCTGGCGCATGGTCGAACGCTCGCGAACGATCAGCGCGTAGGCGGTGACGTTGGCCGCGCTGGGGGTGTTGGCCGCCAGCTCACCCAGGTACGGGAGCCCGCCCACGCTGTCGAGCTCGCCGAGCGCGTTCAGGTGCTCGGACAGCGTGATCACGTCGAAGGGTTGCGACGCCGTCGACAGCGCGCTCATCGCCACGAACACCAGCCGGTGTTCGTGGCGGTAGAAGTCCTCGGCGACGACCAGTTCCATGACCCGGTCCCACGCCTGATTGTCCAGCATCAGGCCGCCGAGCAGCGACTGCTCGGCTTCGATCGAATGGGGAGGGATCTTCAGGCTGGCGACGTCCAGTGCCGGACCGGCCTGCCTCGTCTGCGGAAACGGTGAGTCAGCCATCGCGCGCGTCCGCGTGTCGGGGGCCGCGATATTCCCATCGCGCGAAAATGGCTGTCAACCGCGCCCGGCCGACAGCCATCGCGGGCATCGCCTCAGAGCGGAACGATGCTGAGCTTGACGGTCTGCGTGACTTCCGCGTGCAGCTGCACGTCGATGTCGTAGTCGCCGGTGCTGCGCAGCGGACCGCTCGGCAGGCGAACCTCGCTCTTGGCGACCTCGACGCCGGCGGCGCTGATCGCCTCGGCGATGTCACGCGTGCCGACCGAGCCGAACAGCCGGCCTTCATCGCCGCAGTTGGCCTTGATCGTGACCGTGAAGCCCTCGAGCTTCGCGGCGCGCGCCTCGGCGCCGGAGCGGCGCTCGGCAGCGGTCTTCTCGAGCTCGGCACGACGCGCCTCGAAACGCGCGACGTTCTCCGGCGTTGCGGAAACCGCCTTGCCGTAGGGGATCAGGAAGTTGCGGCCGAAACCGCCCTTCACCTTGACCTTGTCGCCGAGATTGCCCAGGCGACCGACCTTTTCGAGCAGAATGACGTCCATTGCAATCGTCCTCGTCAGATTCCCGTGTTACGCGGCCTCAGGCGCCCGGCTTGCGGGCCGCCCAGCCGCGGATGTCGATCCAGCCGTCCACCGCGGCGAGCACCACGAGGAACTGCTTCAACGGCGCGAACAGCAGCAGCGCCGCATAGAAAAAACCCAACCACGCACCGAGGCCGCGTGCCGCGACCAGCGCGTGCACCAACCCGATGCCGGCGAACGCCAGCGGCACCAGCGGCACCCATACCCAGAGCCGGAAGCCCTCGCCGAGCGCCGCGAAGCCGAAGGCCAGCAGCAGCAGTCCGAGCACCTGGCGCCGGTCGAGGCGCAGCGCGTGGAACTCCGTGCGGAAGCCCCCCGCGTTGTACAGCATCGCCTGCCACCAGCGCGCGACGATCAGCGCGAGCACCACCGTCACGGCGAGGATCAGCCCGAACATGCCTGCGATGTCGCCCGCCGTGGGCGCCTTCAGCATCGCGTGCACCGGCGCATCGACCGTCGCCTGCCCGGCGATACCCTTCATCAGCTCGGCGAACAACTGCTCGACGTTGGCGAGGTAGCCGCGACCAACCGTGATCAGTCCGCCGCCGAGCAGCAGGCCCAGCGAAGCCGCACTGCACAGCGCCCACGGCCACGACACCGTGACCCTCAACACCCACGCCGCCAGCATGAGCCCGAGCAGCGTGGCGGCCGGCATGATCTCGCCGAACCACGCAGCGACCGCCGCTGGCAGCAGCGCCCACAGCATCACCAGCGCGCCTTCGCGCGGGCCCTTGCGCAACGTGACCAAACCGACCACCGCCGCGCCCAGCCAGAAGAACATCGGCACCACGGTGGCGACCACCGAGACCAGCAGCGCCTCGCGGCGCCCGCGCATCACGTATTCGGCCAGGCCACGCATCAGCAGCTCTCCCCGTCCCGCTCGCGCGGGCCGGAGCGGATCAGCGGTGCTGGTCGGTGTACGGCAGCAGCGCCAGGAAACGGGCGCGCTTGATCGCAACCGACAGCTGGCGCTGGTAGTGCGCCTTCGTTCCCGTGATGCGGCTCGGCACGATGGTGCCGGTCTCGTTGATGTATTCGCGCAGGACGTCGAGATCCTTGTAATCGATCTCTTTCACGCCCTCGGCGGTGAAACGGCAAAACTTGCGGCGACGGAAATAGCGGGCCATCGTCCAGACTCCTCGATTCGACAGATTCCTGAATGCCGGTGCGGGTCCGCGTCAGGCGGACTCGGACTCTTCCTCGGCCGGTTCTTCCTCGCGCTCGGGGCGCGGGCGACGGCGCTCGCCGTCGTCGCGGCCGCGGCGGTCACGACCCTCGCGCTCGGCGCGCATGATCGGCGACTCGGCGGTGATCGCCTCGTCGCGGCGGATGATCAGGTGGCGCAGGATCGCGTCGTTGTAGCGGAACGTGCTTTCCAGTTCCTGCATCACGGCGTTCGAGGCTTCGACGTTCATCAGCACGTAGTGTGCCTTGTGAACCTTGTCGATCAGGTGGGCCAGCTGGCGCCGTCCCCAGTCTTCCAGGCGGTGGACCTTGCCACCGTCACGGGTCACGGCCTGGGTGTATCTTTCGATCATTCCAGGCACCTGTTCGCTCTGGTCCGGATGGACCAGGAACACGATTTCGTAGTGTCTCATCGTCACTCCCCACGGATTGGACAGCCTCCCGCAACCGGCGGTGAGGCAAGGAGGTTCCCCGCGGCTGGCGCAAGGGAGGGCGGATTCTAGAGAAGTGTCAGTGCCGGTGCAATGTGCAATTTACCCACGCAGGTTCGGCCTGTGGCCGAACGAATGTCCGGGCACAGAATGTCCGGGCACAGCCCGGACCTACGGGGTGCGCTGGCGGCGGGCTTCGTAGAGGAAGACGCCGGTGGCGACCGACACGTTGAGGCTGCTCACTTCCCCGCACATCGGGATCGCGGCCAGGTGGTCGCAGTGCTCGCGGGTCAGGCGGCGCATGCCGCCACCCTCGGCGCCCATCACCAGCGCCACCGCCGCGCGCAGATCGACCGCGGACAGCGCCTGGGCTGCCTCGCCGGCGGCACCGACGATCCATACGCCCGCCTGTTGCAGCGCGCGCAACGTGCGCGCGAGGTTGGTGACCACCACCAGCGGCACCATGTCCGCGGCGCCCGAGGCCGCCTTGCGCGCGGTGGCGTTCAACGGCGCCGCGTTGTCACGCGGCACGATCACCGCGTGCGCACCGAAGGCGTCGGCCGAGCGCAGGCAGGCGCCGAGGTTGTGCGGGTCGGTGACCCCGTCCAGCACCAGCAGCAGCGGCGGCTCGTCCAGCCCCGGCAGCAGCGTGTCGAACAAAGCCTCCTCGCCGAGCGGCAGCGCCGCGCGCACCTCGGCCACCGCACCCTGGTGCACGCCCGGCGCCAGCCGGTCGAGTTCCTCGCGGGCGCACTCGCGCACCGCGATGCCATGCGCGCGTGCGGCCTGCAGCAGTTCGTCGAGCCGCCGGTCGCGGCGCCCGCGCAGCACCGCGAGCGACTCGACGCGCTCGGGGCTGCGGCGCAGCAGCGCGCCGATCGCGTGGATACCGTGGATGCGTTCGCGCTCCTTCACGCCGGCGCCCTCAGCGCCGCCGCCGGCGCGACGTGCGCCCGCCCTTGCCAGCGGCACCGCCCTTGTCTGTTGCTCCGCGCGCGCCTCCCTTGGTTCCCGCGCCGCGCGCGCCCCCCTTGGCTTGCGCACCGCGCGCACCGCCGGCGCCGCCCGCGCCGCGCGGGCGCCCGCCACCGGCCCCCGCGTCGTCGTCGATCAGCAGGTCGATCTTGCGTTCGTCCAGATCGACGCGTGCGATGCGCACCCGGATGCGGTCGCCCAAGCGATAGACGCGGCGCGTGCGGTCGCCGATCAGGCGGTGGCCCGAGGCGTCGAAGTGGTAGTAGTCGTTCTGCAGGCTGGAGACGTGCACCAGGCCGTCGGCGTAGATCTCCTGGATCTCGACGAACAGCCCGAAGCCGGTGACGCCGCTGACCACGCCGTCGAATACCTCGCCGACGCGGTCCTCGAGGTATTCGCACTTCAGCCAGCTCATCACGTCGCGCACGGCCTCGTCGGCGCGCCGCTCGGTCATCGAGCAGTGTTCGCCGAGTTCGTTCATCGCCCCGAGGTCGTACGGGTAGGCCTTGCGCGGCGCGAGCGGCCTGGCGTCCTCGACGCGCCGCACCTGCGAGCTCTCGGCCTGCGAGCGGATCACCGAGCGCACGGCGCGGTGCACCAGCAGGTCCGGGTAGCGGCGGATCGGCGAGGTGAAATGCGCGTAGGCCGGGTAGTTCAGTCCGAAATGCCCCAGGTTCTCCGGCTGGTAGCGCGCCTGGCTCAGCGAACGCAGCATCACGGTCTCGATGACGTGACGATCGGGGCGCTGCTGCACCGAGGCGATCAGGTCCTGGTAATCGCCCGGCTGTGGCTTGTCGCCGCCGCGCAGCGACAGCCCCAGCTCGCCGAGGAAACGGCGCAGCGAGGCGAGCTTCTCGCCGGAGGGGCCCTCGTGCACGCGGTACAGCGCCGGCAGGCGGTGCTTGTGCAGGAAGCGCGCGGTCGCGACGTTGGCCGCCAGCATGCACTCCTCGATCAGCTTGTGCGCGTCGTTGCGCTCGACCGGCACCACCTCCTCGATCTTGCGGTCGGGGCCGAACACGATGCGCGTCTCGCTGGTCTCGAAATCGATCGCGCCACGCTCGTCGCGCGCCGCGCGCAGCGCGCGGTAGAGCGCGTGCAGCTCGCGCAGCCGCGGCTCGAGCGCCGGCGCGATGCCGGCGTCCTCGCCGCTCAAGGTCAGCGCGACGCGCGTGTAGGTGAGCCGTGCCGCGGAGCGGATCACCGCCTCGGCGAACCAGAAACGTCCCAGTGTCCCGTCGCGCGCGATCTCCATCTCGCACACCAGCGCGAGCCGGTCGACCTCGGGTTTGAGCGAGCACAGCCCGTTCGACAGCTCCTCGGGCAGCATCGGCACCACCCGGCCGGGGAAATACACCGAGGTACCGCGCCGGCGTGCCTCCGCGTCGAGCGGCGTGGCCGGCGTCACGTAGTGCGAGACGTCGGCGATCGCGACCCACAGCCGCCAGCCGCCGCCGCGGCGCTTCTCGCAGTACACGGCGTCGTCGAAGTCCTTGGCGTCCTCGCCGTCGATGGTCACGAACGGCAGCTCGCGCAGGTCCAGGCGGCGTGCCTTGTCCGCGCGGCGCGGCTCGGGTGCGAAGCGCGCGGCCTCCGCGCGCACCTCCCCGGGCCACAGAAAAGGAATGTCGTGCATGCGCAGCGACACTTCGATTTCCATGCCGGGCGCCATGTGTTCGCCGAGCACCTCGACGACGGCGCCGGTGGGCGGCGCATCGGCCGCGGGCGGCGTGAGGATGCGCACGGTGACGTACTGGCCTTCGCGCGCCTCGGCGCAATCGGCATCGCGCACCAGCACCTCGTGCTGGATGCGCGGGTTCTCCGCGACCACGTAGTTCACGCCGTGCTGGCGCCGGATGCGCCCGACCATCAGCTCGGTGTTGCGCTTGAGCACCTCGACGATCGTGGCTTCCGGTCGCCCGCGATGATCCAGCCCGCTGACGCGCGCGAGCACCTCGTCACCGTGGAACACGCGCCGCATCTGCCGGCCGTGCAGGTACAGGTCCTCGCCGCCTTCGGCCGGAATCAGGAAGCCGTAACCCTCGCGGCTCGCCTGCACGGTGCCGCGCACCAGGTCCATGCGCGCAACCGCACCCCAGGCGCCGCGGCGGTTGCACATCAGCTGGCCGTCGCGCTCCATCGCGCGCAGGCGCCGGCGCAGCGCTTCGCGCGGCACTTCGGCCTCGAGGTCGAGCCGCGCGGCGAGTTCGTCGAGCGTGAGCGGCACGCCGGCGCGATCGAGCATGGCGAGGATGAACTCGCGGCTCGCGATCGGGTTCTCGTAACGCGCGGCCTCGTCGGCATGCCGCGGGTCGCGCTCGGGGGCCTGCCCCGTCTTTCGGTTGTTCGCCACTCGGTGGTCTCCGGAGGGTGCCGCGGCTGCTGCGCGGCGGGATCGGTGGCGCATTATACGCAGGGATTGACACCGCGGACGGCCATCAGTAGAGTGCGCGGCCTGTTCGCGGGAGACCTGCCCGCAAGCCCCTTGCCCAGGTGGCGGAACTGGTAGACGCGCTAGCTTCAGGTGCTAGTTATCGAAAGGTAGTGGAGGTTCAAGTCCTCTCCTGGGCACCATTTCCCCCCTCCCGTCGCCGCGTGTCGCAGCCCGGCGCGCCGCGTGTATGATGCGTTCGCCACCGCTTGCGGCGGCCCGCACGACAATGACACGGGAAGGGAACTCCAGATGACGAATGCATCTCCTGCCGGCACCCTGTTCGGCCATCCCCGCGGTTTGTTTTTGCTGTTCGCCACCGAGATGTGGGAGCGCTTCAGCTACTACGGCATGCGCGCGCTGCTGGTGCTGTCGCTGGTGGCCGGCACCGAAACGGCGAACCCCGGCTTCGGCTGGACCGACGCCGAGGCGCTGCGGCTCTACGGACTGTTCACCGGCTTCGTCTACTTCACGCCGCTGCTCGGCGGCTGGCTCGCCGACAACTACCTCGGCCAGCGCCGCTCGGTGCTGATCGGCGGCGTCGTGATGGCGGCCGGGCAGTTCACGCTCGCCGCGGCGATACCCGGCAACGCGATGCTGTTCTACGCCGGGCTGGTGCTGCTGGTGATCGGCAACGGTTTCTTCAAGCCGAACATCTCGACGATGGTCGGCGACCTCTACCCGAAGGACGACGCCCGCCTCGACGGCGCCTTCACGATCTTCTACATGGGGATCAACGTCGGTGCGTTCTTCGCGCCACTGGTGTGCTCCACGCTGGGCGAGGATCCCGCGCTCGGGTGGCGCTACGGTTACTTCGCCGCCGGCTGCGGCATGGTGCTCTCGGTGCTGATCCAGCTCGCGCTCGCGCGGCGCCTGCTGGGCGACGTCGGCAGGGTGCCGGCCGCGCACCGCTCGCTGGCGAACGCCGGCGGCGTCAGGGAGCCGCTCACCGCGGTCGAGCTCGACCGCCTGCGCGTGATCTTCATGCTGTTCGTGTTCATCGTGCTGTTCTGGGCTGCGTTCGAGCAGGCCGGCGGCCTGATGAACCTCTACGCCGAGAAGCGCACCGACCGCATGCTCGGCGGTTTCGAGGTGCCGACCGGGTGGTTCCAGTCGCTGAACCCGCTGTTCATCGTCGCGCTCGCACCGCTGTTCTCCACGCTGTGGCTGCGCCTGGGGCGCGCGGGCCGCAACCCGCCGACGCCGCTGAAGATGACTTTCGGCCTGGTGCTGACCGCGATCGGCTTCGCCGCGATGATCGGCGCCGTGTTCGAGCAGGGCGCCACCGGCAAGGCCAGCATGTGGTGGCTGGTGATCGCCTACCTGTTCCACACCATGGGCGAGTTGTGCATCTCGCCGGTCGGGCTGTCGATGATCACGCGGCTCGCGCCGCTCAGGCTCGCCTCGCTGATGATGGGCGTGTGGTTCCTGATCAATTTCTTCGCGAACTGGCTGGCGGGAATCATCGGCTCGTTCGCCGAGTCGCTGGGCGAGCTGGCGATATTCGGCGGACTGACGGCGGCGCTGCTGCTGTTCGCGGTGCTGCTGTGGCTGTTGTCGGGCACGCTGGTGCGCTGGATGCACGGCGCCGAGAACGGCAACGCGCGCTGAGCAACCACCAGGGGATTCCGCATGGCACGCAAGAAGCGCGATCTGCGCGAGAAGTTCTTTCCCAGCGCGCGCGAAGACGCGGTGCGCGCGGGCCGCTATCGCGACGGCTCGTACCGCCTCGCGTTCGCCGACACGGACTTCCTGCTGCGCGAGGACCTGCGTCCCGTGCGGCTGCAGCTCGAACTGCTGAAACCGGATCTGATCCAGCAGGAACACGGCGTCCAGTCGACGATCGTGATCTTCGGCAGCGCGCGGCACGTCTCCGGGGAGCAGGCGCGCGAGGAGGTGAACGCGGCCCGTGCCGCGCTCGCCGCGGACCCGCACGACGGCGTGCGGCAGGCCGCGCTGGTGCGCGCCGAGCGGCGGCTGCACAACAGCCGCTACTACGAGGAAGCGCGGCGCCTCGGCACACTCATCACGCAGAACAGCGAACGCATCGACGGCTGCCGGCTGCTGGTGGTGACCGGTGGCGGCCCCGGCATCATGGAGGCCGCGAACCGCGGCGCGCACGAGGCCGGCGGCAAGAGCATCGGCCTGAACATCGTGCTGCCGATGGAACAGGAGCCGAATCCGTACATCACGCCCGAACTGTGCTTCCAGTTCCACTATTTCGCCACGCGCAAGATGCACTTCCTGTTGCGCGCGCGGGCGCTGGTCGCCTTTCCCGGCGGCTTCGGCACGCTGGACGAACTGTTCGAGACGCTGACCCTGATCCAGACCGGCAAGAGCGAGCGCATGCCGGTGCTGCTGTTCGGCGAGTCGTTCTGGCGTCGCCTGGTCGATTTCGACCTGCTGGTCGAGGAAGGCAATATCGACGCGAAGGATCTGGAGTTGTTCCGCTTCGTCGAAACCGCCGAGCAGGCCTGGAGCGAGATCGCGGCGTTCTACAGCCTGACGGCCTGCGCCGCACCCTGAGAGCAGGAGGCAATTGCGCCCGCCTGCTGCGGCCGCCGGTGTACGGCTGCGGGGGCAATGAAAGACCCGCCCGACCCGTGACACGGGCGAGTGATCGGAGGACGCGGAAGGCACCGTCCTGAACGGGCGGTGCCTGCCGGTGCACCGGTCACGGGTCGCGAGGACCCGCGGCCGGATGCGGGGACGGCGATGCGCCGTCCCTCAGGTTCTCACCAACGCTTGGGACGACGCTCGCCACCACCGAAGCCGCCGCCACCACCGCCGCCCGGGCGACGGTCTTCACGCGGACGCGCTTCGTTGACGCGCAACGCACGGCCGTTGATCTCGTAGCCGTTCAGCTTGTTGATCGCCGCGGTGCCTTCGTCGTCGGAAGACATCTCCACGAAACCAAAACCCTTGGAGCGATCGGTTTCGCGATCCATCACGACCTTCGCCGACGAGACATTCCCGAACTCCTGGAACAGCGCGAGCAGGTCGTTGTCGCGGACGCTGTAGGGCAGGTTTCCAACGTAGATATTCATTCGATTAATCATCCTGGCGCCGTTTACGAACATGGAGTGCCAATACCCCGACGCCGCAAAAAGCGTTGGCACCTTTGGATGACCGGATTCGTGACGAGGCCGGCCGCCGCATTCTAACTGAAAAAGTACGGTCGTCCAGCGGCAGGCGCGATCGGCATGCGGGCGCGGCGCAAGCACGACCGCCGCCCGCACCGCGGCACGGTTCAGGACTGGCGGAACGGGTCGCGCAGCACGATGGTCTCGCTGCGGTCGGGGCCGGTGGAGACGATGTCGATGCCCACGCCCACGAACTCGGCGATGCGCTCGATGTAGCTGCGCGCTGCCCGCGGCAGTTTTTCCCACGCGGTGATGCCGAGCGTGGATTCGTCCCAGCCGGGCACCGTCTCGTAGACCGGCACCAGGCTCTCGAAATCCGCGCTGTCGCGCGGCGTACCGACGATGCGCCCGGAACTGTCCTCGTAGCCCACGCAGAAGTTGATCGACTCGAGCCCGTCGAGCACGTCGAGTTTGGTGATGCACAGCCCGCTGACGCTGTTGATGCGCACCACCTCGCGCAGCGACACCGCGTCGAACCAGCCGCAGCGGCGCGGCCGGCCGGTGGTCGCGCCGAACTCGTGGCCACGGCGCGCGAGGTGCTCGCCCACCGCGTCGAACAGTTCGGTGGGAAACGGCCCGGAGCCAACGCGCGTGGTGTAGGCCTTGGTGATGCCGAGTACGTAGTCGAGGTACAGCGGACCGAAGCCGCTGCCGGTGGCGGTGCCGCCGGCGGTGGTGTTCGACGAGGTCACGTAGGGGTACGTGCCATGGTCGATGTCGAGCAGCGCGCCCTGCGCGCCCTCGAACAGGATGCGCTTGCCGGCATGGCGGTACTCGTGCAGCAGCGCCGGCACGTCGGCCATCAGCGGCAGCAGCGCGGCGCCGTGCGCGAGCGCCTCGGCGAGCGTCTGCTCGACGTCGACCACCGGCGCGCGGTAGTACTCGCGCAGCACGAAGTTGTGGTAGTCCATGACCTCGCGCAACCGGGCCTCGAAGCGCGCCGGCTCGCGCAGGTCACCGAGCCGCAGTCCGCGGCGCGCGGCCTTGTCCTCGTACGCGGGCCCGATGCCGCGCCCGGTGGTACCGATCTTCGCCGCGCCACGCGCGTTCTCGCGCGCGAGGTCGAGCGCCGCGTGGTACGGCAGGATCAGCGGGCAGGCGGGGCTGAGCCGCAGGCGCTCGCGCACCGGCACGCCGCGTGACTCGAGCGCCCCGATCTCGGCCAGCAGCGCCGCCGGCGACAACACCACCCCGTTGCCGATCAGGCACAGCACGCCCGCGCGCAGCACCCCCGACGGGATCAGGTGCAGCACCGTCTTCTGCCCCTCGATCACCAGCGTGTGCCCGGCGTTGTGGCCGCCCTGGAAACGCACCACCGCGGTGACGTTCTCGGTCAGCAGGTCGACGATCTTGCCCTTGCCCTCGTCGCCCCACTGCGTGCCGAGAACCACTACGTTGTTTGCCATGTCCCTTTCACCTGTCAGAGGGTATCGATGCGCCAGACGCCGCCGGCGCCGCGCAGTTCGCGATCGCAGCAGGCGCTCGCGCGCTGCCCGGGCAGCCCGGTGAGCACGCGTTCGCCGCCGTCGCGCAGCCGGCAGACTTCGTCCCAGGCCTCGGCCGCGATCGCGTGCGGCACGAAGATGCCGCGCGCCGGCGCGGACGGCGCGGACGGCGCCACGCCGAGCAGCGTCTTGAGGTCGAAGCTGAAGCCGGTGGCCGGCCGGGCGCGGCCGAACACGCGTCCGATGTCGTCGTACCGGCCGCCGTTGGCGACCGCCTCGCCCTGCCCGGGCAGGTACGCGGCGAACACCAGCCCGGTGTGATAGTGGTAACCGTGCAACTCGCAGAGATCGAAGTGCAGCGTCACCTCGGGCGCGCGCGCGCCGATGCGCCGCGCGAGCACGGCCAGCTCCCCGAGCGCGGCGCAGGCGGCCGGTGCGCGCGTGGCGAACAGCCCGCGCGCCTCGGCGAGCACGTCCTCGCCACCGCTGAGTCCCGCCAGCGCGCGCAGCAGCGCGGCGTCCGCCGGGGGCAGCCCCGCGGCATCGACCAGCGTGGCGATCGCCGGCACCGATTTGTGCTGCAGCGCCTCGAACAGGGCTTCCTGCACATCCGCCGGCAGCGCCAGCTCGCGCATCAGTTCACGGAAGATCCCGACGTGTCCGAGGTCGAGCGTGACGTCGCGCACGCCGAGGCGGCGCAGTGTCTCGAGCATCAGGCACACGACTTCCAGGTCGGCCTCGGCGCTGGCGTCACCGTAGAGTTCGGCGCCGAGCTGGATCGGCGAGCGCGAGGCGAACGGCGAGCGGCGCCGGGTGTGCAGCACGCTGCCCGCGTAGCACAGCCGTACCGGACCGTCGCGGCGCAGGCTGTGCGCATCGATGCGCGCCGCCTGCGCGGTGATGTCGGGGCGCACGCCGAGCAGCCGGCCGGAGAGCTGGTCGGTCAGCGTGAAGGTCTGCAGGTCGAGGTCCTTGCCGAGCCCGATCAGCAGCGAGTCGGTGAACTCGATCAGCGGCGGGATCACCAGTTCGTAACCCCAGCGCGCGTACAGGTCGAGCAGTTCGCGGCGCATCCGCTCGACGCGCGCCGCCTGCGCGGGGAGCAGCTCCTCGATCCCCTCGGGTAACAGCCAGCGCTCTTCGCCGGCGGGCGTGTCGGTTGCGCTCATCGCGATTCCTGGGGCCGTCGCTTCAGTTGATCAGGTACAGCAGCACCGTGCCGGAGAGCATCGCGCACAGCCCCGCGATGCGCAGGCCGCGATCGTCGATCCGTGCCGCGGCGAGCACCATCGCGCGCCATGCCGACGGCGACAGGAAGGGAACGATCCCCTCGATCACGAGCACCAGGCAGCAGGCTATTGCGAGATCGTGCCACATCCGGCGGTGAGTATCCGGTCAGGCCGGTGCGGGACGCGCCCCGGCGGGCGCGGCGCATCCTAACACAAAGCCCCCGGCGATCGAATCCGCGCTAGCGATCGCCGCCGGATTCCTTGAGGTAACGGAAGAAGTCGCTGCGCGGGTCGAGCACCATCAGGTCCCCGCTGCCGCCGAAGGTGTTCTCGTAGGCCTTCAGGCTGCGCGTGAACGCGTAGAACTCGGGGTCCTTCGAGTAGGCGGCGGCGTAGATCGCGGAGGCCTCGGCATCGCCTTCGCCGCGCGCGAGTTCGGCCTCGCGGTACGCCTCGGCCTCCATGATCGTGACCTGGCGGTCGGCGTCGGCGCGGATCTTCTCGGCCTGCTCCTTGCCCTGCGAGCGGTATTCGCGCGCGAGCTTCTCGCGTTCGGCGGCCATGCGGTTGAACACCGCGTCGCTGACCTCCTCGGGCAGGTCGATCTTCTTCACGCGCACATCGATCACCTCGATGCCGAGCGTCTTCTGCACGGCAGAGTTCAGCTCGGCGGTGAGGTCGGACATCAGCTTCTCGCGTTCGCCCGAGACGACGTCGTGCAGGCGGCGCTTGCCGAACTGGTTGCGCAGACCGTCGTTGGCGCGCGCGGCAAGCCGCGTCATCGCGGCGGTCTCGTCGCCGCCCGTGGCGCGGTAGTAGGTCTCGACGTCGGCGATGCGCCACTTCGAGTAGGAGTCCACGATCAGCCGTTTCTTCTCCAGCGTGTAGAAGCTCTCCGGCGGGATGTCGAGCGTCAGCACGCGGGCGTCGAACTTGCGCACCTCGTCGACCAGCGGGATCTTGACGTGCAGACCCGGACGGCTGTCGATCTCGAGCAACGCGCCGAAGCGCAACACCACCGCCCGCTCGGTCTCGCGTACCACGTACAACGACCCCGACAGCATCGCCAGCGAGGCGACGAGCAGCACGAAATAGAGCACGATCTTCTGGTTCATCAGCGACGCTCCCTCTCGCGACCGGTCGGCTGGCGTGTTTCGGTGCGCAGCCTCTCGACGACTTCCTCGGCAATCCGGTCCACGCTCGGCGCCGCCGCGGCGGGCTGCGCCTGGCGCGCGCCCGGCGTCGCCGGCGCACCACCGCCACCGAGGCGGTCGAGCGGCAGGTACAGCACGTTGTTGCCGCCGTCGACGTCTACCAGCACCTTGGAGCTGCCGCCGAGCACGCGCTGCAGCGAATCGAGGTACAAGCGTTCGCGCGTCACCTCGGGCGCCTTCCGGTACTCGGTCAGCAGCTTCTCGAAGCGCTGCGCCTCGCCCTGCGCCTCGGCGACCACCTTGCTGCGGTAGCCAGCGGCTTCCTCGAGCATGCGCTGGGCGCGGCCGCGCGCCTCGGGAACGATGCCGTTGGCGTAGGCGCTGGCCTCGTTCTTCAGCCGTTCCTCGTCTTCCTTCGCCTTGATCACGTCGTCGAAGGCCGCCTTGACCTGCGCCGGCGGCTTCGCTTCCTGGATCGTCACCTTCACCACCTGGATGCCGGTGCCGTAGTTGTCGAGGTAGCTCTGCAGCTTCAGCTTCACGTCGACGCTGATCTGCCCGCGCCCTTCGGAGAGCACCTGGTCGAGCTTGCTGCTGCCGACCACGTGGCGCAGCGCACTCTCGGTGGCCTGGCGCAGGCTGAATTCGGGGTCGCGCACGTTGAGCACGAAGCTCTTCACGTCGCCGATGTTGTACTGCACGACGATCTGCATCTCGACGATGTTCTCGTCCTGCGTGAGCATGCGTCCCTCGGAACCGTACTGGCGCTCGCGCGTCACGTTCACCGGGATGACCTGGTCGATCAGGCGCGGCTTCCAGTTCAGGCCCGGATCCAGCGTCTGGTGATAGCGCCCGAAGCGCAGCACCACGCCGCGCTCCTGTTCGTCGATCACGTAGATGCCGAGGTAGAACCACAGCCCGAGCACCAGCAGCACGATCAGGCCGAGGATGCCGGCGTTCAGCCGCGCGTCGGCGCCACCGCCGCCGGAGCCGTCACCGCCGCCGCCGAGCGCGCCGCCCAGCTTGTTGCGGAAGCGCCGCAGCGCCTCGTCGAGGTCGGGCGGCCCCTGGTCGCCGCCGCCCCACGGGTCGCGCTGCTTGCCGTTGCCTCCTGGTTCGTTCCAGGCCATGGTGTTCTCCAGCCGGTTGCCGCGCACGCCGCACGGCGCGCCGGATTCTATCAGATGTATTCCGCCGTCCGGCCCGGCTCCGGCCGGATGCCCTCGGCGGCCAGCAACTGCGCGAGCTGCGCCCGTGGCAGCCGCACCTCGAGGCGGAGCGCGCCCTCGGCGTCGACCTCCTCGGCGAGCACGGCGCCCTTCTCGTACAGCCGGGCCCGCAACCGCCCCTGATCGGGGGCGAGATCGAGCCAGTCGTGGACGATGTCCTGCTCGAGCAGCGCGGCGATCGCCTCGCGCAGCAGATCCAGTCCGGCGCCGGTTTGCGCCGAGACCCAGACCCGCTGCGGCTTGCCATCCTCGCCCACGTCCATACGCGGCGCGATCTCGAGCAGATCGATCTTGTTGAACACCTGCAGCCGCGGCACCTGGTCGGCGCCGATCTCGGCGAGCACTTTCTCGACCTCGAACGAGGTGTCGTCGCGATCCGGCGCGCTGGCGTCGATCACGTGCAGCAGCAGGTCCGCGAGCCGGGCCTCCTCGAGCGTGGCACGGAAGGCCTCGACCAGCTGGTGCGGCAGGTGGCGCACGAAGCCGACCGTGTCGGCCAGCACGACGGTGTGCCCGTCGGCGAGCTCGCAGCGACGCATGGTGGGGTCCAGCGTCGCGAACAACTGGTCGGCGGCGTAAACGCCGGCGCCGGTCAGCGCGTTGAACAGCGTGGACTTGCCGGCGTTGGTGTAGCCGACCAGCGACACCGTCGGCACCTCGGCGCGCCGGCGCGCGCGCCGGCCCTGCTCGCGTTGCAGGTGCACCTTCGCGAGCCGCTGCGTCAGCAACCGGATGCGGTCGCGGATCAGGCGGCGGTCGGTCTCGAGCTGCGTCTCGCCGGGGCCGCGCAGGCCGATACCCCCCTTCTGCCGCTCGAGGTGGGTCCAGCCGCGCACCAGGCGCGTCGAGATGTGGCGCAGCTGCGCCAGCTCCACCTGCAGCTTGCCGAGGTGCGAGCGCGCGCGCTGGGCGAAAATGTCGAGGATCAGTCCGGTGCGGTCGATGACGCGACAGCCGAGGGCGCGCTCGAGGTTGCGCTCCTGGGTGGGCGTCAGCGCGTGGTCGAAGATCACCAGCGCGGCGTCGTGCGAGCGCACCGCGGCCTCGATCTCGGCCAGCTTGCCGCTGCCCACGAAGTGCCCCGGATCGGGACGGTCACGCTGCCCGAAGACGTACTCCACCGGGTCGCCGCCCGCGGAGAGCACCAGTTCCTCGAGTTCGCGGGGGTCGTCGCGGGTCGCGCCGGGCCCCAGGTCGAGGTGAACGAGTACGGCCCGTTCACCGCTCTCCGGGCGATCGAAAAACACCTTATTCGGCAGCCTCGGCGCCGTCGCCGCTATCCAGGCGCACCGGACGCGACGGCACCACCGTGGAGACGGCGTGCTTGTAGACCATCTGGCTGACGGTGTTCTTCAGCAGGATCACGAACTGGTCGAAGGACTCGATCTGGCCCTGCAGCTTGATGCCGTTGACCAGGTAGATCGAGACCGGGATACGCTCCTTGCGCAGCACGTTCAGGAAAGGGTCTTGTAAGGACTGCCCCTTTGACATTTCAGCGATCTCCAAGTGGGGTCCGGCGAGGACCCATTACGAATACCCGAGGGTGCCGGATCATTGACCGGCTTCCAATGCACAGCAAATGCTAGGCCGGGGTGCTTGAAAGCGCACTCTAAAACTTCGGCAATTCCTTCGCTTCGCTCCTCATATGGAGGCGGCCGCGACCGATTTCAAGGCGGCCGCCAGCAACGCGTCCTCGTGCGGCTCGTCGCCCGGCAGCACCACCAGGCCGGGCCAGCCGCGCAGCCAGGTCAGCTGACGCTTGGCGAGCTGGCGCGTGGCCGCCACCGCCCGCTCGACCAGCGAGCGGCGGTCACCCTGCCCGTCCAGGTACTGCCACGCCTGGCGATAGCCGACGCTGCGCATCGAGGGCAGATCGAGGTGCAGGTCCCCGCGCGCGCGCAGGGCCGCCACCTCGTCGAGGAAACCGGCGGCGAGCATCGCGTCGAAGCGGGTCGCGATGCGCCGGTGCAGACGCGCCCGGTCCGTCGGCACCAGCGCCAGCTGCAGGAAGCGGCACGGCAGGTCCGCGGGGGGCTGCTGCCCGGCGTGCAGGCTGCTCAGTGTGCGCCCGCTCACCAGACAGACCTCGAGGGCCCGCTGCACCCGCTGGCGGTTCGCCGGGTCGATGCGCGCCGCGCTCGCCGGGTCGAGCGCGGCGAGGCGCCGGTGCACCGCCTCCCAGCCCTCGCGCGCCGCGAGGGCAGCGATTTCGGCGCGGATCGCGGGGTCGGCCGCCGGCAGTTCGGCCAGCCCGCCGAGCAGGGCACGGAAATACAGCATGGTGCCGCCCACCAGCAGCGGGGTACGTCCGGCGGCCAGCACCCCGGCGATCGCCGCCAGCGCATCGGCGCGGAACTCCGCCGCCGAGTAGACCTCGGCGGGGTCGCGGATATCGATCAGGCGGTGGGGATGGCGTGCGAGCAGCGCCTGGTCCGGCTTGGCGGTGCCTATGTCCATGCCGCGATAGATCTGGGCGGAGTCCACGCTGACGATCCCGCAGCCGAGGCGGTCGTCGAGCGCGAGCGCCAGCGCGGTCTTGCCGGACGCGGTGGGCCCGAGCAGGCAGATCGCCAGCGGTCGCTCGTCGCGCACGTGCATCGCGGTGCCCGTCAGCGCCCGCGCAGGAACAGGCGGTCGAGCTCGGCGAGGGACTGCACGGCCCAGGTCGGGCGTCCGTGGTTGCATTGCCCGCTGCGCTCGGTGCGCTCCATGTCGCGCAGCAGCGCGTTCATCTCGGTGAGGCTGAGCTGGCGGTTGGCGCGCACCGAGCAGTGGCAGGCCATCGCGGCGAGGATCTCGTCACTGCGGGCGGCGATGCGCGTGCTGTCGCCATGCTCGAGCAGGTCGGCGAGCACGTCGCGCACCAGCGCGGCGATGTCGGCGCCGGCGAGCAACACCGGCACCTGGCGCACGATGGCCGCCTGTTCGCCGGAGCGCACCAGCTCGAGCCCCAGCGTGGCGAGCCCGGCGCCGTGGCGCTCGACGCAGTCGGCCTCGCGCCGGCTGAGCGCCACCACCTGCGGCACCAGCAGCGGCTGCGCGCGCACCCCGCCGGCGGCGTGCGCGGCCTTCATGCGTTCGTAGGTGATCCGTTCGTGCGCCGCGTGCATGTCGACCAGCACCAGGCCGTCGCGGTTCTCGGCCAGGATGTACACGCCCTTGAGCTGTGCCAGCGCGTAGCCGAGCGGGGGCACGTCGTCGGTCTCGTCGGCAGCGGGCTCGCCGGCAGCGCGCACCGCCGGTTCCAGCGCCACGCCGGCCAGTGCCTCGTAACCCGACAGCGTCTCGGCGATCGCCGCCGTCCCCGGCCGCGTCCACAGCGGGCGCTGCAGCGCGACGGGCACGGGCGCGGCCGTCGGGTCCGGCTCGGGTACCGCCGGCCCGGCGGCCGTGCCTGCGTGCGCCGGGCGCAGCTGCGCCAGCGCGCGGTGCAGCGCATGGAACAGGAAGTCGTGCACCTGCCGCGACTCGCGAAAGCGCACCTCGCTCTTGGCCGGATGCACGTTGACGTCGACCTGCGTGGGGTCGATCTCCAGATACAGTACGTACGCCGGGTGCCGGTCGCCGTACATCACGTCGCGGTACGCCTGGCGCACCGCGTGCGTGACCACGCGGTCGCGCACCGCGCGACCGTTGACGAAGAAGTACTGCAGGTCCGCCTGTGCGCGCGAGAAGGTCGGCCGCGCAACCCAGCCCGCCAGCCGCATGCCCGAGGCCTCGGCCTCGATCGCGAGCGCCTGCTCCAGGAACGGCGCCCCGCACAGCGCACCGAGGCGCTGCTCGCGCTCGGCCGGCGTCGCGCAGGCGCGCAGCGCAAACACGGCGCGCCGGTCGTGGCGCAGCGTGAACGCCGCGTCGAAGCGCGCGAGCGCGATGCGGCGCACCACTTCCTCGCAGTGCCCGTACTCGGTGCGCGCCGAACGCAGGAACTTGCGCCGCGCCGGCGTGTTGAAGAACAGTTCGTGCACCTCGATGGTGGTGCCGCGCGGGTGCGCCGCCGGCGTGACACGCGGCGTGCCGTCGGCTGCGTATTCCAGGCGGCTGGCGTGCGCGGCGTCGGCAGTCGCGGTGACGATGCCGAGCCGCGCCACCGAAGCGATGCTGGCCAGCGCCTCGCCGCGGAAACCGAAGCTCAGCACCTGCTCCAGATCCTCGAGCGTGCGGATCTTGCTGGTCGCGTGGCGCGTGATCGTGAGCGGCAGGTCCTCGGCCGCGATGCCCTCGCCGTCGTCGCGGATGCGCACCAGGCGCATGCCGCCGTCCTCGAGGTCGATGTCGATGCGGCTGGCGCCGGCGTCGAGGCTGTTCTCGAGCAACTCCTTCAGCACCGAGGCCGGGCGCTCGACGACCTCGCCGGCCGCGATCTGGTTGGCAAGGGAGTCACTGAGCTGCCTGATGCGCCCCATTCGATATCACCGCGCGTTGCGGCAGGGCGCGAAAACGGTCGATCAGGTCTGCGGGATCACGATGGTCTGTCCCGCCCGGATGTCGTTGCCACCGCCCAGCCCGTTGGTCCTGACGATGTCGGAGACACTAACACGATAGCGCTCGGCGATGCCAGAAAGGGTATCGCCACGCGTGATGGTGTACTGCGCGGGCCGCGCGCCGGCGCGCACGCTGAAGGCCACCTGCGTGCCGGGCGGCGGACTGGCGAGGAAATAGTCGCCGAGGCCGGCGAAGATCGCCGAGGCCATGTTGCGCTGGTAGCCGGCATTGCTCAGGCGCTCGGCCTCGAGCGGGTTCGAGATGAAGCCCGTCTCGACCAGGATCGACGGCATGTCGGGGGACTTCAGCACCATGAAACCGGCCTGCTCGACGCGCGTCTTGTGCAGGTGCGCGATGCGGCCCATCGAGCCGAGCACGCGCGCCCCCGCGCCGAGGCTGGCGTCGAGCGTCGCGGTCATCGACAGGTCGGTCAGCACGCCCGCGACCATCGGATCCTTGGCGCCGAGGTCCACGCCGCCGATCAGGTCCGCGCCGTTCTCGCGCTGGGCCAGGAACGCCGCCGACACGCTGGTCGCGCCGCGCTGCGACAGCGCGTAGACCGAGGCGCCGCGGGCACGCGCGTGGGTGAATGCGTCGGCGTGCACCGACACGAACAGGTCCGCGCCACGCTGGCGCGCGAGGTCGCGCCGCTTGTGCAACGGGATGAAGTAGTCACCGTCGCGGATCAGCGTCGCGCGGTAGCCGGGCTGCGCGTCGATGAGCTTCTGCAACTCGCGTGCGATCGCCAGCACCACGTCCTTCTCGCGCACCCGCCTGGGCCCGATCGCACCCGGGTCCTGCCCGCCGTGACCGGCGTCGATCGCGACCAGGATGCGCCGGCCACGCACCGGCTGCGGCGGCAGCGGGACGCTGCGCGGCGGTGCCGCCACCGGTTCGGGGGTGTCGCGCGCAGGCGTGGCGGACGGCGCCGGCGCGGCTTCGGCGGCGTCGCGCGGTGGCGCTGCGGCCGACGGCGCGGGCGCCCCATCTTCGGGCAGGATGGTGGCGATCTCGGTCAGCGGTGACGCGGGCGCCGTTGCGGGTGGCGGTGTCACCGGGGCGGGTGTGTGCTCCGCCGGCGGCAGCGGTGCCGGCGCGTTGCCCTCGGCTGCGACCGGCGCCGGCAGTGTCCGTGCCCGTGCAGAGGCGGGAATCGCGCCGACGAGGTCGACCACCAGCCGATGACCCTGCCCGCTGCTCGGCGCCAGCGTGAAACTGTTGGCGCGCACCGCGGCGTGCAGGTCGAGCACGATGCGCAGGCGATCCTTGCCGTAACGCCCGCTGCGGATGGTGCGGATCTGGGTTCCGTTCACGTCGACCGCGTGCAGCGCGGCCGCGAGCCGCCCCTGTTCCACGTCGATCACCAGGCGATCGGGGCCGCTCATCGTCGACAGCGTGTGCCGCGCCGGCGCATCGAGATCGAACACCAGGCGCGTCTTGTCGTCGCCGTGCCACAGGCGCAGGCCCTCGACCGCCACCGCCGCGAGGGCCTCGGCGCTGGCGAGCGCGAGCACCAGAGCGAGTCCGGCACCCGTCGAGAGCGGCAGAAAATGGCGAAGCAAACCCATGCGTCCCCGCGCGCGCGGACCGTTCCGACCCAACTATAGCAACGGCTCGCAATCGCGCACGGCGGGATCGAGCACCCATCGCGTCACTATTTCATCACCGCGCGGGTTGCACGCATTCCAGCGCGCGTCCCGCCCGCCGTCGGTCCGCTCATCGAGCCGGATCTCGAGGTCAGGCGCTGGCAGGTGGCCGGCGCCACGCCCCGGCCATTCGATCAACAGGATCGCGTCGGCGCGCGCGTAATCGCGGATGCCGACGAACTCGAGTTCCTCGGGGTCGCCCAGCCGGTACAGATCGAAGTGGTACAGCGCGCGCCCGTCGACCGGGTACGGTTCGACCAGCGTGTAGGTCGGGCTCTTGACCGCGCCGCGGTGTCCCAGCCCGCGCAGCACTCCGCGCGCGAAGGTGGTCTTGCCGGCGCCGAGCCCCCCGTGCAGATACACCACCGCGCCGCTCGCGAGCGCATGCGCGAGCGCCGCCCCCAGCGCCTCGGTGGCCGCCTCGTCGGGCAGCACGCAGCCTGCGGCGTGGCTCACGGCGCCGCGTCCGCCGGCGCCCGTCCGTTCAGCAGCCGGCGCAGCCAGGGCAGCAGATCGGTGGCGAGCAGGCCGCGTTCGCCGTCGTCGGCCACCGCGCGATCGGCCGCGCACGCATGCAGGCACACCCCCAGCCGCGCGGCTTCGCCCGGCGGCAGCCCCTGCGCCAGCAACGCACCCAGCACTCCGCTCAGCACATCGCCCATGCCGCCGCTCGCCATGCCCGGATTGCCGAACGGACACACACCCGTCACCGCCGATGTGGCATCGGCGACCAGCGTCCCCGCCCCCTTCAGCACCACGGCACCGGGGTAGCGCTCGAGCAGCGCGGCGAGCGCCGCGAAGCGGTCCGCCTCGACCGCCGCGGTGCTGCTGCCGAGCAACCGGGCCGCCTCACCGGGATGCGGAGTGAGCAACCACGTGTCACGGGCCGCTTCGTTCACGGGCAGCCCGTCGGCCAGCGCGTTCAGCGCGTCGGCATCGAGCACGGCCGGTTTGCCGCTGGCGAGCGCGCGCTGCAGCATCTGCTCGGCCCAGGCCCCGCGACCGAGCCCGGGGCCGATCACCAGCACGCTGGCACGCGCGAGCAACGGCTCGAGCTGGTGCGGATGCTCGACGCCGTGGGCCATGATCTCGGGCCGGCGCGCGACGATCGCGGCCACGTTCGCCGGCGCGGTCGCCAGCGACACCAGTCCGGCGCCACAGCGAGCCGCCGCCTCGGCGGCCATCGCGGCCGCCCCGCCCATGCCGGTGTTGCCGCCGACGATCAGCACATGCCCGAAATGCCCCTTGTGCGCACCGCGCGCGCGCGGCGGCAGCGGCGTGAGCGCCAGCAGCGCGGCCCTCGCACCCACCGCGTCACAGACCGCCGCCGGCACACCGAGATCGGCGAAATGCAGCTCGCCGCACAGCGCGCGCCCGCGGCCGGTGAACTGCCCGCGCTTGCGGCCGATGAAGGTGACCGTATGCGTGGCGCGCACCGCGGCGCCGAGCACGTTGCCGGTATCGCTGCACAGCCCCGACGGAATATCGACCGCGACCACCGGCAACGCGCTGGCGTTGATCGCGCCGATCGCCTCGGCATGCGCCGCGCGCACCGCTCCACCGAGCCCGGTGCCGAGCAGCGCATCGACGATCACGCCGCGCCCGGGCCGGCACGCGGGGTCGAACGGACGGATCGGTACGCCGGCCTCGCGCGCGGCCTCGAACGCCAGTCGCGCATCGCCCGCGATGCGTTCCCCGGCACCGACCAGCGCGACTTCGACCGGCCAACCGGCGTCGGCCGCCAGGCGCGCGACCACGAAGCCGTCACCGCCGTTGTTGCCGGTGCCGCAGACCACGTACAGCGGCTGCGGACCCGGAAAGTGCGCGCGCAGCACCTCGAACAGCGCGCGCCCGGCGCGCGCCATCAGCACGATTCCGGGAATGCCGTGGCCGTCGATCGCGGCACGGTCGAGCGCGCGCACCTCGGCGGCGGTGTAGAGCGCCGGCGGATGCGCAGGGACAGCGGTCATCGCGGGTGATCTCCGTGGAGCGGCCGGGTGATTGTATCCGATGGGGTCGCTATGCTTGCGGCCCACGCGCCGCCCGCATACGTACCCGCTGATGCCAGAGCACGACACCCCGCACCACGACTCGCCCGCCGCACTGGCCGCGCTGGCCGGTGCGATCCGCGACTGGGCGCGCGAACTCGGCTTCCAGGCGCTCGGCATCTGCGCCACCACGCTCGCGCCGCACGACCGGCGGTTGCAGGAATGGGTGGACGCCGGCCTGCACGGTGACATGGACTACATGGAGCGCCACGGCGAGAAGCGCTGGCGCCCCGAGGCGCTGGTCCCCGGCACGCTGCGCCTGATCTCGGTGCGCATGGACTACCGCCACGACGGCGCCGAGCCGCTCGCGGTGCTGCAGGATCCCGAGCGGGCCTACGTCTCGCGCTATGCGCTGGGGCGCGACTACCACAAGCTGATGCGCGCCCGGCTGGCGCGGCTCGCCGAGCGCATCGCCGAGCGCCGCCCGGGCAGCGCGCTGCGCGCCTTCGTCGACAGCGCGCCGGTGCTCGAGCGCGGCGTGGCGCAGAAGGCGGGGCTGGGCTGGATCGGCAAGAACACCCTGCTGATCCACCCGCGCGCGGGTTCGTGGTTCTTCCTCGGCGAGATCTACACGGACATTCCACTGCCGGTGGACGCCGAATTCGGCGGCGTGCACTGCGGCAGCTGCACCGCCTGCCTCGACGTCTGCCCGACGCGCGCGTTCGTGGCGCCGTTCGTGCTCGACGCGCGGCGCTGCATCTCGTACCTGACGATCGAGCTGCACGGCGCGATACCGGTGGAGCTGCGCGCGCCGATCGGCAACCGCGTGTTCGGCTGCGACGACTGCCAGCTGGTCTGCCCGTGGAACAAGTTCGCGCAGCACAGCGGCGAGAGCGATTTCCGGCCGCGCCACGGCCTCGACGACGCCGCGCTGGTGGCGCTGTTTTCGTGGAGCGCCGAGGAGTTCGGCGAGCGTCTGGCGGGAACACCGCTGTACCGGCTGGGCCACGAACGCTGGCTGCGCAATCTGGCGGTTGCGCTCGGCAACGGCCCGCCGAGCGACGCGGCACGCGCCGCGCTGGCCGCACGCGCAGGACACCCCTCGGAGCTGGTGCGCGAACACGTCGCGTGGGCGATTGCGCGGCTGGCGCGCTGAGGGTGCGCGAAATGACTGCCGGCGGGCTGCAAGCGTCGCCCGCGCGTCAGCGCGTCAGCGCGTCAGCGATCGAGCCGGAAGAAGGTGTCGCGGTAATGACGCAGTTCCGCGATCGACTCGCGGATATCGTCGAGCGCGCGATGCCCGCCCTGCTTGCTGACGCCCGCCAGCACGTCGGGGCGCCAGCGCCGCGCCAGCTCCTTGACCGTGCTGACGTCGAGGTTGCGGTAATGGAAGAACGCCTCGAGCCGCGGCAGGTGGCGCGCCATGAAACGGCGGTCCTGGCAGATGCTGTTGCCGCACATCGGCGACTTGCCGGCGCTCACGTGCAACGCGAGGAACGCGAGGGTCGCCTGCTCCGCCTGCGCCTCGTCGATGCGGCTCGCGCGCACGCGCTCGATCAGGCCCGAGGCGCCGTGCGTGCGCGTGTTCCACTCGTCCATCGCGCCCAGCGTCGCGTCGTCCTGGTGGATCGCGATCACCGGGCCCTCGGCGATCACGTCAAGCGCCGCGTCGGTGAGGAGGGTGGCGATCTCGAGCACGCGATCGCGCTGCGGGTCGAGACCGGTCATCTCCATGTCGACCCATACCAGTGTGTCGTCGGACACCATGCTAGACTCCCCGGCCGTACGATTCCTTCCTTCCGCTGCATTATGCAACAAGCCGTCACCGCCGTACCCGCATGGCCGGTCGCAGGTTGAGCCAGAACCAGGCGCGGCGCGTGCGCGCGCTGCACCGTCGCCACGAGGACGAATCACGACGCGAGGACGCAGGCACGCTGCGCGCAGGCGTGGTGATCGCGCGTTTCGGCCGGCAGGTCGAGGTGGAGGACGCGCAGGCGCCCGGCGTGCTGCATCGCTGCCACATCCGGTCGAATATCGATTCGCTGGTCGCCGGTGACCGCGTCGCCTGGGAGTCCGGCGACGACGCCCACGGCGTGGTGGTCGCGCGCCACGCGCGCACCAGCGAGTTGCTGCGCCCCGACATGCACGGCACGCCACGCGCCGCCGCGGCGAACCTCGACCAGATCGTGATCGTGATCGCACCCGAACCGCCGCCGCACGCGAACCTGCTCGACCGCTATCTCGCCGCCGCCGAGGACGCGGGGCTGCACGCGCTGGTGCTCCTGAACAAGACCGACCTGATCAGCGACCGCGCGCCGTTCGACGCGCTGCTCGCGCCGTACCACGCGATCGGTTATACGGTGCTGCACGCGACCGCACACGCTGCGCGCGGGCTCGCGGAACTCGAGGCCGCGCTGACCGGACACACCACGGCCTTCGTCGGCCAGTCCGGCGTCGGCAAGTCCTCGCTGATCGCGGCGCTGCTGCCACACGAGACGCTGCGCATCGGCGAGCTGTCGCAGGCGGTGACGAAGGGCCGTCACACGACCACGGCGGCCCGCCTGTACCATCTGCCCGCTGGCGGGGAGCTGATCGATTCGCCCGGCATCCGCGAGTTCAGCCTGGTGCATTTCGAGCCGGTGCGCGTGGCGCGCGGCTTCGTCGAGTTCCGCCCCTGGCTCGGCACCTGCCGCTTCCGCGACTGCCGCCACCGCGACGAGCCCGGCTGTGCGCTGCGCGAGGCGGTGGTGCGCGGGGAGGTGAGCCAGTCCCGCTACGCGAGCTACCTGCAGATCATCGGAGATCCGTCCTCATGAACGACCGCCCGGCCACGCTCGGCGACCGCCTGTTCGTCGCGCTGCAATACCTGCTGCCGCAGCACCTGCTCTCGCGGCTGCTCGGAAGGCTCGCGCACGCGCGCCTCGCGCCGCTGAAGAACGCGCTGATCCGGCGTTTCATCACGCGCTTCGGCGTCGACATGAGCGAGGCGGCCGAGCCCGACCCCGCCGCGTACCCGCATTTCAATGCGTTCTTCACCCGTGCGTTGCGCCCCGGCGCGCGTACCGTGGATGCCGCCAGCGATGCACTGGTATCGCCGGCCGACGGCGCCGTGAGCCAGATTGGCAGCATCGAGGCCGGTCGCATCTTCCAGGCGAAGGGCCACGCGTTCAGCGCCGCCGAGTTGCTGGCCGACAGCACCGATGCGGCGTTGTTCGACGGCGGCGCGTTCGCGACGATCTACCTCTCGCCACGCGACTACCACCGCGTGCACATGCCACTCGACGCACGGCTGCGCACGCTGCGCCACGTGCCGGGGCGCCTGTTCTCGGTCAATGCGGTCACCGCCGCCGCCGTGCCGGCGCTGTTCGCGCGCAACGAGCGCGTGGTGTGCGTGTTCGACACGGCACACGGGCCGCTGGCGATGGTGCTGGTCGGCGCGATGGTCGTGGCCGGCATCGAGACCGTGTGGACGGGCCCGGTGGCGCCGGCCGGGCACGGGGTGCTGACCATCGACTACGAACGCGACGCGCGCGAGCGCACGCTGGCGAAGGGCGCCGAGATGGGCCGCTTCCAGCTCGGTTCGACCGTGATCCTGCTGCTGCCGCGCGGCCGCGTTAGCTGGGATCCGGCGCTGCGCGCGGGCTCGGCGCTGCGCATGGGTCAGCGCATCGCCACGCTGCCTGGCCCAGCGGCCGACCGCTTCCCGTAGGTTCGGCCTGTGGCCGAACAAATACATGTCCGGGCACAGCCCGGACCTACGCGACCCCGTAGGTTCGGCCTGTGGCCGAACAAAGATATGTCCGGGCACAGCCCGGACCTACGCGACCCCGTAGGTTCGGCCTGTGGCCGAACGGGGCCGGCACGAACGTCCACGAACCGTGGTTTACGCGCGGGGCGCCGAGAAGGCGAGGACGTCGTCGATGTCGCGCGCGCCGAGGGCAATCATCACCAGGCGGTCCACGCCGAGCGCGACGCCGGCGCACGGCGGCAGGCCGTGCGCCATCGCGGCCAGCAGCCGCTCGTCGACGGGAATCGCGTCCTCGCCGCGCGCGCGCCGCGCCGCATTGTCGGCCTCCATGCGCGTGCGCAGCTCGGCGGCATCGAGCAGTTCGTGGTAACCGTTGGCGATCTCGCAGCCGTCGATGAACAGCTCGAAGCGGTCGGCCACGCGGTGGCCGTCGGCATCGTTCAGGGTGCGTGCCAGCGAGGCGCGCGCGGCCGGAAAGGCATCGACGAACTGCAGGCATCCCTGACCGAGTTGCGGCTCGACGTGCTCACTGAACAGCAGGTCGAGCAACTCGTCACGCGCCCAGCCGCGCACCGTATCGCCGGCGCTGCGCGCGGCCGCGGCGCGCAGATCGGCGTCGCCGGCGGTGAACGGATCGAGCCCGACGCCGGCGCGAAACAGCGACCCCCACGCATCGCGGCGCACCTCCCGCGCACCGATCACCGCGGTGACCAGTTCGGCGACCTCGGCCGCCAGCGCCTCCGCATCGAAGCCCGGCCGGTACCATTCGAGCATGCTGAATTCGGGGTTGTGCAGCCGGCCGTGCTCGGCGCGCCGGAAGGCATGCGCGATCTGGTAGATCGGCCCGCTGCCGGCGGCGAGCAGCCGCTTCATCGCGAACTCGGGGCTGGTCTGCAGGAACCACCGCGTGTCATCGGCCCACGGCAGCGCCGGCACGCTGGCGAGCAGCGGGTCGGTGGCCGTGACCGGGCTGAGTTGCGGGGTATCGACCTCGAGCACGCCGCGCGCGGCGAAGAAGGCGCGGATCGTGGCGAGTATTTCCGCGCGCCGGCGCAGGGTTGCGAGCGTGGCGCCGGGGCGCCACGCGGATCCGGCGCGCGGCATCGGTTCAGGAGCGCACGCGGTTCATGTACTCGCCGGTGCGGGTGTCCACGCGGACCACGTCGCCGATGTCGAGGAACAGCGGCACGCGCACCACGGCGCCGGTGGCCAGCTTGGCGGGCTTGGTGCCGCCGGTGGCGGTGTCGCCGCGCAGGCCGGGATCGGTCTCGACGATCTCGATCTCGACGAAGTTCGGCGGCGTCACGCTGAGCGGCGCATCGTTCCACAGGGTGATCGTGCAGACGTCCTGCTCTTTCAGCCACTGGCCGGCATCACCGACGATGTCGTTCGACGCCGTGTACTGCTCGAAGCTCTCCGGATCCATGAAGTGCCAGAACTCGCCGTCGTTGTAGAGGTACTGCAGTTCCTTGTCGACCGCGTCGGCCCCCTCCAGCGTGTCGCCCGACTTGAAGGTGCGCTCCCACACGCGGCCGTTCTTCAGGTTGCGCAGCCGCACGCGGTTGAAGGCCTGCCCCTTGCCGGGCTTCACGTACTCGTTCTCGAGGATCGAGCAGGGGTCGCCGTCGAGGATGACCTTCAGTCCGGGCTTGAATTCGTTGGTCGAGAACGTCGCCATATGAGCCTCTGCGGGATGCACGCCAAAACAACGGCGCGCATGATACTCCGATTCGGCGCCGGCGCGTCAGCACCGGGGATGCGTCCCGCGGCGCGCGATTGGCGCCTGCGGCGGGGCTCTTCTACAATGCCCTGACCGGCCATGCGGCAATGGAGTCGCGGCGATTTCGGCCCCAGCTGGATCTGGATGCAGCACAACGACACCATACGAATCCTGATCGGTTGCGCCTCGCAGGCACGCCTCGACGCGTGCCTCGCGCTGTTTCGTGACACGGTTCACACGGTGCGCGCGCACCGCGTCGCGTCGCTGCGCGATCTGGAGGACGCCCTGCGCGATCGCCAGTGGGACCTGCTGATCGCCGACGAGGATCATCCCGAACTCACGCCCGCCGATGCACTGGGCGCGCTCACCGCCGCCGGCAGCGATATGGCGTGCCTGGTGCGCGCGGCGGAGCCGCTGTCGGCCGCGGCGCTGGAATGGCGGCGTGCGGGCGCCCGCGAGGTACTTCCGGCCGAGCCCGGCGAACTGCTGCCGCTGGCGGTCGCGCGCGAGGTCGAAGCGCTGCGCATGCGGCGCGAGCTGGCCGAACTGCGCATCCAGCACGCCGAAGTGGCGCGCCGCTGCGAGCTGCTGCTCGGTACCGCACGCGAGGCGATCGCCTACGTGGTCGACGGCATGCACGTGCACGCGAATTCCCGCTACGCGGCGCTGTTCGGCTACACCACGGTCGATGACCTGGCGTCGGTGCCGCTGGTGGACCTGATCGACGACGCCGGACAGCAGGAGTTCAAGGACGCGCTGAAGCGCTACCGCGCCGCGCCCGAGGCGGAAACGGCCATCGATTTCAGCGGCCGGCGCGCCGACGACTCGCGCTTCGACGGCGAGCTGGTGCTCTCTACCGCGAGCTTCGAGGGCGAGCCGTGCATGCAGGTGCTGGTGCGCGAACGCGCCGGCGTCTCCATGGGATCCACGCAGGCATCGGCAGCCGGTCCCAAGGCGCTCGCCGACGTGCTGCGCCCCGCGGTGGGCGGACAGCTCGTGCTGCTCGCGGTCGACGGCTTCGCGCAGCATTGCCGCAAGCTCGGCGTGATCGGCGCCAACCTGCTGGTGGACGAGCTCGGCGCCTTCGTGACACGTACCACCGGCTGGAAGGTGGCGCCGCTGCGCGCAGCAGATGCCGTGCTCGCCTGGCATCTGGGGGTCGACGACCCGGACGCCGTGGCCGCCGAGGCGCGCGCGGCGATCGCCGCGCTGGCAGGCCACATCCACGAGATCGGCACCCAGAGCGTGAGCTGCACGGTGTGCGCGCAGGTCTGCCCGGTGGACCCCGAGTGCGACCGCAGCGTCGAGGAGATGCTGGACCGTTGCTGGTCGGCACTGGCGGACACCGCGGAGCGTTCCGCCGCGCTGCGCGCGACCGACCCGGCGCGGGTCGACATCGCGCACCTCGCCACGCCGGTCGCGACGACCAGCGCATCGACCATCGCCGGCCCGGCGCTCGAGGAGGCGCTGCGCGGGGGCGATCTGCGGCTGCTGTTCCAGCCGATCGTCAGCCTGCGCGGGGACAGCAGCGAATACTACGAAGTGTTCGTGCGCCACCGCCCCTCGGGCAAAGCGGCGCACGCCTGGCTAACGGAGAACTATCCGGCGGCCGACAGCGTCGAGCTCGACCGGCTGGTCGCGCGCGATGCCCTGCACAAGCTGGCCGCGCACCGCGGCAGCTACCCGCAGACGCGGCTGGTGCTGCCGCTCGGCGCCGGCAGCGTGCTGGACCCGCGCTGCGCGCACTGGCTGGCCGGCGCGCTGCAGGAAGCCGACGTGCCGCCGGACTGCCTCGCGGTCGCGATCGATCACCGCGTGGCGAGCGCGAACCTCAAGCAGGCCAGCGAGCTCGCCGGGCAACTCGCCGCGCTCGGCTGCCGCCTGTGCATCACCGAGGTGCACAGCGGCGCCAACCCGCTGCCCGACCTGGTGCACCTGCGCCCGCAGCTGGTGCGCATCGCGGACGCGCTGAGCCGCGTCCTCGGCGACGCCGACAGCACCAACACGCTGCTCAAGCCCCTGATCGAGTCACTGCACCGCGAGCAGATCGCCTCGGTGATGCCGAACGTCGACAGCGCCAGCACGCTCGCCGTGCTGTGGCAGCTCGGGATCAACTTCATCGAAGGCGATTACCTGCAGCCCGCGCAGCCGCAGATGAGCTACGAGTTCAGCGACCTGAACTGAGGACCGGTGTAGCGCGGCGCTGAGTGCCGGTAAAGTGCGGCGCGCTCACAGGCCGCCGGTTTCGCGGTCGCTGATCCCCAGCAGGTAGAGAATCCCGTCCAGTCCCAGCGTCGAGATCGCGTGCTGCGCCGATTCCTTCACGATCGGCTTGGCGCGGAACGCGATTCCCAGCCCCGCGATACTCAGCATCGGCAGGTCGTTGGCGCCGTCGCCGACCGCGATCACCTGCTCGAGCGAGATGCCCTCGCGCGCCGCGATCTCGCGCAGCAGCCCGGCCTTGCGCGCGCCGTCGACGATCGGCCCCACCACGCGCCCGGTCACGCGCCCGTCGGCGATGTCGAGCTCGTTGGCGAACACGTAGTCGATGCCGAGCCGCTGCTGCAGCCGGCGGCCGAAATAGCCGAAACCCCCGGAGATGATCGCGGTGCGCAGGCCGATGCGCCGCAGCGTCGAGACCAGCTTCTCGGCGCCCTCGCTGAGCCGCAGCTCCGCCGCCACGTCCTCCAGCACCGCCTCGTCGAGCCCCTCGAGCAGCGCGACGCGGCGGCGGAAGCTCTCGCAGAAGTCGATCTCGCCGCGCATCGCACGTTCGGTGATCGCCGCCACCTCGGCGCCCACGCCGGCGCGCTTGGCGAGCTCGTCGATCACCTCGGCCTCGATCAGCGTCGAGTCCATGTCGAAGGCCACCAGCCGCCGGTTGCGGCGGAACATATTGTCTTCCTGGTACGCGATGTCCACGCCGAGCTCGCTGGCGAGCTCGAGGAAATCGCGCCGCACCGCGGCGGCGTCGGCCAGGTCGCCACGCACCGAGAACTCCACGCAGGCGCGGTCGGCGGCGCCGGCGGCATCCAGCGACACCCGGCCCGAGAGGCGCGTGATCTTGTCGATGTTCAGTCCGTGGCGGGCGACGATCGTCGTCAGGCGCGCGATCTCCTCGCCGCGCAGGCGCCGCGACAGCAGCGTGACGATGTGCCGCGGCTTGCCCTGGCCGGCGACCCACTCGCGGTAGCTCTCGGCACTGATCGGCGTGTAGCGCACCTGCAGGCCCGCCTCGTGGATGCGGAACAGCAGGTCCTTCAGCGCCGCCGGGGTTTCGCGCTCCTCGGGAATCTCGACCAGCAGCCCCAGCGACAGGTGGCTGTGGATCACCGCCTGGCCGATGTCGAGCACGTTGATACCGTGCGCGGCGAGGATCCCGGTCACCATCGAGGTGATGCCCGGACGGTCCTCGCCGGAAATGTTGATCAGCAGGATGTTCTGCATGCTGCGTCAGTCCGTGGCGATCTCGATGCGTTCGACCTTCTGGAAGCCGCGCGGCAGCTTGCTGCCACGCCGGCCGCGCTCGCCGCGGTAGGCGTCGAGGTCCGAACCCTTGAGCTTCAGGTAGCGCTTGCCGCTGTGCACGACGACGGTCGCGCCCGGTGCCATCACCACCGCGCCGAGCATGAATTCCTCGCGCGCGCGCAGCAGCGTGGCGGAAATGCCGATGATCTTGTTGCCCTTGCCGCGCGCCAGCATCGGCAGCTCGGCCACCGGGAACACCAGCATGCGCCCCTCGTTGCTGACCGCCACCAGCAGGTCGCGCCCGAGGTCCTGCACGCGCACCGGCGCCAGCACCTCGGCGCCGTCGGGCAGCGTGAGCACCACCTTGCCGGCGCGGTTCTTGGTCAGCAGGTCGGCGAAACGGGTCACGAAACCGTAACCCGCGTCGCTGGCGACGAGGTACGCCTGCGCGTCCTCGGCCATCAGCGCGCCCACGAAGCGTGCGCCCGAGGGCGGATTGATGCGCCCGGTCAGCGGCTCGCCCTGCCCGCGCGCCGAGGGCAGCGCGTGGGCGGCCAGCGCGTAGCTGCGCCCGGTCGAGTCGAGCAGCACCACCTGCTGGCTCGAACGGCCCTGCGCCGCGCACAGGAAGGCGTCGCCGGCCTTGTAGCTGAGCTTCGCGCCGTCGATGTCCAGCCCCTTCGCCGCGCGGATCCAGCCCTTCTCGGACAGCACCACGGTCACCGGCTCGGAGGACACCAGCTCGGTCTCGCTGTAGGCGCGCGCTTCCTCGCGCGCGACCAGCGGCGAGCGCCGCGCATCGCCGAACTCCTCGGCCACCGCCAGCAATTCCTTGCGGATCAGCGTGGTCAGCCGGGCCTCGGAGCCCAGCGTTTTCTGCAGGGAATCGCGTTCCTCGGCGAGCTCGGCCTGTTCACCGCGGATCTTCATTTCCTCGAGCTTCGCGAGGTGGCGCAGCTTCAGCTCGAGGATCGCCTCGGCCTGCTCGTCGCTCAGCCCGAAGCGCTGCATCAGCACCGGCTTGGGGCGGTCTTCGGCGCGGATGATCGCGATCACCTCGTCGATGTTCAGGAACGCGATCAGCAGGCCGTCGAGGAGGTGCAGGCGGCGCAACACCTGCTCCAGCCGGTGCTGCAGGCGCCGGCGCACGGTCTGGCGGCGGAAATCCAGCCACTCGCGCAGCATCGAGGCGAGGTCGCGCACGCCGGGGCGCCCGTCGAGCCCGATCACGTTCATGTTCACGCGGTAGCTGCGCTCGAGGTCGGTGGTCGCGAACAGGTGCGACATCAGGCCCTCGGCGTCCACGCGGTTCGAGCGCGCGACGATCACCAGCCGGGTCGGGTTCTCGTGGTCGGACTCGTCGCGCAGGTCCGCGACCATCGGCAGCTTTTTCGCCTGCATCTGCGCGGCGATCTGCTCCAGCACGCGCGCGCCCGACACCTGGTGCGGCAGCGCCGTGATCACGATGTCGCCCTGCTCGCGCGTCCACACCGCGCGCGCGCGCAACGAGCCGCGACCGGTGGCGTACAGCGCGCGCAGCTCGTGCGCCGGCGTGATGATCTCGGCCTCGGTCGGGAAGTCCGGGCCGTGCACCCACTGCGTGAGTTCCCCGGCGGTGGTCTGCGGGTGCTCGAGCAACTGCACGCAGGCCGCGACCAGTTCGCGCAGGTTGTGCGGCGGGATGTCGGTGGCCATGCCCACCGCGATGCCGGTGGTGCCGTTCAGCAGGATGTTCGGCGCGCGCGCCGGCAGCACCTCGGGCTCCTCCAGCGTGCCGTCGAAGTTCGGCATCCAGTCGACCGTGCCCTGCGCGACCTCGGCCAGCAGCAGCTCGGCGAAGGCGGTCAGGCGCGACTCGGTGTAGCGCATCGCGGCGAAGGATTTCGGGTCGTCCGGCGAACCCCAGTTGCCCTGGCCGTCGATCAGCGGATAGCGGTACGAGAACGGCTGCGCCATCAGCACCATCGCCTCGTAGGCGGCGCTGTCGCCGTGCGGATGGAACTTGCCGATCACGTCACCGACGGTACGCGCGGACTTCTTGTACTTGGCGCTGGAGCGCAGCCCCAGGTCGTGCATCGCGTAGACGATGCGCCGCTGCACGGGCTTGAGTCCGTCGCCGATGTGCGGCAGCGCGCGATCGAGGATCACGTACATCGAATAGTCGAGGTACGCCTTCTCGGTGTAGTCGCGCAGGCGGATGCGTTCGATGTCGGTGGCGGACGGGGGCTGTTGCTGGATCATGCTGTCTCCGGCCTCGACGCCGGTCCGGTCTGGAATTCATCACGCGCCCCGTGGCACGGGGCGGCATATGCTAACCGGATCGGCCGGTGAGTTCGACCGCAACCGCGCCGCGGGCCGCGTGTCCCCGCCGACGCCATGGCGCGAGTACGGAGCGCAGGCGCCTGGTCCGGGTGGTCGATGTATGCTCGCGCGAGCAGACCGCAGGGAGGTACCGGATCATGGGCGCGAAGCGCGATCGTGGGCAGTCACTGCAGGCGCTGCTGGCGGAAGTGCGTGCCTGCACGCTCTGCGCCGATGCGCTGCCCTGCCCGCCACGGCCGATCCTGCAGGCCGGTGCGGGAGCGCGGCTGCTGATCGCCGGGCAGGCGCCGGGGCGCCATGCGCACGCGGCGGGGATCCCTTTCGACGACGTCAGCGGCGAGCGCCTGCGCGAATGGATCGGTGTGTCGCGCGAGGTGTTCTACGACGCCACGCGGGTCGCGATCGTGCCGATGGGTTTCTGTTATCCGGGAACGGGGCGCTCCGGCGACCTGCCGCCACGTCCCGAATGCGCGCACGCCTGGCGCGCGCGGCTGCTCGCGGCGCTGCCGCGCATCGAACTCACGCTGGTGATCGGCAGCTACGCGCGGGCCTGGCACCTGCCGCAGGCCCGCGGCACGCTGACCGAGGTGGTCGCGGCCTGGCGCGACCACCTGCCGCACACGGTGCCGCTCCCGCACCCCAGCCCGCGCAACCGCCTCTGGCTGCGCCGCAACCCGTGGTTCGAGGCCGAACTGCTGCCCGCGCTCAGGCAACGCGTCGCGGAGGTGCTCGCCGGCGACCGACGGGGCACACCGACCTGAACTTCCGCGGTTCGCCCGTTGCCACGCATTCCCCGTTCGTTCGGCCCGTGCCCGAACAATGTCGGCGCCGGACCGAACATGCCCACGTAGGTTCGGCCTGTGGCCGAACAGGTTTCGCACGCATGTCCGCGTAGGTTCGGCCTGCGGCCGAACGAATTCAATGTCCGGGCACAGCCCGGACCTACGACCGGAGATCCGCGACGGTTCCACATGCGGTCGGACGTGTCCACGTAGGTTCGGCCTGCGGCCGAACGAATTCAATGTCCGGGCACAGCCCGGACCTACGACCGGAGATCCCCGACGGTTCCACATGCGATCGGACGTGTCCGCGTAGGTTCGGCCTGTGGCCGAACGAATTCAATGTCCGGGCACAGCCCGGACCTACGACCGGAGATCCCCGACGGTTCCACATGCGGTCGGACGTGTCCACGTAGGTTCGGCCTGTGGCCGAACGAAT